>Ga0194111_10002918_pt1 | contig 20620 bp, 12 predicted proteins | sample TA2KigC300mmetaG_FD_146194 | JGI IMG/M metagenome (GOLD analysis project Ga0194111, IMG submission 146194) | Freshwater microbial communities from Lake Tanganyika, Tanzania - TA2015033 Kigoma Deep Cast 300m | ecosystem: Environmental > Aquatic > Freshwater > Lake | place: Tanzania: Lake... | reverse complement strand
CCCAACCTGGCCCAGCGCTGCCGCCAGTACCTGTCCTATCTCGGCCGGCGCTATATTTGGGGCCTCAAACGCCTGTGGAACCCGGCGTACACGGTCGGCGAGCGCCTCTGGTTCATCTCCTATGGGACCCTTTCCACGGTCTATCGCCTGTACATCTCCGTACGGATTCTTCTCTTTCTCAACAGCCGGTTGCCGGAGATGTTGTTCTTCCTCGTGCCGATCCTGGCGTTTTCCGGGATCGTCGCCTGGCTGATCGCCCCGGTCGGCAAATTCTTCCACTACCTGGCCACCAGCGCGGAGCTGGCCCGCAATCGGCCGCGGGCGGTCGGTTCCACCGCGGCCATCCTGTTGGTCCTGTTGGTAGCCCTGGGTCTGATTCGCCTGCCCGATCACCGTCGGATCGAGGGGATTGTGGAGCCGCAGGGCCTGGCGATCGTTCACGCCGAAACCGATGGTTTTGTCACCGGCTTTCTGCCTTCGCAGACCAAGGTGTCCCCGGCAACTGGTAGGGTGGGGCTTGCCCCACCGATCCTGGCAGGGTGGGGCTTGCCCCATCAATCCGATGTAGCGACACGCCACGAACCGGTGGGGCAAGCCCCACCCTACGTCTCACCTTCTTCCTCATCCGCGGCGTTGATCGAGGCGATGAACCCGGCCCTGGAGGCCGAGAGACAGAGCCTGCTCGCCGAGCGCCGGGCCCTGGAGGTGCGACGACAACGGGCCGTACTGGAAGAAGTGGCGGCGGCCCAGATTCTCGACGAGCAATTGGCGGCCCTGGACGAGAAGATCGCCCGCGTCCGGCAGCGGCTTGCCGCGCTGCGCCTGACAGCGCCCTGTGCGGGCACCTGGATCGCGCCGGAGATCGAGTTTGCCAAGGGCCGGTTCCTGCGCCGCGGTGAGGCCCTCGGGGTCGTGGCGGATCTGGATGACCTGATGGTCCGTGCCACGGCCGGCCAGAATGTGGCGGCTTTGCTGATCGAGCAGGCGGCCCGGGACGTTGAGATCCGCGCCCATGGCCGGCCGGACCCGACCATGACCGGCACGATCGAGAAGATCTTCCCGGCGGGGCAGGAGCAACTGCCTTCGCAGGCCCTCGGTTATGCCGTAGGCGGATCGATGGCGGTGGACGTGCGCGACCCCAGCGGCACCAGGACCGCCGAGAAGTTCTTCGAGATCCGTATCCGTCCCCAACTCGACCAACCGGACCAGTGGCTGACCGGCCAGCGCGTCGTGGTCCGGGTCCGATTGCAGCCCAAACCCCTGGCGGCCCAGATCTACCACTACGGCCGCCAGCTCTTCCAGCGGAGATTCCATATCTGAGATGGCCCGGATCCCGAGCAGCACGTGGCGCATGTTGGACCAACGGGCCGTGGACCGGCCCCTGGCCAAGGGACTGGACGCGGTTTGGGATGCGGGACTGGGTCTGACCCAGCGCTGTCTGCCGCGCCAGCGGCAGTTTCTCGCCCGGGCCGAAGCCGTCCTGGCGCTGGAAAAGCAGTACTCCGAAATGTCCGGCGCGCAACTCAAAGAGGCGATCGAGCCGCTGCGCGAGACGTTCCGGCGCCGGCGCGACACCCGGGAGGACCTCGACCGGGCCTTCGCTCTCATTCGGGAAGTCGCGCAGCGCCAGATCGGGGAGCGGCCTTTCCCGGTTCAGATCGCCGGCGCCTTTGCCCTGGAGGCCGGCTGCGTGGCGGAGATGGCGACCGGCGAGGGCAAGACCCTGACCGCCACGATGCCGGCGACGGTTGCCGGCTGGCGGGGCCGGGGCTGCCATATCATCACGGTCAACGACTATCTGGCCAAGCGCGACGCCGAGTGGATGGGCCGGATCTACCACTTCTGCGGCCTCAAGGTGGCCCACGTGGAGCAGGGCATGCTCGACGAGGATCGCCGGGCGGCCTATGCGGCGGACATCACCTACTGCACGAACAAGGAGGTCACCGCGGACTTCCTGCGGGATCGCCTCAACCTGGGACGTTGCGGCGGCCTGGCAGCGGCGCTGCTCGACCGGATGAGCGGGACGCGGCGACCGGCTCTGGATGCCCTCGTGCAGCGGGGCCTCCCCTACGCGATCATCGACGAGGCGGATTCCATCCTGATCGACGAGGCGGTGACGCCGCTGATCATCTCCGGGCCCGGTCCCAATCCCGAGCAGACGCAGGCCTTTGAGCAGGCCGCCCACTTGGCCGCCCAATTGCAGCTTCAGGACGACTATCGGATAGACACTCGCTACCAGGAAGTTGAATTGACGGAAGCGGGCAAAAGACGCCTCGCCGACCTCTGTGCCGGTTTCGGCGGTCTGTGGCGCGGGGCCCGGCGCCGCCAGGAGTTGCTGGTCAAGGCGCTCACCGCCAAGGAACTGTATCGGCGCGACCACCAGTACGTCGTCGAGGGGGGCAAGGTGGTCATCGTCGACGAGTTCACCGGGCGGTTGATGCCGGACCGCCAGTGGCGCGACGGCCTGCACCAAGCGGTCGAGGCCAAGGAGCAGATCGAGGTCACGCCGCCCAAGGAGACGTACGCGCGGATCAGCTTCCAGCGGTTCTTCCGGATGTACGGCCGGTTGGCCGGCATGACGGGTACGGCCCAGGAAGCGACGGCGGAGTTCTGGCAGATCTACCATCTGCCCGTGGTCGTCATCCCGACCAACCGGCCCTGCGTGCGGCAATACCTGGCCGATCTCGTATTCCCGGACGAGGCCGCCAAGTGGCAGAGGATCGTCGCCGAGATCGTTCGCGTGCACGCGACCGGCCGGCCCATCCTGGTCGGTACCCGCAGCGTGCGGGCCAGCGAATACCTCAGCCGTCTCTTGACCGAGCAGGACTTGGAGCACCGGGTGCTCAATGCGGTCCACCATCGGGAAGAGGCCCAGATCGTCGCCCAAGCCGGCCAGCGGGGCTGGATCACCGTGGCGACCAACATGGCCGGACGCGGGACCGACATCAAGCTGGGTCCGGGAATCGCCGCCCTGGGCGGCCTGCACGTGATCGCCGCCGAGCGCAACGATTCGGGACGGATCGACCGCCAGCTCTTCGGCCGCTGCGCCCGCCAGGGCGATCCCGGCAGCGCCCAGGCCGTCGTGTCGCTGGAGGATGAGTTCGTGTCGCGCTATGCGCGCAGTCTGGTCAACTTCCTGAAGAGGCGCCAGCCCACCGCCCGCGCCGAGGGGGAAGACGCGGCACAGGGGCAGGAGCAGAAAGCGACCGCAGAGATATCATCCCCCTTGACCCGCACGGCATTTCGGTACGCCCAGTGGCGGGCCGACCGGCTGGCGCTGCGCCGGCGCAAGACCGTGATCCAGGCGGACCACTGGCTGGACGATCACTTGAGTTTCGCCGGCCGCGAATAGCTCAATCCGGCGGGCGTCACCTCCGGCAGATCTCCTCTGGCAGGCGGCTGCTTCCGTGGTTCCTCCGGAGTGCTCGTCGTCGTGACGAGGGTCGTCAGTGCGTCCTCGACGCGGTGCAGCCTCAATACCGTCCCCGTGACCCGGGCCAGCTCGGCTTGCGCGACGTGGAATTCGGCCTGGGCGCTGACTTGGGCGCGTTGGGTCTGGGCATAGGTCTCCTGCGCTTGCAGCTTCACCAGCAGGTATTCCGGGGTCAGCCGCTCTCGGATCGGCTCGGACTCCTCCAGGGCTTTCAACTGCGTCGCCGCGGCCTGGGCCGCCTCTTTCTGAACGCCGGCCTGCTCCCAGGTGGTCCGCACCTGTCGGGTCCGTTCTTTCACCTGGACGGCGACCTGGTCCGCCGCGGTATGAAGGACGGCGACCGCGCGGCGCCGCTCCAGCCGCCGGCGGGTGTGCTCGGCTTCCCGCTGGCGGTTGCCCAGCGGGTACTCGAACGTCACACCCACCCCATAGCTCGGGAACTCGGTCTCTTTCAACTGCTGATGGGCCGCACTGCTTTCGCCCGCCAGACCCTGGAGGCGGGCCGACCCGACCAGGTCGAGCCGGGGCATCGTTTGATTCTGCGCCACGCGCACGTTGATGTCCGCCACCTCGATCCTCAGCCGCGCCTCCTGCAGGGCGGGATTGTGCACCACCGCGGCCGCCAGGGCCCCCTCCAGCGTCGTGGCCGGATCGGGCGGCTCGTTGGCGTCGTGGAACACGGTCGTCGGCACGATGGTCACGTCGCTGGTCGTGTTGACCTGCGGGTCGGCCAGCAGACGCACCAACGCATCCTGCGCGTCCAGCACCTGCTTGCGGATCTCCAGCAAGTCGGCCTCCCGAATCCTGGCATAGGTCAGCGCCTGCATCAGTTGTACGTCCGTGGCATCGATCTCCCGTCGCCCCTCGACCTTGCGCAGCGTTTGGCGGGTCTGCTCGACCAACTCCTGCTGAATCTTCAGAATCCGCCGGACCTGCGCCAGACGCCAGTACGCGGCAATCACTTGGCCGGAAACATTCTCCGCTCGGTCCCGAAAGCCCACCAGGGCAACCTCATGCTCCAACCGGGCAATATCGACGCCCGCGAAATTCACTCGCGGCCCCGCATCGCGCAGCAGGGGTTGCCGGAGCTGAAAGGCCAGCATGGGCTCGTATCGTGTCGACAGTGCTCGGAAGGAGAGATCGTCCCAATTCCGGGTGAACAGGTAGCTGGCGGACCATTCGGTGCCGAGTACGGTTCTCTGGCGGATCCCCGATTCAAACAGCCGCGTCTCTGACTCGCCCGCCTGGAAAAGGCTGTTCTGTGGGGCGTCCTGGTCGTCGTACGAGGCGCGGCCGAACGCCACCGGATCGAATGCGCCGGCGGCCCGGCGGATCTCCTGCCGGGCGATCTCGGGATCGAAGCTGACGACCCGGATCTCGGGACTGTGGGCCAGCGCCCGGATGATGGCCTGTTCCAGGGTCAGCGGGACCTTCCGGTGTCCGGTGTTGGGATCGACGCCAATCTCGAGAGTGCCGAGGGCCGGCTCCCCGGGCTCGACGGGCCGGAGCAGTCCCACCGCCTGCGCGGGGTCTTGGCCCCTCATGTCCTGGCGCTGTTGCGGTCCCTGCCGGACCAGCTTCTGCTGATAGGCGGTCAGAGTCGTGTCGTTGCCGACTTTATCGGACACGCAACCGGCCGAGAGAAGGCAAATTCCAAGCACCAGGGACCACAACGCCGGCGAAGCGCCGGAAATTCCAAGCACCAAATTCCAAATCCCAAACAAATTCAAAATCCCAAATCCCAATGACCAAAACCACAGACCGGGCTCTGCCCGTTTTGAACCTTGGTGCTTTGAATTTTGGATTTGTTTGGAATTTGGTGCTTGGGATTTGGTGCTTGGGCCTTTGGCGGTTCTTGGAATCTGGGATCTTCTTCCCTGTTGTCGTGCTCGGAATGTCGAATGCTGCATTTCGGGTCCTTCCCGCATTTGGTGTCCCTGGTGTTCTCAGAACGCCACCAGCACGTGCTCGCCCGCCGGTCGCCGGGTTGTGTTCGGCACCTCCAGGCGCACCCGCAAGGTGCCGCTGGCGGCGTCCGCGACGGCGGCGACGAAGATGATCCGTCCCTCCTCGGTGCGGGCCTGCTTACCGGACCCGCCGAAGGCCACTCGAGCCGTCCCGCCGATCTTCAGATCGAGCCCCTGCACCAGCGGGACCGGCACATCGATCCACAGCGGGTCCGTCTGCACCACGCGAATGACCTCCGTCGTCGTATTGACGCACTCGCCGACCTCGACCTCGATCTTCTCCACCCGGCCATCGATGGGGCTCTTGAGCTCCATGTGCTCGACCCGCGTCTTGTGCTCCTGGTATTTCCGGCCCGCCTGCTCGTGCTCGAACCGGGCCAGCTCCAGCGCCAGCTCCGCGATCGTCACGTTCAGCCGGGCATGCTCGACCTCCAGGGCGGTCGCGGCGTTGCTGGCGGCGGCTTTCTCCAGCTTGGCCAGGTCCACTTTCTTCTGCGCCAGGGACGCTTCGCTCGCCCGGACCTGGATCAGGTCCTCTTTCTGGGCCTCGAGCTGGGCGAGCAGGATCTGTTCCGCCACGTCGTCCATCCGGACGAGGACCTGGCCGGCCCGGACGGCATCCCCTTCCTTGACCGGCACGTGGGCGATCCGGCCCGGCTGCACGAACGATTGCGTGATGTCCGCGCTCGGCCGCGTGATGGCCCGAATCCCGCCCGGCGGGACAGCCGTCGGGATGGGAAGACTGCTCTGCGATGCCCGCGTCCCCAGACCCCAGTCCCCAACGGCGGCGGCCACCAGCAGGCTCAACAGGGCCACCGAACACGCTTTCCGCATCGGCATGAGTCAGGTCTCCTTTCTCTTCTCAACGTGAACGTCCGTTCAGAACCAGCACCCAAAGCCACGTGACCACCCTCAGGCGATCCCTGGTTTCCCTGCCGTTATAACGGCAAAGCCCCCCGATTGCATTAAGAATTCCGTCTCCCGCACCCCATTGTCTGCCATCCGCCGGTGGTCCCGCAGACGCCAATTCCTCCGGGCAATTCCAGGAGAACTATGGTCTCCTGCGCGGTACGGCCCGCGTCATGAATGACGCGTGCCAACCCTTCCTGAGACGACTACAGGATATCCCGAAAGCGCTGTCGCTCGACCTGACCCCCGCGGGCGTGCAGACCGCACGCCGGCCTTCGAGCTCGCCCGCCAGAGCGGGGCGGAGCTCAAGAACCGGATCGCCGAGTTCATGGCCGAGATCGATCGCGTGATGGCGGTGAGATTGCACCGCCGGTCGGTCCCCACCCAGTAGGCCAGGACCCCGCGCTCCGAGAGTTTCTCGATGTTACAGGAAGAAGTTGTCTTCTCGCCGGGCATCTGGTAAGCTGTCTGTGTGAGATTCGACATTGTCGGCCAAATCGGTACCTGGACTGAAATGAGTACTCCCAACAGACAATTTGCTGTGTGCGTTGATAATACCGATTACGAGGCCTCGCTGATCGTGCGGAAGATCTATGAAGTCCTGCCGGATGAAGAAGCCGCCAGGGACGACTTCCTGCGCGTGATCGACGAAAGCGGCGCAGACTACCTTTATCATCGCAGCCAGTTCATCCTCGTGGAGTTTCCGGCCGAAGTGGAGCGGGCGTTGAGTATCGCGTAAATCGCCGAGATCTGCGAATCCGTCATGGTTCCGGTCTCTCTCCGTTGAGACGCGAGTTCTCCGTTTTCGAGCCACCGGCGGGCGGGCTAGGCCGCGTTTCACAAGTACTGCGACTATGGGTGGTAGATTGCCGCGCTCGCCGAGCCTCGCTCGCAATGACATCGGGCGCCCCAGTATGTCATTGCGAGGAGCTTCAGCGACGAAGCAATCTCTACCCTATGATCTCAGGACTTGCGAAATGCCGTACCAGGCCGCAGACGCCATTCGCCGCCTTCTGCCATGTGGACCCGACTTGCCTGCAAGGACCCGTCGCAATAAGTATGGTGTCTCCGGAATTTCAGACCCGCCTAATGAGTCTTGATGTGCAACTTCGGTAATGGCCGCCCGAATCACTCTCTGCGTAGGTCGTGCGTCCTCGCACGATCTCTGCGGCGAGCGGGGACGCTCGCCCTACGAAGAGCGCCCGTCGTCGGGTTCCGACTACCGAACTTGTTCGTCAAAACTCCTAAGGTGGAACTCCGCACCCACAAGGCGAATCGCACCACACGGAAGAGCCTGAAGAACCAACGGTAGGGCGAGAAGGTTGACTTCGGGTGGTTCTGCGGTTACGCTGCCGGCCTGGCACGGTGAAGATTCCGATCCGATAGAGACACTTTGCGTAACAGGGGGTTCGCTATGGAAAGGCGAAGGAGTACAGTTCTTGTTCTGGCAGTGACTGTCTGCTTGGGCACGGCGGCAGCAGTAGGGTGGGCTTCGCCCACCGTATCCGCATCTGTGCATGCGACGGTTCCGGCGGGTGCAGCCCACGCTGCGGCGGCCCGTGTCGAGGCCGACGCGCCGCGGCGCGCCGCGGCGAGGCCGTCCTCGGAGCGCGGGCAGGATGCCCGCGACACACAAGGGCGGGACGCCCTCGCCACGCAGGGGCGGGATGCCCTTCCGACGCGGCTGGATCGTCAGCAGGTTATCACGTCGGCGGCGACGGTGACGCCGGAGGCGTATCCCAACGCCGATGTCGTCCAGGTCGATGATCTCACGATCTGCGAGTACCGCCCGGACGGCACCGGGGTTACGTGGTCGGACAATTACACGAAGGTGCTCACGGAGAAAGGCCGGCGGGAGCGGCAGGGGCTCTCCTTCCGTTTTCTGCTGCCGTACTTCACGGTTGAGGTGAGCGCGTTGGAGCTGATCAAGCCGGATGGGTCGGTGGTGCCGGTCGACATCGCCCGGCAGAGCCGGGTAATGATCGACCGCGGCCAGATGTCCGCCAACATCTACGATCCGAGCAGCAAGATCCTGCAGGTCGGCGTGCCCGGCGTCGAGATCGGCGACATGGTCCACATCGTCACGCGGCAGCAGATCCTGCGACGCTACATGCCGGACACCTGGGACGATTACCAGGTGTTCGAATCGACGGCGCCCATCAAGCACGCGGTCTACGAGGTGCATGCGCCGCAGGAGCGGCCTCTGGTTCACACGGTGCTCAAAGATGCCGTGGCCGGCACGGTGAAATATGAGAAGCACGAGCGCCAGGGGCGGACCGTCCATCGCTGGGAGGTCCGGGAGGTGCCGCGTTTCTACGCCGAGCCGGGGATGCCGCCGGCCTATACGGTGGTGCAGCGTCTGCTGGTCAGCACGCTGCCCGACTGGAAGGCGGTCTCAAGTTGGTATTGGCGGCTGTGCCAACCGCGCCTGGAGGCGACGACGCCGGAGATGAAAGCCCAGGTGGACAAGCTGACGGAAGGCCTGACCGACCGCCAAAAGAAGATCGAGGCGATCTTCCAGTGGGTTTCGCAACAGATCCGCTACATGGGGATCACCACCGAGGACTCTTCGCCGGGCTGGGAGCCGCACGACGTCAAGATGACCTTCGAGAACCGCCACGGCGTCTGCCGCGACAAGGCGGCGCTGCTGGCGGCAATGCTCCGCTTGGCCGGCTTCGAGGCGTACCCGGTCCTCATCCAGGCCGGCCCCAAGAAGGACGCGGAGATCCCCAACGTCCAGTTCAATCACGCCATCACCGCCGTTCGCAACGAGGACGGCTCGTACCTGCTGATGGACAGCACCGACGAGAGCACGAAGGACCTGCTGCCCAGCTACCTGTGCGATTGCAGCTATCTCGTCGCCCACCCCGAAGGCGAGACCCTGCAAACCTCGCCCATCGTCCCGTGCGAGGAGAACATGGTGCTGGTCGAGACGACCGGTACGATCGACGCGCAAGGCAACCTGACCGGGGAGTCCAAGATCCGGTTCCAGGGGATCAACGACAATGTCTACCGCGGCTATTTCGCCCGAATCAAGCCCGAGGAGCGGCGGCGCTATTTCGAGGGCGTTCTCAAGGCCTCCATCACGACCGCTGCGCTGACGGACTTCGACTTGCAGCCCGCCAACATGCAGGACACGTCCGCCCACCTGTCCGTGCACATGAAGTTCACCGCCAAGGACATCCTCGTGGGCAAGGGCGCGACGGTGATGATGCCCGTGCCGCGCGTGGGAACCAAGGTGGGCCTGGTGAACTTCATCATCGGCCGGACCGGCCTCCAGAAGCGCCGCTTCCCGCTCAAGACCGACTACGCCTGCGGCGTCCGCGAGACGCTGAGCCTGCACGTCGATCCCGCCGTCGACTCGTTCGTCTCGCTGCCCCAGTTCACGCCGATCGAGGACCCGACGCTGTCCTGGAAGCAGCAACTCGATGTGGACCAAGCGTCGTGGCGAGGGCGTCCCGCCCTTGCGTCGCGAGGCCATCCTGGCCTTGCTTCTCGTGTCGAGGGCGTCTCGCCCTCGAATCGCGGGCAGGATGCCCGCGACACAAAAGAACAAGGGCAAGATGCCCTCGCCACGAAAGAACAAGGGCGGGACGCCCTCGCCACGGGCGGGGGTACCACGATCCAGGGGCAAAGCGAGTTTCTGATCAAGGTGGTGGAGCTGGACCCGCAGCAGTACCTGCAATTGAAGGAGAGTCTCAAGGAGATCGAGTACAACGAGCGCAAGATGCCGGTCCTGGCCCGCCAGATGGCGACGGATACCCCGGCGGACGTGGCCGTGCTGGATTATCAGGTCGAGTACAACCTCAACGATGCCCACAACTGGATCGAGAGGCACCGCGTCACGAAGAAGGTCCTCACGTATAAGGGCGTGAAGGACAACGCCGAGCTGAAGCTGGACTACAATCCCGTCTGGGAGGAAGTGAAGCTGGTCAAGGCTACCGTCACCAACAACGGCCAAGCCAAGGCGGTCAGCTCGCAGGAGATCAACCTGATGGACGCCGCGTGGGTGGCTTCGGCCCCGCGCTATCCCGCCGCCAAGACGCTGGTGGCCAGCCTGCCGGCGGTCGAGGTCGGCAGCGTGATCGAATACGAGTACGAGCGGCTGCGGCGCGAGCGGCCGTTCTTCGGCGTGACGCACATCTTTCGCGGCTTCGATCCCGTCGAGCAGCAGACCGTGAAGCTGGCCGCCCCCGGCACGCTGGCCCTGCAAATCCTGAAGGATGACAACGGCGTGGCGGTGCCCGACGAGGTCTCGCCGACGGTGATTGCGGAGACGACGCAGCAACAGGACGGCAAGACCGTATGGCAATGGCAGGCGCAGGGGCAAACCCCTCTCAAACGGGAAGACTCGCTGCCCCCTCTGCAGAGCTTCAACCCCGTCCTGCGCGTCACGGCCGGCGACTGGCGGACGTACTCGCAGCAGGTGCTGGCGGCCCTGACCGAGGCCGCCGGCGGCCAGACCGCGGCCGAGCGGCGGGCCCGGGAGATCGTCCAATCGGCAAAGACTTCCAGGGAGAAGATCGTCGCCATCCGTGACTTCGTCGCCAAGAATATCCGGCCCGCCGGGCCGGGCCTGGCGGCCTTGCCCCTGAGCGCCGTCACCAAGGCCGATCGGACCCTGGCCGACGGCTACGGCAATATGACCGACCGCGCCGTCTTGCTCCATGCCATGCTCCAAGCGGCGGGCTTGCGCCCCGAGTTCGTCCTGGTCGACTACGGCTCCACCGTGGAACCGCTCCAGCGTTTCGAGACCCGCTATCCGACCGTCAATACGTTCGACAGCGTGCTGGTCCGCCTGCGCGACGGCGCGATGGAGATCTACCTGAACGACACGAACCAGTACGCGGAACTGGGCACCACGCCGGCGGACGGCCGCCTGGTCCTGGCGCCGGCCGAGAACAAGGTGGAAACGGTTTCCCTCGCGCCCGAAAAGAAGACCCTGCGGGAGTATGAATACCGCGTCGCGCTGACGCCGGAGGGCCATGCCCGCATCGCCGTGACGCGGAAGAACTACGGCGAGTGGTTCGGCGCCCGGCACAAGCTGTTCTACGAGATGCCGCCGGAGGAACGCCATCGGTTCTACCAGGAGATGGTGGCGGAAATTTCGCAGGCCGCCGTCGCCGACGCCAACCTGGCCACCGACTTCACGTCCTATCCGGGCGTCGAGTTCTTCCGCGTCCAGGTCCAACGGTACGCCGTGCGCGACGGCGATTACCTGTACTTCGAGCTGCCCCGAACGCTCGGCCGCCTCTTCGGCCTGCGCTCCGACACGCACGAGAACCCGTTCTTCCAGGGCGCCGATCAGAGCCTGCGAATCACGACGACCGTCGAGCTGCCGCCCGGATTCTCCACCGTGGTCCTCGCCCCCGGCCAGAAGCAGTGGCGCCTGCCCGCCAACGGCGGCACCGCGCAGGTCCACGTGGCGCAGCCGCGTGGCGAGGGCGTCCCGCCCTTGGAAGGACAAGACAAGATCCAGACAGCCGCGCCCCGTGAGGGCGCCACCGTCCTGACCTTCGTGCACGAGGTCGATCTGGACCCCTTCATCCTGGAATCCGCCGGCTACGCCGACCTCGTGGACATCGAAAAGCAACTGGCCCACGCCGAAGCCCGCACAGTCCTCGTCACGCAGAAGTGAAGTTCGCAGTGACGCCGTCAGGCGCCAGTAGCATGGGCGTCCCGCCCATGAGTATCCACGGGCGTCCCGCCCGTGCACACGGGGCCAAGATGGCCCTGCGACTCATGGAGGGCCCGCGCCTCGTTGTTCCACCCATCTCCGCCTTGTCGCGAGGGGTGGCATCGCCAAAGGCTCCGCCTTTGACGATGGTTGAGGCGCTCGACGATGCCTCGACCGCACGCGCGAAAGCCATCGTCAAGGCCGGAGGCCTTGGCGATGCCACCCGCCGAGATGCGTGGAACAATGAGGCATCTTGCCCGTGAATGGCAGGACCATTCCGGGCCTGCCATTCACGGGCGTCCCGCCCGTGATACTCATGGGCGGGACGCCCATGCTACGGCTTTACGGGCATGGTACGAGTTGGCTACTGCCTGTCGGGATCACATCTGCTTCTCGAACTCGCTGACGCGGACGGGTTTGCCGGTCTCGGCGGAGAGGTCGGCGGCGAAGCAGACGGCCTGCGTCAGGGCGGCGTCTTCCAGGTCGGGGAAGGGCCGGCGGTCATTGATGATGCAATCAAGGAAGTGGGACACCTCGCCCTGGAACGGATGGTGGCTGACGTCGCCGCTGTCGGGCAGGATGCAGGGGATCCTGGCGAAGTCGTTCTGGCCGGGCAGCAGCTTCGGGGCGAACAGCTCGTTGTTGCGCAGCGAGCCCTCCGTGCCGTAGATGCCGATGGGGAACCGGTAGGGCATCTTGGCGTCGAAGGTCGTCATGCTGCGGCCGATCTTGCCGTCCTGGAACTTCACGTTCAGTGAGATCGTCCCGGGGTATTCGACGGGGTTGTCCGTCCGGGCGTGGTAGGCGAAGACTTCCTCGACCGGACTGCGGGCGAACCAGCGCAGGGCGTCGATCGCGTGGATGCCGGCGGTGGGCAGGGCCGTGCCGCTGACCTCGCGGCTGCCGTACCATTTCAGGTTCGTCGTCATCCAGATCCGGTGCAGGTAATCGACCTCGATCATGAAGATGTCCCCGAACACCTGCTGCTCGATCAGCTTGTCGATGGTCATCAGCAGCGGGTTCCAGTGCAGGACGAAGCTGACGACGGTCTTGACCTTGTTCTTGCGGACCGCCTGGCGCTGCTTGCGGACATCCTGCGGCGTCAGGGCCGGGGGCTTCTCGATGATGATGTGCTTGCCCGCCTCGGCGGCGGCGACCACGTACTGTGTATGCACATTGTGCGGCGTGCAGACGACCACGATGTCCACATCCTCGCGCTTGAGCGCCTGGTCCGCGTCCGTCTCGATCGCGCACTTGAGGTTGTACCGGTCCCGATAGCGCTCCGCGTTGGCGCAGTTGCGACTGACCAGGGCCCGGATCTCGGACCGCTCATCTTTCTGGAAGGCCTTGACGTACTCTTCCGCCACCCAGCCACAACCGATAATCGCCGCACCTAACTTATCCATTGTATGTCTCCTTTAGTCTTCGTGGCGAGGGCGTCCCGCCCTTGTCCTTCTGTGGCGAGGGCATCTTGCCCTTGCCCTTCCAATCGACGCACGCATCGGAACCAGGCCCGGCAAGGCCAGGATGGCCTCGTGACGCAAGGGCAGGATGCCCTCGCCACGGCGGGCGGTGCCGTGCCTCACGCATAGAATGTAGCATATCTTTCCAGGGCGTCCATCAGGGCCTGGACGTTTTCCAGGGGGACGCCGGGATACAGGCCGTAGATCATCATCAGGCCGCCCGCGGGACTGCCCAGCTTCGTGACCTCCTCCCGGATCAAAGCGTCGATCTGGGCGGGGCTGCCGAAGCGGGTGACCGACTGGCGGTCGATGTCGAGGTCGATGCAGACGCGCCCCTTGAGGCGGGCCGCGATCCAGTCGAGGCCGTTGACAAGGTCCTGGAGATTCAGGGCGTCCACCCCGCTGACGACGAGATCGTCCACCAGGTCGCGGATGTCGCCGTCGGAGTGCATGTGCACGAGGCAGCCCGCGGCCCGGGCCGGGGCCATCAGGCGCTCGTAGACCGGCTTGATGTACTTGCGAAAGTGCCCGGGCGCGAGCATCGGTCCGCGCTGCATCCCCAGGTCCTCCGGGTAGCGCATCAGGGCCACGCCCAGATCGACGTACCGCTGCACGATCCGCAGGCTGAAGGCCTCGACCATCTCGATCAGCCGGCCCAGCCGCCGGTCGGCGTCAGCCATGTCGTACACAAGCCGCTCGTAACCGCGCAGGTAGCTCAGCCGCAGGAACGTGTGGCCGTGCTCCAGGCTGGCCACGGGCAGGCTGCCCGTGATGTGCGAGTGACCGTTGCGGGTCATTGACGGTCCAGCGATGCAACCTCCCGGACGAGGGGTTGAGATTGCTTCGTCGCTGCGCTCCTCGCAATGACATATCCGCGCGATCTTGTCGGCGATGTCGCGCCAATCGATCGGCGCCAGGCCGTTGGTTCGGTTCGGGTCGGGCGGCGCGTAGTGTTCCAGGGCCTCCCAGTCGGCGAGCGGATGCCCGGTGACCGCGCCGGTGATGCCGTCGTCGGTGGTCTCCCAGGTGCAGCCCCAGGAGTCCACGTAGGGCCGGCCGGCGCGCTCCCAGGGAGCGAACTGGGGCACCGGCGGCGGGCCGGGAAACAGCAGCCGGTGTTCCGCTATCAGCTCCTGCAAAGCCTCCGGCGGATAGTGATGCCAGCAGGCCGGATTGATCCAGAAGGTGACCGGAATGTACGCGGGCCGCTCAAAGCGGATGGCTCGTCGCGTGTTCTCCGGAATGGCGTCGGTGAAATCCATGGCCAGCGTCACGATCCAGTGACAATCGGTGGCACGACTCGGTCCATCGGTTTGGAGTTCCGCGTTTACGCGGGTCGAAGAGTCCTGCCTTCCTTCTTCTCTTTCACGTTTCCAGAGAGCGGAACTCCGAACGTCATCAGACCACCTCGACGGTTCTGCCCAGACGCGCGGACTCGTAACAGGCGGCCAGGATCTTCTGGCTGCGCAGGCCCAATCGCCCGCCGATCGACGGTTCGCGGTTGTTCAACACTGCACTGCCGAACTCCTCGATCTCGGCCTGGTACGTGTTCACCGGCGCGGGCTCGATGGCCAGGCCCTGATCGGCGGCCCGCGCCTGCTGGGCGTCGTACCCGTGGTCCTCGCCTTCCAGGAACGCGACCATCTTGCCCGCCGGGCCCTGGCCGATGGTCCCCTGCGCCAGGATGGAGCCCTGGGAGCCGTAGAGCTCCAGCACGTTCTTGCTGCCGGCGTCGGGGATGCAGAAGAACGTATCCACGGTGGCCAGCGCGCCGTTCTCGAAGAACAGCGTCGCGACCGCGCTGTCCTCGGAGCGGTAGCCGTGGACGGTATTGCCGATGAAGCAGGACACCTGGGCCACGTCTCCGAAGAACATCTCCAGCAGATCGATGCAGTGGCCGCCCATGTCCATCAGGGAGCCGCCGCCCCCGGTGGTCGGGTCCTGGCGCCAGGCGCCTTCGATAGACGGGTACCAGCAGGAAAGCTGCGCCCGCGCGTAGACCGGTTGGCCCAACCGGCCCTGCCGGATGAGTCGGGCCGCCTCCTGGTGCTGGGCTACGAATCGCATCATGAACGCGCAGCCGAGCTTGACGCCGCGGCGGTCGCACACCGCGATCATCTCCTCGGTCTCGGCGACCGTCATCCCCAAAGGCTTCTCACACAGGACATGCTTTGCCGCCTCGGCGCACGCCTTGACATGCTCGTAGTGCAGATGCGCCGGCGTCGCGACATAGACGGCATCGATATCGTCGGCCAACAGCTCGTCCAAGCTGGCTGCCGGCGCGGCCTTGAACTGCTTGGCCACCTCGGCGTTGGCCTTGGGATCGACGTCGTAAACGGCGGCCAGGGCCGCGTTGTTCGCGCTCGCGATCCCTTCCGGGATCGTCCGTCGCCGGGCGATCCCGCCCGAGCCGATCACACCCCATCGAATCCTGCTCGACATAAGACACCTCGCAGTAGCATGGGCATCCTGCCCATGAGTATCACGGGCGTCCCGCCCGCGGTCTGCTTAATTCATGGGCGGGACGCCCATGCTACTTGGAATACGCTTTGATCACTTTGGCCAGCGCCTGGCCGATCTGGCGGCAGTCCTGCTCGCTGTAGGTCGGGTAGGCGAAGCAGGTGAACGTGTGGTTCTGATGCCACAGAGCGTTGGGCACCTCGACCTTGCTGTAGTCCACGCTCTGCGGATCGGCGTACTCCTTCGACGTGAAGGGAAAGCCGCTGCGGCCGAAGGACTTGTGCCGGCGGTAGGCCTGCTCCGTGTGACACAGGGGCCAGAAGACCCGCCAGCAGGGGGCGCCCTCGGCGCCGCAGGCCGCGACGAACTGATTGATGTCGCAGCTCATGGTCTCGATGTCGAGCGAGAAGGCCATGACGTACCAGCCGTTCTGCCGGTCCGGCGTGTCGATCGGCGTGTACCGGACCTGCGGCAGGTCCTCGATCGCGTCGATGATGATGCGGGCGTTGCGCTTCCGCGCGGGCAGGTTCCAGGTGTCGATCCGGTCCAGCTCCGCCAGACCGATGGCCGACTGCATCTCCGTCATGCGGTAGTTCCAGCCGACCACGTTGTGGATGTAGGGCAGCTTCTGCTCCAGCTCCAGCAGGCTCAGGCGGGTCTTGACGTCGTAGCCGTGATCGCGGAAGCTGCGGGCCTGCCAGACCAGCTCCTCGTCGTCGGTGGTCACCATGCCGCCTTCGCCGCCGGTGGTGAAGGTCTTGTTCTGGCAGAAGCTGCATGCGGCGATATGGCCGATCGTGCCGGTCTTTTTGCCCTTGTAGAGCCCGCCGAACGCCTCGGCGTTGTCCTCGATGACAAAGAGGTTGTGCTTCTTGGCGAAGGCCATGATCTTGTCCATGTCGCAGACGTTGCCGTACAGGTGCACCGGCATGATCGCCTTCGTCCGTTTGTTGACGAGCTTCTCCGCGGACTCAACACTGATGCAGTGGTCGTCGAGATTCACATCGGCAAACCGCGGCACCGCTCCCGCCTGGACGATGGAGAAGCTCGACGCGATGAAGGTGTAGCTGGGCACGATGACCTCATCGCCCGGCCCGATCCCCAGGGCGCTCAGCGCGATGTGCAGGGCTGCGGTGCCGTTGGCGGCGCTGATGCCGAACTTGCTGCCCTGCCACGCCGCGAAGCGCTTCTCGAACTCCATGCCGCGCGGCCCGGTCCAGTAATTGACCTTGCCCGACCGCAGCACCTCCTCGACCGCCTCGATCGCCTTCTCGTCGAAGCTCGGCCAGTGGGGCAATTTGTTCGTCACCGCTTTCGGTCCACCCTGAATCGCCAGTTTCTCTGTCATCTCCATGTCCTTCCGAATATTTGCGTGTCATGACCCTGTGCGGCCTCGTAGCATGGGCGCGAGCACCCGTAGGGTGAGGTCTCACCCCACGCATTGGCCCTCATGTACCGGAACCGACCTCGATAGTCAAGCCCTAACGGGGGAAGCTCCTCCCCGCGTTGGTGGTGACGCCGTAAGGCGTTCCTCCTGATGTCCCTGCGCGGGAGTGCGGGATCATCCATATAGGCCTTGCGTTGCAGACCTCGCTGACCGAGGCCGAGATCCAAGGCCTGGTGCCTCCGCAACTGACCGCGTACCAGCCGGAGCCCGTCGACGGGACCCTCGGCGTCAGCCTCCCTCTGCTCCAGTGGAAGGCCGGGACGACCGCCGTGCTGCACAATGTGTACCTCGGGACGAGCCCGGAACTGACGGAGGCGGATCTGGTCGGTGCGCGGCTCGCGATGCCCATGTACTATCACACGCCGGGCCTGCAACCCGGGATGACCTACTACTGGCGCGTCGATGAAACGGTGGCCGTCGGTCCCGCCCGGCCGGGACCGGTCTGGAGCTTCACCACGTTCCTGATGATCGAGGATTTCGAGGCCTATACGGACGACGAAGGCAGTCGGATCTACGAGACGTGGGTCGACGGCTGGACCAACAACACCGGCTCGACGGTGGGATACATCCAGGCCCCCTTCGCCGAGCGGACCATCGTGCGCGGGGGCAGGCAGTCCATGCCCCTGGATTACAGCAACGTGAAGGCGCCTTTCTACAGCGAGGCGGAACGTGAATTCGCTCCGGTCCGGGACTTCACGGTCAACGGCGTCGGCATGCTGGTCCTCAATGTCCGGGGCAAAGCGGCCAACGGCCCGGCGAAGCTGTACCTCGGTCTGGAAGACTCGTCCCGGCAGACGGCCCAGGTGATGTGTCCCCATCCGGCGGCGGTCACGACGGCCGCCTGGACCGAATGGGAGATTCCGCTGGGCGACTTCATCGGCGTGAATGTCGCCAGGATCCGGAGGATCTACCTCCGCGTGGGCGACAAGGGCGACTCCGTGCCCGGCGGATTCGGTCAGCTCTATATCGACGACATCCGCGTGATCAAAACGCCGCCTGTGGCGAAGTAGACGGTCCCCGGCGCGTTTGCCGTCTCAGAGGGTGTGTGAGAAGCTCCTTTCTGTCCGGGTGTCAGCGTCAAGCGAAGCTTGGCGATGGCGGCTGTTCCCATGCGTGAGACCATCGCCAAGGCCTTCCGGCCTTGACGCTGCCACCCGTCGAAACCCCACGGGCAGGATGCCCGTGCCACTTCTCACACACCGCCTCAAGCTGATTCCGCACGGGCTCTTCATTGACGGTCGCAGACGGGGCGTGGTATCATGCCGCCACGTCTCAACGCCGAATCGGCCCGGCACAGGCCCTGTGTCCGGCGGGATTCCCGTGCGACCGGACGGGGAAAGGAGCAACCATGCGGAACGAAGACGCCCGCACTGTCGTGCAACTGCTGGCAGACCACGAACTGGCGCTCAAGGAGCTCTACCAGACGTACGCAGCCACTCTGCCCTCGCGCCAGGATCTGTGGCTGAAGCTGGCCGCCGACGAGCAACGGCACTATGACTGGCTGGAGGCCCTGCGCGCGGGGGAAGGTGACGCCGACTCGCTCGGGGCCTGCCGCTGGCCGCGTCCGCCCGCCATCGAGTCCTCTCTCAAGTACCTCCGCGGGCAGATCGTCCGGGCCCGCCAGGCCGAGGTCGCGCTCCTGGTGGCCCTCGCGGTGGCGAAGGATCTGGAGACTGCCTTGCTCGAGAAGGAATTCTTCAAGGTGGCCGAGGGGGCCTCGCCCGAGGTGCGCGCCGTCCTGGGCCGGCTCAGCGCGGCCACGGAACAACATCAGCGGGCCGTCGTGGACGCCCTCAACACGGTCAAACGCGCCGCGGCCTCCGGCAAGGCCTGAAGTCATAGACCGACAGCCGTGCGAAAAAGTCCAACCGGGGCTTCGCGGACTCGGTCCTTGAGGTTGATTCGACCGCCGGGGTCGGCTGTCCTACACCCCTCTTTCGGCTCTTGTGTCTCCCCGCCTGCGCGGGGCTGACTTTTCCTTCGGCGAAAAACAGCTCGCAGTTGCCCGTTGCGGCCTGTCCGGGCGGGGGCAGGTCAGACCATTCGCGCGCCCGGCTGACCTCTCTGCTTGGCCTTCTCGATGAGGTAGACGTAGAGGACCAGCAAGGTCAGGGGCCCGAACAAGAGCCCGCCGATCAGGAACAGGACCTGGCGGGTCTGGCTGAACCCGAGCTCCAGGGCCCACTTGGCCGACACGATGGCACACACGACATTGGCGAAAAGGATGGACTCTCTCATGGTGTTCTCCACCGGTTCAGCGTTCCGCTGAGCCACAATTCACGTCTTCACACCGCCGGGCCGCAGCCACCGGCGGACTATTCTGATAGTCGGATGTTGGCCGCAAACCTTTCATCAGGTACGGCCGCCATACAGGGGCGGATTCGCCTCTTCGTAGGGCGAGCATCCCCGCCCGCAAAAGAGTCGGGCGAGGATGCCCAACGCACCAAGAGGCTGCGCCGCTCGGGAGCATGGCCCCATGCGCGAAAGCTACCAGAACTTGCCCGTTTGCTCAAGACGACAAACGCTCGTACCGCGTGGCCCGTGGCTCGTGCCACGGGCCGCGGATCACGGGTCACCGGCCACGGGTCACGGACTTGCCTGTCCTGTTCACGTCGCCAGGAACAGGGGGGCCAAGTGGCGGTCGTAGAGGTTGGCGGTAACGGTCTCGGCGATGATCGCTTCGTGCCTGTTCAAGGCCTCGGTGAAACGGGGGCCCATTTCCGCGGCCACCTTGTAGCCGACGTGCAGGAGCTGGCGGACGCTCGGGTTGTACTGGGGGCAGCGGCGGTCGTGCCGTAAGGTGGCGGCGAACTGCGCGCCGTCCCAGCGGCGGACCTCCTCGGGGTCGGGGAGCTTCGCTCGGTCGATGTCGATGACCGTCGCGTAGGGGCCGCAGAGCTCGTCGAGGCGACGCAAGGCGTTCGCGTAGACGTCTTTCGCGAGGGCCAGGCCGTCGCCACCGGCCAGGGCCAGGCCGATCAGCTCCTCCAGCCAGGTGGTGCCGGCGGTCTTGACGTGCACGCCGGCGTCGGACTCTTGCAGCGCCCGGTGGATGGGGCGGTAGATCGAGAACTTGTCGCTGCCGGAGTGGACGCTGAGCTTGAGGTTCGCCGGCAGGCGAAAGTGCGCCACCGCGAAGCCCAGGACCGCCAGGTCCTGCGCGAACTCCCGGGCGAACTGCTCGACGCTGCCGACATAATCCACGCCCTTGTTGAAACGCCCGCTGAATTTCGGCGCGATGGTCTGGGCGGGGATGCCTTCGTC
>Ga0194111_10002912_pt1 | contig 20643 bp, 16 predicted proteins | sample TA2KigC300mmetaG_FD_146194 | JGI IMG/M metagenome (GOLD analysis project Ga0194111, IMG submission 146194) | Freshwater microbial communities from Lake Tanganyika, Tanzania - TA2015033 Kigoma Deep Cast 300m | ecosystem: Environmental > Aquatic > Freshwater > Lake | place: Tanzania: Lake... | reverse complement strand
CGCTGCGGACTGCCCGCCAGCTCCTGGCCAATGTGAACAAGCAGGTGGACCCGCTGGCCCGGGATGTGAGGCAGACTGCTAAGGATATCGGCAACCTGGCTAGGGATTTCGATCCCCGGATGAAGAAGCTGACCACCAGCCTGGAAAGGACCATAACCGGCCTGGATAAAACCCTGCACACAGTTCGGGGCGTCGTTTCCGAAGATTCCCCTATGATAGTAGAACTGGAGAATAGTCTGAGGGAAGTTGCCGCCGCAAGCCGGTCCCTGCGAGAGTTCACCGCTGATTTGAATCAGCAACCCGAAATTCTGCTGCGCGGCAAGAGAAAATCTGGAGGCGCTGACCCATGCAAATAAGGCGATTTTTTCTTAACCCCATCATCATCCTGACGCTGGCCGGGTTTATTCTCGCCGGTTGCGGCCGGAGCCCGCTGCCATGTTTCTACACGTTGAGTTCCATGCCGGACCAGTTCGCCTCCGGGAGGACCGGTCCGGCGGCAGGTGCCGTCGTAGGCGTCGGCCCGGTACGGATGGCCGATTATCTGGACCAATCCCAGATCGTCACCCGTACCGGCGACCATCAGATGTCCAAAGACCAATTCCATCGCTGGGCCGGACCTCTGAAAAATAATCTCACCTATGTGTTGGCGGATAATATCGGTTCCATGCTGCCGACGCAGCAGGTGCACTTATTTCCCTGGCGCCAGGCCGTGCCCATCGACTTCCAGGTGACGGTGGATGTGGTCCGCTTTGACGGCCACCTGGGCGATGCCGCCCACCTGGAAACGCGTTGGACCATCTTCCAGGGGCCAGATAAAAAACTGGTCAAAACCAGGCGGTCCGATATCAGCGAACCGGTGACGGGGGCGGATTACTCCGACCTGGTGGCGGCCCAGAGCCGGGCCCTGGCCCGACTGAGCCAGGAGATTGTGCAGGCGATCAGGGAAGCCGGTCGAATATAAGGAAGCACGTGAGGTTACCTCATACCTCTTATCTTAATGGTAAAGGAGAAAAAAGTGAAAAGAAGGTTTGCCATCTGGTCGGTGTTGGGACTCATTGCGGTGCTGCTGGTCTGCTGGTCGGCGTTAGCTCAGGAAAAGGTTCACTTTGAGAAAGTCGGCCGCGTCAATTTCACCATAAAAAGCGCCGCCGCCGGCATCGGCTACAGCTGGGGGTCGGGGCGTTTTATTTTTCAAGACAAGACCTACCCTATTAAAGTATCGGGCATCAGCATCATTACCGCCGGCATCTCCTCCACGAATATCGTGGGCGATGTCTACAACTTAACCGATCCTTCCCAAATTGCCGGAAGATATACTCTGTATAAGGCCGGAGCAGCTGCCGGAGTGGGCATGGGCCGGGCCACTGCCAAAAACGAGAATGGCGTTCTCATCGAAATACTGGCTGAGTCCAAAGGGGTTAAATTCGACCTGGGCGCCGGCGACTTCACCATCGTGTTGGAAAAATGAGATTTTCCCCCACTTAAAAGAGGAGAAATCATGCTGTTACTGCTCTGAAAGTGGCTACGCCGAGCTGGGGTGGGCATTGCCCAACACAATTTCTGAGTAATAACAACGGGAACTGGAGCAGGAAGTCCGACCATATCTGGAACAGAATGAGGTTTGAGGTTTTTCACCAGGGAAGACAGGTGAAAATACGCCAGAAGCAGCCCTGTTCCTTCAGACAAGGCCTGTTTTTATGGAACAGCAAATGCAGCCGCCCCCACCCCTGACCAGCGCCCGGCTGAAGACGCTGCGAACCGCGGCCATCGCCGGGATTCTTCTTTCGCTGCTGCTTGCTGCCACTATGGTCCTTATCCGAATTTCTGTTCCAGCTATTTCTCAGGATATGCAGGACTGGTTGGCGACGAGGTTGGGAACCGTGGTGCTGGCACTGAACCCGGTGCCGTTCGCCGGCATCGCCTTTTTGTGGTTCATCGTTGTGGTGCGCGACCGGCTCGGCGCCGACGAGGACCGCTTCTGAACTTCCAATTTTAATTCCCACCCGAAACTCTCAACCGAAAGGGACGGCCATGTCTACCAAGAATACCGAGAACACCCGCCTGCAAGAGGCCCGGGAGGGCAAAGCCCCCTGGAAGAAGTGGGGCCCCTACCTGAGCGAGCGCCAGTGGGGCACGGTGCGGGAGGATTACAGTTGGGGCGGCGATGCCTGGGACTACTTCACCCACGATCAGGCCCGCTCCCGGACCTACCGCTGGGGCGAGGACGGCATCGCCGGCCTTTCCGATGACAAGCAGCGGCTCTGCTTCGCCCTGGCCCTGTGGAACGGCCAGGATCCCATTCTCAAAGAACGCCTCTTCGGCTTGACCAACTCAGAGGGCAACCACGGCGAAGATGTCAAGGAATACTACTTCTACCTGGACAGCACCCCCACCCACTCCTACATGAAGTTCCTCTACAAGTATCCCCAGACGGCCTTCCCGTACTCCGACCTGGTGGAGACGAACCGGCGACGCACTCGGGAGGAAAGTGAGTATGAGCTCATCGACACCGGCGTCTTCGACGGCGACCGCTACTTCGACGTCTTCGTGGAGTATGCCAAAGGCGGTGCGGAAGACCTCCTGGTAAACCTCACCGCCATCAACCGGGGGTCGGCAGAGGCTGAACTGCATTTGCTGCCCACCCTGTGGTTCCGCAACGACTGGGCGGCGTGGATTGCCAGACCTGGCGAGAAACCCCGTCTCAAGCAGATCGAAGCACCGGCGGGTGCCAGTGCGGTTCTGGTGGTACACCCGGTAATGGGTGAGTATACCTTCTCCTGCGATGGCGAGGTGCCGCTGCTCTTCACCGAGAACGAAACCAACTACGAGCGCGTTTTCGGCACCCCCAACGAGGCCCCGTACGTCAAGGACGGCATCAACAACTGCGTGGTCCTAAACCAGCAGGAGGCGGTGAACCCCGAGAAGACCGGAACCAAGGTGGCGGCCCACTACCGGTTCACCATCGGCCCCGGCCAAGCGGCGACGGTGCGGCTGCGTCTCACCGCCCGAGCCGCTGCCGCTGAAAGCCAAAAAACCACAGCCGCCGCCACCCCCTTCGGCCCGGAGTTTGACCGGGTCCTGGCCGCCCGGCGGCAGGAGGCAGACGAGTTCTACCAATCCTTGACTCCGCCGTCGGTCTCTGCGGATGCGGCCACCGTCATGCGCCAGGCCGTCGCCGGTATGCTCTGGTCCAAGCAGTTCTACTTCTTCGACGGTGACCAATGGCTGGACGAGCACCAGGCCAACCCTCTCCATCCCGGGAGCCGCGACTTCCGGAACCGGGAGTGGTTCCACATGGTAAACGAGGACATTATCTCCATGCCCGACAAGTGGGAATACCCCTGGTACGCGGCCTGGGACCTGGCCTTCCACACGCTGCCGCTGGCCATTGTGGACCCGGACTTTGCCAAGGTGCAGATGGAACTGATGCTGCGCGGGCTCTACCTGCACCCCAGCGGCCAGATGCCCGCTTACGAGTGGAACTTCAGCGACGTCAACCCGCCGGTGCATGCCTGGGCTACTCTTTTTCTGCATCGCACCGAAACGGCCCTGCGGGGCGACATGGACCTGGATTTTCTCAAAAGGGCGTTCAATAAGCTCCTGCTGAACTTCACCTGGTGGGTGAACCGCAAGGACCGCTTCGGCAAAAACGTCTTCGAGGGGGGCTTCCTCGGCCTCGACAACATCGGCATCTTCGACCGCAGCGCCCCGCTCCCCACCGGCGGCCACTTGGAGCAGGCGGACGGCACGGCCTGGATGGCCCTCTTCAGCCAGAACATGGCGGAACTCGCCATAGAGCTCGCCGTCCACGACCGCGCCTACGAGGACATGGTCGTAAAGTTCGCAGAGCACTTTTACTATATCGCCCGGGCCATGAACCGGGCCGGCCCGGATGGCATGTGGGACGAGGAGGACGGCTTCTACTACGACCTGCTGCGGCTCCCCGACGGCAGCGCCACCCGGCTCAAGGTGCGTTCCATGGTGGGACTATTGCCCCTGTGCGCCACCACGGTGATCGAGGAGTGGCAGCGGCAGCGTATTCCCCAAGCGGTGGCTCAGTTGTTGGAACGTTTGCGCCGGATTCCCGAGCTTTTCGAGACTATCCACCCCACGGGCCCGGGGCATTTGGGCGTGGCCGAGCGCGGGGTCTTGGCCCTGGTCAACCCGGAGCGGCTGCGCCGGATTCTGACCAAGATGCTCGACGAGAACGAGTTCCTGGGCCCCTACGGCCTCCGTTCCCTCTCTAAGTTCCACGAGCAGCACCCATATGTCTTCCAGGTGCATGGCCAGGAGTACCGGGTGGACTACCTGCCGACCGAGTCCAACACCGGCATGTTCGGCGGCAACTCCAACTGGCGGGGGCCGGTCTGGTTGCCGGTGAACGCTCTCATCATCCGGGCGCTCCTGAACTTCTACCTCTACTACGGCGACAACTTCAAGATCGAATGCCCCACGGGCTCCGGCCAGTTAATGAACCTCTTCGAAGTGAGCCAGGAGATCGCCAACCGCCTGACCCGCATCTTCCTGAGGGACGAGCACGGCAAGCGCCCGGTCTATGGGTGGACGGAAAAGTTCCAGGATGACCCTCACTGGCGCGATTACATCCTGTTCTATGAGTACTTTCACGGGGACAACGGGGCCGGGTTAGGCGCCAGCCACCAGACCGGCTGGACCGGGCTCGTGGCAAAGTTCATCCAGCTCTACGGCTTTCTCGATCCCCAGAAGCTCCTGGAAGCTGGCAAAACTGCCGCGTTTCGGGAGCAATAATCCCCGGCCAGGGATGGCCTGGCTTGAGGTCCGCACATATTTTGCAGCCCCCATAAGGATGAACACGTTCGTGAACAAGCAAATAATCCTGATCTTGTCCGTGCTTCTGAGCGTTCTGCTGGGCAGCCCGGCCTATTCCTGGGATTCCGACCAGCTTCCCCCGGGATTCACCGTGGCGGACCCTAAGGCCCCGGTGGAACTGGACGGCCAGGTCCTTTTTTACGTGCCCATAAATTCCAAAACCGAGACCGCGGACCAAATAGCTCAAAAAATCAGCGAACGGATTGAAAGACTGGCCAAGGATTTCACCTTTAAGCCGCAATCCATCGAGGTGGAAGATACAGCCTATAGCACCGACATCAAGGCGGAGGACAAGGTCATTGTCTCGGTATGGGATTTTGTGGCGAAAATTGAGGGGCGGGAAACAGAAGAATTGGCCCGGGAATATGCCGAAAATATCCGCCAGGGGATCGCCGCATATCAACAGGCCCACAGCCTGACCAACCTGGTGGCTGGCCTAATCAAGACTGCCCTGGCCCTGGTGGTCCTGGTGGCTTTGATTTTGCTGCTGAACCGGGGAATGCGCCGCCTGAACCAGGGCATCCTGGCCTCCCAGCGGATTCAACCTGTAAAAATCGGTGATTTTGAATTTTTCACCGCCGACCGCATTAAGACGGTCATCATCAGCCTCGTCAAAGTCCTCCGGCTCCTGGTGATCCTGGTTCTGCTTTACACTTACTTTCATCTGGGATTAAGCTTTTTCCCCACTACCCAGAAATACGCCCTGCAACTCTATGAGAGCCTCCTGGGAGCCATCGGCGGCATCGGCGAGGCCATCTGGCACCAGACTCCAGCTTTGACCTTTCTGTTGGTGCTTTTTTATCTAACCCGGTATGCTCTGAAAACCCTGCGTTTCTTCTTCGATCAGGTGAGTGCTGGCAAGGTTACGGTTGCTGGCCTGGATGCCGAAGTCGCCCCCATAACCTTCAGGATTCTCCGCTTACTCATCGTCGTCTTTGCTCTGGTGGTCGCTTATCCTTATATACCCGGCTCTGAATCGCCCGCTTTCAAAGGTATCTCCCTTTTCCTGGGCCTGCTTTTCTCCCTGGGCTCCTCTTCGGCCATCGCCAATCTGATTGCCGGCATCAGCCTCACCTACCAGCGGTCGTTTCATGTGGGGGACGTGATCAGAGTCGGGGAAGCCACGGGAGTGGTGTTGGAACGCCGGCTTTATATTACCCGCATCAAGACCCCGAAAAATCACGTTATCACCATCCCCAACAGCACCATACTGTCTGGGCACGTCACTAATCTCAGCCAGGAGGTGCTGGCGGGAGCCGGCCTGATCTTATCCACCAGTATCACCATCGGCTACGATGCCCCCTGGCCCAAGGTCCACGCCCTGCTTATCGAGGCTGCCAGAGCCACGAAACACATTCTTCCCAGCCCGGCGCCTTTTGTCCTCCAGACGGCGCTGAACGATTTTTACGTGACCTATGAACTCAATGCCTACACCGATGCCCCGGAAATCATGGCACGCATCTACAGCGAGCTGCACCAGAACATCCAGGACAAATTCAACGAGGCCGGGGTGGAGATCATGTCGCCGCATTATCGCCAGGTCCGGGACGGCCACCAGAGCACCATCCCGGCCGACTACCTCTCCCCGGATTACGAGCCTCCGGCCCTGCGTCTTACCACGGTGAAGAACCAACAGAATAAGGACAGCGAGTAGTTTTTTCGGCTAATGGATATGAGTCCGGTAATCAGAGTCGCCGTTTTGCTGTTCGGCATCAGCCTGGGGATGTGCTGGGCCGGGAGTAACGCCCGGGCCCAAGTCGAACTCGATTTAGGTGTCCAGGACTTTGTGGAGATCCCGTCTGCCGAAGCAGAAAAACCCGAGCACATCGCCGGTCTGGCCAAAGTACAGATGGATCAGGGTGAGGCCGCGGCTGCCCTGGCCACCATTGCCCAGGGCCTGGTGCGTTATCCCGATAACGTGGGCTTGCTGGCAAGTCAAGCCGATATCTATGCCTCTCAGCCGGTTGTGCGCCACCGGGCCCCAGAACTCTACCGGCGCCTGTTGATTCATCAGCCCGACAATCTGACGGTCAAAACCAAACTGGCCGCCGTTTTACTGGCCCTCCGCCAATTTGACCAGTCCGAGGCCTTGTTCCAGGAAATCCTGGCGGCCGATCCTGATAATCCGGAAGCTCATCTCGGTCTCGGACGCCTCTACCAAAGCTTTGTCTTTTACACGTTGGCTGCGTCTCACTTCGAGGCGGCCCTCCGGAAAATGCCGGAAAATCAGGTCGCCCGGGATGGACTCAATCAGGTCCGGGGCTTAATCACGCCCCAGGTTCAGGCCCTGGCCGGATATTTCGAGGACGCCGAAGGCTTTCAGCGGACTTTCCTCTATAGCAGTTACCGCTTTTACCTGCATCCCCGTCTGCGCCTCTACGGCGGCTACGGCTACCTGACCTACGACAGCGGCGCCGCCTTCTTTCCCAAGGGAAACCGGGGCAAGACCTTGCACCGCCACGTGCTGCCCCTGGTCCTGCAATACCGACCCAGCCGGACGGTTTTACTGGAATTCGCCGGGGCCTACAGCGATTACGGCCGCTGGGGGCAGTCCGGCACCTGTCGAACCTCGGGTTATTGGCAGGCCGGACCGGGGACGGGACTTTCCCTGTCGTACAGTTATCACGACATCATTGATTATTTCGGACCCTTTCGCGGCCCCTGGGGCCTGTATTTCGATGACTTTACCACTTATGGTCGCTATCGCTACGCCATCATTAATCCCATCGGGCTCTGGTCCCAGGCCTTTTTCGGGGCCACCGGGGCCAACACCTGGGCGGTAGTAAACCAGGTTCATGCCCATAGTACCTCATTGTGGGCCTATCAGATACTGGCGCAACGGCTGATCCTGAGCACCTTCGGGGAGCTGAGTTTTCCCACGGATGGCAATAACCGCCATATCCTGGGAGCCGGTATCCAATATCGGCTGCTCATGGAGCCGCTCTTCAAAATCAAATATTCGTTTACTTACGGTGACTATAAATACCGGGCCGCAACCCTGGCGGCACCCGGCGCCGGCCCCTCTTATAACGATTTTCAGTCTATAAAATACAATACCTGTGGGGCGGTGTTGGAAAAAAACTGGGGCAAACGGGCAAAACTGGTACTGGAGAGTAACTTCATTTATAGCCAGCAAATGAGTAATCCCTGGGTCAGGGGGGTCAATGTCCTGGCCGAAATGAACTATCTGTTAACCTACCATCTGTCCCTCCGGACCGTGGGCTTCTACTCCCACAGTGTCGGCCAGGGAGGAACTTCTTATCAGGTCCGCAATCTCTCCGGCGGACTTTCCTACCGATTTTAAAAGGAGATTGAGATGGCAAGGTATCCTTCCCTGTACCAGATAAATACCCGGGTCTGGCTCCGGGAGCAGGCCAACACGTCGGGGGGTCCGGCAACCCTGGCCGATATCCCCGACACTTTTCTCGACCGGCTTGTTGCAATGGGCTTCGACTATGTCTGGTTCCTGGGCTTGTGGCAGACCGGCCCGGCGGGACGTCTGGTGTCTTTGAGCCATTCTGACTGGTTGAAAGAGTTTGCCGCGACGCTTCCTGGTTTCACCGAGGCCGACGTCAGCGGCTCGCCCTTCGCGATTACGGGTTACACCCTGCATCGCGATTTCGGCCAGGAGGCGGACCTCTTTACTCTGAAAGAGCGGCTCCGGGAACGGGGGCTCAAGCTCATCGTGGATTTTGTTCCCAATCATACCGGGCCTGATCATCCCTGGGTGCAAACCCATCCCGAATTCTATGTTCAAGGGAATGAAGACGATTTAACGCGGGAGCCGCACAATTACCGGAGAGTTGAGACCGGCCAGGGCGCTCTCATCCTGGCCTATGGCCGGGACCCCTATTTCGCCGGCTGGCCCGACACCTTTCAGCTCAACTACCGCCATCCCGGTTTAAGGGAAGCCATGACCCAGGAGCTCCTCAAGTTGGCCGAAATTGCCGACGGGGTGCGCTGCGACATGGCCATGCTGATTCTCCCCGAGGTCTTCCAGCGCACCTGGGGTGAGCGCTCTCTGCCCCCCGACGGTTCACCTCCCGTAGACGAACCTTTCTGGCCGGAGACCATCGGGCGGGTCAAGGCCAAAAACCCGGGCTTTCTTTTCATGGCGGAGGTTTACTGGGATCTGGAGTGGACCCTCATGCAGCAGGGCTTCGACTATTGCTATGACAAAAGCCTTTACGATCGCCTGCTGTCCCGGGATGCCGGGGCCGTGCGGGCTCACCTCTGGGCTGAGATGGCGTATCAGAACCGGCTGGCGAGATTTCTGGAGAACCACGATGAGCCCCGGGCGGCCCACGATTTTCCGCCGCCGCTACACCAGGCAGCAGCAGTCATCACCTTCTTTACTCCCGGCTTGCGGTTCTTCCACGAAGGTCAGCTGGAAGGCCGCCGCGTGAAAGTCTCCATGCATCTGGGCCGCCGCCCCGAGGAACCGATTGATCACGAACTTATGGAATTTTACCGCAAACTGCTGGCCGGCCTGAAGCGCCCGGAGGTCCGGGACGGCCGCTGGCAGCTCTTGGAAATCCGCCCGGCCTGGGAGGGCAACCCCACCTGGGACCGTTTCCTGGCCTTCGCCTGGGAAGGAGAGACCGGTCAGCGCCTCATCGTTGCCGTCAACTATGGGCCCACCCAGGGGCAGTGCCATGTGATCCTTCCTTGGAATGATCTCCAGGGGCACAAGCTGATGCTCCGGGATCTCATCCATTCAGCTCAATATGACTGGCAGGGCGACGATCTCCTCAACCAGGGCCTCTATGTGGATCTGCCGGCCTGGGGATTTCATGTCTTCGCCCTGGAGGATGGTGATGCAGAGCCCAAAGCCGGTCCAGAGATGTAAGGCGCCGGGAGAACGGTAATAAGATGCCTCGGTTGGTGCAAAATCATGAGCCGGGTATATCCTGGCCAGGGTAGAAGAAGCGCCGCCTGGCATGACGAATAAAGCGCCCGTGCGGGATTAAGAGAACTGTCCTGAAAAGTTCACCATGTAGGGCGGGAAAGCGCAGCGCATCCCGCCTTCCAGCAACCTTTTCATGCTTTACGGGTGGGCCCCCGGCCCATGAGGAACTGTCCAGAATGAATGAGGATTTATTGATCATGAAAAGAAAAAAACATATCCAAAACCTGATGGGAATGGCAATCCTTGCCCTTCTGCCTTTGGCCCTGATCGTCAGCCAACCGGCCCTGGCGGCTCAGGACCCCTGGCCCAAGCACTTTGACCACCCCAAAGGGGAGGTAATCATCTATCAGCCGCAAGCCGAGGACTTCACGAACAACAAGCTCACGGCCCGGGCCGCAGTCTCCGTAAAAACCAAAGAAATGAAAGCTCCGGTATTCGGGGCCATCTGGCTGGCAGGCAACGTCTTGACCGACCGGGACACCCGCATGGCCACTATTTCTGAGATTAAAGTTACTGACGCCAGGTTCCCGGAGGCCAAGCCGGAACAGTTGGAGAAACTGCAGGCCTTCCTGAACGCCGAGATGACCGGCTGGAGCATCCCCATCGCCCTGGACCGGTTCCTGGCCGCCCTGGACGTCCTGGAAAAGGAACATGGCAGAGATCAGGGCCTGAAAAACGATCCCCCCAAGATCATTTTTGCCAACCATCCCGCAGTCCTCGTCCTTCTGAACGGCGACCCCAAATTGCTGCCCATTCCCAACTCATCCCTGATGCGGGTGGCAAACACGCCTTTTCTCATGTTATACGATCCCTCGGCCAAGACTTATTACCTGAAGGGCGGCGAAGTCTGGCTGGCCGCCACCGATCTCAATGGCCCCTGGAAGGATCTGGAGCAGGTCCCGGAGGCCATAAAAACTTTGGAGGCCTCGGCTCAAAAAGCAGCACCTGGCAAAGGCGCTCCCAAAAAAGTGGAAGCCACGGAGGGGAAACTGCCGGAAGTCATCGTCAGCACCGAACCGGCGGAACTTCTGGTCACGGACGGGGACCCTCAGTATACCCCCATCAAGGACACCGATTTGCTTCACGTCAGCAATACGGAAAACCCTATCTTCATGAATACTGCCACCCAGGAATACTTCGCCCTGATCTCCGGCCGCTGGTTTAAGACCAAAGCCCTGGATAAGGGGCCCTGGAGTTACGTAGCCCCGAACCAGCTTCCGGCGGATTTCGCCAAAATCCCGGAGAGCTCGGCCATGGGGTTTGTCTTGGTAAATGTGGCCGGGACTTCCCAGGCCAGAGAAGCGGTCCTGGACAACTCCATTCCCCAGACCGCGGTCGTCCACCGGAAAAAGGCCACCACCGAGGTAAAGTATGCCGGGGAACCCAAGTTTAGTAACATCCCCAACACAAACCTGGAGTACGCCGTAAACACCGGCAAGTCCGTATTTAAGGAGGGTGCCAAGTATTATGTCCTTGACCAGGGGATCTGGTATGAGTCCGATTCTCCCAACGGCCCCTGGGTGGTAGCCACTGCGTCCCCCCAGCAGGTGGACCAGATTCCGGCCAGCAACCCGCATTACAATGCTAAATACGTTAAAGTGTACGACTCCACCGCGGACACCGTCACCACGGGCTATACTCCCGGCTATACCGGTTCTTACGTGGATGACGGCACCGTGGTCTATGGCACGGGTTACGATTACCCGGCGTATTACTCGGAGGATGCCTACATCCCGCCGCCGGCGCCAGCCACCTACGGCTATGGGGCCACCTATGACCCTTACGTTTCCTCCTGGGGCTACCAACCCACCTATTACAATCCCGCCAGTTGGCTGGGTCCCAGTCTGGTGGGTGTTGGCGTGGGCATGCTCGCCGGCTATGCCATCTGGGGCGATGATAACTACTACGGCGGCGGCTGGTGGGGCGGCGGCGGTTATAACTACAACAACGTGCATGTCAGCCATAACTACATCAATAACCGTCCTTACAACCCGCCCGGCCGTTGGGCCGGAATCCAGCCCGGGGAACGGCCCGGCCGTCCCGGGGTGAGACCGACTCCCCTGCCGGCACACCGGCCCAATATTTATAACCGGCCCGGCAACCAGAACCTGCTGGCCTCCCGGCCTGCCAAACCCGCCACCCTGCCGGCCGCCAGACCGGAAAAACCTGCCGCCAGACCTGAACGCCCCGCCCAAGCCAGGCCCAAGCCCGAAACCCGGCCGGCTCAGCCCCAGGTTCGGCCAGCCGGCGGGAAAAACAACGTCCTGGCCGATAAAAACGGCCAGGTCTATAAGCGGGACAACCAGGGCAACCTGCAGGCGCGTCAGGGTAATCAATGGGCCAAAGCGAAGCCCGAGCGCCCGGTGGAAACCGCTAGGCCAACCCCCAGACCGGAACGCCCGGTGGCGTCACCTCGTCCGACCCCCAGTCCACGCCCGGTGGCAGCTCCCAGGCCCAGCGTTGACACCGGCCACTTGCAGCGGGACTATGCCGCCCGGCAGCGGGGTGAGGTGCGCACCCAGAATTTCCAGCGGGCTAGTGCGGTCTCCCGGCCCGCTGGCGGTGGCGGTTTTCACGGTGGCGGCGGTGGCCGTGGTGGTGGCGGCGGCCGCGGCGGCCGACGGTAGATTTTAAGGACCATGTTAGTAGCACTGAGGGGTGGGCCAGTACCTCCAATCTGGCCACCCCTCGCCTACACCCTCCAAACTAATAAAGCAACCAGTAGCTCTAGGTCATGGTGGTTGGCCTTTAATTACATCCTTTAGGCCGTGGCTCATTGTTCCGGGGGAACACCTGGAGCGGGCGGAGGCGCCTTACGTCGCCTATGCCCCGGCATGTCCCTCGACCATGGTGCTGCACATTGCCACAGCCCAATTGCTGGTGTTATCTCTTACAGCTTGAGAAAATCTAGCTAAGGAGGACCAATATGAATTCGAGAGTTGTTTATTCTCTGGCCATCCTGGGAATCGTCCTGCTGGGCGCGCCGTCCTGGGGCCAAGAAAAAGGTAAAGTCTCAGAGCCCACGGCCCCAGCGGCAAAAATAGAAGCGCCCCAGGCTGAACCGGCCAAGGTACCGGAAAATGAACCCAAACAGGTGCTTCGCCGGATGTGCGATTACCTCAAATCCCTCGAGGAGTTTTCTTTTAAGGGGGAGGTCACCGACGACCACACCTACTCAGCCGGGAATAAGCTGCAGTTTGCCTTCGGCCTGGAAGGCTATGTCAAGCGGCCGGACAAAATCCGGTTCACTGCCACTGGAGACCTGCAAAACAAAGAGGTTTTCTACGACGGCCAAACCTTCACCATTTACGACACCGCAAAAAAGGTCTATGCCACCGCGGCCATGCCCCCCACCATCGACGAGGCCCTGGCCAAACTTAACAGCGACTATGACATTAGTCTGATTCCGGCCCAACTGGCCAAAACCACCCTCTTTGAAGAGATTACCGAAGGGGTGAAAGACCAGGTCTATGTGGGTAAGGGGACGGTCTTCGGGGTCAAATGCCAACACGTAGCCTTGGATAAGGGCAAGGCCGTGGTGCAACTCTGGGTAGAGGACTCGGACAAGCCGGTACTCCGCAAGGTTGTGGTGACCTATAAAGATGTGGATTTTTCACCCCAGTGGACTATGTATCTCACTGAGTGGAACGTCTCCCCCCAACTGGCGGATAACAGGTTTACTTTCTCACCGCCCGAGGGTGCGGAAAAAATTGACTTTATGGCGATAAAGAAAGTTGAGGCCCCCCAGAGAGGCAAGGGGCAATCGAATAAGAAAGGAGGCCGGTCATGAGACGACTTACCGCTAAATTTTTCTTAAGCTTTATCCTGGTCATGGCCCTGTTGAGCCTGCCGTTCCTTCTGGAAGTGGCCCAAGCAAGGGGGGGTGGCGGCGGCCGCGGCGGGGGCGGCCATCGCGGCGGCGGCATGGGCGGTGGCGGCTTCCATGCTGCCCCTCGTCCCAGCGGAGGTGCCGGTCATGCAGGCAGCATACAAAGAGTTGATCCCGGGCGTCGGGACGTTGACGCCAGCCGCCGGGACGTGGATGTGACCCGTAATGTCGTTGTCGACGTGGACAACACTTGGCACGGCGGCCCTCAGCGCCCCGGTCGGGTGGCCAGGGCGGTGGCCGTAGGTTCAGTGGTGTATGCCCTTTCCAGTGCGGCCCAGCCGGTGGTCTATGACGGCACCACTTATTATGTGGAGGGCGACACCTACTACAAGCAGTGCTACCAGGGCGACGAGGTGGCCTATTGCGTGGTGGAGAATCCAAACCCCTGAGGCTGCTGGCCATATTGCCTAAAGACCTGACAGTTCCTCATGGGTCGGTGGCCCACCCGTAAAGCATGAAAAGGTTGTTCGTCCCTTCGTGCCTATGCTCCTGCTTAGATACGCCATTTGGGTGCGAAGCTCCTGCTTGGCCACGTGGTTAAAGGTTACGAAGCAGAGCTTCGTGCTTGTTTTGGGATTCCAAAGCTAAAGATTGGGAACCAGAAATAAGTTTGTTCAAAGGCGGGATGCGCTTCGCTTTCCCGCCCTACATTGTGAACTTTTAGGAGCAGATGAATAATAAATCGGATGACAAACTGATGAGACCCTTGACCACGCTCCAGCTATTAAACCTCGGGCGGGAGGAGCCGATCCTCCTCCTGCGCCCTGGTGCCACCTTGAGATGAATCCCATGAAAAAACTTCAGAGCACCTTGTATGTCCTGACCCTGCTTCTCATCCCAGTGACTGTCATCCTGGACAGGGTCGGGGGTGTCCCCCAACCCCTGCTGTTCTTTCTGGCAGCCGTGGCCATCTTCCCGCTGGCGGCCCTGCTGGTGCATGCCACCGAACAGTTGGCCTCCTATACCGGGGATACCATCGGGGGGCTGCTGAACGCCACCTTCGGTAACGCCCCGGAGCTGATCATCGCCCTGGTGGCCCTCAAGGCCGGGCTCTACGACATGGTCAAAGCCTCTATTATCGGCGCCATTTTGGCCAACATGCTTCTGGGTCTGGGGTTGGCATTCCTGTTGGGGGGATGCCGCCACCACACTCAGGAGTTCAATCCGGCTGCGGCCCGCAATGCCGTGACCATGATGCTCCTGGCAGTTATCAGCCTGGCCATCCCCAGCACCTTCCACAATTTTGTCACCGCGGAGACGATGGTGCAGGAACAGTACGTCAACCTGGGCGTGGCCCTGGTGCTGCTCGCCACCTATGGCTTGAGCCTGGTATTTATGTTAAAGACCCATCCCGATTTTTTTGCCAGCTCCGAAGCTTCGGCGGCCCATGGGGCTAAAGCCCGGTGGAGCCTGCCCCGGGCTTTGGTCACCCTCCTGGTGACGTCGGTCTGCGTGGCTTTTATGAGCGAGATCCTGGTGGGAGCCGTGGAGGAAACCGCCAAAACTCTGGGCCTGTCCCAGGCGTTTATCGGCATCGTCGTGCTGGCCGTGGTCGGCGGCGCCGCCGAGACCAGTTCGGCGGTGGTCATGGGAGTGAAAAACCGCCTGGATTTGAGCGTTGCCATCGCCATCGGCAGCTCCGTCCAGATAGCCCTGTTCGTGGCGCCGGTGCTGGTGCTGGCCAGCTACTTCATAGCCCCCGAAGCCCTTAACCTGGATTTTGGTCGGGGCCTGCTGGCGGCTGTATTTTTGACCGTCATGATCAGCGCCATGGTGGCGGGCGACGGCAGGGCCAACTGGTTTAAAGGGGTGCAATTGATTACGGTTTACGTTCTCCTGGGAATTATGTTTTACTTTTTACCTGGTTCTCATTAATATTATTCGATGATTATGGACTTGTTGCCGAGAGCATTATTGGCGTTGTCTCGAAAAAGAATATAAAAACCAGCAGATGAAACTCTCCAGACTAAATCCCCGACAACTCTGGTCCGATGAAAGCGGCCTGACAACCTTGCTGGTTTTGACCCTGGTCTTCATTATTTCCCTCACTACCCTGAGCGATTACAGCTTCGGCAGGATTCTGATCCGCCTCTTTTTCTGTCTCATTGTGGTGGTGGGAGTACTGACTACCTTTCCACAGAAATGGCTGCATGCTTTTGCCCTTGCCCTGGCGGTGGCCATCGTGGCCGTTAACTTTACCGAACATTTCCAAAAACTGCCGTATCTGGAGATGCTCAACACCGGTCTCAGCCTGGTTTATGTGGGACTTCTTCTTTTCACCCTGGTCTTTCAGGTCTTTCGGGAAGGATCGGTGACCAGGCACCGGATATCCGGGGCCATTGTGTTATACCTGTTTCTGGGGGCATTTTGGGCTTTGCTCTACAAGATGTTAGCCCTGAACGTTCCCCAGGCCTTTCACCTGTCTGAACATTTAATCATTGATCATCCAGACGATCTCCTGCGTCATTTTATGTATTTCAGCTATATTACTCTCACCACCACCGGTTATGGTGACATCACCCCGGTCCATCCGGTGGCGCGCCTGCTGGCCATGTTTCAGGCCCTGGCCGGACAGCTTTTTCTGGTCATTACCCTGGCCCGCCTGGTATCCCTGGAACTGATGCACCGGAATGAGAAAACTGACAGCCAGTAGGAAAAGAAGAGGTAAACGCCCATGAATTTTAAGCATGTCGCTCGAAGTCCCTTTTTAGCCTATCTTTTAATATTAACCTGCCTGTCCATCTCTCTGCTGGCGGGTTGTGGAGAGGAAAAGGCCACTGCCCCCGTCGCTCCCTTGGTGGAGGTGGCGCCGGTGGTGCAGCGGGACGTCCCCATTGTGCGGGAATGGGTGGGCTCCGCCGACGGCCTGGTGAACGCCAAGATCAATGCCCAGGTTCAGGGTTACCTTATCAAGCAGAATTACAAGGAAGGCTCATTTGTCAGGAAGGGCCAGGTCCTCTTTGAGATCGACCCCCGGCCTTTCCAGGCGGCCCTGGCTCAGGCCAAAGGGCAGTTGGCCATCAACGAAGGCCAGCTCTACACCGCCAAAGCCAATCTGGACAAGATCAGGCCCTTGGCCGCAGTGAATGCGGTGAGCAAAAAAGACCTGGATGACGCCATCGGCCGGGAGGCCTCGGCCCGGGCGGCGGTGCAGGCCTCCAAAGCGGCGGTGGAGAAGGCCGAGATTGATCTGAGTTTCACCAAAATTACCTCCCCCATCGACGGCATCGCCGGCATTGCCAAAGCCCAATTGGGCGAGCTGGTGGGAACCCCAGGCGGTTCCGAGCTGACCACGGTTTCCACCCTGGATCCCATCAAGGTCTATGTCCCCATCAGCGAGCAGGAATATTTGCAATTTACCCGGAAGCCTCTGCGCAGTGACATGGCCGAACGCCAGGAGCCTAACTTGGAGCTCGTCCTGGCGGATGGCAGCCTTTTCCCCCATAAAGGTCTGGTATCCTTTGCGGACCGCCAGGTGGACGAGGGAACCGGCACCATCAGAGTAGCCACCCTCTTTCCCAATCCCGGCAATTTCCTGCGTCCCGGCCAATTCGCCAAGGTCAGGGCCCTGCTCGAAACGCAGCAGGGGGCCTTGCTGGTGCCCCAGCGGGCCGTGAATGAAATCCAGGGGCGTTACCAGGTGGGCGTGGTGAATCCGGATAATACAGTGGATATCCGCTGGGTCAAGGTGGGCGAACGCGTCGGACCCCTGTGGGTGGTGACGGAAGGCCTGAAGCCGGGTGAGCGCGTGATTGTCGAGGGCCTCCAAAAAGTCAGGGCCGGCATGGCCGTCACCCCACAGGAACATCAGGAGGCCCCCGCCGCTACTCCGGCCTCCCAACCTGGGAAAGAGGAAAGGTAAGGAACCATGGCGCGCTTCTTCATCAACCGGCCCATCGTGGCCATCGTCATCTCCATCGTCATGGTCATAGTGGGCGTCGTGGCGCTTTTAGGCCTGCCCGTGTCCCAGTATCCCAACATCGTCCCCCCGGAAATCGTTATCAATACTACTTATGTGGGCGCTGATGCCCAGACGGTGGAACAGTCCGTGGCCACGCCCATCGAGCAGGAAATGAGCGGCGTGGATAACATGAATTACATGTACTCTTTGAACGCCAACAACGGCGAACTGAAGCTGTACGTGAACTTCGATATCAAAATGGACCCCAGCACCGCCCAGGTGCTGGCCCAGATGCGCCAGGCGCAGGCCGAAGCCAAGCTGCCGGAGGATGTGCGCAACTACGGCATCACCGTCAAGAAGTCCACCGCCGCGCCCCTTCTAGTAGTGGACCTCATTTCTCCTAATGGCACCTACGATGCCATTTTCCTGGCCAACTATGCCTACATTAACCTCAACGACCAGATGACCCGGGTGCCCGGCATCGCCAGCATTACCGTCTTCGGGGCCGGTCAATATGCCATGCGTTTTTGGGTCAGGCCAGATCAACTGGCCAAACTCAACATCACTATTCCGGAGATTATTGAGGCCATCCAGAAGCAGAACACCGTCAATCCCTCCGGCCAGGTAGGCGCCGAGCCTGCTCCCCCCGGCCAGGAATACACCTACGCCATCCGCTCCCAGGGTCGCAGGGATTCTGCTCAGAAGTATGGAGCTCAATCTCTATGCCCAGATCGGTCTGGTCATGCTCATCGGTCTGGCTGCCAAAAACGCCATCCTCATCGTGGAATTCGCCAAGATGGAGTATGACAAAGGCAAGGATGTGGCCGACGCGGCCCTGGAGGGCGCCCGCCTCCGGCTCCGCCCCATTCTCATGACCAGCTTCGCCTTTATCCTGGGTTGTGTGCCCCTGGCCATCGCTTCGGGCTCCGGGGCCATTGCCCGGAAGGTTATGGGCACCACGGTCATCGGGGGTATGCTGGCGGCCACGGCCATTGCCATCTTCCTTATCCCCGTCACCTTCTACGTGGTGGAGAAATTGTCGCACCGGAAATCTAAGGAGCATAATCTACCTGCCGCCGCCGAGACCGATTCCTCTGGCAAAGAAGGAGTAAAGCCGTGAGAACCTGTCTGACCATTCTTCTCCTCCTCCTGATCTCTGGCTGCGCCGTAGGCCCGGATTATTATCGGCCCGGCTACCCGGTCCCGGAGACCTTTCGGGGCGAAGGCCCGCCCATTCCCACCCGGCCGGCCGAGACTTCCTTCGGCGACGTGCAATGGTTTGAGGTTTTCAAGGATCCGAAGCTCCAGGAGCTGATTCGGATCGCTCTGGCAGAGAATTATGATGTCCAGATCGCGGCCCAGCGGGTGTTGGCGGCCCGGGAGCAGGTGACCATCCAGAGGTCCTACCTGTTCCCCACGCTTAATGCCCTCGGCCAATTGGAAAGCATCCGGACTTCCGAACGTGGTTTAACCACCATACCACGGCGGGAGCGCCTTGCCGGGCTGGCTTACGGCGACCTGTCCTGGGAACTGGACTTCTTCGGCCGTCTCCGCCGGGCCACGGAAGCTGCCCGGGCGGAATTTTTCGCGTCCGAGGAAAACCAGAAATTTGTTATCCAGACTCTGGTAACGGAACTGGCCTGGGCCTATTTTGAGCTCTTGAGCCTGGATCAGCAGCTGGAGATCAGCCAGCGCACCGTCAAAGTGCGGGAAGAATCCCTGAAGCTGGTGCAGGCCCGCTTCGATTACGGCTGGGACTCCCAGCCCCCGGTCCTTATGACCGAGAATCTCCTCTACGGCGCCCGGGCCGTGGTTCCCGACCTCAAGCGGGCCATCGAGCAGAAAGAAAACCAAATCAGTACCCTGCTGGGCCGCAACCCGGAGGGCATCAAACGGGGGAAGCCGCTCCTGCAACAGTATTTAACCGTATCCGTGCCTCCTGGCCTCCCCTCTTCTCTCCTGGAGCGGCGCCCCGACATCCGCTTTGCCGAAGAAAACCTCGTGGCAGCCAACGCCCGTATCGGGGAAGCCAAGGCCCTGCTTTTTCCCAATATCAGGATAACCGGGGTGGCCGGTTGGGAGTCCGCGGCGCTGAAAAGTCTGTTCACCGGGCCGGCCAGTTTCTGGGATATTCTCTCTCCCAGCGTGGTTCAGCCCATCTTCACCGCCGGACGGCTGCGGGCCGGGGTCCGGGCAGCCGAAGCCGAGCAACAGGCAGCCCTCCTGACCTACAAAAAGGCCATTCAACAGGCCTTTCAGGAAGTTTCCGACTCATTGGTGGCCGTCCGCCGGTTGCGGGAAGTCAGGCTGGAGGCGGAAAAGCAGGTGGAGGCCCTGACCAAGCAGACCGACCTGGCCAACCAGCGCTATTTTGGCGGGGTAACACCCTACCTGGAAGTCCTGGACTCCGACCGGCAGCTCTTCGAGGCCCAACTAACTTTGACCCAGATTCAGGCCAATGAACTCCTGTCCATCATCGCCCTGTATCGGGCCCTGGGCGGCGGCTGGCAAACCGGCCTTTGATGATATATTCATAAATATTCGGCCAACTCGGTAATAGCCAAAGAATCAAGTATTACACAGGGCTTGTTTGAAAGAGTGTTCCAGGGGGTAGAGCCAGATATCCTTGACGGGTAGAGAGAAGGTCCGGTGAACCTTGTGCTTGCCGCGACCTTTGGTTTGACCGACATAGATCCAGTCGGCAGCTTTATAACAGTTCCTCATGGGCCGGGGGCCCACCCGGAAAGCATGAAAAGGTTGTTCGAAGGCGGGATGCGCTGCGCTTTCCCGCCCTACATGGTGAACTTTTCAGGACAGTGTCCAGCGATAAAAGATGTAAAAAAAAACATCTTTCCTGATCAGATCTCTGGTTGAGGCAATTTCAACTAACTACCGGATCAACCGAATATTTACACTTCTTGTATATTTTTATCTAATATAATCAGGGTCATAGGGGAAGTTCGGGAACCATCCCTGCGAAAAGATTTTCAGTTGCGGGGGGGGGGGGGGGGGGGGGCTAAATATATATAAATAAAATTGGGGGAAAAAAAAAAAAAAAAAAATTAAAATAAAAACAATAAAAATAACAAAACAAAA
>Ga0194111_10002910_pt1 | contig 20655 bp, 19 predicted proteins | sample TA2KigC300mmetaG_FD_146194 | JGI IMG/M metagenome (GOLD analysis project Ga0194111, IMG submission 146194) | Freshwater microbial communities from Lake Tanganyika, Tanzania - TA2015033 Kigoma Deep Cast 300m | ecosystem: Environmental > Aquatic > Freshwater > Lake | place: Tanzania: Lake... | reverse complement strand
ATAAAATAAAAGTTGGGTATCTGGGAAATCCAGCTCAATTTCAGCTCTTTCTTCTGCAATTTCCTCTGAGTGTTCTGCTGCAACAAGAGTATAGAAATTGTCTGGAACACTTGCTTTGAAATTTTCAGACACCACAATCTCTTCAACAGTTTCTGGTGGGATTCCATGGGAATCGTAGAGCTTTATAAGCATATCTACAGGTATTTCATCTTTATTTTCCTTTTTTAAATATTTTATGCTTTTTTTAACAATCTGTCGGCCCTTGAAGATGGTTTTGTGGTATCTTTTATCCTCAAGGTCTATTACCTTAAGTATATGTTCTTGATGGGCTCTGATTTCAGGATAAGTCTTAGATAAAAAGTCCAGTTGTATTCTCATTATATTAGAAAGTGATTCTGATAATCCCAGTTCCTTTATGAATCGAATGGTTCTTCGCAAAACCAATCTGGCCAGATATCCTTCTTTTACATTGGAAGGGATGACCCCGTCTGCTAGCATGAAACCCAGACAGCGTGTATGGTCTGCTATAATGTATATGGCTTCCATGGGCTTTGTAGATCTTTCAAGTTCCTTTAATGATAAACCCAACCTCTCTGCCACATTTTCTCTGAGTTTTCTAAGATCTGCAAAGCTTTCAATATCCATCATCCCTGCGACCTGGGCATTTTCAGCTAATATCACCTCATCAACATCCACATGAGCCATATCTTTCAGTTTATTAATTACAGGTCCGAATGATGCATCATAGGCTGTAGGTGTTCCCTGAGAAATCCATGCAAACCTTTCAAGACCGTATCCAGTATCTACAATGGTAAGTGGTATTTCTTCGCGTTTTCCACCAGGAAGTGTTTTGTATTTTATAAAAACAAGGGTTGCAAGTTCCACTCCTCTGACACAGACTTCATAACATGGGCCTGCGTTTCCTCCGCCTTCCCACCATGATTCTATGAAAGTTATCTCGTCTGTATTGATCCCTATCTTTTTAAAAAAGTCATGACAGTATTTTACAGTTTCATCTTCCCAGTAAACATAATTATTGTGAGAATTAAAGGCATGATGTCCACCCATGGTAAAACAAGTCATGTGTCTACCTGTTCTCCCAACATTATCCACATCGTTGAGTCTGATGGATGGCTGGGCAACCACAAGGGGGTTTGCAGGAGGTTTCACAATTCCAGATGTAATCCATGGCTGAAAGTTATAGATAGATGCTCCAACTAAAAAAACATCCTCTCTCCATCTTTTTGCAAGAACTGGATATCTGTTAATGACGTTGTGGTCATTATTTTCAAAGAATTTAAGGAAAATATTTTGGATGTTAAAAAGATCATATTTTTTACTTGTAGCTGGATTTCCGATGAATTCGTATTCATCGCAGGGGGCGTCTCCACATGTGTTTCTATCGGTAATTGACCAAAATTCGTTTCCACAGGTTTTACAAGTTTTCCTGCTGAATCCAAGTTCTACAAGTTGATTGGACATTCTAATCATTCTAAATTTTTTTTAGTCATATTCAGGTTATAAAAATTTTTTTAAATCATAGAAAACATGTCCACTAAAAATAAAATAAAAAAATAGTATAAAAGCCAATATGGGTTGGCTTTTAAAAAAGAGCGAATTAGCCAAACAAGGCACCAAGCCCTGCTGCTGCTTCTTCCTCTTTTTCTTCTTCGGATTCTTCCTCTTCTTCTTCCTCTTCTTTTTCTTCTTTTTCTTCCGCTGCTGGAGCCGTACCTGCAATTGGAGCTGCTGCTGTTACTGCTGTTTTCTCCATTGCCTCTTCAATATCAACTTCTTCGAGTGCTGCTATCAATGCCTTTACTCTGGCATTATCTACCTCTGCTCCCGCTGCTTTTAGGACCTTTTTAACGTTTTTTTCATCGATTTCTTGACCGGTTGTGTGCAATAACATTGCTGCGTATATATATTCCATATGATCACCTCAAATTTATTTATTTTATCAAAATATATTCAATAATTAGCCAAACAGAGCTCCAAGCCCTGCTGCTGCTTCTTCCTCTTTTTCTTCTTCGGATTCTTCCTCTTCTTCTTTCTCTTCTTTTTCTTCTTTTTCTTCAACTACTTCAACTTTTTTCTCAACATGTGATTTTAATTTTTTTAAAAGATCATCATCAAGTGCATCCTCTTTCACATCCAATATACCAGATGCCAGTGATAACATCTGTGCGTAAGCCCTCGATAATAGTGTATCTGTGGTTTTTGAAGTTAGAACAGATGCGTTTATAGCCAGATTTAATGACTTTGAGCTAGCATCTCCAATTAAAATTGGCACAGACTGCGGAGTGTATATCACTGCATTAACAGATAAATTCAATGCCTGAGAAAATGCTTTTTGCAGGTCTGATAATGTTTTTTCTTCATCAATAGTTAGGAGATCAGAGGTATAAACTGTTTGATCTTCATGGACAGCCATAAGATCTATTCCAACTTCCATGGGATTGATATCCAGTCGGGTGAGAATACTGGCCACATCCTTTGGAATTGCCTCTCCTTCTGCGACTATAGTTTTATCCTGAGTTATAACTATTTTCCCTTTTTCAATCTTAGCAGGGATACCTATCTTTTGAAGCTCTCCAAGAATAGGGCCTGGTTTGAAAGAAGTATCACTCTTTGGTATCACTATATCTGAGGGGGCAATGTTTCCAGGTTTTGCTGGGGCATGTGTTTTACTAGCTTCAAGAATTTTATATAGCTTAAAGGGATTCATTTTTGTGAATATAAACGCAGGCTGCCCATTCATGTATCCTCCAAGATCATCTATATTTGATTTTTCAGAATCGCTTAAGGCAAGGCTCATCAAGGTCTTTTTTGACATCTTTATAGTTGCGCTGTCTTTTAGATTATAACGCATCTTCTGAAGTTGAGGAGCAGGTATGTCTGAAAGATTGGCAATACCTACAACATCGTGACTGTCAATTAGTTCTTTAAGATCATTAACCTCTTCTTTTTTCCAATCAGCAACATGAGGCATTTAAATCACCCTCACTACCGGACCCATGGTTGTTTTGACATACATGGATTTAATCTGAGTTCTTCCTTTCTCCAGTTTCCTATCCATGATGCTAAGCACAGTTTCGATGTTATCTGCAATCATCTCATCTTCCATCTCCTGTGAACCAACGATGACCTGGATAACTGGTTGATCTTTTATTCTGATTTTGATGGTATTTTTAAGTCTTTCTAATATGGGCTCTGGTTTTATAGTAGCTGGAACTGGTTTTGGCATCTTTTTTCTAGGACCAAGGACAGGTCCCAAGAATCTACCTACCATGGGCATTAAATCAACCTGGGCAACAAAGAAATTATGTATATTGGCGATTTTTTTCGCTTTTTTTCTGTCTTTTCCCAACTCTTCCAGTTCTACCTTGGTGATTATAAGATCTGCTCCTGCATTTTTTGCCTGAACAGCTAACTCACCATCTGCAATAAAAGCAATTTTTACGTCTTTTCCACGCCCATTTGGTAGAAAAACTTCCTCTTCTATTCTGTTTTCTGGTTTTTTCATGTCTAAATCTTTGATGTTAATTACAACATCAATAGACTGTGTGAAGTTTCTCGGCTTTGATTGCTCTTTAGCCTTCTTCACCGCTTCCATTATCTCTTGTTTCATTGGAATTCCTCCATGAACTTTTTTAATAAAAAGTCCACATAAAAGAATCGTTTATTTAATTAATATTAAAGAAATTGTTACATAGTGATCAATCGATTTTGTTAATCTTACTAAAAAATCTTACTAAAAAATGTATGTTGTTAATATTTTACTATCTTTATCCTAATAATATTTCATCGTAGACTCCTTCATCGATGTCATTCTGCACTTCCCTTGGATCTTTTCCATTTACTGTTATACCCATGCTTACACAGGTTCCTATAACTTCTTTAGCAGCATTTTTATGATCATTTGAAAGAAGAGTGCCAAATTTCATTTTTGCTATTTTCAATGCCTTTTCCATGGATAAATCAGCGATTTTATCCAGTCCAGGGTCCTGTGAACCTTTTTCAATGTTCAGTTCTTCCATGATGAGTGCTGTGGTTGGGGGTGTACCTACTTCTACCTCAAAATCCTTCCTATCCAAATCTATGATGATCTTAACAGGGACTTTCATTCCTTCAAAATCTGCGGTTTTAGTGTTGATAGCTTCAACTACCTGCATCATGTTAAGGCCCAGTGGACCAATTGCAGGGCCTAAAGGTGGACCTGGTGTTGCTTTGCCGCCCTCTATGAGAATTTTCACGGTTTCTTTTGCCATTAATCAGCCTCCTTTTGTATTATTCTTATTTGATCACCTTTAACTGTAACTGGGATTGGGACTGCAGCTTCGATGAGTTCTAAGACCACTTCCTCCCTTGATTCATCTATCCTGACAACTTTCGCCCTTTCACCTTTGAAAGGGCCGGATATAAGTTCTACGATGCTTCCTTTTTTTATGGAAGCTATTATTGGTTCTGGTTTTAGGAAGCTTTTTATCTCTTCAAAGCTTATCTGCCCTTCCACAGATCCTCTTATGTTTGGAACCTTGAGTGCAGGGTTTTGCATGTCGATTTTGGATGAGGATTCAACTAAAATATATCCACGGAGAGTATCTGGGACTAAGATAGAATTTACTTCGATCCCACTGTTTTTAACATTTCTTGCAATCATTTTGGCAACGTTTTTCTCCTGACCTACCAGTGTTCTGATTGCATATATTAAATTTTCACTTTCGCCATCTTCCATTAACTCACACCTTTAATTCGAATTTATCATGTAGATAATTATATCATATTCACCAATTAATTTTTAATAAATATTTTATTATCAACCGCTTATCAATTGGGCTATTATGCTTATTATAAAGCCTATAACACCTATTATTATAATGCCTATCCCTGTTATTTTTGCCACATTCGTGAATTCGAATCTATCCGGTTTTTTTGATATTTTCAAAACTCTTTTGCATTGGTTGATAAAATTGACACTAGATTCTTTGAAATTATTCAAGTTCATAAAAATCCCTACTTTAATATTATTAAAAATAAGGTGTTAAAATCTAAATGTAGATTACTAGGTTGTTATCTCTAAGGATTTATAAACCTTTTCATCTGATAACAGAGATAGTAATAACTAACACTAAAATAGTAGTATGAATGTAGGTATGATCAAAATCTGAACAAAGTTTACCTGTGTTGTTAAATTAGAAGACACCGTCTATAAATTCTTCCAGGGCAGATTCGCTGGGAGATTCTTTTTCTCTTTCTTCTACATATGCACGTTCAGCTGTTGTACCGAATATATGTGGAGATCTGACTCCAGCAACTACAATGGTTGTTCTAACCACGTTCTGCAGATCATCCTGTATCTGTGCACCCCAGATTATGTTGGCATCGGGATCTAGTTCATCAGCCACTATTTGAACGATTTTCTCTGCTTCATGCAGTGTCAGGTCTGAGCTTCCTGATATGTTTATCAATGCGCCTTGTGCACTTGATATATCTAGATCTAGCAGTGGACTGTTTAATGCTTCGTGTACAGATTCAATTGCTCGGTCTCCGGTTTCTGATTCGCCCATTCCGATCATTGCCATTCCAGAACCTTTCATTATGCTTCTTATGTCTGCAAAGTCGAGGCTTACCAGACCGGGTTTGGTTATAAGCTCTGTTATCCCTTTAACTGCCCTTCCTAGAAGTTCATCTGTTACCATGAAGGCTTTGTTTATAGGTAGATTTGGTGCAACTTCCAATAGCTTATCGTTTGGTATGACTATAACTGTATCTGCTGCTTCTTGGAGTCTGTCCAGTCCTGTTTCAGCGTTTTCTCGTCTTCTCAGTCCTTCAGCACTGAATGGCATTGTAGCAACTGCAATTGTTAATGCACCGGCTTTTTTAGCCAGTTTTGCAATCACAGGAGCAGAGCCCGTTCCAGTTCCTCCTCCTAATCCGCAGGTTACAAAGACCATGTCTGCGTTTTCAAGCCGATCTCTAATTTCCTGTTCACTCTCTTCAGCACTTTCTTCACCAAGTTCAGGTACACCACCAGCACCTAAACCTTTACATACTTTTCTACCAATTAGTAACTTTCGGTGGGAATTTGAGTAGAAAAGGTCCTGTGCATCCGTGTTAACTGCAAGAGTATCAGCACCTTCGACTCCTATTTCCATAAGTCTTGAAACAGTGTTGTTTCCAGCTCCGCCAGTTCCAACTACAAATATCCTTGCTCGACTTTTTTCTATGATCTTTTTGAGGTCTTGGTCGATTTCAATGTCATTTTGTGCAACATGTGTAGGATTTGATCTTTCCATTCTCACTTCAGATTCTTTTATGCTTTCGTTAATGAATTTCAATTACTACCCCCACATCAATCTATTAATTATGTTAGTGTACTAACTTATATTTAAAAGCAACGGTTATTTGTTGATGATTCATTAACATACATATAATTTTTTCCTCTTATGAATCAACTCTCAGTATGAATGTTGACAGAATCTCATGGAAAATTAAGTGGGGTTAGTTGAATAAAAAATCTTGTTATAATTTTTCAAATTAACTAAGGTCTTGGCATTGCAATTATTTCATGTATCCTGAGATCAAAGAAGTTGTTCATGTGAGCTGCCTTCAATACAACAGCCGTGTCAACCCCTTTTGCAGTTCCTCCAATAGCAATAATTTCAGAGTCCATTGGAATCAGGCCCGCGTCTGCCGCCATGATTGTTATCTCTACACAAACCTTTATTCCCTGAGAGAACATACGAAGTGTCTCAGCTATTATTTCAACAGGTGTTGAACCTCCAAATTTATTTGATATTCCTCTTCCAACACCACTTAATGCATGGGTACCTGAGTAGGTCACAACACCTTTTTTTTTAAGTTTTTCTTCAAAGGAAGGATCTAATTCGAGTTTTCCTTTCTCTCTAAATCCTGCATGATGTGTTATACTGACTATTCTGGCATCGTCAATTTCTTCTGCAACTTTTAGTCCTGTTTTCCCTGATACAGATGCAACAACAATGGTTTCTATTCCCAATTCATCTTTTCTTCTCCTGACAAGTTCTATTACTTTATCAGTGTTATGTTCGCCTGGACTTTCAAAATAATTTATATCTTTTCTCATAAAACCACCTGTTCTAATTTATGGGTAAATTAATGCATGTAATTTGTTTATTTATGGATAGTGTATTGTATATTTAGATTTTTATTGAATATTTGTATATATTGGATATATGTATTGGATATTTGTGTAATATTTCTTTATTTGAAATTAATTTAAATGTTTAACGCTCATGTCCGTGTTAGTGTGCATTTTTTGCACCTTAAATTTGATGCGAAAAACGTTTAAGATAATCTAAGATTTGAATCCATTCTTTCGTTAAATTAACCCAACTTGAAATTAAATGTATGGTTTAATTTTTGCACACATTCAAGGGCATGAGCGATGTTTAAATTATTGAACATAATTATTATTGAAATTAATATTATTGAAAATGAAAGTAGTATATTATTCTACTCATAAATTAATTCTAAATTAAAAGAAATAATTTAAATAAAATTTCATCAATTAAACGAATCAAAAAATCTTAAATAAGAATATATCCAAGGAGAATCGTGAATCAATATTGTTTTATTCGCTGATAATTCTTTTTTCGGTCTATCTGACCTTAAGTTTGTTGGATGATCACTTGCTTTTCCATTAGTGGTTCATCTGATTCTTGCTCTAAATATACAATGTTACTATCCGGTTCTATTTCATTGATGTTATGAGTGACAATTATTATTGTTTTTTCATTCTTTAAGTTTTGAATGACTTTGTTAATAGCTTCTCTTGATTCAATATCTATGGATTTTGTTACTTCATCTAAAAGAAATATGGGAGAGTCCTTTAATATAGCTCTTGCCAAGGATATCTTTTGTTTTTCCCCGCTAGATAACATTGCCCCACTCTCTCCAACTCCTGTTTCATAACCTTGTGGTAAACTTTTTATAAATTCGTGAACTTGGACCAATTCTGCAGCGTGGATAATTTCTGTTTCAGTTGCTGAAAGATCGCCTATTTTAATATTTTCGTGGATAGAACCGTCAAATAGGTATGGGTCTGAAAATATAATAGAGATATTTTTCTGCAAATCTTTCCTTCTCACCCTTGAAGTATCTTGTTCATCTATTTTGATATGTCCCTCATCTAAACTGTAAAGAGAACACAACAATTTGAGAACTGTACTCTTTCCAGTTCCATTATCTCCAACTATATAATTCAAACCTTTTTTAAAGGTAGCATTGAATCCTCGTAGAATATATCTACCATTATAACCAAACCATACGTTATCAAATTCTATCATGCCTTTTCTAATAATTAACCTTTTATCATCCGTTTCATTTGTTTCTAGCTCAAATATTTCTTTAACTCTGTCGAAAGCTGGTAAAGAACTTTTATACGAAGTCCACAAACTAGATAATTGAGAAATTGGAGAGAAAAAGAGAGAAACATAGCTTATGAATGCTGTAAATGTCCCGAGGCTCATAGATCCTTTGATCACCATTAGGCCACCGAAAAAGATGAGTAAAATCATTGGCACTCCAAATATCAGAGACCCTGCAGAAGAGCTTAAAGAAGAATTTTTTGTATAATATAAGGATTTATCGTAATAATTATTCATTTTTTCATTGAATTTGGTTTGAGACCACATTTCAAGCCCAAAAACCTTTATCACAGGTATCATATACAAATTTTCTTTTAAAAATGAAAATATCGAAGCATTTTCCTTCAAAAGCGCCATTTGTGCATATTCTAATTTTTTACCAAAAAATAATGAGGATAGTAAAAATAGAAACACTGGACTAATTACAATAAGAGCAAGCTGCATGTTAAGGTAGATCATTATTATAAAGGGCACAGTAATGCTTGCCATACTCATAATAAATTGTGGAACAATATGGACTGGAATGTGTACTGCCATTTCTATATTTCCCATAATACGGCTGATCATGTCTCCAGTTTTTATTTTCTGTACGTTTTTCAAAGATGCATATTGGATAACATTGAAAGAGTCTTCGGCAACATTTTTAAATAAGATAAATTCTAGTTTTCCTGTTACGTAGCTGGACATGTAACCAGAAATTGATGAAATAATGTATATTGCAACGATTCCTACAAGAATATACCCAAAAAATCCAATTTTTTTACCAATAAAGACATCATCAACCAATGATTTTGTGAGTAATGGGCTGATGAAAGAAAACAACATAGTCACAATACTTAGAACCAAAATAAATACCATAGTAGGAATACGTGGCTTTACAAATCTCTTGAAGAAGAATTTATAGCCTTTTTCATTCATAACCATGTCCCTTCTTGTGGGTTGTAGTTACAAAGCATTTTATCAGTTAATCCGCCGGTTAAACTTTCTTCCAAAGCCCTACAATCGGTGCATGCATATCTGAACTCACAACTCGTACATTTCTTTATTTCATCTAGATTTAATTTCCAAAATCTACCCATATCTACCATAGATTCTTTGAAAATTGTGTAAAGCCCTTTATCTTTGACATTGCCAAATTTATAATGCCTCATTATTGGGCAAGGGCTTACATTTCCATTATAACCAATCGATAATGAGTGTCCGAGACATGGATGATATTCCACATTATTTAGAAACTCGTCCAGAGTTACTGGTAAAAAATTCTGCTTGACCCTAGTTGGCAGATTTTCTAGATCCTTTTTTTCTTCAATGACAAAATCTTTTATTATATTTCCACTTGCTATTTCATTGGAATCCTTCCAATTTTCGGGCTTTACAACTACTAAATAATTAAAATCTTCAGAGTATATACGATTAAATTCAGGTATATTTTCAAATTCGGTTTGAATAACTAAGTTAGCTTTTTTTTCAAGATCTTTAACGATTTCTTCGGATAAACTTTGCTGATGGATTGTTATAATTATATTTATGAACTTTCCATCAGCATAATCTAAAATATCCATTGTTTTATCCCATTCTAATGTCAAATCTCCACCATTTATCCAAATACTCTGGCAATCTAGATCTTTGAGCTCGACTATAAGTTCTTTCCACCTTTCTAAGGTTAAAGATTCATCATTTTCATTCCATTTATTGCAACCCATGCAGCCCAAGCTTCTCTTTATTCCATAAAAACCACAGAACCAACAATCTCTATTACAGGAGTTGTTTATTTCAAGAAATGCTCTATAGAAACCTAAAGGAACAATTACCTCACTTTCTTCGTTAATAGCGCCGATTCTCAGTTTCTGTATATATGTTTTATGTTTATAGAAATTCCCCAAACAGAGCTTTTTAAGCTCATTGAGAAAATTTAAACCTTCTAAAACCTGATTATTTTTTTCACAAGATGTCAAGATTTTTGTTTCTTGTGGGGTTAGAGCATATATTTTCATCGTTATTAGGTCGAAAATTGCTCCGCACTTTTCTCCTCTTACGAAATAGCATTCCGGATTGAGTCTGAAGTACATTTTTACTCACCATAATATTTTTTAATATTTTTATGTTTCGAATTACTTTCATCAACGAAATCTGGATGTATTTCAGCTATTTCAAATATATCTACAAATTGATCTTTCATGAGCGAATATACTTTTTTACAAACCTTTGAAGAGCTTAAAAATCTTTTATAAACCATGAAATGTTTGAAACAACGGTTACAATTCTTTTTAATCTTACATGAAGGGCATTTGTCCATTTGCCCAACATATTCATTGATTAATTTGCTAATTTTTTCAAAATTTAATCCTTCATCCACATTCCCAATGGGAAAACTCTCATTTACCCTTTCACACATATGGTAATTTCCACACACATCTACGAATATTTTTCTTCCAGGTATGCATGAACCAGTAAATGGCATTATTGGTAGAGATGGAATGATTGTTTGGCTGTCAAAAAGTACTCTCCCCGGGGTCTGACCGACTAGACAATCAAAAAAAGATTCTTTTTCTTTATGTCTTTGGTAGTCAATGTTCTCAAAATAATAGATTTTAGCCTTTTTTAACTGATCCTGAAAATTAAGATAATCTTTTTTTGTGTATTGTTCATAATATCTTGTTTTTGCCCAATAATCAACTTGTGAAGCCGTTAAAGCGGCGGGAACATCCTTTTTATTAAAAAATTCTTCTATCTTGAATAAATCGCTCTTCCAATCAAAAACCGGTATAGAAAAAATTTTTTCATATCCTACATCCATGATTCGGCCAACATTTTTCGAAACATCATTAAAAGTCCCTTCTCCATTACTATAAATTCTAAGTCTATTATGTTCTTCTTCTGGTCCATCTATACTAACAGATATTATGAAATCATGATCCATAAGCCAATCTGCTTTTTCTTTGTCTAACAAAGTGCCATTTGTAGTAATCGTAAACTGCGTTTCATATTCTTTATATTTGTTTTCAATATATTCTACGCAGTCTTTAATTATTTTGAAATTTAGTAAAGGTTCTCCCCCATAAAATCCTATTGAAGGTCTTCTTAAAGGATTGTATATTTCTCCCAACTTTAGTATGGATAGATAGTAATCTATTGCCTTTTTTGCAATTTTATAATCCATATAACTGTCCGAATGATTTCGGGTATGTTCATAGCTGCTGGAATAAACACAATATTTACATCTTAAGTTACAATCTTCAGTAACGCATAAGATGAGGTGATTTAGACCGGATTTTAACAAATAATCTTTTATGTCTGATGCACGGATATTTTGAGGTATTTTTGATCCATTATTCTGGACCCTAATCTGTTCCCATTTTTTTATCCAATCATAATAAAAGGCTATTTCTTCTTCATCATAGTCTTTTTTTAATATTTCAATAACATTCTTCTTAGATAAAGATTTTTGATTTGATATTTCGTTAAGAATAGCTTTCATAGTTTTGGAAAATGGAATAAATATTCCGGTTTCATAGTCTAAAGCGTACATATTTCCTTTTGAAGTCTTGAATTCTAACATTTTTTACCCCTCATCCTTTATCACTTCAAATCATACTTCTTTAAAAATGGAATCGTTAATTGAAATGTTGATTTTACAAAATATTAATGTATCAGCAACAATAATTGCTGATACAAAAATTTACACTAGTTAGTCCATTAAAAGACTTGATACGCCATTTGGTCGCCTTTGAATGTCAAATAGTTACCGAACCAATTGGTCCACCAGCCGCAACTACAGCTGCATCTACAAGCTCTACAAAATCCCGCTAATGACGCTCCTTTTTTTCCATTGCTTGATATTCCACTTCCAGTTACATCTTCCATTTAATTCACCTATTTTTTATGGTCGAAGTATTACTTCACTCCGCCGTTATTTTTTAACAGATCCTAATTAATCAATTTTGCTATTATCGTCATATTTACATAATTTTTATAGTATAATTAATAAACATTTAATTTTTAATACATAATAATCCATTTAATATTAAGATCAAATAAAAAGGTTTCAAAACTTATTTTAGGGGATGATAAATTAAATTTACACTTTAATATATTTAATATCAGTTATAATAACATAAATAATAAAAAAAAAATTTATATATCTCTATTTACTTAAAATTTATAAGAAAATAATAAAATTGATTAATAATAAAAAAATAATTTGATCCAATAAACAATAAAGTCAGTTTTTTTTACATACAATTTGTAAAATAAAAAAAATAATATTTTTTAGTAATATTTAATTAAATCATTCTACAAATCTTTCTAAAAATTTCGTTATTTTCATGAAAGTCTCTGAAAAAGGTCCTAATTTATATCCAAATCTATTTAGCATATCTAAATCTCTCTTCTCCAAGCACCCCATCAATGCTAATATTAAAATATAAATAAAAGGAACTGCAAAAAGCGTGATAAGAACTATCGGAACTGTTTTAGGGAATGGTGCGAGCAATAACGCTATTAAAATTGAGGTTAAAATTATTTTGGCTAATTTGCCCCATGGTAATCGGGTGTTTGTTATTTTAAGAGTTTTGTGGACTGACAGGATCATTATGATAAAGGTGGCTATTGTTGTAGCTATTGCAGCACCATTTAAACCATATAATGGTACTAATATTACGGTTGAAATTAGATTTATTATACTTCCTAAAATTAAAAAGAACATGGGTAAGTATGGTTTGCCTAAACCTTGAAGAATACTCGTTGAAACTATATAAATGGAGAAGAATGCCATTCCAATTACCAAGATATTCAGCGCATCTCCTGCAAAAAGATGTGCTAAAGGAGCTCTTGGAAAAAGAATTGCTATTATTTGTTGAGAATAGAGTGTTATGACGACACATAGAGGGAGAAGAACTAAAATCATGTATCTATAAGAGTGTTTAACATATTTTTCAACAAGGTTGTTACCATTGAGAACTAAGGCTTCAGAGGCAGCTGGTAAGAGAGCAACTGCAACTGATGAGGATATGATAAGTGGAAGTCTGGCAATGGGGCTAGCAATATTATAATAGCCCACATATGTTTCGTTCATAAATATCTTTATAAAATACGTTCCCGTATCGTATATAGCTAATTCCGCTAAACCAGTTAGAATAACAGGAAAAGAAAATACTAAAAGCTTTTTAGCTAATTTATATTCATCTACAGGAACTATTGGGCTCTCAACGTTTATCAATCCTTTCCAAATGGTTTTTCTGAATAATAATAGTGCCACCCCTGCAGCTGCAGCGAATCCTATTATTGTGCCTATAACTGCCCCTAAAACATATAATCCAATTAAAATTAAACAAACTGCTAATACTATCATAAATATCTGTTCTGCAGCTTTAGTGATGAAAATATAGGTCATATTTTGATAGCCCTGAAAAACACCGCGAAGGAGACCTAAAACAACACTAAAAGGGGTTATTAAACCAACTATTTGGAAAAGGATTACCACGTCAGTACTACAATGTAAATATGCTGCCAATGGTTTGGCCAAGAAAAAAATCGAAACACTGATAAGAAGGCTCATGAAAAGCATGATCTTTGCAGATGTTATTATAACTTGTTTAACCATGTATTTATTATCTTTAGCTGAATATTCGGCCACATATTTTGCTATAGCCGGTGGAAGACCAGCTGCTGCGATTAATATTGAAACCCACTGTAAAGGGAGTACAAGACTTAGAATACCATACCCATCAATTCCCAATAAGTATTGCATCAAGATCCTGTATAGATAGCCTCCAATTCTGAAGATGATATTGCCCAGAAGATTTATGAAACTACCTTTTAGAATTTTTTGCATAACATTTTATTCCACAAGAGTATTAATAAAGCTATCGTCAAATCCATTGATCTGAGAAAACTGGAAGTGACATTTTACTCACCTAAATTGATTTATGAAGTTACTATTTCTGAAATCCTTTATTATCTGGTTAAATCTTTTTAAAATTATCTTTTAAAAGATGCAAAATGAATTGTTTAATTTTAATTGTTTATTTTCCCTAAAATTTGTCCTTATATAATAAAATCTTTAATTAATAAGTTTATCAGTTTTTTTATATTTATCAATATATAATATCGTTATATTATTAATATGAACAAAATAATAAGTTAGAAAAAATATATCATTCAAAAGTAAATAACAAGTAAATCTTAACAAGTAAATAACATCTAAATCTTAAAAATAAATCTTAAAATTCTTAGAAGAAAATCTAAAAAAATCATGAAGATAAATCTTGAAAGTATACTTTAAATGAAAGTATATTTTAAATAAATCATAGGTGATGAAATGAATACATTTGATTTTCTCACACCAGATCGATTAAAAAAACCTCGTAATCATGGAATTACAATGATGTTAGATAAGGGAATGGGTTTAATGGCTGCAGAAGACCTTCTAGAGATATCTGGTGAATATGTTGATTTTGCAAAATTTGGATGGGGTACAATCCTCCTTCATGATAAATACCTTATCAAAGATAAAATTGATATTTACCTATCCTATAATGTGAATCCTTATCCGGGTGGAACATTGTTTGAAATTGCATATCTCAATAATAAATTCTACGAATTTTTAGATGAGGCAGATAGGCTTGGATTTAACACCATAGAGATATCTGACGGATCAACCAATATTCAAATGGAAGAAAGGGGAAAAATTATCTCACAAATAAAGGATCATGGTTTTTATGTAATTACAGAAGTTGGAAAGAAAGATCCCAAAGAGGATGTTAGATTTACTCCTGCTGAGAGAGCAGAGCTTGTAAATTTTGACCTTGATGCTGGAGCAGATAAGGTTTTAATTGAAGCTAGGGAAAGTGGAAAAAATGTAGGTATCTTTGATGAGAAGGGAAATGTTAAAGAGGATGAAGTTGAGATAATCATAAAAAATACAGATGTTAAAAACTTGATCTGGGAAACTCCTCAAAAAAACCAGCAAGTTTACTTTATATTGAAGTTCGGACCCAATGTAAACCTGGGAAACATTCCTCCAGAAGAGATAACAGCTCTTGAGACTATGCGGCGTGGATTAAGAGGAGATACTCTTGGAAAGGTGAACCTTGAATGATTGAAAAGATAACTATTCTCGGTGGCTATGACAAGCATGGGGATAAAGAACCTGTAGAGGAAGTCGTGATAAAAAAGGGTGAGATAGTCGGTGTGGTAGGTCCAACTGGAAGTGGAAAAAGCTCATTAATTGCAGATATTGAACAGCTTGCACAGCAGGATACATTTTCAAAAAGAAAAATCCTTGTAAACGATAAAGAACCAAGCTACGAGGATAGAACAAACCCCAGAAAAAAGATGGTAGCTCAGTTATCTCAAAACATGAATTTTCTGGCAGACATGTCTGTAGGAGATTTTTTAAGCCTTCATGCAAAGTGTAGAGGAGCCAGTGGGAAGTGTGTTAACGCAGTGGTCGACCTTGCCAATACACTTACTGGGGAACCTATTAAAAAAGAACATGACCTTACAATACTGAGTGGTGGGCAATCAAGGGCTCTAATGGTTGCTGATGTTGCAGTTATAAGTAATTCCCCTATAGTTTTAATTGACGAGATTGAAAATGCAGGTATAAAAAAGCACGACGCCCTAAAAGTCCTTGCAGGGCATGGCAAAATTGTCATGGTTGTAACTCATGACCCCGTACTCGCTCTTATGACAGATAAAAGAATAGTCATGAAAAGAGGGGGCATGCAGAAGCTGGTGGGTACAACTCCCGAAGAAAAAGAACTTTCTAAGAAATTAAATAAAATAGATGAATTTATGTTGGGTTTAAGGGATAAGGTACGAAATGGGGAAGTTGTAGAAGAAGTAGGAATTGAGGATTTGGAATAGGGAAGATTTGGAATTATAGGACAATGATTTTTTTAATCAATAACTCTCTAATCAGTTTAAAGTTTAGATCAATTTAAAAACTATGAATAGAATTTTTCCGTAAATATATGTTTTAGATTTATTATCAAGAAAGTTTTTTTAGTTAAGAAGAGATTTTTAAGAGTGAGATCATGAGGATGGTTATAGTCGCGGGAACCCCTGGTTCTGGAAAAACTGCTGTTTTAATACATGCCTTAAGAAGCCTTATAGAGAGAAATTTAAAGTCATCTGTCATAAAAATTGACTGTTTATATACTGATGATGATAAAAAGTTCTCCAAGATAGGTGTTCCCACCAAGATAGGTCTTTCAATGGATATGTGTCCAGATCATTATGCAATTTACAATATAGAAGACATGATAACTTGGGCTAGGGAAAATAAATCTGATTTTTTGGTTATTGAAACTGCTGGTCTTTGTCATCGTTGTGCTCCCTACACTATCAACTGTCTTGGTGTTTGCGTGATAGATGCAACAAGTGGTCCTAACACACCATTGAAGGTAGGTCCATTTTTAAGCACAGCTGATCTAGCTGTCGTTACAAAAGGAGACATGATATCTCAGGCTGAAAGAGAAATTTTCAGGGAAAGAATCCTAGAAGTGAATCCTGAATGTAAGATAATCGAGGCAAATGGACTGAGCGGTCAAGGATGCGTGGAACTTGCAGAAGAAATGCTTTTGGCTAAAGAAGTATCTCTTGATGAAGAAAAATTAAGACACTCTGCTCCTCTCGCTGTTTGTACACTTTGTGTAGGTGAAACAAAGGTAAACAAAAAATATCATCGCGGGATATTAAGAAGGATCGATGGGTTTCAAAAGTATGAAGGCGAGTAAGAGGTATTTATAATGAAAAGTAATTCTTCTGATTCTAATAATAAAAATCCTAATAATAAATCCAATCATCGCGATAAGATCATAGAACTACTTCCTGGATTTAACTGCGGTATATGTGGTTATGCCCGGTGTGATGAATTTGCTGGATCACTTCTTAAAAAGAGAATAAAACTTGATGAATGTAGATTTTTATATCAGGAACTCTTCGAAGAAAATAGAAGAGAATTGGAGAAAATACTGAAAGAAGAAAAAATAATTCCTGAAGATGAACTGGTAATAGGTCTCCTAGACGGTTACGAGGCAGATTTTGTACTTAAACCTCTTCCAGATGAACATTCATGTCGAGAGATGCTTTATCCTTTTAGTAGAACTGAACTGAAAGCTGGAGATGTAATACGGTACAGGCCCCTAGGATGTCCAATAATACATTTTGCCAAAATCATTGCGGAAGATAATGGTCTTATAACTGTACATATAGTAGGGCCATGTCAGCGAGTTGATGAGAATCCTGATTTTGATTTCTTAGATATCGGGGTTTGTATGGTTGGTGGGTTTGAAGGGATAATTGAGGGTAAACTTCCTTCTGTTGGAGAAACAGTAAGATTTCTTCCGAAACATTGCATGATGCAGAAGGTACACTCTGGTGTAGTTGTACAGTTGGTAGGTAGAAGAGCCATTATAGAGGGAATAGACCTTAAAGTGTGGTACCCTCCAGTTAAAGGCAGATTATGATTTCAATAATAGTTCAATAGTCTCAAAATTGTATTTGATGGATTTTTATGTGGTATTTTTCAAATTTTTGGTTTAATCTTCTTTTAAATGATTTAGGTGATTTTTCAGAGGATGAATCCTTAAGATATGAGATTTTACCTATTAAAACGAGGTATATAAAACCAAACGAGCCTTATGACATAATAATCGAAAATTCAAAGGATATTATAAAAAATGGAGATTTTCTTGTCATCTCAGAGACACCTATAGCCATATCACAGGGCAGATTGGTGGATGAGGGGAAATTTAAACCATCTATTACAGCTTTTATTCTAGCAGATATATGGTCAAAGTATATTTGGGGTTATATACTGGGACCTCTTTTGGGTGTAAAAAAAAGAACCATTAAAAATCTAAGAAATTTGCCTCAAGAGGCTAGATCCCATAAAGAAGTAGTTTTAAGATGCTACGGCCTAAAACACGCTTTAAAACCAGCTTCTGAAGCTGGAATTGACCTGAGCAATGCTCCGGGAACATATGTTTCACTGCTACCAAAAAATCCTCAGAAGGTTGCAGAAGATATAGCTGGAGAATTATCCCGAATTACGAACAGAAATGTAGTTGTGATAATCATCGATACAGATGCAACCTATGAACTTGCTGGAATAAAATTTACATCTATTCCCCAGGCTGTAGCTGGCATAAGATCTAATATGGGAATATTTGGATATGTTTTGGGGAGACTTGGAAAACTGCTGGGTCCGACTCCTTTGGCGATTTCAGTTTTACAGGATGTCGATAGAACTATGGAAATTGCAAAAATGGCTGACAAATACCAAAGAAAAAATAAAAGTAATATTGAAACTGTTTACGATATGAAAAAAGCTTTTAATGGAGAAATAGGTGATATAACAGTGGAGATGCTTGATTCCGTTGAACACACCCCAGCAGTTATCGTCAGGAGAAAATGATCATTATTATTACTATTTTTCTATATGATAATATTTTATTAAAAAAATATAAATAGAATAAATTATAATGTTATACTAAGAATAATTTGATTTCAATAGTAGACTTCAATAGTAATTTTAATGACTTTTTAAATAATAATTTTATTATTGATTTACCATTCTTTCAGAGATTTCTCGTTTGTGAAGAATCTCTTTACGGATATTAGAATAATATCTGTCAGTAATCTCATAAAATTTGAAATAAGTCACAAAAACATGAACATGTAGAATATGCAATATTGTCAGAAAAACTATGTAGGCTTTTGTTTGTGTATTCTACATTTGAAGTCTAAAATAAGTAGTTAGGGGCTAACTACAGTATTATATCATTTATGATGCCTGAAGGGAGGAACTTGAATGCTAAAAGATCCCGTGGTTCAAGAACTAATCACTGATATTACTAAAGAGGAAGAAGATGGTATTTCTATTGTCGAGTGCTTAATAAATGGAAAAATAACCGATGAAGAAATCGCCGAAGAGACTGAATTGAGACTAAACATAGTAAGAAGAGTTTTATATAAACTATACGATGCTGGAATTGCAAGTTACAAAAGAAGTAAGGATCCTGAAACTCAGTGGTACACTTATAGCTGGAAATTCGAAGAAAATAAGATTTTTGAAATGTTAAAGCGGCGAAATGAAGAATTCTCCATGGAACTTAAGGAATGTTTAGAATATGAAGAGAATAACATATTTTTTGAATGCAAAAACAATGGATGCCGTTGCAGTTTTGAGGAAGCTTCTGAAAACAGCTTTATATGCCCAGTTTGTGGCAGTGAACTTGAATTCCAGGATAACTCAACAATAATAGAAAACTTAAAAGAAGAGATACAATTATTGAAAAACAATGGGCATGACTTCAATTTTGAAAATGCCTCTAAAATAGACTCCTAATTTTTAAATTACTATCAATAATTTGGATAAATCGAATTAGAACTCTAGATGTAAAAATGCTAAAATCACTACTTTTTAATATTCAATTTATAAAAATTTAAATGACGTTGAATTCTTTTAAGAATTTTATTAATATTTTTATTTGAATTAATTGAAAATTATTGTAGAATCTGCTTTGAGGTATATCTTTTGACCTTGGAAATTTTAAAACAGGTTAGATGTCATCCTGAAGTGATTGAACACAGTAAAGCAGTTTCAAAAAAAGCTTTAGAGCTAGCTAGACGATTTGATGTAGATACTGAGCTTGTAAAGACAGGTTCTATTCTTCATGATATTGGTAGAGCTAAAACAAACGGCATTGATCATGGAATAGTTGGTGTGAAAATTTTGGAAGATCTTGGATTTCCAGAAGAAATTTTGAAAATAGTTGAAAGACATGTAGGTGCAGGTATAACAGCTGAAGAAGCAAAAGTGATTGGTTTACCTCCAAAGGATTATCTACCTGTTTCAATGGAAGAAAAGATTGTTGCACATGCAGATAACCTGATTCATGGTATCAAAGAGGTTGATATTGATTTTGTAATTAAAAAATGGCAGATAAAACGGGGTTATGATCATCCATCAATTGAAAGACTTCTAAAACTTCACCAAGAGGTTGTAGGTGAGTCAATAAGTTTGGATAAATAAAAAAAATAATAGAAGTGTATTTTTTTTGTGTTAATATTTTTTCTGGAACTAAAAATCATTAATTGCAATGAAATAAAGTTGTTATTTAAAATTAGTATTGTATTTTTTCTCAAATTGGTTTTTAAAACGTTTTCTGGATTTTTCTAAATTTTTGGTGGTTATATCATTGTTAATTCAATATATTTTTTAATTTTTAATTTT
>Ga0194111_10002904_pt1 | contig 20693 bp, 18 predicted proteins | sample TA2KigC300mmetaG_FD_146194 | JGI IMG/M metagenome (GOLD analysis project Ga0194111, IMG submission 146194) | Freshwater microbial communities from Lake Tanganyika, Tanzania - TA2015033 Kigoma Deep Cast 300m | ecosystem: Environmental > Aquatic > Freshwater > Lake | place: Tanzania: Lake... | reverse complement strand
ATCCCGGTGTACGGGGAGATCGGGATGGATGTGATGAGCCCCTTCGAGGTCGCGTCGGGCTGCGATGTGGTTGAGATCGGTCGCGAGTGGCCCCACCTCGCGATCTTCGGCGGCATCGACAAGCGGGGCCTGGCGCGGGGGAAGGCGGCGATCGACCGGATGGTCGAGCGCATCCTCCCCGCCATGCGCGAGCGCGGCGGATACATCCCGACCTGCGACCACGGCGTGCCCGAGGAGGTCCCGTACCAGGACTCGCTGCACTACCGGGAGCGGTGTGTGGAGCTGGGCGGCTGAGCCTACGGGGTCGCGGCTCGCGCGATCCGGGCTCCGTGGATGTTCGCAACCAGCAGCGCCACCACCATCAGCGCACCGCCAGCGAGTTGCAGCGCGCCGAGGCGATCACCCGCGAGCGCTCGGCCGAAGAAGGTCGCGAAGACCGGCTCCATGGTGAGGATGACGGCGACGCGCACCGCGGGCAGATGGCGTTGCGCGGCGGTCTGGATCGTGAAGCCGCCGGCGGTCGCCGCCAGCCCCGTCAGCAACAACGCCCCCCAAACCGCGCCGGACGGCGCCGTCAGCGGCTCCGATAGCGGCCAGGCGATGCCCAGCACCACCGCCGTGACGGTAACCTGCGCCAACACCAAAGCCCACGGGTCGTACTCGCGGGAGTAGCGGTCCAGCAACGCGATGTGCAGGCCGAAGAGGATCGCGCACCCGAGCGTGAGTCCATCCCCGAGGGTCGGCAGCCCGGCGCCCGCGCCGGTCAGCAACCCAAGGCCGAGCACGCTGACCGCAATCGCCCCGGCGAAGATGCGGTCCGTGCGCACGCCGAAGAGAAGCCGGTTCCAGAGCGGCGCGAAGACGACGAAGAGGCCGGTGATGAGCCCGGAGTTCGTGGCGCTGGTGTAGCGGATGCCGAAGGTCTGGAGCAGATAGGCCGCGACGAGCACCAGCCCGATCCCGGCGCCCGTGCGCCACGAGCCGCGCGTCGCGCGCCGCAGCCCCAGGGGAGCCAGCACCACGGCCGCCATCGCGAAGCGGGTCGCGAGGAACGCGACCACGCCGTAGCCGGCGACCGCGTCCTTCACGACCGGGAACGTCCAACCCCAAACCACGGTGACGAGCAGCAGAAGTACCGACAGAACGGTAGCCCTGGCTGACCCGTCCTGCCTCTCGCTCACGTGTCCCAGCCCAGGTCCCGCCCCAACAGCTCGTACAGGCGCTGGTTGTAAGGGCGGAAGTACTCGCGGAGCCGCGCCCGCGTCTCAGGGGCCATCTTCGCACGGGGACGGGAGGCGGTCTTGGGGAAGACGTCCATGCGGAACTCGGTCAGCTCGAGGAAGTCCGTCACCTGCCGGCACACCGCATCGGTGTCCGTCCTCAAGTCATCGAAGCTCAGGATGAGCAGCTGGTCGCGAGGGAAAGCCTCGAACCAACGTGTCAGTTGCTCGGCGTAGCGGCCCCTCGCCAGGTACGAGAAGCGGAGGTAGTCATCGAGTCGGCGGAGGTCGGTCAGACTCCCGGGGTGCTGAGGCAACCGCTCGGCTTCGGCGTCGATGGCCTCCTCGAAGGGCAGCCTCTCCTCGTTCCAGTCCCTGATCTGCTGCCAGTGGGAGTGCGCGCGGTCCACCGGGTTGCGCAGAATCGCGATCAGCCGCACGGACGGGATCGTCTCGCGCATCCGTTGGGGCACAAGCGGATGGAAGAGGTACGACGGAGTGCTCTCGCCGGTGACGACGCGACCCCCGAGTTGCTCAGAGGCGCGGTCCATCGAGGCGCGCGTGGGGAAGTGGGCGCGATACCAGTTCAGCCCCTTGTCGAAGTGCAGGTCGAAGAAGTGGATCTCCTTGTAGAGGCCTTCGCGGACGTTGGGATGGTGCCTCAGGTAGGCGTCTAGCGAGGTGGTGCCGCACTTCTGGCCGCCGATGATGCAGTAGTCGGGCAGGGCGCGTTGCGCCGCCGTCGGCAGGCGCGGGATCACCCTCGCGTGGACGGCGGCGCGAATGCCCTGCTGCTTCAGGACGGCGCGCACCACCCGACGGACCTTCTTGGGGATCGCCATTCCGCTGCACCCGTCAGAGACCGTAGTGCTCCTTGGTCCACGCCACCGTCTTCGCAATCCCCTCCCTGAAGGGCACCGTCGCGCGCCAACCGATCTTCTCGGCGGCGAGGTCGCTGCTCAGGGCGCAGCGAGGGATGTCGCCGACCCGCTCCTCGCCGAAGACGGGCTCGATGGTCGTGCCGGCTGCCTCCTGAATCGCCGCGAGGACCTCCAGGACGGACGTCTCGATACCGGTCGAAACATTGAGCACGCCGCTGTAGCTGCCTTCGGCGGACAGCAGGTTCGCCATCGCGATATCCTTGGCGTATACGTAGTCGCGCTTCTGGGAGCCGTCGCCGAAGATCGTCGGCTGTTGCCCCGCCAGCACGCAGCGCGAGAAGATCGCGACCACGCCCGCCTCACCCTCGCTGTCCTGCCGCGGACCGTAGACGTTCGCATAGCGCAGCGCCATCCACGCCATGCCGAAGTTCCGCTCGTAGAAGTCGAGGTAGTGCTCGACCGAGTGCTTCGTGATCCCGTAGGGCGAGTTCGGCTGGACCGGGAACTCCTCGCTCGTCGGCACGGGGGCGAAGGGGCCGTAGGAGGCACCGCCGCTGCTGGCATAGACGAACTTCGCGACGCTCCGGTCAACGGCGGTGTGAATGAGGTTCAGGCTGCCGAGGAGGTTGATCGACATGTCCTCCCAGGGATCGATGACCGACGGCCGCAGAGCCGCCTGGGCCGCTTGATGGAAGACCCAGTCCGGCTTCACCTCACCGAAGAGCCGCTTGACGGTCTCCAGGTCCCGGATGTCGCCCTCAACGAAGCGGGCGCCCTCCGGGACGTTCTCCACCTTGCCCGTCCGCAGGTTGTCGATCACGACGACCTCGTGCCCGCGCGACAGGCACAACTCCGCAACGTGGCTCCCGATGAAGCCGGCTCCCCCAGTGACGATGACTCTCATGACGCACCCCAACGATTCGGTTCCCGCCCTACAAGGGCGAGGTCAGGCGCTCCTGGGCGGTCCTGAGCGCCTCAGGCGTATCCAGCGCGTAGCAGAAGCCCGGGTGTCGATAGGCCCACAGCCGGCCCGGCCGTTCCAGCAGGGCGGGGAACACGTTCCGCCCGAAATCCCATTCCTGCTCTGCCGGGATCAACTCGAAGATCCGCGGATGGAGTGCATACACCCCGGCATTCGTCCACGGGGACTGGAGTTCTCCCTCGCCGCCGCGCGTCTCCTCGAAGCCCACAATCCGGTCATCGTCGCCCACAAGCACTCGACTGCCCGCGATTCCGCTGTGGCGTTCCGCCCGCGTATCGAACACGGCCACCGTCGCCCACGCGCCGCCCGCGCGATGTTGCGCCAAGAGGGCGGTCAGGTCGCAGTCCGTGTAGTTGTCACCATAGATGACCAGGAAACTGTCATCGGCGAAGAACCGCTCCATCCGCTTCACGCCGCCGGCCGTGCCGAGGAGCGTGTCCTCGACGCTGTACGTGACCGACAGGCCCCACCGGCTGCCGTCGCCGACGAACTCGCGGATCGCCTCCGCCTGCCAGTGGAGGTTGATGGCGACCTCCCGGATGCCGTGCGTCGCGCACAGCTCCAGGTTGTGCCCCAGCACCGGGCGACCGGCCAGCGGGATGAGGGGCTTGGGCAGCGCCGGTAAGTCCGGGCCGGCGTCCTGCAGACGGGTCCCCCTGCCCGCCGCGAGCACCATGGCCCGTGGCGGCCTCGCCTCGCTCATGTCTCGCTGCCGATCCCGTGGATGTGGGTCTAGCCGCCCTTGATGCTCGCCAGTGCCTTCTCGCCGTCGGCCAGGAACTGGGTCACCGTCTCCTTGGTGCGGGCATTGACGAGCATCTTGTCGAGGATGTCGGGCGTGACGGTGAGGATGTGCGCGCCGGCCTCGATCCAGTCCTGGACGTTCTTCGTGGTGCGCGTCGAGCCCACGATGATCTCCGGGTCATTGGGGCACTCGTCGCCGTTCACGTCCAGCCACTCCCGCGAGGCTCGGATGACCTCGTAGGCGTCATTGCCCTCATCGTCGATCCGCCCGCCGAACAGGCTCAGGTACCGGCCGCCGGCCTTGGCGGCCAGTACGAGTTGGTTCAGCGTCATCATCGCGGTGACGTTCACGTCCACACCCTCCTTGCAGAGCGTGTGGATGACGGACAGGCACGACTCGCCCTTCGTGGTCGTGATCGTGATCTTCACGGCGATGTTGGGCGCCCACTGCACGTACTCGCGCGCCTGGCGCAGCATCTCCTCAAGGTCGTCCGCCACAACCTCCACGCTCAGCGGCCGCGGGGCGATGAGGTCGGCGATCGCCCGTGAGCGGTCCTGCATCTGCGACCATGTTGTGACGCCGCATTTGAGGTTGATGCTGGGGTTGGTGGTCACGCCGTCGCAGATGCCCCAGCTCAGGAACTTCCCGATTTGGTCGGTGTCGGCCGTGTCGATGAAGATCTTCACCGGCTTCGTGCTCCCAGGATGAGTTCACAGGCCTCGGCGAGATCCCCGCAGCGGTAGTCGGGGTTGGAGTGCCCGTTGTGTCCTTGCTCCAGGCTCCGGACCAGGACCGTCGTGCAGCCGGCCTTCTCGCCGGCCCAGATGTCGGTATCGCGATCGCCCACGATCCACGAGGATCTCAGGTCGATGGCCAGCTCGCGCGCCGCCCGCAGCAGCATGCCCGGCATCGGCTTCCGGCAGTCGCAGCTCTGGCGCAGTTCGGGAATCGCCGACTGCGGATGGTGTCGGCAGCTCAGGTACAGATCGAACTCCACGCCCAGCTCGCGGAAGCGCGCCAGGAACGCCTCGCGCACGGCCGTCAGATCGTCCGCGGTGGTCTTCTGCTTGGCGTACGCAGGCTGGTTCGTCACGACCACCAGCAGATACCCCGCGTCCCGGAGCCTCTTCAGACAGGGCGCGACCCCCTCATAGACGCGGAGGTCCTCCGTCGCGAGAGGGCTGTCGAGTTCGTCTCGCTCCGCGTAGTAGGCTTGGGGGTTGAGAACCCCGTCGCGGTCCAGAAACACGGCACGCCGCAGCTCGTCCATCTCAGCCCTCCTGCGCCAGTGCCGTTGCCACGAGGTGCCACACCACGCCCTGGAACGCCTCGGCAAGAGGGGTAATCGTGTCGTCGGACTGAGGTGGGATACGCACAACCGCGTCTCCGTGGCGATAGGTGTAGCCGCCGTCGCGACCCACAATCCCCAACACCTTCGCGCCTACCGACTTCGCCAAGTCCACGGCGGCAACGATGTTCGACGAGGTGGTCTCCGACCCGCCGCCCACTGAGAGCACGAAGACCGCGTCCTGAGCCGACAGCCGGGACGTCCGCAGCCACGGTGCGAAGGTGTCCGCCCAGGAGTCGTCGTTGGTGCGGGCGGTCAGCTCGCTCACGTTGTCGGTCGGCGCGTAGGCCTCGATCCCGGCGATCTTGCGGAAGTCGTTGACGGCGTGCGAGGCATTTGCCGCGCTGCCGCCGACGCCCAGGAAGAACACACGCCCGCCGGCCGCGCGCAGCGCCCGACATGCCGCGATGAGGCGGCGAACCTCCTCGCGGTCTACCGTGTCGAGAACCGCATGTGCCTCCGCGAAGTAGCGGTCAACGTAGGGGGAACCATCGATCCCTGTCATATGATGTCACCTGAAGGCTATTCTATCACAACTGGGCCATCATGGTAATCCCGGAGTCCTCGAAGCTGAAGGGGAGGAGCTTCATCCCCATCGACTCCAGTTGCTCGATGACCTTGCGCTGCGACCCCGGGCAGTACACGAGGAGAAAGCCGCCGCCCCCGGCGCCCACCAGCTTGCCGCCCAGCGCGCCGCTCCGACGCGCCGCCTCGTAGGCCTCGTCCACGAAGGACGTAGACATGGCGCCGTGGATGCCGCGTTTCATCATCCAGTGTTCGTGAAGCGTCTCGCCGAAGGCGTCGGGATTGCCGGCCTCCAGCCCCTTGAGCGTGATCTCCCCCAGCTCCCGGATTCTGTGCATCCGCGCCGTGGCGTCGTCGTGGCGGGAGGCGATCCTCTCCTGCTGCGGCTTGAGCACCTCCGCGGCCTGGCGCCGAATCTGGGTGTAGAAGAGCAGCGTGTTGGCCTCCAGCACCAACCGCACCGTCGGCGACAGGTCCACCGGGCGGTGGTGCACGGTGCCATCGGTGTCGATCTCCAGCACGTTGATCCCGCCCAGCGCCGCCGCATAGGGGTCCTGCTTGCCGCAGGGCTCCTGGAGGACATCCATCTCGATGTGGCAGGCCTCGGCGGCGAGCTGCTCGGGGGTGCGGCTGCTGCGCTGGTAGGTGTGCAGCGACTGCAGCGCGGCGACTGTGAAGGCCCCGGAGGAGCCCAGCCCCGACTGCGCGGGCAGATCGGCGATCGAGAACACGTCGATCCCCGGCTCGACCTTCAGGAAGCGCAAGACCTCGCGGAGACGCGTGTGCCTGATCTCATCGATGGTCTGCGCGATCTCCGTCTGCATGTAGCTGAGATGGTAGTCCGGCGAGTACCGCCGGTTCGCGATCACGTAGACGAACTTGTCGATCGTCGCGGTGACGAGCTTCCCGCCGTACAGCTTGTAGTAAGAGGGCAGGTCGGTACCGCCCCCGCCCAGAGTGATGCGCATCGGCGCCCGACTGACGATCAAGTGCTTCGGCCTCCTGCTTGCGATGGTTGTGCGTCAGACGCCTGCGCCGTCGCCCATGTACGGAGCCCCGTTCGTCCGTGCGCGGTTGAGAACGACTCCCAGCAGCGGCCTCCCGGTGCCGGCGAGTTGCTCGATGGTGGGCCGGGCGTCCCCGGCGCGCGTCAGTGTCGCGTCGAGGACCAGCAAGGACGCCTCGCACATCGTCGCCGCCAGCACCGTCTCCACGAACGCCGGGCAGGGGGGCGAATCCACAACCACAACGTCGAAGTGCGTGCGCAGCAGCTCCAGCGTCTCGCGCGCCCGCGGCGAGTCCAGCAGCTCCACGGGGTTGGGCGGCACCTCGCCGGCCGGCAGGACAGAGAGGCGGTCGATCCCCGTTCGCCGCACCAGACCCATCGGCTCCGCCAGCCCCGCCAGCACGGCGGACAGCCCCTGGACGGCCTCATCGTCCACGGAGAAGACGGCCCCCTTGCGCGCGGCCGACCGCCGCATGTCCGCATCCACCACCACCACCCGCTGCCCGTTCTGGGCCAACGCGATCCCCAGACCGAGGGCGACGCTCGTCTTGCCCTCGCCGGCCCCTGGGCTGGTCACCAACAGCGTGGGTGGCGATGCGCCCCCGAAGGCGAAGCGGATGCTGGTCCGCAACGCTCGGAACCGGTCGCCCAGTTCCGGATCGCTCACCGCGCCGACAACGTAGCCCGCCATGTCGCGAGCGGCGGGCAGGACACCCAGGACCCGCAACCCGAGCCGCCGGCTAACGTCCGCCTCCGTCCGCATCCGGTCGTCGAGTGCCTCGGCCAGCACCGCGCCCAGGAGGGCCAGGAGCAAGCCGACCGCGAAGCCCAGCACCATGTTCAGCACCTTCTGCGGCCGCACGGGCTTCTCGGGCAGCTTGGCTTCTGCCACCAAGGTGACTCCCGGCGAGGCGACGGCCTCGTTGATCTTCATCTGCTGGTAGTTCTTCATGAGCATGACGTACAGGTCGGCGGCGACCTGCTGATCGCGCTTGAGGCGCCCAAGTTGGGTCGCCATGTCGGGCCACTCGCCCATCTTCGCCATCTCACGCTCACTGAGCGTTGCCAGCGCCGCTTCCTCCCCCGCGGCCTTGGCGGTCTCCGCCTCGTTGACTGCGAGTTGCTGCGCGAGTTCGATGTAGACGGGGTTGGAGGACTTGACCTGACTCTCGATCACCGTCTGCATCGCGTCGCGGAGCTGAGCGGTCGCCTCGGCGATCCGTTCATCCAGCTTCTTGACGTCGGGGTGTTGGGGCCCGTGCGCGACGGCTTGGGCGGCCCGCTGCAGCTGGACGTCGCTCAGGTCACTCTCGAGCTTCTGTACGACGGGGTTGCGGGCGATCGTCGAGGAGGCGATGTAGGTCGAGTGCTCCCGTGCCAGCTTGCGCCGGAAGTAGTCCGCGGCGCTCTGTGCTCCGGCGCGGGTGGAACTCGCGGTATCGCTCTGCGCGCCCAATGCCGCGGCCCGCTCGATGCTCGCGGTGATCGAGGCCCCAATGTCGGCGATGCCGTGGGCCGCCTGGTACTTCCGGAGTTTCTCCTCAGACTCCGCCAACGCCGTCTCCATGTCCCTCAGTTCACCGCGCATGTCGGCGGCGGCTTGCTTGGGACTCTCCTGGGCCAACTCGCGGCTCTGCTTCAGGAACAGGTCGGTGATGCGTTTCGCCAGATCCGCCGCCTTGCCGGGGTCCTTCCCTTCAACCTTCAGGACCACCAGGTCGGACTCGCTGTCGCTGTCGGCCTGGACCGTATACTCCAACTCGTCGATCGACTGCGTCTCCTTCAGAAGGCCCAACTCCTTCGCGGCCTTCTCCGTCAAATCCGGGTGCTCCAGGAGCAGTTCCTGCGTCTTCGAGCCTCGGGGCGCCAAGGCCCCCCCGATCAGCGGGATGTCGCCCAGGACGCTGGCTGCCGCGCCCGCGTCGGTCTTCTGAACCATGAGCGTCACTTCGGCCTGGTAGATCGGCGGCATCAGGAGGGTGATGGCCGCGGCGGCTACCACAACCGCCGCGAACACCACCAGCATCAGTCGCACACGGCGGCGCAGAACGACCCCCACGCGACGCAGGTCGAAATCGGCCTGCTCCTCGCGCTCGTCGTTGTTGGTGTGCTCTCCTCGCACAGGTGTCTCCGCATCCACGGCAGGTCCCTCGCTCTGGTGTCGGTCTTGATCTAGCGCGCCAGCAGCCCCGGCAGCAGGAGTAGGTCACGGGTGAGTGCCTCGAAGTCGAACCGCGCCGTGGCCGGCACGAAGACGACGTCCCCCGGCTCGAGCGGCGGGTTCCCCGCGGCCTCGCCCTTCTTGTAGAACCGTGCGACCTCGACCGGCATCATCCGGTAGCCCTCGCCTTCCCGCCGCAGCACAACAACCCGGCCCGGATTGCCGCGCTCGATCTCGAACGGACCGGTGGTCGCCGGGCCGCGGGGCCCCGCCGCCCGCGCCAGGACGGTCACCACGGTGTCGCCCTCGTGCCAGTCGAAGACGCCCGGATTCGTCACCGCGCCCACGACGGCAACGCGCTCCCGCATGTAGGGCACGCTGACGGCATCTCCGGGCCGCAGGGCGGGATTGTCCCGCTCCAGGTTGACCGTCTCGGAGGCGCCGTCCCGGTGACGGACGTCCACCGTGGTGGTCGAGCCCACGTTGAGCAGGGGGCCCCCCGCCATTGCCACCGCGCCGCGAACCGTCTCGCCGGGGCGGAAGGGGTACTGGCCCGGCTCTTGCACGTAGCCGGAGACCTCAACCACGTTCCGGCCTTCGGGAACGACGATGACATCCCCCGTGACCAAGGGCAGGTCCTGGAAGCTCTTGGGGTCGTCGTACAGCAGATCCAGACGCAGCGGCAGCACCTGGTCGGGGAGGCGGTAGAGCATGGCGGCGGCGAGGTCCGCGCCGATCGTCTCGGCGGGGACCTGCGTGGGGCGTACCGGTCCGCCCGCGGCGGCCAGCGCATCGCTGACCCGGTCTCCGGCGCGCATCTGGATTCGCCCCGGCGAGACGACCGACCCCAGCACCGAGACGGTAAGCCGCAGTTCGGGCACATAGACGGCATCGCCCGGCAGAGCCGGCGGGTTGTTGGGATCGTCGGACCGACCCGCCAGGGCGTGCGTCATGTCGAGCGTCAAGGTGGTCCCGTCAGCCCGCATCAGTGCCACGGCCGAGAGGTCCCCCTCGCTTGCCCCCTCGGCTCTGCCGGCGAGAGCGCCGCCGGCGCGGGCGATCAGGTCACCGATCCGGTCGCCCTCCTCGATCGGGTAGCGCCCGGGGGTCGCCACGTAGCCGAACACATTGGCCAACTGCTCAGTGCGTGGCACGTAGACCACGTCCCCCGGCCGGACCGGCACATCGGCCTTCGCGTCGCCGGCCAGGATGTCGCCGAGGTTCGCTTCGAGGACCTCGCCGGTCACGCGGGTCACGATGACGCGCTGCATGCTCCCCGCCCCGGCCTGAACCCCGCCGGCCGCGGCGAGTACCTGCGAGAGCGGGGCCGAGCCCGCCAGCACCGGCACTCGCCCCTGCGTCGTCACGAACCCCAGGACCGTGACGCCCTGGTTGTGCTTCTGCAGCCGGACCATGACCCTCGGGTCCACCAGGATCGGGCCGATGAGCGCCTTGCGAACGGTCTCCGCCACCTCGTCGCAGGTCTTGCCCGCCGCCTCGAAGGTGCCGACCCGCGGCACGCCGACACGGCCGTCGGGCCCTACCAGAATGCCATTCACGTCGCTGGACAGCTCCGGCTCATCAGCGACGATCACGTCGATGATGTCTCCCGGCACCAGCCGGTAGAGGTCGGCCGGAGAGTGCGACGCGACTCCGACCACAAACAGCCCGACCAGCGCCGTCAGGCATCGGGCGACGACGGTGCGCCGGTGTCGCCCGCGTACTTCACTTGTGCACACCATCATGCCGGTACCTCCGGTCGCTCGGACCACGCGAACCTCGCCGCTCCTGTGGCCGCAATCCCCGCCCAAGGGCCGCCGAATCACAAGGCGTCCCTGCCCCACCGGGAGCAGGGGGATTCGGGCGATTCCCCACTCATCCACGGAACTCCTTCCCGCCTTCCGTTTGTTCACCGGGGTAGTCTCCCCCGCAAGCGGCGTGCACACCCGGCGTCGCCGAAGGGAGGTTCGTCTGCCCGTCCCAGCGAACGGGCGCTCGCGGGACAGAGGACGCGCCCTCAGCCGATGGTTCCGTCGCTGCTCCCACACGACGCACGAGAGAGGACGGCAACCGTGGGACGCTCCGCGCGACCACCGGAGTGCGTTGGATGCTGAATGCGCTGACGATCGACCTGGAAGAGTTCTTCCATACCCACAACCTGAAGCAGTGCTGGGCGCCCGAAACCTGGCGCGAGGCTCCCTCGCGCACCCCGGTGCTCGTGCCGCGAATCCTGGAGGCTCTGGACCGGCGAAGCACGCGAGGCACCTGGTTCGTGCTGGGCTGGATGGCCGAGAACGCCCCCGACCTGGTGAGGCGTATCGCCGACGGCGGCCACGAGATTGGTTGCCACGGCCACTCGCACTGCCTGGTCTACGAACAGGGGCCCGAGGGCTTCCGGGAGGATGTGCTGCGCGCCACGGAGGCCATTGAGCGCGTCACGGGCGTGCGCCCGACCGCCTTCCGGGCCCCCTGTTTCTCGATCACGCGGCGCAGCCTCTGGGCGCTGGACACGTTGCGCGATTGCGGTTACGAGATCGACTCGAGCATCTTCCCCATCGCTCGTCGGTCCTACGGCATCCCGGACTTCCCGCGCCACCCGCATCGACTCCCGAACGGGCTTGTCGAGTTCCCCCTGACGGTCCTGGACGTCGCGGGTCGAGCCCTGCCCGTCGCGGGCGGAGGGTATATGCGCCTCGCCCCGAAGTTCCTGGTGCCCCGTCTCCTTCGACGGGTGATGGCCCTCGGGCGCCCGGTGAACTTCTACTGCCACCCCTGGGAGTTCGATCTGGACGAGCCCAGCCCTCAGGGGATTCCGCTGCAGAAGCGGCTCAGGCACTCCCTGGGCCGGAAGTCGTTCTTCAGCCTATTCGAGAGGCTGCTGATGGAGATGTCCTGGGCCCCCATATCGGAGGTCGTGAACGCGCATGTCGCCCCGGAGTGACGAACAAGCTGCCCGCTACTTCCACCGTATCGCCGACGAGTGGGATGCCATCTACGCGGAGGAGCAGGGGGGCCTCAACGGCCTCCTCAACCGCCTCTTCCGCAAAGACATGTGGCTGCGCTACCTGTGGGTGAAGGAACTGATGGAGCGGTCGCCGCGTGGTTCGGTTCTCGACATCGGCTGCGGAAACGGAATCTACTCCCTGGCCCTCGCCCAACTCGGCCACAAGCCCATTCTCGCCATGGATCTCGCCCCGGCGGCGATTGAGAAGGCCGCGGCTGCCGTCGCTCGCGCTGGCCTCACCGACGCGATCCGGACGGAGGTCGGCGACGCCTTCTTCGGGGACTTCGCCGGGCACTTCGATGTCGCGCTGGCAATCGGCGTCTTCGACTACGTCGGCGATCCGCTGCCGGCCCTCCGGGCGGTCACGGCACGCGCCGACCGCCTGCTGGCCACCTTCCCCCGCGCCGAGACCTGGCGGGCGCCTGTCCGGAAGCTCCGGCTGAAGCTGCGCGGCTGCCCAGTGTACTTCTACCGTCGGCAAGGGCTCACCGATCTGGTCGCGGAGGCCGGCTGGAGGATTGCGTCCTGGACCGACCACGGCTGCCTGAACTGCCTCGATCTGCTCCGCACGGACGCCTAATCCGCCCCCGAGCCTTCCACGGAGGGGATGCCGCCCAGCCGCGCCTCCAGTTCCCGGGCCTTCCGCTCCACAGCGCGGCCACGTCCGAAGAGCGCGCCCTTGACGAAGAAGACGCCGTACATGCCGTGCATGATCGCGTACGCCAGCATCACCCGTGGCGCCAGGGAGGCCGGGATGTCCGCCGCTCGGCACGCCTTCACGGCCGACCACAGGCCTGCGATGAGGTAGCCGGCCACGCCCCCCACGAGGAGCGCCAGCGCCCACACATGCCCCAGGAGCGCGAACAGCGTGCTTAGCCCCACATAGGCGACCCACGCGGTCGGCAGCAGGTGCGTCCAGCGCAGCACCCGCGAGCCGTAGCGCCGCCATAGCCAGCCCTTGGCCGTCCCGTACTTGCCCATGTGCGGCAGGAACTCGGTGAACCTGTCCCGCGCGAAGAACCGGCAGTGGATTCGCGGGTCGCAGTAGAGCCTCGCTCCGGCTGCCCTCGCTCGGCGGTAGTACTCCCAGTCCTCCCCGAAGCCCAGGGTGACGGGGTCCATGCCGCCGATCTGCCGCAGGACCTCCGTGCGGTACGAGGCCATCGGCGGATCGCAGTCCACTGGCTGGTCCTCGTTGAAGTAGCGGTACCACGCGCCCCCGACGCCGAACGGCGAGGACATCGCAGCCGCAATCGCCTGCCCGTTTGGCGTGCGACCGACCATCCGGTACGGCCCGCCGATTCCGTCGCACGGCACCTCGCGCAACCCGCGACAGACGGCCTCCACGTAGTCGTCCGCCATCGTCGCATGGGCGCACACGTACACGAACACGTCTCCCCTGACGTGCTCATAGGCCACGATATTCGCGTTCGTCAGGTCCTGCAGGGGGTTATCGACGATCTTCCAGCGCACCTTGTTCTGCGCCGAGAGCGTCTCCCGCGCCACGCGCCGCGTGTCGTCGGTGGACATGCCGTCTACAAGCAGGATGCTCATCCGCTCGGCGGGGTAGGTCTGACCCAAGACGGCGTTGAGCGTGTCAGCGATATGCCCTGCCTCGTTGCGGCAGGGGATGAACACCGTGACCTCGGGCAGCTCCGGCAAGTCCTTCGGCACGTACCGTTTGGTGGGTTCGGCGGGGGCCATCTACGAAGTCCTCTTCGACACGGAGCGCGCAGGCTCATCCTTACAAACATCGGCGCGGGCCAAACGGCGCCCGCTCCGGTAGCGAACCGTCGATTGCGGTCCTTAGGTTACACCAACCGCCCCGGCCGATGCAACAGCATTCGCGGTTGACAGGCCTCGGCGTTGCTCTATACTCTCTCCACGCGCCGGCGGCCCGTGTGGCCGTCGGCGACGCCTGACCGGGGTATTCCCCTTGCCTGAGTCCTCTGAGCCCCTCGACCCGGATGCCGCACCCGCCGCCTCTCCCCCGGGCACTCCCCGCACGGGCAGCATGGGCAAGGGCGCCATCCTCATGTTCGCCGGCGAGGTCATCTACCGGGCCATCCTCTGGGCCATCACCGCCATGGTGGGCAATCGTCTGGGCTCGGCCGTCACGGGCCACTTCGGGCTGCTGATGAGTGTTGAGCGGGTGGCGGAGACGCTGGGCCGAGCAGGCCTGCCGATGACGAACCATCGGTTCGTGGCCCGCTGCCTCGCCGCAGGGGATACGTACGGCGTCCGGGTGACCGCCCGGCTAACGGCTCTCCTCGCCGTGGCGACCAGCGTCCCGATCTTCCTGGCCCTCTGGTTCGCCGCTCCGTGGCTGGCCGGAACGTACTACTCTTACCCTGAACTCACAACTGCGTTCCGCATCTGCGGCGCAGTCGTGCCGCTGACCAGCCTCATGTTGACGATGCTCGCGGTCCCTCAAGCTGCGAGGAACGCGGTGCCCTTCGTCACCGTCTCGCGGATCGGCGCTCCCCTGGCCTTCGCGGCGGGCGCCGCGGTCGTCGTGGTGCTCCGGGGCAACGCCCAAGGCTTGATGCTGGCCTACGCGGGATCGATGGCCCTGGGCGTCGTCATCGCCGCAATCCACCTGCTCTCGTGGCTGCCCGCTGCGGGCGACGGGCGCACGACCGAGGTCCGGCTGCGGTCCCTGATCCTCTTCTCCGCCACCATGACGCTCAAGACGATCTCGACCCTCATCCTCTTCACGGCCGACGTGTGGATTCTCGGCCGGTACGTCTCCGACGTCGAGCTGGGGGTCTACTTCGCGGCCTCGCGAACCGCCCAGTTCATCAGTTTCCCGCGCCAGGCGGTCAACCCGCTGCTCTCGCCGACCGCCTCCGATCTGCATACCCGCGGCGACATCGAGGGCCTGCGGAAGCAGTACGTGGCCGCGACCCGCTGGACGGTGGGGGCCAGTCTGTTCATCTTCGGCGTCATCTGCATCATCCCGCGGCTGGCGATGCGCGTCATCGGCAAGGAGTTCGTGGGTGGCGAGAACCTGCTGATGATCCTGAGCTGGTCATGGGTCGCCCAGGCCGCCTTCGCCGGCTCGCAGTTCGTGCTGATCATGACCGGCGGGCAGAAGGTGGCGACGGTGACGGAGTGGATCGGCGCCATCCTGTTCGTGGCGGGCCTGCCCTACATCTGCGCGCACTGGGGCAGCACGGGAGCGGCCTGGTGGGTGCTCATCAGCGTGGTGGGTGTGAACTGCGCGCGGGAGATCAACCTTCACCAGCGCCTGCACATCCACCCCTTCGACGGCAAGTTCCTCTGGGCGACGGTCGCCTCCGTTGCGCTCATCTGGCCGCTGAGCTACGTCTCGAGCTGCCACCCGGGCAACCTGCCCCTCGCGGGCGTGCTGCTGCTCATCTTCGCGGTTGCATTCTCCGTGATTTGCTGGTACGGTTGGATGCCCGAGTTGGCCGCCCGCCTGCGCCGCAAGCTGGGGCGGGGCCCGGCTCCATCCGCACCGGCACCGCACGAGGGTGTATGAGAGGCGTGGCGTCGGGCGTGATGAATCACGCCCCTACACGCTTGGGCACGATGAAGATTGTGTTGATAAAGGCATTGTCGGGATTGGTATCCCGACCTACGAGCCACGTAGAGCGCGTAGGAGAGGGTTCTTCCTTTGACGGGGCCCTTTCTCAACACAATCTGAATCGTGCCCCTACATAGCGGCAGCGAACGACCGCCTTCAGTGTAGGGGCGCGATTGATCGCGCCCGGTTGTGTAGGGGCGCCATTCATGGCGCCCCCGCCCCCCTCCACACGTGCCGTAGGTCCGGAGGACACGTTCGTTGACCGCGAAGAAGCCGCAACTCGTGGTGGTCGGCCTGGACGGCGCCACGTGGGATGTCCTGACGCCCCTCCTCGAAGAGGGCAAACTCCCCGCCATCCGGCGCGTCATCGAGCAGGGCCGGTCGGGCACGCTCCGCTCGGTGATTCCCCCCATCACCGGCCCGGCCTGGGCGACCATCCTGACCGGCTGCAATCCCGGCGAGCACGGCATCTTCGAGATGACCGTGTACGATGAGCGTCTTGGCCGACGTCGGCCGATCAGCGTGCAGGACTGGAGGGCCTCGCCGCTGTGGGAACTGCTCAACAACCGCGGCCTCAGTACAGGCCTGCTCTGCGTCCCCTTCACCTTCCCGCCGCCGCGCGTGAACGGCTGGATCATCTGCGGGATCATGGGCACGCCGAAGTACACCCCGCGCATGTTCACCCCGACGGGCCTGTATCACGAGGTCACCGAGGCCGCGGGGGAGTTCCCCCTGGCCGCGCCCTTCCGGTACGAGGGGCGCTTCCCGGTGGAAGTGCTGCAGGGGCAGATCGACTGGATCCACCGGGCAACCATCCACCTTCTGGAGCAGCACCCGGTTGACGTGTTCATGGTCGTCGAGAACTACACGGACCATGTCTCCCACTTCTTCCTGCAGTCTCGCGTCTACGGTCACGAGGGCGAGGGCATCGACCTCATCGAGCACGCGTACAAGGCCTGCGACGCCCTGATTGCCGCCATCCGCGAGCGCGTCGGGGAGGAGACCCCGATCCTCGTGCTGTCGGACCACGGCTTCACACCGATGAAGGGGCACATCAACCTGGGCGTCGCTCTGGGGGACGAACATGGCGGGCAGATCGCGCGCGTTTCGGCCGTCCGCGCCCTGTGGAAGGTCATCCGTCGCGTGCTGCCGTTTCACCTGTCGGAGCGGATCCGTCGCCCGGTGAAGCGCGCCCAACCGACGCTCCATGTGGGCGGCGTGGGTGGGTATGGCTCCATCTTCACGGAGGTGGAGGACCTGGCGGAAGTCGAGAGGCGCCTCGCCGAGATCCGCGACCCTGACTCCGATCAGCCGCTGATCGAGTTCCACCGCGCCGAGGAGCTGTACCACGGACGGAGCATGGAGCAGGCGCCGGTTGCGGTGGCGCTCCCGGCCGAGGGTTGGCAGACGAAGCTCGCAGCCCCGCGCGAGGGCGCCCTGCTCAGCGGCCCCAAGTGGGTCGGCGAGCACGAAGGCACCCACGCGCTCGACGGCGTTGTCCTGAGCGCGGGGTTCGCGGCGAATGATCCGCTGCCAAGGGACCTGGAGGGCGTGTTGGGCTACTGCCTGCGCCAGTGCCTGGGGGACGGAGGGCCGGCCTGATGCCGTCGAAGATGGTCCAGCGGCTGAGCGAGCGCCTCTACGATCCCTCCAAGGTATGGGACACGAAGGTCCGCTTCATCGGCCTCGTCCTGAAGCATGTTGACGCCTCCAGCCGCGTCCTGGACCTGGGCGCCGGGAGCGGCTGGAACCCGAAGTACGATACGCGGCTCAAGGGGCGCTGTCGGCAGGTCGTCGGCCTGGACGTGGACCCGAGGATGAAAGACAACCCCCGTCTGGACCACGCCGTCCTGGGCGACATCACCGCGGTCCCGCTGGCCGATCAGACCTTCGACGTCACGTTCAGCATGATGGTCCTGGAGCACCTGCCGGAGCCGGCGCGCTGCGCGGCGGAAGTGTACCGAATCCTCAAGCCGGGCGGGTACTTTCTGGTCATCACGCCGAACATCTGCCATTACGTGTCCCTGGCCGGGAGACTGACACCGCACTGGTTCCATCGCTGGTACTCGCGTCGAATGTGGTCCGCCCAGCGGGAGGCCTTCCCGACCTACTACAGGCTCAATACCGTGCGCAGCTTCCCGCGCCCCTTCGAGGCGGTGGGCTTCGAGACCGTGTCGGTGGAGACGGTCGAGCCGATCCCGAGCTATCTCGCGTTCTCGGCGCCTACGTTCCTGCTCGGCGCGCTGTACGAGCGCCTCGTCCGATCGAGCAGCCTCTTCCGGGGCCTGCGGGCGAACATCATCGGGGTGTTCCGCCGACCACCCGAGTCACGCGGCAATTCATGAAACCGGACCAGCGCGAGCAACTGAAGCGGCTCTTTCGGGTGCACGTCGATCCGCGGGGATCGGCCACGCAAATCCGGCTGTTGCGCGCTATCGCGCGCATTATCGGCATCCTGGCGCGCCTACTGAGTCTCGGATAGATACGGGAACAGTGGGGCGGGCATTCTTGCCCGCCAGAGGCTGTGGCGGGCAAGAATGCCCGCCCCACTGTTCCCGTGTTTCTGCGAAGCCCAGTAAGAGGCGGACGGCGGCCGGGCGCCTGAATGTGACTCCGCTATCCGAAGCCGTGAGCACACCACAGCGGCCCGGAACCGTGGACTTCAGCCTGGAGAGAGGACAGCCTCGATTGGATTGGCGGGTGAAGGCCCTACTCCAGAGATCGCTGCGACACCTCCCGGGGGGGCGGTGGGCTAACGACCGCCTGCTGACCTGCCTGGGCTGGCGCAAGCCGATGTCCGTGATCGTGGAGAAGCACCGGGCTTCGCTGGCCAGGAACCTGTCGCTACTGGCCGACGCCGACTTCGCGGTGCGCCCTGGGTTCCGCGCACTGGAGCTGGGCACCGGCAAGCACCTGACCCCGGCGACATTGTTGGCCCTCCACGGCGTGGCCGTGACCACCGTGGACGTTACGCCGGCGTGTCAGTGGCCGCTGGTCCGGAGCGCCATCCGCCACATGGCGGCACACCCCGAGAGCGTTCGGCTGCCGGGCGCAGCAGTCGATGGCCAACTCGAGCGGCGCCTCCACGAGCTGGCGAGCACCGGCAGTCTCGCTGACTACTGCGAAGTCGCGCAGATCCGGTATGTCGCTCCCTACTCACTGACCGCGCTGCGCGAGGGTGACTACGGCCGATTCGATCTGTGCTTCTCGGTGGACGTTCTCGAGCACGTGCCCCCTGCGCTCCTGGCGGACTTGCTGGAGGCGATCCGCGCGTCGGCCGGTCCGGCTGCCGCGGGGGTTCACTGGGTGGACTTCCGGGATCACTTCAACATGGGCTTCCTGGCCGACCGTAAGCGCTCGTACCTGAACTACCGCCGCTTTGGCGCAGCACACTGGGCGCGTTTCGTGCGGGAGGGCGACTTCTCATACGTCAACCGCCTCATGCCGTCCGATATCGAGCGGGCCATGCGGGAGTCCGGGTTCGAGGTGGCGGCTCGCCACGTCGATCGCTGGGGGCCCGACGTGTTGCCCATTCCCATCGACGAGATCGACCCGGCATTCCGGGACGGGTACGACCCCGAGGAACTCCGGGTGCTCTACGTGGGCTACTGCCTGCGCAAGCAGACGGGAGCCTGAGACGGTTGGCGGCAGCTCGCTGCCGCGCCCACGGAGACTAGCCTCGCATGTCCAACGTCGTGCTCATCAGCCTCGATACCATGCGACACGATGCCATCCGCGGCGTCTCCGACATCGCGTGGTGGGAGCGGTGGGGACTGGCGGATGCCCTGCACACGCCGAACCTCGATAGCTTCGCTGGCGAGTGCTTCGCCTTCCGACGCTGCTATGCGACCTCCGCCTTCACCCCTCCCGGTCACGCCAGCATGGTCACTGGCCGCTATGTCCCGGCTCATGGCGTCAAGGCCTTCTTCTACAGCCTGAGGCCGGACTTGCCGACGCTCCCCCGCGTGTTACGCGACGAGGGCTACGTCACGGTCGCCTGGTTCGAGAACGAGTGCCTCGACTACTGTGGCCTCCTTCGGGACTTCGACGAGACCTACAACTACCGGGATCACACCTGGGCCGAGTTCGCCAAGAGGCTGGGCGACGTGCAAGCCACCTTCCCGGGCAAGGTGTTCGCGTTCATCCACCTTTTCGATCTCCACTCGCCCTACATGATGTCACTCCGGACCGTGGGGCGGGAGGGTGAAGTGGAGGAGTACTTCGGCCGCCTCGATCGCCTCCTGCGGGAGCTGGGCTATCCCGTTCCGGAGTGGTTCATGCGCTGCCTCTCCCGGCTCATGGAGCGGCCCCCGCGAAGCCGGGGCGACCTGACACACTACGGCGAACGCGTCTGCTGCAACGGCGAGTTGCTCGCCGAGTGGCTCATGGGCGAGGCGGGCAGCCTGGACTTCCGAGCACAGGCCTACACGCGCGGCATCTCCTACTTCGACGAGCAGCTCTGGCCGGTGGTCGAAGGCGACTTGCGTGGAGCCGGACTCATCGGCGACGACACACTCACGGTCGTGACGGCCGACCACGGCGAGGCGCCGACCTACATCCTCGATAAGCGCCGCTTCGCCCACAAGGCCGACATGGTCGAGGGCTGCCTGCGCGTGCCGCTGCTCATCCGCGCTCCGGGCCGTGCCGCGCCGGACACCGATCGACTCGCCAGCCTCGTGGACATCGTGCCGACTGTCTTGGCGACGCTGGGTATGTCCGCTGAGGGCCTTGAGCTTGACGGCGCCGATCTGTTCGGCGAGCCGGACCCTGAGCGGCCGGTGTTCGCCGAAGGCGAGCACTTCGAGCTGGCAAGTTGGGACAAGTGGGGCTTTCGGCGCGGCCGGGAGGAGGGCATCAGCACGCTGTGGGAGCGTGCCGTAATCTCGCGGGGCCTGAAGCTCGTGAGGCGCGGCGACCGGGCTCTGCTGGCCGAACTGGAGAACAAGCAACCTCCGGACCAAGTGCAGACGATCTACCGCGCGATCCTTGGCCGCTATCCAACGGATCGGGAGGCCCGCGCGCTGGTCGCCCTGCTGGAGGACCGTGCCGCCACGGCCCAGGAGTTGGCGGCCATTGCCATGGAGGCGGTCGCGGAGCAGGGCGAGGCCGGCAGGCTGGTCGCCACCGATGACCTCGACGAGTGCCGGAACCTGCTGGACGACCCGACCCATGCCGAAGAGCAGGCGCGCCTGACGCGGCTCCTGGACCAGCACTCGGCTGACGCGCGGGTCCTGGAGGCCACGGCCGCCGGGTACGATGCCGAAGACGAAG
>Ga0194111_10002895_pt1 | contig 20717 bp, 20 predicted proteins | sample TA2KigC300mmetaG_FD_146194 | JGI IMG/M metagenome (GOLD analysis project Ga0194111, IMG submission 146194) | Freshwater microbial communities from Lake Tanganyika, Tanzania - TA2015033 Kigoma Deep Cast 300m | ecosystem: Environmental > Aquatic > Freshwater > Lake | place: Tanzania: Lake... | reverse complement strand
CCTTTGAATAACTTTTTGAATTTAAAGCATTAGCTGACGGCTGTAAGCTGACCGCTGAACGCTTACCGGGCAACCTGCAAATGTAGGCGCCGGATTAAACCTTCCGGTGATTTTGGCCGAATAATCTGGAAACCAGCATCCCGGCCGTTTCTGGCGCGTCGATTTTTTTTGCCAGGCAGCGAAAAAGGAATTATAATGATTTTCATGGAGTATGCTGTCCTGGACGGTTGTCTGATTTTTAAACAGGGGTAAATATCACGTTTCATGCTAAAGATTGAAGTCTTCGAACTGCACCTGGCCACCACCGCCGAGACCGACATCCTGGATCTGACGCCCCTGGTCCAGCAGCACGTCGCCGCGGCCGGCTGCGACAATGGCCTGCTGACCTTGTTTACGCCGGGGTCCACCGCGGCCCTGAGCACCATCGAATATGAAAGCGGGGTCATCAACGACCTGAAAAAAGCCATTGACCGGCTGATCCCCCGGAATATCCCCTATGACCACGACCGGCGCTGGGGCGACGGTAACGGCTATGCCCATGTGCGGGCGGCGCTGTTTAAGCCGGACCTGTCTATTCCCATTGCCCAGCGGCGGCTGACGTTGGGAACCTGGCAGCAGATCGTCCTGTTGGATTTTGACAATCGCCCCCGGCAGCGCCTGGTACGGGGGCAGATCATGGGTGTGGCCTCGTCCGCGTCGTGAAAAAAAATTCCTTGGCATCCCGCGGCAATTCCCAACGCAAGCTCGCCTTTGCGGATAACGAACTGGTACAGACCCTGTTCGGGCAGCAGTGCCAGCATCTGCGCATCATCGACCGCCTGCTGCACATCAAATCCAATGTCCGGGGCAATGAAATCATCCTGGAAGGTCCGGAGCCGGCATTGGAGCTGGCCGAACGCACCCTGGCGGAATTATACGGCCTGCTCCAGGCCGGCTATCCCATCACCGGGCAGGACGTGCAGTATGCCCTGAGGATCATCCGGGAAACCCCGGACACAGACCTGAAGGCCATCTTTCTGGACACCGTTTATATCACCGCCCTGAAGCGCCGCATCACCCCGAAAAGCCTCAACCAGAAACTCTATCTGCAGGCCATCCGGACCTTTGACATGGTTTTCGGCATCGGTCCGGCCGGCACCGGCAAGACCTATCTGGCCATGGCCATGGCGGTGGCGGCGCTTATCAACCACGAATGCAACCGTATCGTCCTGACTCGGCCGGCCGTGGAAGCCGGGGAAAAACTGGGCTTTCTGCCCGGCGATCTGTTCGAAAAGGTCAACCCCTATTTGCGCCCCCTGTACGATGCCTTGCACGACATGATGGATTTTGACAAGGCGTCCCAGCTTATCCAGCGGGGCGTCATCGAGGTGGCGCCGTTGGCCTTTATGCGCGGCCGCACCCTGAACAACGCCTTTGTCATCCTGGACGAGGCGCAAAACACCACCTCCGAGCAGATGATGATGTTCCTCACCCGGCTGGGTTTCGGTTCCAAGGCGGTCATCACCGGTGACATCACCCAGATCGATCTGCCGGCCGGGACCAGTTCGGGATTAAAGGAAGTCCGGGACATACTCACCGGCATCGAAGGCATTTCGTTTGTTTTCTTCAATAAAAACGATGTGGTGCGCCACCCCCTGGTGCAGGATATCATCCTGGCCTACGAAAGGCATCAGCAGCAGAAACACCGGCCGTCCTCCGGCAGAGCTGGGGGAACGTCCCGAGATGACCATGCCCGAGAAGAAAATTTCCGATAAACCCAAACGCCCCGTGGAGCCGGACCGCGTGGACCGGCTCTGGCAGACCCTCTTTCCCGGAAAATGGGGCCCGGTGGAAAAAGAACGGTGGCGCCATTGGTACAAGATTGTCCTCCTGGCCCTCTTCAGTCTCCTGGCTGCCGTCATGGTCTTTCCCCGTCCCCAGACCACTCAGATTGACTATCAGGTGGGGGATATTGCGGAAGCCGACATTAAAGCCACCATGGATTTTCTGGTGGAGGATCATGAATCCACCCTGAAACGGAAACAGGAATTCCTGGAAGAGAGCCCTTTGATCCTGGATCGGGACGAACGGGTCGGGGCGGAGATCAGGGCCAGGATGCATCAGGCCTTTGAATACATGCGCCAGACCATCCAGGAAGCCCAGCGAGGTCCGGCAGGAGAAGAGGCAGAATCAGCGGGAGCCGCAAAATCGGCCCCCAAACTTCCCTTCTCCAGCCTTTATCAGCTCTTGTTAGAAAAAAAGTCCGATTTCGACCGGTTTTTGGGAGCTTCGTTACCCAACAATATTTTTTATCTTTTGGCCCGCAATAATTTTTCCGTGGAATGGGAGGATATCATCAGCCAGCAGCTGGACCAGGTGATCGCCCAGGGGGTATTCAGTGAACAGACATCCCTGCTGGCTGACGGGCGCCGGCCCGTTATTATCCGCTCCCTGCCTTCCTGGCAGGAAACAGTCGAGAAAAATCCCGATCGCTTCGTGGGGCTGGAGGAGGCAAGAAAAAAGGTAAATCACTCCTGCCGGGAGGCCCTGGAGGACCTTCCCTCGGGGTCTCGCAATGCCATCTGCGAAGTGGCCCAGTCCCTGGTGGCGCCTAACGTCTCTTTGAACCGGGCTGAAACCGAAAAACGCAAACAGGTGCATATGGAGGAGTTCCGGCCGGTTTATTTCCAGGTGAAAAAGGGTGAAATGCTGGTGCGGGAGGGGGAGAGGATCACCCCGACGCACCTGGTTAAGTTGCAGGCCCTGGAAAAAGACCGGCCCCAGGGGTGGTGGTTCTGGCGCTTCCTGGGCACCTGGGCCCTCATCGCCCTCATATCCGGGTGTTTTTATAAGTTGATTCGTTTGAACCCCCGAAAAGGCCCCCAGAATTTATCCGAATTGACCTTTATCGCGGTGATTCTGCTGGCCATCACCCTGCTGAACCTGGGCCTGGTGGTTTTTGGGGGGGCGTCCAGCCGTCTCAGCCCCCTGCTGGCCAAAAATTTCATGTTCTACCTGCCCGTGGCCCTGGCCCCCATCCTGGTGCAGGTCTTCATCGGCCTGGAAGCCGCCCTGATGACTGCCTTTGTAGCTGCGGCCCTTACGGCCCTGCTCCTGGAAACCCCCTTTCTGTTTTTCCTCTATTTTTTCCTCAGCGGCCTGGTGGGAATCTGGGCCGGCCACCATTGCCGGAACCGCTGGGGCTTCATCCGCACCGGTCTTTATGTGTCCCTGGCCAACTTTGCCATGGTCCTGGCCCTGAAACTCATGGTGTTTCCGGTGCAGGCCCAGGACGTGGCCCTTGGGGCCCTGTTTGCCCTGGCTGGCGGCATCCAGATCGGCATCCTGGCCACCGGCCTGGCCCCGGTGATGGAGGTCTCCTTTGATCTTACTTCTGACGTCAGGCTGCTGGAACTGGTAAACCTGGAGCGGCCGATTTTGCGGCAACTCATGCTGGTGGCTCCGGGCACCTACCATCACTCCATTATCGTCGGGAATATGGTGGAGGCCGCGGCGGAGAAAATCGGCGCCAACCCCCTGCTGGCCAAGGCCGCGGCCTATTACCACGATATCGGCAAGATCAAGAAACCCACGTATTTCGTGGAAAATCAGTTGGGCGGGGAAAATAAACACGAAAAGCTGGCCCCTTCCATGAGCAGTCTCATCCTCCAGGCCCATGTCAAAGACGGCGTGGAACTGGCCCGGCAGAACAAGGTCAGCCAGAAGATCATCGATATCATCCGCCAGCACCACGGCACCAGCTTCATGGCCTATTTCTACAACAAGGCCAAGCAGCAGGCCGTCAACCCGCAGCAGGTCAATATCGAAGATTACCGCTACCCCGGGCCTCGCCCCCAGACCAAGGAAGCCGGGCTGGTGCTGCTGGCGGACCAGGTGGAGGCCTCTTCCAAAACCCTCCTGGACCCCACCCCGGCCCGCATCCAGGGCGCCGTGCAAAAAATCATTAATAATATCTTTGCCGACGGACAATTGGATGAGTGCGAGCTCACCCTCAAAGACCTGCACGAGATTGCCAAAAGCTTCATCAAAATCCTCAGCGGCATCTTTCACCATCGGATAGAATACCCGCAAGCCGCCGATAAGGGCGACAAAAAGAAGAACAGTGAAGATCTGGATAAATCAGCGGCAGAGAAAGATACGGTTAAGCCTGCCAAAAATCAGGAAAAAAGCCGGGAAGATCTTAAACGCCTTGGGTTGTCCTGACGCCGAACTGAGCCTGACCCTGGTGAATGATCCGGCCATGGCCCGTCTGAACCGGAGCCTCCTGCAGCGGCGTGGTCCCACCAACGTCATCACCGTACCTCTGCAGGGAGGGCCTTTCCCGGATATTCAATCCCAGGTGCTGGGAGACGTCGTCATCTCCCTGGAAACCACCCGGCGCCAGGCCCGGCAGCACGGCTGGAACTTCTTGGAACTTTTGGATTTTTACCTGATTCACGGCATCTTGCATCTTTTGGGCTATGACCATGAAGCCGGGGAGGCCGAAGCCCGGCGCATGGCCGAAAAAACCCGGGAGGTGTTTAGAATTATACATCCGGAACTCGAGGAGGAAATTGCGTGGCCCGACTGGAAGTGAATGTGGATCATGTGGCGACCCTGCGGCAGGCCCGTATGATTAATGAACCGGATCCGGTGACCGCCGCGGCCCTGGCCGAACTGGCCGGCGCGGACGGCATCATTGTGCACCTGCGGGAAGACCGGCGGCATATCCAGGACCGGGATGTCATCCTGTTGCGGCAGACCATCAAAACCCGCCTGAATCTGGAAATGGCCGCCACTCCGGAAATGATCGGCCTTGCCCGCCAGATCAAGCCCCATGTGGCCACCCTGGTGCCGGAAAAACGGGCCGAACTCACCACCGAGGGTGGCCTGGATGTGATGGGTCTGCAGGACCATATCCGGCAGGCTGTCAGCCAGCTCCAGGAGGCCGGGATTTACGTCAGCCTGTTCGTGGACCCCCGGGCCGACCAGCTCCAGGCTGCCGCGGCCACGGGCGCCCTGTGCGTGGAATTGCACACCGGCGCTTATGCCGAGGCCATTTCCGAGGCCGACGCGGACCGTCTCTTCGAAGAACTGTTAAGCGCGGCGGCCCACGCCCGGCAACTGGGTCTCAGGGTCAAGGCCGGCCACGGCCTCAACTACCAAAATATTAAACGCTTCCGGGGCCGCAGGGAATTTGAAGAATACAGCATCGGCCACAGCATCATTTCCCGGGCCGTGCTGGTTGGCCTTGACGCGGCGGTGCGTGAAATGATAGTATTAATAAATGGCTGAAAAAAACTCAGAGGAGGAGGTTACCATGAAAAAAGCCGTCTGGACTCTGGCCCTGGTATTTTTAATGGGTTTATTCCTTGCCGGTTGTAAAGAGGAACCCCCGAAACCCAAAGAGGTGACCAAGGACCAGGTCAAGGAACAGGCCGAGAAAGCGAAAGAACCGGTGGAAAAAAAGGCTGAGGCCGCCAAGGACACCCTGGAGGAGCAAAAAACCAAATTCCTCCAGAATTTCGACGGCCGCTTCCAGGAGATGAGCAAGAAGATCGCCGAACTCCAGGAACAGGTCGAAAAGGCAACCCCCGAAGTGAAAGCCAAACTTGAGGAAACCCTGAAAGGATTGCAGGAACATCAGGCCAGCCTCAAAAAATACCTGGAAGACGCTAAAGAAGCCGCCGGGCAGGCCTGGATGGACCTGAAAGCCAAACTCGATGACACCATGAAAAAGATGGACGAAGACCTGGAAAAGGGGAAGAGTAATTAAAGCCCTGACCGGGCTGCTGCCATAGCAGTTTCGCTTAAAATGAGTTTTTTTCTCAAAGGGGCGCGGCGCACCGCGCCCCTTAATCTTTCAGGTGAGTATGCCCTTCCTAATCCTGCCATTTTTATCACCAACCTCCGAGTCCATCCCAGGATCATAATATGCCCCAGAAAAAACTGATGAGTCCCACCACTGGGCGAGGCGCGGTTCTGCTTGCAGGGGAGGCTCATCCTTGGTACCATAGAGACAAGGTAATAGGAGGGCATGACCATTTTTACCAGGAAGACAAAAAACTTCGGTAAGTTGGGCAGTTACCTGTCCAGCTATCTCTTTTTGGCCATTCTCGGGGGGGCCCTCGTTGTGGGCGGCATATGGCTGACCCGCACCTGGTTTGAGGCCACGCCCCCGGAAATCCAACTCCTGCCGGAAGTAAAACTGCTGGGCGCCAGCCAAAATTTTACCTTAAATGTTTCGGACGCCACCAGCGGTCTCAGCCGGGTAAGGGTCTGGCTGCGCCAGGGACAACAGGAAAAGGAAATTGTCAACCAGACTTTTCCAGGACGCCGGTGGGGCCGGGGAGGCCGCGAACAGAGCGCCCAACTCACCCTGAACCTGGAACCCCAGGCCTGGGGGTTCCAAGACGGCCCGGCGGACCTGCGGGTGGAGGCCCGGGATTACTCCTGGTGGGGCTGGCTCCAGGGCAACCGCGGCCAACTCGTGCGCCCGGTGACCATAGACCTGACCCCATTGCGGCTCTCGTTCATCTCCACCAATGAATTCATTAACCAGGGCGGCACGGGACTGGTGCTCTATCAGGTCAACAAGCCCATGGCCAAAAGCGGGATTCTGGTGAACGGCGAGTTTTTTGCCGGTTTCCCTATCCCGGGCGGGGCAGCCGGGCAGTATCTGGCCTTTTTTGCGGTGCCCTATTTTCTGCCCCAGCCCCTGACCCTGGAACTGCTGGCGGTGGATCAGGGGGGGACGGAGGCCCGGAGCCGGGTGAGTTATCGTCTTAAACCCAAGAAATGGCGGAATGACCGGATAAACCTGAGCGATGCCTTTCTTACCACGAACATGCCGGAATTTCAGTCATTCAATCCGGAGCTCAAAAGCCTCACCGATCCCTTGGAGGTGTTTCTGCGGATTAATCGGGACGAACGTCAGCGCAACGATGCCCTTATCCGGGAAGTCTGCCGCCAGAGTCAGCCGGAGCGATTCTGGCAGGGGACATTCCTCCGGCTGCCGAACAGCAAATCCATGGCCGCCTTTGCCGATCAGCGCACCTATTTTTATCAAGGACGGGAAGTGGACCGGCAGGTACATCTGGGCCAGGATCTGGCCTCCCTGGAAAGAGCCGAGGTGCCGGCGGCCAATAACGGCCTGGTGGTGTTCACCGGCTCCATTGGCATTTACGGCCAATCCGTGATTCTGGATCATGGCCTGGGAATATTCACCCTGTACAGTCATTTAAGCGAGATTTCGGTGGCCAAGGGGCAAAAAATCAACCGCGGCGCCATCCTGGGACGCACCGGGACTACCGGTCTGGCCGGGGGCGATCATCTGCACTACTCGGTTATGGTCCAGGGCGCCTTCGTCAATCCCCTGGAGTGGTGGGACCCGAAGTGGATTAAGGACCAGGTGGAACGGCAACTGGCGGGCCTGGGAGCGGTCGCGGCCCCGGTTAAACCGGCCGCCTCCGAGGCCAAACCTAAGAAGCCCAGACCCAAAGGCCGGACGCCCGAAAAAAAGACTCGTTAAGCTCATATGGAGATATTATTATCCTCTCGGCCATAAGGAGATTCTGTTATTATTCTGCGTATTAATCCAGACAACCCCCAGGAGCGCCTGCTGCGCCGGGTGGTGCAGGTGCTGTCCGAAGGGGGCCTCATTGCCTATCCCACCGATACCTGCTACGGCATCGGCTGTGATTTACTTAATAAAAAAGCCATCGAAAAGATTTACCAACTGAAAAAACGACCCCTGGCCAAGCCGTTCAGCTTCATCTGCGCCGACCTCAAAAATATCAGCGAGTATGCCAAGGTCTCCAACTTCGCCTATAAGACCATGCGGCGGCTGCTGCCCGGCCCCTACACCTTTATTCTGGAGGGCTCCCGCCTGGTCCCCAAGATCATGCTGACCCGCCGGAAAACAGCCGGGATCAGGGTGCCGGATAATGCCATCTGTCTAAGCCTGGTGCAGCTCCTGGGCCACCCCATCATCAGCACCAGCGCCAGCCGGGAGGACGGCTCGGTGATGAGCGATCCTTACGACATTGCCGAATATTATAAACCCCCTCTGGACCTGGTGATCGACGGGGGGATCATAGCACCCGCGCCTTCCAGCGTGATTTCTCTCATCGGGGATGAGCCCGAGGTTATCCGGGCCGGAAAAGGGGAAGTGGATGATTTTCTCTAAGCGATTCTGTTAATTGCCTGGCGCGAAGAGATAGGCGGGCACGGGAGAGGCGGAGGCCAGCCACCGCTGCAAAAATTCCCCGGGCCCCTCGCCGAACAGCAGGCCCAGGAGGGATATTTTTTCTTTGGGAAGGACAACTACATCGATTTTTTCCGTAATGCCGCCCAGGCGGCCGGCCAGTTCGATGGCGTCGGAGAGATTGCCCAGTTTGTCCACCAGTCCCAGGCTCTGGGCCATTTCCCCGGTGAAAACGCGGCCGTCGGCCACTTCCCGGACTTTATGGGCCAATAGACCCCGGCCTCGGGCCACGTCCACGATGAACTGTTCATGCACGTTATCCAGGAGGTTCTGGATATACTCTTTCTCCACCGGGGTCATGGGACGGGCAGGAGACCCCACATCCTTGAACTTGCCGGCCTTGAGATTGAACAGGTCCAGTCCCAGTTTGTGCAGGAGCTGTTCCACATTCGTGAAATTCATGATAACGCCGATACTTCCGGTGAGGGTGCCGGGGTTGGCCATGATGACGTCAGCCCCGGAGGCGATGTAGTAGCCGCCGGAAGCCGCTAAGGTTCCCAGGGAGGCCACTACCTTCTTTTTAGCCTTGGTTTTATTGATCTCCTCCAGGATTTCCTGGGAGGGCCCCACCGCGCCGCCGGGGGAGTTGACCCGCAGCACGATGGCCCGGATGGCCTCGCTTTCCCGGAATTTCTTCAGGTGATTGAGGGTATCCTTGGCATCGGTGATCATACCGGTCACCTCAACCACCCCCACCTTATTGCTCTTGGTGAGAAGCCCTTTTTTCCCGGTTATGGGGGCGAGCAGCAGAGAGGCGCCGATAAAAAAAGCAATAATGGCGATGAGAATCAGGATGATGCTGGTTGGAGAGCGTTTGGCCATGACGGCGGCACCTGCAAGAGTGTCGGGTGACTAGATTATACCTGCCCCTTGCCTGTGAGTGTCCTGTGGGGAGGCAACAGAGCAGAACTCCTTATAATAATTCACCGCAGAGGCGCCGAGGTATCAATCTCTTTGCGTCCTCTGCGTCTCTGCGGTGAAAACAATTAAATCGGGCACGCCAGAGGTGTTACTTCTGTATCACTATTATCGGGCGTCAATACCGTAGGCGTTCAGCTATCAGCAATCAGCTTTCAGCAAAAACAATGGGTTAGGGAAACTAAGCGAAAAACCAGTGATCCACCACCTTAGAATAACTATTTGAATTTAAAGCATTAGCTGACGGCTGTAAGCTGACCGCTGAACGCTTACTCAATACCATAACGTGAAATGATCATTCCTTGTCTTCGGCTTTGAGCAATTCACTTTCTTCCAGCCGTTCCTGGAGGAGTTCCCCCAGCGGGGTGGTGGCTTCCTGGCGGGAATGGAGGTAGTCGCGATAAACCGACTGTTCCTGATCGGTCTCCAGTTTCCGGATACTCAGGCCGATTTTTCGGTCTTTGGGAGAGACGTTAATCACCTTGGCGGTGATCATGTCGCCCACCTCTATCTGTACCGGCTTATTCTTATCCCGGCTCAGCTCTGAAACATGGATGAGTCCCTCGATGCCCTCCTCCAGTTCGATGAATACCCCGAAGTCGGTTTTGTTGGTCACCAGCCCGGAAACGGATCTGCCCACCGGATAACGCTGATCGATGGTTTTCCAGGGATCATCCGCCAGCTGCTTGATGCCCAGGGAAAAGCGTTCGTTTTCTTTGTCGATTTTGAGCACTTTGGCCTGAACTTCCTGACCTTTTTTAAATAGTTCGGAGGGGTGTTTAATCCTTTTGGTCCAGGAAATGTCGGAGATATGCACCAGGCCGTCGATTCCCTCATCAATGCCGATGAAAATACCGAAGTCGGTGATATTTTTAATTTTTCCCTCGATGATGGTGCCTTCCGGGTATTTTTCCCCGATGATATCCCAGGGATTGGGCTCCACGTGTTTCATGCTCAGGGAGATGCGTTTCTTATTGGGGTCGATATCCAGCACCTCGGCCTCCACGATATCGCTCACCATGACGATCTTGGAAGGATGGCGCACTTTTTTCGTCCAGGACATCTCGGACACGTGGATGAGACCCTCCACCCCGGGTTCGAGTTCCACAAAGGCGCCGTAATCGGTGAGGCTCACCACCTTGCCCTGCACCCGCTGGCCCACCGGGTATTTTTCCGCCGCGGTCAGCCAGGGGTCTTCGGTGAGTTGTTTCAGGCCCAGGGAGACTTTCTCGTTTTCCCGGTCAAAAGTGAGGACCTTCACCTCGATGGGGTCCCCCACATGAAAAACATCCGAGGGATGGCCGATGCGTCCCCAGGACATGTCGGTGACGTGCAGCAGCCCGTCAATGCCGCCTAAATCCACGAATAACCCGTAATCGGTGATATTTTTCACCGTGCCGGAAACCACCTTGCCCTCTTCCAACTGGGCCAGGGTGGAGGTTTTCTGCTCGGCCCGCTCTTTTTCCATGATGACCCGCCGGGACAGGACCACGTTGCGGCGTTTCTTGTTGTACTTCAGGATCTTGAAATTAAAGGTCTGGCCGATGAGGTTGTCTATGTTCCGCACCGGCTGCAAGTCAACCTGGGAACCTGGCAGAAAAGCGCTCATGCCGCCCAAGTCCACCGATAAGCCGCCCTTCACCTTGGCCACCACGGTGCCTTCAATCTCGCCGTCCTGTTGATAGGCGGAACTGATTTCTTCCCAGATCTTGATTTTGGAGGCCTTTTCTTTGGAGAGGAGGATAACGTCCTCTTCATCGTCCCGTCGCTCCAGCAGCACATCCACCTGGTCCCCGACCCTGGCGGTATTCTCGCCGTTGGCGTCCAGAAATTCGTGGACCGGAATATGCCCCTCGCATTTATAGCCGATGTCAACGATGACATAGTCCTTGTCCACGGCGACGATGCGCCCGGTTACCACTTCGCCTTCCTGATACTGCTTCAGGCTCTCCTCATAAAGGTCCGGCAACTGATCAAAGCTGCTGGCCATATCTTTCATTTCCTCGGCCTCGGAAGATTCCGATTCAAGGCCCAGGGCGAGATCCTGCTGCTCTTCTTCCGCCACCGGGGTTGCTTGGGCCGCGTTGTCCGCCGCCTGTTCTTCTGTTAAGTTAACCTTGTTTTCCGAAGTCATCCCTACCCCCTAAACCTATATTTTTCACCCCGCAGGGTTTTTATCTTTTAATGCCGCCTTCCTGCCCGGTAACCCTTCGCCGGGGCAGCACGCTGGCAGTAATAGCTAAAGATATGGTTCTATAACAGTTATACAGATTTCCACCACCTGTTCGGGATCATAACCGGTATTATCAAGGCGGTACGCCCCCTCGGGAACCTGGAGGGGGTCCTCCCGGCGCTCCCGGTCGCGTTGATCCCGCAGGGCCATGTCATGGTAAACCGTGTCCAGATGGATGGTCTTCCCCTGAGCCTGAAGCTCCAGCCAACGGCGGCGGGCCCGCACCTTGAGGTCGGCCTCCAGAAAGATTTTCACCTCGGCCTCGGGGAAAACCCTGGTTCCCATGTCACGCCCTTCGGCGATGACGCGCCCCGGCGCGGCCAGTTGCCGCAATCTGGCCAACACCCATTGGCGCACCGGCCGGAGGGTGGCCACCAGGGAAGCACCCTCGCTCACTGCGGGCTCCCGGATAGCGGCGGTGATATCGCGGCCGTTAACTGCTAATTTCAGGCCCTGACTTCCCGGGGATACCTGCAGTTCAAAGTCTGCCAGGAAAGTTGTGAGCCATTCCGAGCTTAATAGCTCGCCGGACCGGCGGTGCGCCTCCAGGGCCACGGCCCGGTAAAAAGCGCCGCTTTCCAGGTAGAGCAGGTTCAGTCTCTGGGCCAGTTTTTTGGCTAGGGTGCTCTTGCCAGCCCCGGCCGGGCCATCAAGGGTGACAATGGCGCCCCGGGGGTGATTAATCGGCAAAGCCCATCACTTTCTTGAAGGTCCGCAGAAATCTCTGGTTTTCTTCCGGCAGACCGGCATTGACCCGGATATACTCCGGCAGCTGGTAACTGGCCATGGCCCGGATGATCACCCCTTGCCGCAACATCTGATCATAAACTTCCCCACTGGGGCGCTCCACCCGGATGAGCAGGAAATTGGCGTGCGATGGTATGTAGGCAATGCCCAGGCGATCCAGCTCCCGGCAGATAAAGTCCAGGCCTTCTTTGACCAGGCGCCGGGTCCGGGCCAGAAAGTCGTGGTCTTCCAGAGCCGCCAGAGCCGCGGCCTGGGCCAGGGAGTTGACGTTAAAAGGCGACCGCAGCCGGTCCATGTAGCCTATCAGGGCCGCGGGGCCGTAGCCGTAGCCGACCCGCAGCCCGGCCAGACCGTAGGCCTTGGAAAAGGTGCGTAAGCCGATGATAGGCCGGTCTGCCCCGATATACTCCAACCCGTGGGGTACATCCGGGTCGTCCACAAAGTCGATATAGGCCTCATCCACCACCACCAGGATTCCGGGGGGCAGCGCGGCCAGAAAATCATCCCATTCCCGCCTTCGGACTACCGTGCCCGTGGGATTATTGGGATTGTTGATAATAATCAAACGAGTCTTGGGGGTAATGGCCTGGATAATCCCCGGCAGGTCGATGCGGAAGTCTTTGAGCGGCACCGGTCGGAAAACGCCCCCGGCTCCCTGGGTCAAGATCCCGTACATCAGAAATGACGGGGTGGCGCTGATAACCTCCTGGCCCGGAAGGAGAAAGGTCCGCACCAGGAGTTCTAGGATCTCATCGGAGCCGTTGCCGCAGATAAGCTGCTCCGGGGCCAGACCCAGGTGCCGGCTCAACCCCTGTTTCAAATAGTAAAGCGAGGCATCAGGGTAACGATGGAGCTTGTCGAGCTGCTTGGTGATAGCCTGCAGCGCCAGGGGGGAGGGCCCCAGGGGGTTTTCGTTGGAAGCTAATTTGATGGAGTCGGTAATTCCCAGCTCCCGCTCTAACTCTTCGAGGGGCTTGCCGGGAGGATAAGCCGCTAGCGTAGCTATATATTCAGGTACCAATGCTTCAAACATAGATTTCCATAAAACAAAAAAGACAGCCGTTTTACCAGTGCTTGGCAACGATGTGCATCTCTTAGAGAATAAACCAGGGTGGGTGCTTCGTTTTAAGGGTGGGTGAAATTAGGTGTCGATTCTCTGATCCGGTAATGAATTCGATTGTTGCCTCGGTAACGTTTCCGACGGAAAACGCCGGCCTGCTGAGGGCCTGACGCCGACTTATACCCTTAAAAAAGCACTAACGGCTTGTTTCCTTATGATAGAGTTACATAGCGCAAAAACTACAGTAGATATAAACTAGACGTTGTAAAAAATCAATAGCTTTTTCGCGGCTAACCTTACATCTCCGGGACGGGGAGCCATTCCCGTCTCCCCATGGTAGCCTTTGTCTGCCCTGGCGTCCTTTGAGCAGGCCACAAGATCCTGGGGCTTGGCCATCGAGGGATTGACGCAGCAGAGAAATTTGGTAAATTAATAATTTAATCTTTTTCTCTAAGGATAGCATCCATGGCTGAATTGGTCCCCTGGCGGGCGCTTTTCTACAATTCCGGGATAATTCCCGATCTTGCTCCCATCGTTACCCCTCCTTACGATGTCATCTCACCGACACAACAGGCAATGTTTTTTGACAGGCACCCCTATAATGTCATCCGTCTGATTCTGCCCCGACCGCCGGGGAACAACCCGGACCCCGAGTCCCGGTATCTCCAGGCCGCGGCGGATTTTGCAGCCTGGCGCCGGGATAACATCCTGATTCGCGATACTTCCCCGGCCCTTTTTTTCTGGGAGACCGATTTCACCCTGGAAGGCCAGACACACACCCGGCGGGCGGTAGTGGGCCTCCTGCGCCTGGAATCCTTTGACCGCGGGGTAGTGCGGCCCCACGAGAAGACCTTTTCGGCCGCCAAAACCGACCGATTCAAGCTCATGCAACAGGTTCAGGCCCATCTTTCCACGGTGTTCGCCCTGTACCCGGACCGGCAGGATCGGGTCTTGACCGGCCTGCGGCAAGGGCTGCCTGAGTCGCCCTTGTGTGTCTTTGAGGATTACGAGGGTTCGCGGCATCGCTTTTTCCGGGTCACCGATACCGCCGCCCTTAAGGCAGCCAGTGACGGGATGGCGGGCCTGCCCATCTTCATTGCCGACGGCCACCACCGCTACGAGACTGCCCTGGCCTACCAGGCCTGGCTGCAGGAAAAATACCCCCAGGCCTCGCCTCAGGCCAGCTTTAACTATGTTCTGATGTATTTAAGCAACATGTCGGCCCCGGACCTGGTCATCCGGCCGGCTCACCGCCTCCTGGATGTTCGGCGTCTGCAGCACTTTGACGAAGAGGCGCTGCTGTCCCGCCTGCCCCAGTTCTTCCACATGACCCCCCTGGACCTGACTGCCTCGCCCTTGACGGCCCATGCCCCCGAGGTCGGCGCGGCCCTGCATCAGGCCGGGCTGGCGGGCACCGGTTTGGCGGTCATCACCCCGTCCCGCCAGGCCTTTATTTTACGCCTGAAGCCCGGGGTCATGGACGGCCCCTTAACAGCCCACATTGCCCCGGCCCTCAGGAAGTTGGACGTGGTGGCCTTGAACTTTTTAATCTTTGAACACGCCATGGGGCTGAGTTCCCAGGAACAGGACGACGAGGAGACCTTTCAGTATGCCAGCACCGTGGCCGGGGCCCTGGAAGCCCTGGAGCAGGGGAAAATCAACCTGGCCTTTCTCCTCAATCCCACCCTCATCCAGCAGGTTCAAGAGGTGGCCAGCAGCGGCTTAATCATGCCCAGAAAATCCACTTACTTTTATCCCAAGGTGCCGGTGGGCCTGGTTATCCATCCCATCGACCCCCAGGAGGAAGTGGGGTTGTAGGCGGTTTGCAGTTTTCCATTAAAGGGATATCTATCATCACAGGCTTCGAAAATAAGTCGCCATTGCTCACGAACCGCGGATGAGATGATGGCCAGACCTCAAGAGCCGCTGGGGCCGGATGAGACCCTGGACTCATTCGGTCAGGGGCGGTTGTGGGTTATTCAGAAGAAACAGGGGTATCGTTTCTCCCTGGACGCGGTGCTGCTGGCCGGTCTGACGACTTTGCGGCCTCAGGACCGGGTCATGGATCTGGGCACCGGCTGCGGCATTGTCTTGCTTATGCTGGCTTATCGGTTTCCCCGCTGTTCCTTTGTGGGTGTGGAGGGTCAACCGGCCCTGGCGGCCTTGGCCGGACGCAATGCCCGCTTGAACGCCCTGGAGGATCGCATCGACATCATCGCTGAACATATGCAGCACCTCCCGCACCATTACCCGCCGGAATCATTTACCGTGGTGGTGAGCAACCCCCCTTACCGCCCTTTGGCCAGCGGCCGCCTCAATCCTTGCCCCGAAAGGGCCATCGCCCGGCATGAACTCCAGGGCTCCCTGGACCTGGTGGCCCAGACCGCCAAATATCTGCTGCCCCCAGGAGGGCGGCTCAGCGTTATCTATCCGGCCTGGCGTCTTGTTCACCTGTGCTGCCGGCTCAGGTTCCATCTTTTGGAGCCCAAAATCCTGCGTCTGATTCACTCCCGCCCCGGTGAGGAGGCCCGGCTGGTCTGGGTGGAAGCCCGCAAGGGCGGCGGGGAGGAGTTGAAAATCTTGCCCCCCCTGACCATTTATCACAGCCAGGGCCGCTATACGGCGGAAATGGAAGAATTATTCGATCAGTAAAAACCGGTAGATCAAGGGTGCCCTGGGCCAATCCCGTTCATTGCCCTTGCTTATCACTACCGGATTATATTACAATTTCTTTATCCAACGAGGCTCTGGCAGAATTAACTTCTTCCCGGCAGGGTTATTTCGGGCGCAGCGAAAAATATTATATGCACAAGTGGTTAAGATCCTTCACGCCGTTCAGGATGACAAAAAACACCCATTTGTCCAGAGCCTTCAACATGAGCATATTATCTCCAAGCTATTAACTACTAACCAAAAACCGGAAACCAGAAACCGAAAACCGAAAACTGAGTCAAGAACGATCTTGCCCGTAACAAGGGAGGTGGGCTATGTCGCAGCATTCCTTGGCTGATCAAGCCGGGCCGCCAACCGAGGAACACCCGAACAGGAAAAAAGGCCGTATTCTGATAATCGATGCGGATGACTGCACCTGCGATTTCCTCGGCTCCATTATTAAGCTCATCGGCTTTGAATTCAATATGGTGAAGAGTGTGGAACAGGCCATGGACCTGTTGGAAAAGTCTGTCTTTGATCTTTTGATCGCCGACCTGCGGCTGCCGAACAGCCAGCAGTTCCTGGAGGCCAGCCTGGAGAAGAACCCTCAGTTGCAGACAATTATTATGGTGCAGCAGCGTCAGATTTTCTTCGAGGCCATGCGACTGCCCGGGGCCAGTTTTATTCACAAACCCTTTAATTTTGATGACATCGTAGAAAAAATCCATCAGGCCATCCACAACCATCATTTGCGGCAGGTGGAATCCCACATTCAACGCCTGCGGCACGAAATATTTCGTCTATAAGACACCTATTCTTGCTTGAAACCGGAGGTTATCAGCTGCCGGAAATAATCGCCCCATGGTTATGGGCCGATTAGAGCGGTACTGACCGTCAAACTGCTAGTTAGGAGGAACCGCATGGGATTTCCAGGTAAAAGATTCTTGGTGGTGAGCTTATGTCTCTGTCTCGGTATCGGGTCGGTGGGAGGCGCCTTAGCCGCAGCCGCTGAGCCCGTCAATTTTAAACAACTTCTCCCCTTGGTAACTGTCAAACTTCCCGGGTGGGAAATGGAGGGTGACCCCAGGGGCAGCACTATGAAAAACCCGGGATTTACTTTCTCTGAAGTGGAGGCAACTTACAAACAGGGCGACAAAACCCTGGTGATCAGAATCATGGACAACCCCCAGGCGGCCATGGCCTTCATGGCTATGGGCTATGCCCAGGGAATGGTCATGGAGTCCACCGAGGAAACCATCAAAGGGGTAAAAATTTCCGATTGTCCCGGTATCGAAACCTTTCGGCCCAAAGAAAAAGAGGCCAAAATCGACCTGATAACCGCCAACCGCTTTATGGTAACCATGGAAGGCCAGGGTTTTGACAATGCCGAGGAGTTAAAAAATCTCCTACAACATGTTGATCTGGCCAAACTGGCTGAACTGGCCAAATAACACGACGCCCATGAGGATGCCTCTGCCAGGCGCCAGAATTCTCGTGACCGTATGTTAGCCCGGGTCACCAGCGGCTCCCTGCGGGGGGTGGACGGATTTTTGGTGGAAGTGGAGGTGGATATCGCCTTCGGGATGCCAGCCTTTACCACCGTGGGTCTGCCGGAAATAGCCGTCAAGGAGAGCAAGGACCGGGTCAAGGCGGCCATCAAGAATTCGGGCTACCAGTTTCCCGGCACCCGGGTGACCATCAACCTGGCCCCGGCGGACGTCCGCAAAGACGGCACCGGCTTTGACCTGCCCATTGCCCTGGGCCTCCTGGCCGCCCAGGGGCTGGCCCCCCAGGCCAACCTGGACCGCTACCTCCTCTATGGCGAAGTATCCCTGGACGGACGCCTGAAAGCCACCCGGGGCGTGCTGCCGGTGGCCCTGGCATGTCGCCAGGCGGGGCTGGCCGGGCTCATCATCCCCAAGGACAACGCCCGGGAAGCCGCGGTGGTGCAGGACCTGGCCGTTTACGCGGTGGAAACCCTGGCGGATGTGGTGGACTTCCTCCGGGGCACCCTGGAGCTGGCCCCGGAACTGCCGCCGCCAGTGGAGCTTTTGGCGGCCAGTGGTGAAGACCTGGACTTCGCCGAGGTCAAGGGCCAGGAGCAGGTGAAACGGGCCTTGGTCATTGCCGCATCCGGAGGGCATAATGTCCTGATGCTGGGGCCGCCGGGGTCCGGCAAGACCATGCTGGCCCGCCGCCTGCCCTCCATCCTGCCGCCTCTGACCTTCGAGGAGGCCATCGAAACTTCTAAAATCTACAGCATTATGGGCCTGCTCCCCCGGGAGCGGGCCCTCCTGCCCACCCGGCCCTTCCGCCCGCCCCACCACACCGTCTCCGACGCCGGCCTCATCGGCGGCGGCCGCATTCCCCGGCCTGGTGAGGTCAGTCTGGCCCACAACGGCGTGCTTTTCCTGGATGAACTGCCGGAATTCAAGCGCCAGGTCCTGGAAGTGTTGCGCCAGCCCCTGGAAGAGGGCTATGTCACCATTTCCCGGGCCAGCAGCTCCCTCACCTATCCGGCCCGGTTTATGCTGGTGGCGGCCATGAACCCCTGCCCCTGCGGCTTCCTGGGAGATGGTAAGCGACCCTGCCGGTGCAGCCCCAACCAGATAAAAACCTATCAGACGCGTATTTCCGGGCCCCTGCTGGACCGCATCGACATCCAGGTGCACGTGCCGGCCGTGCCCTTTCAGGACCTGGCAGCCGGACCGGACGGAGAATCCTCGGCTGCACTGCAACAGCGGGTCATCGCGGCCCGGGCCGTGCAAACCCGCCGTTTCACCGGCAGCCGGGTGCACTGCAATGCCCAGATGCCGCCGCGCCTGGTAAAACAGCACTGCCTCCTGCGGCCGGAGCCCCGACAATTGCTGGAAAGGGCCATGGAGCGCCTGGGTCTGTCCGCCCGGGCCTACAACCGCATCCTGAAGATAGCCCGGACCATCGCCGACCTGGAGGGGGAGCAGGATATCCAAACGCCGCATGTGGCTGAAGCCATCCAGTACCGAAGTCTTGACCGGACTTTTGCTTAAGGGCTGGGAAGATCGGATATCTGCCAGGGATGGCGCCTCAGGGAAAACCGGTGAACCCCTTCAGGGGGCAATCGCCGCAGCGGGGCCGGGGACGGCAGTGCTCCTTACCGGTGCGAACCAGTAAGGCATGGTATTCCTGATAGACCTGGATATCAGGCGGCAGGGCGGCCGTGCAAATGCCCTGCAAGTCCTCGTAGGAGCAAGGGTCCGGAGCCAGCCCATGCCGGGAAAGGATGCGAAAGGTATAGGCGTCCACCACGAAGGTGGGCTGGTCCAGGGCATAGAGCAGGATGCTGTCCGCGGTTTCCGGCCCGATGCCGTTCACCGCCAGCAGTTGCGGCCGCAGCACCTCCAGGGTGTTGGCGGCCATGGCCTTCATGACACCCCCATAACGGGAAAAGAGAAGCTCCAGGAAGTTTTTCAGCCTCCTGGCCTTGATATTATAGTAGCCGGCCGGACGGATGTATTCGGCCAGGGCCGCTTCCGGCAGCTCGTACAGGGCCGATGCAGTCAGTAGGCCCGCCTGTTTGAGCCGCTCAATGGCCAGAGCGACATTCTGCCAGTTGGTATTCTGGGTCAGGATGGCCCCCACCGCCACTTCCAGGGGGGTGTCCCCCGGCCACCAGCCCTGGGGGCCGTAGCGTTGGTGCAGGATGGTATACAGGGTTAAAATTTCTTCTTGCACCTTTCTCTGCCTCAGCGTCCTCTGCGCCTCTGCGGTGCATAAGTTACGGTTTTCAGTTTTTAGTTCAATTCGATATTATACTCCAAATATTCATCAATCATTTTTTTCACCGCCGAGACGCTGAGGACGCTGAGGTTTCATCGTAATTGAGCACGAGGCGCCTGACGCCGTTTTTAAGTAGTGGCACCTGCCGCATAAAGGCCAAACCGCGCAGGTGCATCTCATGGGCCAGACATTCTTCATAGGCTGATTCCAGCAACCCTGGTCCCAAGGTCTGGTGTACCTCAATGGCTGCCCCGATTATTCTCGCCGTCAATCCCTCCATGCTCCCTTCTCCCTTTTCCTCAGCGTCCTCTGCGCCTCTGCGGTGCATAAGTTACGGTTTTCAGTTTCCGGTTTTCGGTTTTTAGTTCAATTTGATATTATACTCCAAATATTCATCAATCATTTTTTTCACCGCCTAGACTCTGAGGGCGCAGAGGCTTCGGGGTTTTTGACTTTGAATCAGCCCGGCTTGGGGTTGCAGGGGAAATCGGTTTATGATATTAATATATTTTAATTATTTTTCAAACCTGGAATAACCCAATCCCAAAAGAAAAAACTCATGATTGCAGTCCAAGACTTGACCAAGTATTACGGCTCTTTTGCGGCTATCCAGCAGCTCAGCTTTGAGGTGGCGGATGGCGAGATCGTCGGATTTCTGGGGCCCAACGCGGCCGGCAAAACCACCACCCTGAAAATCCTGGCAGGTTTCATGCCCCCCACCGCCGGGATCGCCACGGTGCAGGGCTACGACTGCGTCAGCCAGTCTCTGGAGGCCAGAAAATCCCTGGGGTATCTCCCCGAGACCGTGCCTCTCTATCCTGACCTGACCGTCACCCAGTTCCTGTCCTTCGCGGCCCAGGCCAAGGGGTTGGACCGCCAGCAGCGGCGCCGGGAAGTGGACCGGGCCGTGGCCGACTGCTCCCTGGAAGAGGTCAGACATACCCTCATCGCGGTGCTTTCCAAGGGTTTTCGCCAGCGGGTGGGCCTGGCCCAGGCTCTGCTGGGCCGTCCCCCCCTGCTCATTCTGGATGAACCCACTATCGGCCTGGACCCGGCCCAGATCGTGGAGATCAGGGAGCTCATCCGCCAGCTGGCGGGGGAGC
>Ga0194111_10002890_pt1 | contig 20732 bp, 24 predicted proteins | sample TA2KigC300mmetaG_FD_146194 | JGI IMG/M metagenome (GOLD analysis project Ga0194111, IMG submission 146194) | Freshwater microbial communities from Lake Tanganyika, Tanzania - TA2015033 Kigoma Deep Cast 300m | ecosystem: Environmental > Aquatic > Freshwater > Lake | place: Tanzania: Lake... | reverse complement strand
CCAAAGCAGTACAACTCGTATACATAGACAAGTTCAAACCCTCGGTCACGTTCAAATCACCGATAACATTCAACTTCTGCGTAGGAGCAGTCGTCCCGATGCCGACGTTGCCGGATGTTGTAATTGACATTCTATCCTGACTTCCTGTTTGGAATCGCAGGAAGTCGCTTGTACTATCTCCAACAATTCTTGCTGCCCCAGCACCCCAGGACAAATAGTTACTGTTATCTAGTGTTATTGCACCACCGCTAACGTGAAGTTTGCTACTCGGCCCCGTTGTCCCGATGCCGACTCTTCCGCTGCTCGAATCTACGTACAACACGTTCCCTCCGACGGTCAGGTTGTCTGCCATGCTGACGTTACCGCCGATATGTACTAAGTCGCTGCTCTGAGTAGTGTATACTATTCCTGTCGTGTTAGTCCATCCCCACTGGTCAACTCCTGATGCCCCGACACCTTCATCTGAGCCGCATAACAGATTACCATTAGCATCAGTCTCCAAAGCAGTACAACTCGTATACATAGACAAGTTCAAACCCTCGGTCACGTTCAAATCACCGATAACATTCAACTTCTGCGTAGGAGCAGTCGTCCCGATGCCGACGTTGCCGGTTTCATCAATTACCATTCGTGCCTTACCTTGAACAATATCAGCAATCAGGAATTTGTTATTAACACCCGCTACTCCTATGCTGAATCCCCATCTATTTGCGGCTGAATCTTGTATCTCTAAATATGGATTAGTGCCTTGAACTACTAATTTTGACAACGGTCCCGTCGTCCCTATGCCGACCCTGCCTGTCAAAGGGTCTACGTATAATAATCCACTAACGTTTAGATAATTCTGTATGTGTAACGTGTCTGGAAAGGTATAATTTCCGCTTTCGAACTGTCCTGTGCTTATCGCTCCTGCTGTGTGTCCTGGGTCTGCCGCGAATGCTTGAGGCGCAAGGATTATCGCTGTCAAGAATAAGACTGCTAAATAGATTATGCCTAACCTCTTTTTTTCCATTTTTGTTGTATTATTATAAGAGTTGCTTAATAAAAAAGTTTTCCTATTTAAAATATATAAGTTTTTTAGAGCTCTCGCTAGGCCAAACGTTAATATGGAGGTGAAAAGCCATAAGTTTATTAGTATATTTTCTCTTTTTTCTCTTTTCATATCTTTTTATCCTCCTTTTTGGTTAATGATTGCGCTATCTTGTTCAGGAAAGGTAAAAACTTGGCTAAGAACTTGTCAAATCCCGCATCAAGTGGCTTGATGATCAGCTTTTGTTCATCGCCAGCTCTTATATCTAGTCGTATATGCTTTTTTTCTTTTAAGTTTTGTAGGTATTTTTCGTATTTGAGCATGAACCTCGTTTTTTCTATAGCCTCTTTTTCAAAATGTGCAATATCTTTTTTTATTTCTTTTGCTATCAGGAAAACGTCTATGAAGTCTCTTAGTTTTAATCCTCTTCTTGTTAGTATCGCCCTTGTTTTTTCTAGCAGTATCTCTCTGATGTCGTAAGATTTTATTACCGGGTTTAGGCTTAAATGGCAATATTCTGGGAACAGGAATTTTAGTTCTTTTTCATCAGTTTTTATCAGGCTTTTTGCATGGAGTTTTTTTGTTTTGTATAGGAATAGCTCTATAAAGTTTATTTGTATCTTGATGAACTGTTTTGTTTTAAGTATGATTGAGTCGTACCACAGCTTGAATGTTATGAACTTGTTGCTTCCTCCAAACTCGACATATTTTTTATTTTGCTTGTCGGTTTCGAATTCTAGCTCAAGCTTGTCTGAGGTTCTTTTTAACAATTCTAGCAGTTTGCTGGTTTCTGAGGATAATTCTTTCCTTACTTGTTTTCCGCTTTTGTTTTTGAACAGTTTTTGGTTGGCCCAGCTGAAATCCAAGTCTTCTGAGAACCTGTAATATCCGAGGTAACATTTTATCAGGCAGGTTCCGCCTTTGAATGCAAAGTTTTTTCTGAAGTGCTTGTCTTTTGAGAGTTCGATAAGTATGGAGTGGAGTATTATATCTTTTTCGATGAGTTCGCCTGATTTTATATTTGATTTCTCAACTACGTATCCGATAAGCTCTTTTTTTACCATTTTAATCCCCTTATTATTTTTTGGACAGTTTTTGGGTAATGTTTTGAGTATTCTTTTAGTTTTGATTTTGAGCAGTGTTTTATGACTTCAATGATCTCGTTTTTTATCTCTTCATCAGGTATGCTGTTGTATTTGCGCAGGTATATGATGTCAAGAACTGTTTTTTCTACTTCTGAATATTTTAGGTTGTTTTTTATTATTCCGAATCCGAAGAGGCACCTGTTCAGTTTTATGAACTTGACATCATGGTTGAGGACTTTTATCAGGTTATTTCTTAATATGGAATCGTTTAAGACATAAGTTACCATGTAGTGCTCGTGTGTTATGTTGTTTAGGTTTAATGCTGTTTCTAGGCCGAAGTACCAGTTTTTTACCTCTTTTATTTTTAGCGCTTCTTTTATCGCTTCGAAATGGCTTATGCTTGTTTTTTTCATTTTTCTTTCTTCTAGTGAGTTTATGTAGAATATTCCTCTAAGTATCCTGATCAAATAGTTGTTTGATAGGAGGTATCGTATTGTAGTGTAGTATTCCATGTTGATGTCTTTGCACATTTTCCTGATTGATTCTCTCGTGATGAATTTCTTTTCTTCCATTCCAAGTTTCTTAACGATCAGCTTTAATGTCATTTTATATCATATTGTTATATTTTTTATATCATTATAGTATAAAACGTATTTATATATTTTGTGCTCGTGCGCCATGGCAGCAACCCACAAGTTTGTTAAGAATGAAAACGCTCTCGCATTCCCGTTTCTTGTTTTTTCGCACGCTCTTTTTTCTCTTTTCATAATCTTTTCAATCCTCCTTTTTTTATGTTTGAAAGTTTAACATCACGCCTTTACCGATTATCTTGTAAAACGAATGCCTTCCATTAGAGAGGTAGGGCTTGTCTTCTAGTGTTAAAGAGTCTGCTACTTTATTGCAAGTTTTATACAACCCTAACCTATAGCATGATTCTCCTTCGTAATAGTACACGCAGTCGTTGTCTAAGTACAGGTTTTGTAAGTGGATTGATGTCGCGCTTCTGTCGTGCAAGTCGAACATGTACGGCTCTTGTGTTATTATTATACAATTTTCTGGGATTTTTGGTAAGCTGCTTATCGCGAATTCGTAATCCCGCTGGGGGGGTGTGTAAGGGCTGTCTTTTGATGTGAGATAAGGAATGTAGGAGATTATCGATGCTGCGACTAACAGGGCGATCATGTAAGAAACTTTTAGTTTTTTCAGGCTGAACTTTTCAAAGTAAGAAAGGGCGTAACCTGTGAAGAGTGATATGATTATCAGGCTTGGTATGTAATGCCTTACCTCGCTTCCGGTTAATGCTGACCCGGTGTATGCAGTGAATAGCGCGGGAGGGATTATTATTCCTAAGCAAAAGATTAATGCTAATATTTTATTGTTTTTAAACAGGAAGAAGATACCTATTATCGTTAGTGATATTATTAAAATAGGGGTATAAGTCGGGTCAACAAAGTAGCTCATGCTGTTTAGGAAATATTTTTTTAATAACGGTATCGTAAATAATGATCCTTGCTTCCAGAACGTGTAGTTGAAAGTAGGGCTCAGCCCTTTAGTATGGGTTGCTATATAAACGCCTATCAAGGAAGGTATCGCCAGTATTGATATAATCCCTGTCGTCAATAAGAACTTTTTCCTATACTTTTTCGTTAGGAAAGGCAGTATGAAGAATAATAATATTATTACGTTTTCTTCTTTTATGCTTAACGTGAAGAACAGTATTAAGATTAGCGAGATTGGTATTAGAACTTTTTGTTTAATATACAGTAATAAGCAGGTGAATGTTACTAGTATAAAGAATAAAGAGACTATCTCCGCAGAAACAGAACCGCTCCATCTTATATGCAACGGGTGGAATGCTAGGATTAAAGCAGAGAACAAGGCTGTGCTTTCCTTCTGGAACAATAAGTATGCTAAGAAGAACATCAAGGCTATGCTTATCGTGCCTATAAATGCTGTTGTGTTAAAAGCTACGCTTGCGCTTAAACCGAATATTTTTATAAAAACTGCTAGCAGCGCTGTGAACCCTATAGATTTCAGGCTGTAATTGCAGACTAAACATTTCCCGTTTATATTATGCAAGCATAAGCATTTGTCTCCTTCGTCTGCCAAGTGCTTTGCAATGTCTAAGTACCCTATCTCATCATAGTAGAGGTTGTGCATGTGTGTGACGACAAAAAACCTTAGCACAAAGCCTGCCAGTAGTATGATGATGAGGATAACCCATGTTTTTTTATTGATTTTTTTGAAGGGTTTTATAATTTCTGATTTATTAGCCCACATCGTAATACAAAACGCTGCTAAAGATGCTAAAAGCAGCAGCGATGCAAGACTTGTTAAAACGTTCATTTTTTTTGTTCTCCGATTGTTTTTATCATTTTAGTAATCCGCGCTGACAGATCCTCCTATGCACATATTACCATTAGACTTGATATGCAGTTTGACATTCCCGCTGCTATCATGGATCAGGAAGCTGCTACCATCTGCTCCTGAACAAGTACCCCCACCCGTTGATAATGTCCCGATAATATTAAAGTCTCCTGCGCGTGAATTCGCACCACCATTACTAATCTGGTTCACCCATGCTACTATATTGTCAGAACTGTCCTTCCATATCAGATGCCCGTCTCCATTGCCAACTGTAAGCACCGCGTTCGGACTAGCTACATCAATGTCTTGTGTAAACTTCCCTGTCATACCTAAGTTGCCGTCGGCAGCCCCGAATACTACTAAGTTAGTGCCGCTACTGTCTTGGACGTACCAGCAGCCCGAGGCACAGTTTGGACTAGCGAAGTTATGAGCATATGCTGTTTGATTTCCAAACTTGAATTCTAACGTGTGCACTCCGCCTGTCAAAACTTTGCTTATCTCGTATCCTGTTTCACTGCATGTATAATTTTCGATAATTAAAGAATCATCAACCCATGAGTATTCTAAGACTTCATCGCCGCAGCTTATTTCTAAAAATTTCAAGTCATTATCCTCGTTTACATTGCTCCAGTTCGTCCCGTTTACAGCCGTAATAGTCAGGTCAGCAGTTCCTGTAGTGTTAAACCTTACTGTCCAGTTGCCGCCTATTGTAGGGTAGCTTTGTAAGTCTATGATTATTAGCTCGATTTCGAATGTTTGTTCGCTAAGATGGGGTGTTAACCATACTATCCTGTCTATTAAGTTATTGCCGTTAGTGTCTATCAGTTCTGCATCGTGAAGTGTTCTTGTGCCATTGGTTATCCAGTAAAGATTTACTCCTCCAGAAACTTCTCTTATGTTCACATAAGTTGTTATATTCTCGTAAGGAATGTCTGCGTATACTCTTACCAGTTTTCCAGTTTTTGTCTCTGTCTCTTCTACTGATGGCGCTGGTGTTTCATAAATTATTTCATACTTTTCTGCGATTTGGCCTATGATTATTCCTCTTTCTAATGGTTCAGGAGCGTTTATCGTTAATCCTGTAAGCCCGAAGAATTTTTTTAAAAAGTTAATGATTTTTTTCTCTCTTTTTGCATAATTTGTTACTATCATCCCTGTTATTGTATAATCAGAAGTTCCTTCTTCACCAATTCTTGTTTCCTGGAATGGTACATGTTCTTTTAATTCTTCACCTTCTGTTATTGTTACTGTTTTAACTTCTATGTTTATGGCTTCTTCCGGTATTTTTATTATTAAGTTTGGTTCAAAATCAGTATTATTTACAATTTTGACCCATCTGACTGGTTTGTTTATTTCTGCTGGTAATTGTTCTATCGCTTCGTTTAGGTTTTCTTCTGTTGGCTGCGTCAAGTTTTCTTCTGCAGGTGGTTGGATGTTCTCTTCTGGCAGGGTTGTTAAGTTTTCTTCTATTGGTTGTGTAAAGTTCTCTTCTACTGGGAGTGTAAAGTTTCTTTCAACTGGTTGTGTCAGGTTTTCTTCTATTGATTGTGTAAAGTTCTCTTCTAAGTTCAGGTTTTCTGTAATCTCATCTATGACTAAATCCCATTTTTGTGTTGAGTACCCTTGTAGATCATTTACTAATACTTTTATTTCGTATCCTCCCGGGTTTTCAGGGGTGTAGGTGAAGGTTTCTGAGTTTTGGCCTGCTATTGGCATGTTGTTCACATACCATTGTATTGACAATGTTGTATTTTCAGGTGGCGATGTTGTTATAGTGAACGTTTGTGTATCGCCTAATGCCATTTGCGGTGTTGTTTCTGGGTGGTATGTTATTATGAATGATTGTTCGCTTATCATCAGCCCGGTTATCCAGCTGTTATTGGTAAAAGCGTAGTAAGCTAAAGGCATTGCCACTATCAGTAATAAGGCGATGACGCCCATGTATAGGGAATAATCTTTTCTTGGCTTTTTCTCTGCACTAGCTAACTGTTTTTCAAGTGTTATTCTTGGCTTTTGTTGTTTCAGTATTGTTATTTTCTCTTTCAGCCTTGTTTCTTGATCTTCGTAATATTTAATCCAGTGTTTTAACGGCTGCCCTTTCAAATAATTATTCAGAAGATATTCATATTCTGTATATCTTAGTAATCTTCTTTTGTGATCGTTTTCTAATTTCTTAGTATAGTCTATTGTTTCTTGTTTATATTTCTTGCAAAGCCCTATATTCCTGTTTAACTCGCTGATTTTTTCTCGGATAGTTTTTTTGCTATTAGAAATAGTCCCTATCACACCTCTTTTTTTTTCTATGTTCAAAATATTTCCTCTTTTTTATATTAAAAATAGTATAAGACTGGTTTAAATACGTTGTTTGTAGTCAGATTCTTAGTCAGTTAACTTTTTGACTTAGTTTATTTTTTCAAGAATCAGCCTGAAGACTGTTTTGTAAGTTTTTTCTTGCCTTATTTTTATTACTTCCTCTTTTTTCTCTATAACAGTGCGTTCTGTTTCTGTCTTGCAAACACTCCTCAAATGGGGCAGAATGTTAAAATAGTATTCTACTTCATCAGGGGATGACACGCCTTCAAATTGCGCGTATACAGTCTTGTTTTCATAAGGCCCTAATGTCACTTCTGATGTTTTTTGCTGCTCTTTTTGGCTCATCTTATAGATTATTTTTACAGTGTACTGGAATGTTCCTTGCTCATTTTCAAGGTTCTCTAAGTTTAGTTTTATCTGTAGTATTTTTTTAACGTCTGCGAATACTTGCTTTTCTATAAAATTTATGACATACCTGGACGGTTCTTCAGTGCACCCTAAAGGTTTTTCTTTAAAGACCATTTCCGGGGAGGATTGTTGGACAGTGTAAGGGACTGGCTGCATGACAGGTATTTTCACTACGAAGAGTATGAAAAGTAGGATTATTATGACTGAAACAATGGGGAATATTAATCCGAATCTTTTTTTGAAAACCGCGAAGTTTTTAAGATCTTCCTTGTCGAGCAATGGATGTTTTAGTCCGCAGTTGGGGCAGTATACTTGGTAAGGTTTGACTTCTGTATTACAAACTCTGCAATTACCCATTTTGTTTAATGTTTTGATTCTAGATCGTCTTTAAAGCTTTGTAGAACTCCGTAAATCTTAGGTCTCCTTTCATTTACTATTCCTATCACGTTTATTTTTATCAGCTCGCTTAATTGTTTCCCTACGCTTCCTTCTGAAGTGTTCAGTATTTTTGCCAATTGTTTTGCTGTTCTTCGGTCTTCTATTAATATCTTGATTATCTTTTTTTGCATAGGGCTCAGTTTTTCTGCAGAATCGATTTTCTCTAACGGAAAAAGAGCGTCATCCTTCAGGTTAGCTTTTGACCTTTCTAGTTTTACAGGTTCGTTAAGTAATAATTCCTCTTCAGCTTTGTTTAACAGGTTTTCTATATCTTCTAAGATTATTTTTTTCTTGTTTATCTCGTTGTAAGCCATCTCGCACATTTCCAACGCTCTTCTTGGTATATAATCTGATTTTTCCGCTATGAAGCTCAAGGCTTCTTCATCGAATGAGTGTTTTCCTTTTGTTCTCATGCTTACTAGCTTGATTATTTCCTCTTCGTTCAGCCTTCTAAGCCTTATTATTTTTCTCCCTATCCTTTCTTTAAAGCTTGATGGGAAATTGCTTAGGTTAGAGCTTATTTGTGTTATGACTACACTCTTTACTTGGTCTTTATCCCAGTTTGTCTGCAGGAGGTTTATGAAACTCGTCAGACAGTCCTGCACTTCGTCGACCAGCAAGATAATGTTCTTAGGCTTTAAGTCGAAGATTTTTTGAAAAAAGTTTCTTTGTTGCAGTATGTGCTCTTTTAAGTTAAAGTACTCATCCAGCTCTTTTCCGTCTAAGTAAATTATTTTATGCCCTTTCAAGTTTGACTTTGTCCATTTAAGCATAGAGGACTTTCCTGTGCCTGCGGGCCCTGTAAGAAAACATATGTTTCCGCCTTCAACATATTTTTTTAAAGCCTCTTTCTTATCTTCTAGCCCTATAAGGTTAGTGTTGGGTTTTATGCTGAAAGGGTTTTTTTTAGTTTGGAAAAACAATATTACCACCTGTTTTTGACTGACTGACTATGTTCTAAAGATAGTAAATAAACGTTTCTATTTAAAGTTTTCTCATCTAGAACCATATGTTGATTATGTTTAGGTTTTTATTAAAAAGTTTTTTAAACTATTAAAAATTATGACCTGGTTGGTTAATATGGATGACTGCATATTCTGCAAGATCATTAATGGAAAAATACCTTGCCATAAGGTTTATGAAGACGAGGATTTTTTCGCATTCTTAGACATAAGACCGTTAAACCCAGGGCATACTTTAGTAATTCCTAAAAAGCATTATCGCTGGGTTTGGGATGTCCCTAATATTGATGAGTATTATAAAACTGTTAGCAAGATTGCTAATGTTATGAAAAAGGCTTTTAACACTGATTATGTAGTTTCTATGGTTTTCGGGCAGGAAGTGCCCCATGCTCATGTATGGCTAATCCCAAGGTTTGAGAATGATGGCCATGGCGGGGCTATAAAACTTGATAATATTAAGGAAGTGTCTGACGAAGAGATGGTAAAATCTGCCGAAAAAATAGGGTTTTTTCTGAAGAAGTAAATGATTGGATATTAGTTTTTTTCTATAACAAAATTTTTAACCTAAAAAGACTTTTTATAGTGCAGAAAAAAAGAGGTGTTATTTTGAGAAAGAGTATAGTCTTACTAATATTAATTATATTCTTTTTATTCGGATGGTATTCTAATCATAAGTATACAAGGACTTTTGGTGAATTAAAAGGTATAGGTTATGGAGAAAAAGATTCACCTGCAAACCGGATTAGTGATGATCAAATCTTGGTGTATAACAGCATGGTCATTCTTAATATTTCAGGTGTAGAATGGGCGAAGTATACGGATACAAAGTCTATGGACCCTTTGTTGGATGATACTGTAAACGGTTTAGAGGTGAGGCCTGAAAGTGAAGAGGATATTGTTGTAGGCGATGTTATAGTTTACCAGCCTAAATGGACTCAAGGGCTTCTAGCCCATAGAGTTATTTCAAAAGGTCAAGATGAGCAAGGGACTTATTACACCGTTAAGGGCGATAATTCAAAAGATGCTGATCCTGAAAAAGTAAGGTTCAACCAGATACAAGGCGTCTTAGTGGGCGTACTTTATTAAAGGAAACTTTTTAAAGGACTGTTTTTCTTATTCTCTTTTAAGCCTCGATAGCTCAGCCTGGCTAGAGCACGGGTTTCATAAGAATTGAAATATGAGCTTAACAGCGATGATATAATCTCTGAAAGAGCCCGGGGTCGCGCGTTCAAATCGCGCTCGAGGCAGTTTGTTCAAAACCGGAATGAAAGATGTAAGATGAAAAATTCTGTTGAGAAAAAAATGGTAGTAACTGTTATAATTGAAATACCAAAAGGCAGCCGGAACAAATATGAATATGATAAAGAAAAGAAGGCACTAAAGTTTGACAGGATGCTGTTTTCTGCAGTTCACTACCCTAGTGATTATGGTTTTATTCAAGATACTTTGGCGCAAGATGGTGATCCGCTTGATGCTCTGGTGTTAGTTTGGGAGCCTACTTTTCCAGGATGCATTATCGAAGCAAAGCCTGTTGGATTGTTTAAGATGTGGGATGAAAAAGGGCCTGATGAAAAAATACTTTGTGTGCCTATTTGCGACCCACTCTGGAACCATATCAAAAACATTTCAGATGTTCCACCGCATTTGTTAAAGGAGATAGAGCATTTTTTTAAAGTGTATAAAGAATTAGAAAAAAAGAAAACAGGTGTAGAAGGCTGGGAGGATTGTGAGTCAGCTGTAAAAATTATAAAGGAATCCCAGAAAAGATTTTTGGAGGGCATAAAGAAAAGGTAAAATGGAATACTGGTTCATAGCGGCATTGGTAGCGGCACTGGCTTACGGCTTGCATAATATTTTTACTAAGATTGCTGCAGGCCACGTGTCAGACGCTTTAGGAGGGTTTATCTTAGAGATTACAGCTTCCTTATGCATATTATCTTATATTGTGTTTCTCGTGTTTAATCACGAAAGTTTCAATGTTAACTCAAGAGGCGTTATTTTTTCAATATTTGCTGGTATTTGCGTAGGCGTCGGTACTGTTCTTTATTTTTACATCTTCAGCCATGGCGGCGAGCTTAGCATCGCAGGGCCTTTAGTGATTTCTGGCGGTGTGATGTTAATGGCTATCGCCGGGATAATATTTTTCAAAGAAAAAATTTCTTTTATCAAGATCGCAGGGATAGTATCCTGCATTATAGGGCTGTATTTGCTTAAGTCTTCTTAAAAATATTTTTCCATGCTTAGTATTTCTTTTAAGTGCTTGTTTCTTACGCCTTCCAATTCTTTTTTTCCTTTCACAACATCTGCTAGGAATCCTGACACTTTTTGCCCGCCTATGATATGCGGCAGTATTACGTAGTCTGCCCCTAGTTCATAAAGGTTTAATGCTTGCATAGTATGGTTTGATGTTACGAATATTTTCGTTTTAGGATTTTTTGATTTTACATACTCTATTAAGAATTCATTGTCTGTCTCGTCAGGAATGGTGGATATTATCATTTTTACTTTTTCTAGGTTTATGCTGTTCAGTATTTCCGTGTTTGTGATGTCTCCGTAAATGCAAGGTATCCTTTTTTTTATTAGTAGGTTTATTATTTCCGGGTTGAAGTCTATCACTGTTATCGGTTTTTTCATTTTTTCAAATGCTTCTACGAATATGTGGCCCATCCTGTGACATCCGAATACTATTATTTGCGGTTCATGGTTTTTTGTCTTGTATGCCATCTTTTTCGTACTAGACTGCAGTTTTTCAAATAAGTCCAGTATGCGGGATGAGATTTGGTATATCCTGTTATCGTTTTGTATGAGATATGAAGTCAGCGTTATCGTTATTACTGTTAACAGTATTATCATTGTAAAATATTCTTGTGTCACATGCCCTAATTGGTAATAAGCTAATGTTACCATCACCAGGCTGAACTCGCTTACCTGGCCTAAAGATATAGAGGTTAAGAATGATGTTCTTTTTTCATATCCGAAAAGGCTTGTTATCAGCATAAGAATGAAGGGTTTTATCAATACTACGAACAGTATCAGGATTATCAATGGCAGTATCATGCTTTTTCTTATCATTACTATCTGCATTCCTAAAGAGATGAAGAATATTGTAGAGAAGAAGTCTTTCAAAGACATGACCCTTCCAGCTATGTTGATGTTGTAAGGCAGGCTTGCAAGCCCTAAACCTGCTATAAAAGCCCCGATCACTATTGAGAATCCTAAGGAGTAAGCCAGCAGTGCGAATGAGAAGCATATAGAAACTGCTAATAAGAAGAAAAGTTCTTGTGATTTCGCTGCGAAGTTAAATAACGGGGGGAGCAAGTATCTGCTTATCAGTACAGATATTAGCAATAGTATCAACCCTTTTGTGATAGCTATTATTAAGGTTGAATAGGAGAAGTAAGTGAACGTGGCCATTGTCGACAAAGCGACTATCACCAGCAAGTCTTGTATTACTAGTATCCCAAGTATTATTCTTCCGTGCAAAGTATCTATCTCTTCCTTGTCTGACAACAGCTTGGCTACGACCATTGTTGAGCTGAAAGCCACTATAAGCCCGGTATATATTGAGGTTATCTGGTCAAATCCTAAAAACGCCGCTACTAAGAATCCGAATATGAAAGTTATTATTACCTGTAACGTTCCTCCGAACGCTGATATTGTGCTTACAGCCCTTAGTTTTTTCAGGTCTATCTCTAACCCTACTATGAAAAGTAAGAATGCTATTCCTATCTCTGATAATGACTTTACTGCTTCAGCATCAGGCACTAGGCCGAATCCTAAAGGCCCAGTATCACCCCTGCTATTATGTAAGCAGGTATTAACGGCTGTCTTATGAGCTTGGCTAAGTATCCTAAAAATGTCGCTAGTATCAGTATTACCCCTATTGAGAAGAACAGGTTTGTGGACAGAACATTCACTATGTCAACCATGTTTTACTATAGCCTTATCTTGTATATAAAGATTTAGAACTGATAAAAAAAATAAAAAATGAAAGGCGTTTACTTTTTTACTAGGCTGATCTCTATAGTGCTTACTCTGACTTGACGCCCCTCTTTATTCTCGAATTCTTCACTGTCTATTTTTATGTTGTCTATGTCTACCTGGTTTTCTAGGAACCTTTTCCTCACGACTTCTGCTATGTCTACTGCTCTGGAAATGAATTTTCCTCTAGCTTTCACTACGACTTCTTTTGCGTTCTGTGTCGTGAACTGCATTACTACACCGGTGACATAATTCACTCGTCTTTGTGTAGCCTTAGCTAGCACAAATTGAACGGTTTGCCACCGACGAACACAGAATGGTCGTTTGGGTCTCTTTCTCTTCTTTCGTGTAACTCTTCTGTCATTTTCTGTACCTCCTAGTACTTGTTGTTGTGTCTTTTAAGACTATTAAGCAGCTACTTCTTGTTTCTTTGCGAGTCTTGCTAAGTATCCCGCTATTATGTTCCTGAGTTTTTTTGACTGTATTTCTGAAAACTCTTCCACTAGTTTCTTGTTTGCCTCAAAGTCTTGCGTAAACTTGTCAGGATAGTTCTTAATAAGCGTGTTAGCTGTTCTCTTAATCATCGTTGTTTTTATTCGTCCCATGGTATTCGTTATAATAACCCTTAACCCGTTTTTAAACCTTACGCTTATTGTTTTATCACCCAGATTTCTCTTATCAGTCTTCCGTAAGGATACACTATTGGCATTTTTATTTGTTTTAATGGCTGCCAGGGCTTGTATCCTAGTTCTGTTATTATCTTGTTGAAGTTCATCGTTACGTCTTTTCTTTGTTTGGTTGGGAATCTTGGCACGATTATTGCTATTTTTCCTTTGACTATTTTCTTAGCCTCTTCTAGTACTCGTTGGTATAATCTTTCTAGTTCTAGCATAGTGTTCTTGGCTTCTTCCATGCTTGGTGTTGTTTTCAGGTAAGGCCCTAGGTATGGTTCTGTTGCTATGCCGTCTGCTTCTCTTATCAACCTTGTCATATGCCTGCTGTCTCCTCGTATTACTGCATGGTTGGTTTTTGTATTATATTTTTTTTCTATGTATTCTATGTTTTTCTTGGCTGATTCTACGCTTTTAGTATCCCGGTCTATCCCTATAGTGTCTAGTCCTTGCAGTGTAGCTTCTTGTAGTATCACTCCATGTCCGCAGAATGGGTCTAGTAATAGTTTTTTCGTCTGGCTTAGGTTTATCAGTATCTTGGCTAGTCTTATGCTTATAGTTTTACGATAATCTTTGTAAGGCATTTCTTGATCTCTTTTTTCATGCTCGAAAGGGTTAAAGACTGCTATTGTCTTGGCCAGCACATTTGTGCATGCTAGGAATTCTATGCCTTCTTCTAGGAGTTTTTGTTTTATTACTTCGTTAGGCATTAATGCTTTTTCTCTTTTAGGTTTTTTGTAGAATGCTTTTAGTTTTTGTTCTTTGAAGGAGTCTTTTATCTGGTCTTCTAAGTAGGCTTCATCGTTTTTTCCGTAGAAGCTTATCGCGTATTTTAGTTTGTTGGATTTTCCTTGGTAAATCCCTTCTAAGTCTTCAATTATTAATCCTATTTTTACAGTGCCTCCAAGGCTTTTCATTGCTTTGACTGGGTCGAATTTTTCGTCTATTGAGAATATTGCTATCTCGTCTATTACTTTTTTAAGAGAGAAAATTAAGTTATTCTTTTGCAGGTAAGCCACTAGTTCTAATATGCTCAGGCTTGAGTCTCTTCCTAGTACGAACATATAATCTTTCATAGTTTTATATAATGATGCTTTATCCGCTTGGTGACAAATAGCTATTTAACCTTTTCGCTAAGAACTTTGAAGAGATTATTTCTGCGGTTTATGACACTTCTTATCGTAATGCTGGACGATTCACAAATTGCTCGTTCGCTCCAACTACAAACAAGTACCATCCACGCTTGACAAATCCGGAAAATCTTCCGTTTTTTCTAAGAAATCTTAATAAAGGCTCATCCTTTTAAGCAGTAGAGAACGAAAAGCTTATATACCAATTATGGATAATATTATCCATATATGGATAATAATTTAATAATCATAAATTACTTGGGAAAGCACATAAGGGAACGTTTCACGATGCACCAGCTGAGCAAACTGCTAAAAATACCTTATGCCAGCTTTTACAGAACGATACAGCAGATGAAAGACATACTCGTCATAGAAGCAATCGGAAAGTCTAAGGTGATAAGCCTGAACATAAGCAACCTTGTTGTAAAATCATACCTCACCATATCATCAGACGAAGAAAAAAAGATGTTCTTGGCAAAACAGCCAATGATAAGGAAGATAAGTAATGAGCTGAACGCCAAGGACATAGTGGTGCTTTTTGGCAGCTATGCAAAAGGAAAAGAGAGCGAAAAGAGCGATATAGATATCATGGTTATCAACCAAGACGGAAAGAAATCGATATCTTTCTCAAAATACGAGCTTTTGTTCAGGAAAAAGGTTAACCCTATATTCATCAGCAAGAAAGAGTTTACAAAAATGCTGAATGAAAGGGAGGAAAACGTAGGGAAACAGGCCTTAAAAGACCATGTGATCCTTAACAATCCTGAAGGCTTTTGGGGGTGTGTCTTGGATGCAGCCTGAGAAGGAAATTTATGCAGGCCTATTTGAGGATTGTTTGAAAGAAAAAAGGATAAAGGCATCGCAACAGATTTTCAAGATAAAGCTCTTCCTTGAAAAATCAGAAAACAGCCTGCAAATCGCAGAATATATTAAGGATATAAAGCCGTCAAGGGACCTGCCGAAGAAACTACATTGGGATTACTGGGCTATCATAATATCTTACTACTCAATGCTTTACGCCGCTAAAGCCGCTATCCTTTCAAAAGGCTATGAAGCTTCAGACCATGATGCTGCGCAGATCGCTTTAGGGCATCTCTTAGTCCCAAACGAGATAGAGAAAGAAGATTTAGAGCTTCTAAATCAGGCTTATAAGATATTCGAGGATGAGTATGTGCATTATTTTGAAGATGCTAAAACAGAAAGCCATATTGCCAGGTATGCAGCGATTAAAACTTATACTAGAAGGAGAGTTGAAGAGATATTTGATAACGCAACAAAATTTGTGGCAAAAATCAGCTTGATACTTGAAGGTTAATACGTGAATGCAATTAGGGAAACATCAAACATTACAAGGATGAGTTACGTAAGCCCTAGGAAAAGTACACAAAAATTCAGCTTATCTTTTTGAATACTAAGCCTTTCAGGTGTGTTTCTAGGTATTGTTCTGCTTTTTTTGTCATGTCTCCTGTGCTCATGAATATTGTCGGCAGCTTCTTCCTTTCTCCTGTGGTGTATGCCATGTTGAGTTCTGCGTCGCTTATCTTTTTCTTGTTCTTTGCTTTTACGAAATATTTTAAGTTTCCTAGTGCTGATGGTATTCCTATTACGAATTCGTATTCTGTGTTTTTTCTTAAGGCTTGTTCTTCGAATATTATTATCCTGTTGTCTGAGAAGTAAGTATTCAACATCCCGTAGAACCTGTCTGATGTCGGCTTTTTCACGATTTCTTTTTTGTGCTCTTCTTTAGGTTCTTGTTTTAATTCTTTCGCAGGCTCTTTTTTCAGTTCTTTTACTGGTTCTTTTTTTATTTCTTCTTTAGGTTCTGGCTTTAGCTCTTCTTTTTTCGGCTCTTCCAGTACAGGCATTTCTTTTTTTAGTGTTTCTGTTATAGTTTTTTTGGCTTCTTCGTCATGTACTAAGTACCATTTCCAGAACGTTTCTTGTTCACCTTGATGATTAACGATTATCATTACTGAGAAGTCTTTTATTTCTCTTACTGCTACCCTCTGCCATGGTTCTAGTTCTTTGTCTCTTAGTATTTTCTTCTCTCTTAATAATTCGAATATTTTTCTTGGTTTTTCGCTTAGGTGTTTGTGAAGCATTTGCAGTTTAGGTTCTTGTCCTTTGACGTAGTATACTGGGCTGCCGCCTATCTTTGCTTTTGACATTCTTACTAGGTCTTGGCTTGCTAAATCAGAAAGTATTGCTGAAGTGAATAGTATGTTAGACACTACTTTTTGGGATACCTGTGCAGGTAATACTGGTCCTTCTCTTTTTACTATTTCTAGTATCTGGTTTTTTAACGCTTGTACGTCTATGTTTGCCATCTTAAAGATTAGAACCTGTTATGGTTTAAAAGTTTTTATATTCAATTCCGCAACTAGATGAAGTGATTACGGGTCAATATTTCTTCTATACGGCTGCATTTCTTACTGATAGATTTCATTAGTTTTGGAAAGTCTTGAGGTGCGAAAGTACGTGATTCTAAATAAGATTGGGTAGTTCCTGTTTTTGATTCGCATGCAGGGCAGGTATCATTTGAAGAGTATCCGAATCCTTGCATCCCGCAAACATGCCTTAAATACCACCGCATAATATCGTTTTTTCTGTCATACAACCCTATATCTTTAACGCGTATTTCAGAAGGGGTTACTGAAGCTTCGTACATTTTTTTGTTGTATTCAAATTTTATTTCACTAAGCTTGTGGTCATTTAATGCTACTCTTTGGATTTTTATTTTATATTTTTTTGCCATACTTTTCAAAAGGATGTTACTTGTTTAAAAATTTTGTTACAAGGGAGTATAACAATTTATGGTCTTATCCATTTGATCTCGTAGAATACGCATTCGTTCTCTTCATCGACTATTGCTAGTAATAACCTTTTTTTCGTGCTGTGTGCCACCCTGTTTTTTGCTGCGAACTCGTGCATCGTCATGGCTTCTGTTTCGTGTACTGGATAGACTATCCATTTTGCATGGTCTTCTCCTGGTTTCACTCCTCTATCATACACCCTGAAGTCTGCTCCGAATTTCAAGGCAGTTTTTACTATGTATCCTCTTTGTCTCATGTCTCTAAAAACACAGTATCTTATCCAGAATTTTGATTCGAACTCACGAGCTTTTTTTATGAATTCTTGTGCTTTTAGTTTTTTCTTGCCGTCTTTTATTTCCATCTTTCCTTTTTCTAATAAGAATAATGCTTCGACTAGTGAGTATTGTATTTTTCCTTCTTTCAGCTCTCCAAACCTGCTTTGGTCGTATAGTTCTTGGGCATGTCCTTCTGCTTCGGCTATTACTCTTTCTCTGTCGAAAGTGGCTTCTATCTTTTCTTGTTTTTCAGGCTTTTCGGATTTTTCAGTTTTTTCAGCTGTCATTTTCGAATTAAAGAATGATGTTGGACTGTTTAAAAGGCTTTGGGTAACCAATAGGTTTATAAGAATTAGGTAACATAAGTTTTTCTATGATTAAGCTAACGTTTTTGGGCACTGGAAGCATGGTTCCTACTAAGGAAAGGAATCATATTGCTGCTCTTATTAGTTACAAGGACGAAAACATACTGGTTGATTGCGGTGAAGGCACTCAGAGGCAGCTTAAACTTGCAGATATCAGCCCTACTAAGGTTACTAAAATATTGATAAGTCATTGGCATGGTGATCATGTTCTTGGACTGCCTGGTTTGATGTATAGCTTGGCTACTTGTGAGTATAACAAGACTTTGAAGATTTACGGTCCTAAAGGTGCGAAAGAATTCATGCAGCATTTACTGAAAGGCTTCGCTTACAGGGACCAGATAAGTTATGAGATTCATGAGGTTGAAGACGGAGTTTTTTTTGAGAATAAGGATTTTTTGCTAGAAGCTAAGAGTTTGGTGCATACTGCTCCTTGTCTTGGTTTTGCTTTTGTTGAGAAAGACAGGAGAAACATTGATATTAATTATTTGAAGAAGAATTATGATCTTTCAAAGCATCCGATTCTTAAGGATTTGCAGGCTGGCAAGGATATTGTTTGGAAGGGAGAGGTTATAAAGGCTGGCAAGGCTACTAAGATCACTAAAGGTAAGAAGATAGTTTTTATTTCTGATACTGGTTATTGCAAATCTGCTGTTGACTTATCAAGGGATGCTGACTTGTTAGTTTGCGAATCGACTTACCTGTCCGAACTAAAAGATAAGGCTAAGGATTATTTGCACTTGACTGCTGAGCAGGCGGGTGATATTGCAAAAAAGGCCAAGGTTAAGAAGTTAGTATTGACTCATTTCAGCCAAAGGTACAGGGATGTTAAAGAGATAGAATCTGAGGTTAAGGCTGTTTTTAAGAATTCAGTCTGTGCGAAAGACTTTTTGGTTTTAGACCTTTAGTTTGTAACTTCTGAACTTGAACATATCAGACCATACGCCTATTACCACACCTATGACGCTTCTTAGTACGTAAGCTAGTACTATCATTGCCGTGAGTTTTGTCTGGTCTGTTAATCCTAGAATAGCACCTATTGGTGCAGTTATTAAAGCCATCGCAGTAACTATCAGCCATATCATAAAAGTGTATTTTTTATTTTTGAAAAAGTATTCAAATGACTCTTTTACTGCCACTATCGGATGTTTTTTCTCTAAAAAGACTAAAGGGTATCTGAATAACAAGCATATTTGCAAGAGTATTACTAATATTGGAAATGACAAGGAGGCTACTAATACGCCGTATCCTTTAAGCCAGAAAGCGGATAGTATCACTCCTGTCCCTATGACGAATAAGAAGGTTATCATGCCTATTACGAACATTATCATTTTCATCGATACGACTTGCCATACGTATTTTCCGTTAGTGAGCATTTTTTTGAATGATAATTCTTGTTTTTCTAACAAGTCCCTCATCATTCCGAATTTCATCGCTATTAAACCCGACCCTATCAAGAAGGATGTTACAATGAAAAGGGCGAATGAGATTATGAGCCTGAGCAGGTTTTCTTTTATGAACGTTTTTATTACTGGCAGCATGGTTGATACTTCTTTTGATAATATTGCCGGGTCTGTCATTAGTCCTGATATTCCTGAAGATTTTACGAAGAATATCCCTAACGCCATGTTCATTAAGAACATTACTGCATCTGGGAGCAAGAGTATTGGGTGATCCTTTATGTCTTTCCAGCTTTTTACGAACGTATCTTTGTACATTTACGGATAATAAAGAAGAAAAGAAATATTTAAGTTTTATTCTTTTTTAGTCTTTATTTTGTCTTTAAGTTTCAATTTCTTGAGCAGTTCTTTATACCTGTTTCTTATAGTCACTTCTGTCACTCCTGCTATGTCTGCCACTTCTCTTTGTGTTCTCTTCTCATTATTAATCAGTGCTGCTACGTATAGGCTTGCTGCCGCTATTCCTGTAGGACCACGTCCTGATGTTAGTTCTGATTTTTGGGCCATCTCTAAGATTTCTACTGCTTTGCTTTGTGTTTCTGCGCTTAGCCTTAATGCTGACGCGAACCTGGGTAAGTAATCGACAGGGTTGCTCGGTAGTATTCTTATTCCTAATTCTCTTGTTACGAAACGATAAGTTCTTCCTATTTCTTTTTTGTCTATGCCTGATGCTTCTGCCAGTTCATCTAGTGTTCTTGGCACTTCGTGTCTTCTGCATGCAGCGTATAGCGCTCCTGCTACTACTGATTCCATGGACCTTCCCCTTACTAGCCCTCTTTGCACTGCTAGTGTGTAGATTCTTGCTGATTCTTCCTCTACTGATTTTGGGAGTTTTAGGAATGAGCTTACTCTTTTCAGCTCTGCTAGTGCGAGTTTCAGGTTTCTTTCGATGGCAGTGGATATACGGTATTGCCATTTTCTGAGCCTGAAGAATTTGTTTCTTTCTTTTCCGGATAGCTTGTATACGTCTCCTTTCTGCCCGATGTCTGTTCCTAATCCTTTGTCGAATTTAGTGAAAGTCATGGGTGCTCCGGTTCTTCTTCTCTTGTCTGCTTGATCGTGGTCGAATTCTCTCCATTCTTGTCCGAAGTCTACCATTCTTTCTTCTAAGACGTATCCGCAGTCTTTACAGATGACTTCTCCTCTTTCTTTGTCTAGAATTAAGTTTGTGCCTCCGCAGTCGGGGCATTTTTTTGTGTGGGTTGGCATTTTTTTTCAGCTCCTTGAAAATGCTTTTAAAAACAGTTTTTCGAGTATGGAAATATTTATAAATAATTGATTAAATAGGTATTTAAATATTTCGGTTGTAACAGTATCTCCGAATGTTATTTAAGGTCTTCGTTTTTTAGTTGATTTTTTGTTTGGGTGTGTGGGATTTAGAAGGTTTTTGTTGTGTGTTGTTGGTATGTTTTTCTTCTAGAAATTGTTTTTTGCATA
>Ga0194111_10002883_pt1 | contig 20767 bp, 18 predicted proteins | sample TA2KigC300mmetaG_FD_146194 | JGI IMG/M metagenome (GOLD analysis project Ga0194111, IMG submission 146194) | Freshwater microbial communities from Lake Tanganyika, Tanzania - TA2015033 Kigoma Deep Cast 300m | ecosystem: Environmental > Aquatic > Freshwater > Lake | place: Tanzania: Lake... | reverse complement strand
ATCACGAAGATGGCCTCGGGGGGGCCGTGGGTCACGTCGTACGACGTCGTCTCGACCGCCGCGGTGGACGGCGCCGTGCGCCAGGTGCGGGCGCGGCTCCAGAACGAGACCTTCGCGCAGTACGTCTGAGCTTGTCCCCGTTGTGCGGACACCTCGGTCAGGGATTCGCACACTGCACCTCGAACGCCACCGGGCTCACGTACCCCAGGCTTGAGTGCCGCCTCGCACGGTTGTAGAAGATCTCGATGTACTCGAACACGTCACGCTCCGCCTCAGCCCGCGTCTCGTACCGCCGCCCGTGCGTCCACTCCACCTTCATCGAACCGAAGAAGCTCTCCATCGCCGCGTTGTCGTAGCAGTTCCCGCGTCCGCTCATGCTGCTCCGCACTCCGTGACGCGCCAGCAGATCGCGGAACTCGCCGCTCGCGTACTGGCTCCCGCGATCCGAGTGATGGATCAGCCCGGCCCGCGGCCTGCGCACCGCCAGCGCACGACGCATCGCCACGATCACGAACTCCTTCTCCAGCCGCCGGCTCGTCGCCCAGCTCACGATCCGACGCGTCGCAAGATCCATCACCCCAGCCACGTACAGCCAACCCTCACGCGTCCACAAGTACGTGATGTCGGCCACCCACACCCGATCCGGTACCGTCGGCCGCTCCACCGTCGCGAGCAGGTTCTCCGCTACCGGACGACCGTGGCCCGAGTCCGTCGTGTGGCGGAACTTCCTCCGGTGCTTCCCCACGATCCCGTGGACCCGCATCACCCGCGCCACGCGCTTCCGCCCGTACGAGTAGCCCAGTCCGCGCAACTCCCGCATGATCCGCGGACTCCCGTAGCTCCCGCGCGTTGCACGGTGGATCCCACGGATCTCCACCACAAGCCGCCGGTCCTCACGGCTCCGCCGGCTCTCCGGCCGACTCATCCACCCGTAGAACCCGCTCCGCGACACCTCCAGGAGTCGGCACATCATCCGCACCGGGTACTCCGTCCGGTGGTCCCGGATGCACGCGTACCTCACTCCGACTCCTTCGCGAAGTACGCCGCCGCTTTTTTTAGGAACTCCCGCTCTTGCTCAAGACGCTTCACTTCCCGCCGAAGCCGCTCCAGCTCCCGTTGCGCCTCCGGCGCCAGAGCCCCTTCGGGCCTCGCCTTCTCCGACGCAGGCGCCAGCCTTCTCTTCCACCGGCTCACCAGCGCGGGCCTGATCCCCAGGTCGCTCGCCACCTGCCGGATCGTCATCCCGCCTTCCGTCACCAGCCGCACTGCCTCGACCTTCACCTCCCGACTGAACTCCCGTCGCTTCCCTTCCATGACGCACCTCCTCCGCTCAGTATCACACCCATCGGAGGTGTCCGTCAAACGGGGGCAACCTCACGACACGTAATCGCCGGGCCTCGCCTTGGAGATGAACCGGAACGCGGCACGGCCCGAGGCGTGCAGCTGGGAGCTCGTGTCGATGTAGTTGAACGCCACGACAGAGCACGCGTCCGCGAGGCGCTGGGAGTCTCCCTGGAAGAAGTGGCCCGAGTAGTAGTAGCGCGTCGTGACGCCGCCGGTCCCCGTCCCCGTGCCGCTCGTGAAGGGGAAGGCGAAGTACGACGGCTCACCGATGCAGGGGCACGAACAGAGGCCCGTGAAGAGCACCACGTGCTCGATGTGCTCGGGCTCCCACCCCGTGGTGTCCCATCCGAGGTCGATCGTGTACTCCCACCTGTCCCGGTACTCCGGGTCGTCCGGCACGACAGCCGAGCACGTGCCCCAGACCCTGACGGGGTCGGCGGCCGCCGGCGCCGCGCACAGCGAGACGCACGCCGCGGTCAGCGCCAGAACGAGCCCCACACTCGATCGCATGTGACTTACCTCCGGTCCTCCGTGGCAACGGCATACACCTACAGAGGCAGCATAGCATATTCTGTGCCGTGTGTCAATGAACGGCCGCACACAGGCGCCTGTCTGGCGGGGCTGCCGACAGAATGGGGCGGACAGCCCGCTTCGGGGGTCCGCCCAAGCATGGTAGAGTGGACAGCATGGGTGGCAGCTCGAACCGTACAGCGTCCACGGCGTTGGCAGCACGGCCACCGGCCGTCGCTCTCGCCGCGGCCCTGGTGGTCCTCGCCTGGGTCGTGGTCTCTTGCGCGGCCCCCATCCACACCACCTACCTCTGGCACATGCACCAGCCCATCTACTGGCCCGACCTCTCAGCGTGGGAGGGAAACGCCTACGAGAAGGCCTACGAGACCATCGTGCTCGGGCACTCGGAGAGCGACGAGACGGAGATCTTCTCCAAGGCCGATCGCGTGGGCGACTACCAGTGGTACCCGCGCGACGCCCTGCACTCGATCCTCGACATCCCGGACGCCGGCGCGCAGGTGAGCTTCGCCGGGAGCCTCATCGAGAACATCACGAGCCTCGCGGCCAACGGGTGGATGGGCGGGCTCTACGCGCCGAACTGGTACGCGAAGTACCGCGAGGCGCGCGGCTGGACGACCTCGGGCGGTCGCACGCGCTGCGACATCGTCCTCGTCGGGCATCACCACGCCATCAACCCGCTCATGGACGAGAACGCCTTCCGCAAGGAGATCCAGGTCCAGAAGGCGGTGCACCCGCAGGCGTGGGGCGACTCGAACTTCTCGCTCGGGTTCTTCCCGGCCGAGATGTGCTTCTCCGAGCGGCTCATCCCGGTCCTCGCGGAGGAGGGCATCGAGTGGTCCATCGTGCCCGACATCCACATCGCGAGGGCCTGCGCGAACTACCCCTACAACGCGAACCAGGACAACTGCGACCCTCCGAACCGTGCGGACCAGATCAACCCGGCGCAGCCATACTACTACGGCATCTACATCTCCCGCGGCGTCACCGTGAAGGTGCCGCCGCCGTACGGGTTCCGCCCTCACTACGCGCGCTACGTGGACCCCTCGACGGGGGAGGAGTCGCGCATCGTCGTCGTCCCGGCGGCGAACGCGCTCTCGTGGAACGAGGGGTACGGCATGTACGGCACTGGCGAGATCGACGCCATGGCGTCGTACAACGACCCCGCGCGCCCCATGCTCGTCCTCTTCGCCCACGACGGCGACAACGCCTGGTCGGGGGGGTACTCGTACTGGTACGAGAACGTCTCGTCGTTCTCGCATGCCGCCGTGGCACAGGGCTACGAGCCGACCACCGTGGCGCAGTACCTTGCCGACCATCCCGTCGAGTGGTCCGACGTCGTTCACGTCGAGGACGGCGGCTGGGTGAACGCCGACGGCGACTTCGGGAGCCCGCAGTTCATCAACTGGAACTGGCCGCTCCACGACGCGAGCGGGGCGTTCGACATCCCGAACGGGTGGGCGCTCGACGAGCGGAACTGGGCCGTTCTCACGGCCGCGCAGAACCGGGTCGAGACGGCCGAGGCCATCGCCGGCAGCGCGGCCCCGGCGAAGATCCAGAGGCCGTCGCTCGGCGCGTCGAACGCCGAGAAGGCCTGGCACTTCCTGCTCGCCGGCTACGAGAGCGGGTACATGTACTACGGCTCCGCGCTCGACTTCGAGATCAAGCCGACGCTTGCGTGCAACAACGCCGTCTCGTACGCCGACCCGGTGATCGCCGGAGGGACCGACACGGTGGCCCCGACGATCTGGGTCCCGCAGCGGCTGCCGTGGAACCCGGGTGGATACGGCGGCGGGTCGCTGTGGGGCTATCCGGGCGGGAGCGGCGCCCTCATGACGCAGGACTTCCACGTCTGGACCTTCGTGTACGACGTCTCCGGCGTGGCATCGGCGGTCCTCACGTACCGGCTCGACGACGACGGCGTGAACCCGATGTCCACCGACGTGAACGAGACCTACGCCGGTGGGCCGGGCGTCGGGCCGTGGCAGTCGGTTGCGATGGTCCGGAGGAGCTTCCCCGCCGGCAACGTCTGGGGCGACCCGGGCGTCAGCTTTACCGTGATGCCCCAGTACATCGCCGACCAGTACACGGCGCACATGACAGGCTTTGCGGACGTGCTCATTGACTACTACGTCGAGGCGACGGACTCGCTCGGCCACGTGAAGCGCTCGCCGATCCAGCACGTGTGGGTCGGAAGCGGCGGGGGCGGCTCGGACCCGTGCGTGTGGTGGGAGCCGACGGCGCCTGAGGCCGGAGGGACGCTCACCGTCTTCTACGACCTCGGCTGCCGCGGCGTGCTGCCGTCCGGGACGAACCCGACGCGCATCCACATCGGGCACAGCGGGTGGCAGGGGATCGTCTCGCCCGACCCGGCGATGACCTGGGATGCGGGCGCGGACGCGTGGAGGTACTCGTACACCGTCCCGGCGAACGCGACGTCGGTGGACTTCGTCTTCACCGACGGCGCGGGCCGCTGGGACAACAACGGCGGCGCCGACTGGCACGTGACCGTGAGCGGGGCGACGGGGCCCGGGTTCGTGATGGACGGGCAGCTCGACGCGGGCGCCGAACTCGCGGCGAGCGGGCCGAACCTGTCGCTCTACGTCGGCTTCGACGGCGCCTGGCTCTACGTCGCGACCCAGGGCGTCGCGGCGACGACGGGCCTCGACCACTTCGTGCTCGTGGACCTCGATCCGTCCGGCTCGCGGGCGGCCCCGTGGGCGAAGGCGGGCACCGTGGCGGGCTGGGACCACTTCCTCGGCAACGAGGACAACAACAACTGGTGCGGCTGGTTCAACGCGTCGGAGGCCGTGTTCAACTCGCCCTCAGCCGTCAAGGCGAGCGGAGCGTACCTCGAGGGCACGCTCGACCTCGCGGCGCTCTTCGGCGCGCTTCCGGACTCGGTGCTCGTCGCGGCGGCGGCCTACGCCTCGCCGGACGGCGGCGCGCTCGCGACGCAGGCGCCTGCGGGCGACGGCAACGGCCACGTCGAGCGGCAGGAGTACTTCGTATGGCGGCGGGTTGGCACCGGCGTAGCCGATGGCGCGCCGGAGGGGCCCCCGCGCCCGGCCGCGCCCGCGCTGCGTCAGAGCCGGCCGAACCCGACGAGGGGCACAGCCGTCGTCGGGTTCTTCCTGCCCGCACAGGCGGAGGTCGCGCTCTCCGTGTACGACGTGCGCGGGCGGCTGGTGCGCGAGCTGGCGCGCGGCCCGTTCGGGCCGGGGGAGCACGAGGTCGTCTGGGACGGCAGGGACGCGCGGGGCAGGCCCGCCGCGGCCGGGGTCTATCTCTGCAGGGCCACGGGGCCGGAGTGGAAGGCAGAGGGGAAGATCGTGCTGCTTCGCTGACGCAGCGCGAGGACATCCGGAGGAGAGACACGATGAGGCATCACATCTGCGTTACGGCGCTCGTCCTTGTGATGTGTGCGTCGGCCGCCCACGGATTCGGGTTCATGGGCGGGCCGGGGCCGGGCATCGGCCTCGGGTTCACGCCGGTCGTCGGCGCTTGGGCCGAGTACAAGACGACCTCGGCCGGCGAGGAGTCCGCGACCATCCGCTTCGCCATCGTGGGGCAGGAGGGCGACGCCTTCTGGTACGAGATGGCCACCGCGATGGGCGACGAGGGCGAGGTCATCACGAAGATGCTCGTGGAGGGCGACCCCCTGGACCAGCCGCGGATCCTCAGGATGATCATCAAGGGCGGCGGCGAGCCCGCGATGGAGCTGCCCGTCGACACGCTCCTCGCCGGCGCGGACGAGGAACAGCCGATGCCGGAGACCGCGCTCACCGAGCTGGGGGTCGAGACCGTCACCGTCCCCGCCGGCACGTTCAAGACCCGGCACGTGGGGGCCGCGCAGGACGGCGATGCCACAGGCGAGATGTGGCTTGCGTCGGAGGTCGGCCCCTACCAGGTCGTGCGGCTGGTGGCCGAGAACATGGAGATGGTCCTCGTCGCGCACGGCGACGGCGCGGCGAGCCGCATCACCGAGACGCCGGTGAAGTTCGAGATCCCGGTCTTCCCGGTTGACCTGCCGGAAGAGGGGGAGTGAGAGGCGGCCCGAGCCGGCCGTGCGTCACACCCCCGTGAACGCCCGTCCGAGGTTGACGTACCACAGCCCGAGCGCCTGGCGCGCCGCGCCGTTGCCCGCGCGGAGCCCCGTGTCGCGCCAGAACCGAATGGTCGCGGCGTTGGACTGGTACTGCAGGTCCGACTGCCACGCGTCGTCGAAGTCCCTCGCGAAGAACCACACCAGGAACCTCGCGCCGAGCATCTCGCAGTCCTCGATCACACGCTCGAGGTAGTTGAGCTGGGTCTCCTCATCGGCGGCGATGCTGTACCACGCCGGCGGGCCCACGGGCTCCGCCGGCCATCCGGTCTCCGCGACGGCGAACGGCTTCGCCGGCGCGAGCGCCGACAGGGCCGAGAAGTAGTCGCCGCGCAGGAAACGCGGGTTCTCGAGCGGCGCGGTGAATGGGTAGCCGGAGACGGCTACCATGTCCGTCCACGGCAGCACCGCCGCGATGGCGTTGGCCTGAATGCCCGGCGAGGCGTGGTAGGTGTCCGCCTGGAGCGTGAGGAACACCGGCAGGTCGGGGTGGCCCGCCTTGAGGTTCTGGTAGACCTCGGAGACGAGCGTGACGAACGCGCTCCACTTCTGCGGCGCGAGCGCGGCGAGCACGTTTGCCTCGATGCCGCAGGCGAAGTAGTCGGGGTCGAAGCGGTCGATCATGTCCTCGCAGTACGCCGTGAACGCCGTGATGACCTCGGGGGCGTCGAACGCGTACGAGCTCCAGGGGGCGGGGAGCGGCTCGTTCGCCGCGCCTCCGCGACGGAGCGCGAGGCCGTCACGGGAAGGCGAGAGGGGCGTCACCGCGACGTAGACGACGTGGGAGGACAGAAGCTGCGAGGCGGCGAAGGCCAGATCGCTCTCGAAGCCGGCCGCGTAGGGCGTCCCGTCGAGCGCCTCCTGCCACGGCACGCCGCCGTCGAAGTGCAGCACGATGAGATCGCCGTCGCCATGGATGGTGCTCCAGGTGTCGTAGACGGCCTGCGTCGTGAAGGCGTACGGGAAGTCCGAGAATCCCATGGCGTACGTGCGAGCGGGACCGGACGGCCCCAGGACCGAGCAGGACGCACACAGGACCATCGCCCCGAGCGCGAGCAGCGGCTTGAGAGCCCTCATGGCGCCCTCCCTTCGCAGGCCCATCGTAGCATCACGATCTTCTCCGCCACAACCGCCGCATCAACCGCGCACTGCCATCCCGGGAGCAACAACGGGGCGGCGATGGCGCCGCCCCGTTGTGCTGTTCTCGCGCGTGACTCTGCTTCGTTACTGCGTGGCCGTCTCGCCCTCTGCCGCCGGCGGCGTCACGTACGTCGTCGGGGCCGCCGTGAACTTGTCGCGGCACTCGGCGCAGCAGAAGTCGTAGGTCTTGCCCTCGTACTCCGCGGTGAACTCGCCGGGCGTTGCGACGGACGCGCCGCACACGGGGCAGGTCAACGCCACCTGCTCTGTCGCGGGGGCCTCGGTCTCGGTCACGGGCTGCTGCTCGGTCGCAGGCGTCTCCTGCTTCTGCTGGCAGCCGGGCATGCACACGAGCGCAACCGCAAACACGACGAGAACCGCCCCGATGGTCCTGTTCCTCACCACCTACTCACCTCCTCAAGAGTCCTGTGAGCACGCGGTCCTGAACGCGTTTCTCACGCTTGCGGCATCGGTGTCGCGCTGAACGACGCCGTCAGGTGCGCCGAACTGTTGCGCGGCAGAATACCGTGAGTGTGCCGGAATGCGCAAGGGGAATGTTGGGCGGCGGGCAACCATGAAGGGACTCGGCACCGATTATGATGCACAGTCACGAAATCGGGAGCGGAAATCGGCCCTGTTGCGGGTTTACACGGCCTCCGGCGGCCCTTATCATGGCCGGCAGCGCGTTTGCTGAGCGACCGGCCACAGCGATCATCCGGGGGGAACCGATGTCCTTGGAGCGGAGACTGACCGAGCTTCTCAGAGCCCACGGGGGCGTCCGACGGAACATGCCGCGCGAGCGGATGATCCGCGAGGCCGTCGCGAACCGGGAGGCCATCCCGGCGGCGTGCGGAGCGCTCGCGACGTGGACGCCGCCGGAGTCCACGGGGCGGAGTCCCAAGGACACCTACATGGTCCGCCGTCCTGAGAGCGAAGCGACCATCGACTGGACGAGCGCGAACAACATCCCGATGGAGCCCTCCACGTTCGACATGCTCGTGGACGACGCGCTTGCCGCGCTTGCTGACGCGGACCGCGTCTACGTCACCGAGCGCGTCGTCGGCGCCGACCCCGCCTACGCCCTTCCCGTGCACGTCGTGGGAGACTTCGCGCTCACGGCGCTCTTCGTGGACAACATGTTCCGGCCTTGGTCGGAGGAGATCGTCGCGCGCAGCGCGTTCCGCGACAGGCACTTCACGCTCCTCGTCCTTCCGTACCGCAAGCTGGACCCTGCGCGCTACGAGGGGAGGCTCAGAGTCGACCCGAGGCTCGGTCACACCTCCACGCTGGCCGTGGCCATGGACTTCGATCGCAGGATCGGCGTTGTCTGTGGCTCGGCGTACTGCGGCAGCGTGAAGAAGCTCATCTTCACGGTGATGAACTACATGCTGCCCGCGGAGGGCATCCTCCCCATCCACTGCAGCGCGAACGAGGGGCCGAAGGGCGACTGCGCGCTTCTCCTGGGGCTCTCGGGCACGGGGAAGACCACGCTCTCCGCGGACCCGTCGCGGGCGCTTCTTGGCGACGACGAGCACGGGTGGAGCGACAACGGCATCGCCAACTTCGAGTTCGGGTGCTACGCGAAGCTCATCAACCTGAACCCGGACAAGGAGCCCGAGATCTACCGCGCGTGCTTCCACGAGGCCCCGGTCGAGAGACACGGTGCGATCATTGAGAACGCCATGATGTACCCGGACGGGAGATTCGACCTCCACGACGAGCGGCTGACGCCGAACTCGAGGGGGTCGTACCCGCTGTCGTATCTCACGAACACGAAGGCCTCGAGCACGTCGTCGCACCCGAGGACGATCCTCTTCCTCACGGCCGACGCGAACGGCGTGCTGCCCCCGATCGCGCGGTTGTCGCGCGAGCAGGCGATGCTCTGGTTCCTCATGGGCTACACGAGCAAGCTCGCCGGGACCGAGACGGGCATCGTGGACCCCGTGAGCACGTTCTCGCGGTTCTTCGGATCGCCGTTCATGCCGAGGAACCCCGACGTGTACGCCACCATGCTCGGCCAGCGGATGGACAGGCACGGAGCGACGGTCTATCTCGTGAACACCGGGTGGACCGGCGGGCCGTTCGGGGTCGGGAAGCGGTTCGACATCAACCTCACGCGGCGGATGGTGAGCGCGGCGCTCTCCGGTGAGCTTGCGTCGGCGGAGTACGAGTGCGACCCGTTCTTCAAGGTGGGCGTGCCGACGTCGTGCCCGGGCATCGAGGGTCCATCGGTGTTGCGCCCGTCGAACACCTGGGCGGACCCGAAGGCGTACGAGGAACGTGCGAGGAAGCTCGCGGGCGAGTTCGCGGGGAGCTACACGAAGGCGTACGGCGACAAGGGCATCGATGCTGCCGTGGCGGCTGAGTGCCCCGGCCGGTGAGTGCGCACGGTCGTCGGAGTTCGGGAGGAGGACGACATGGGGTTCCGCGCGTTGATCCTGGCGGTCGGGCTCTGGTGCGCAGCCGTCGCGCTCGGCGTCGCGCCGGTTGCGGCCGGTGATGTCCCCGTTGACACGCTCGAGCCTGAGGCGGCGGCGCCCGGGCCCGCCGAGTACCTGATGAGCGAGGTCCTCGTCGTGGCGGACCGTCCGGAGCGGTTCGACGCGTTCGGGCCCGGCGCGGTCGTCGCCGAGGGCGCGCGCGTGAGCCGCTCGCTCGCGCTCGCGGAGCACGCCGCGGTCGGCGACTACGGGACGAGCGCGTTCCCCTCGTTCCGGGGGCTGCCCGCCGAGCACGTCGCGATCGAGTACGACGGCGTTCCCCTCAACAGCGTCCAGAACGGGACGTTCGACCTCGCGCTCCTGGACCTCCTCGGCGGGGAGGCGACCGTGGCGCGCGGGCCGTTCGCGTGGCTCGGAGCGTCGGGGGCGTCGCAGGCCGCCATCGCGGTGGCGCCGAGCGCGCCGTCGGGGGTCTCGCTGGCCGCGTCCGCGGGCGGGAACGGGGGCGCGGTGGCCATGGGCGTGGGCGGCGCGGGATGGAGCGCGTCGCTCTCGGCGCTCGGCGAGGACCTGCCCCGCGACGGGGCGAGCCTCACGGGCTGGTCGTGCCGCGCGACGGCGGCCACGGTCGCGGGCGAGCTGGGCGTGACCTACCTCGACGCGCGACGCGGGCTCCCGGGGGCGGCCGACGCGCCGTGGTCTGCGGGCGTCCTCGACGACGAGATCGTCCTGGCGAGGTTCCGCCTTCGGGAGATCGGCCGGGCGCGTCCGACGGTCTACGCGACGCGGCACGAGCAGCGCTACGAGGACTCGTTCTCATCGCCGACGCACGTCGTGTCGTCCGCGGGCGCGGTGCTCGCCGCGGACATCACGCCCGAGGGCCCTGTGCGGTCGCTCGTGGCCGCCTCGTACGACGTGAGCAGGCTCGACAGCCACGATCCGTGGAACGCGGACATCGGGCGCCGGTCGCGGGGGAGCGGCAGCGTGGTCGCGCGCGCGGCGGCGGGGCGGAGCGTCCTCCGGTGCGCGGCGCAGTGCGGACTTGCGCACACGACCGACTTCGGCGCGGCCGGCTCCGGCGCGCTCGGGATCGCGGCCGTGGGGCGACAGGCGCGCGCGTGGGCGTCGGTCGGCACCGCGTACCGCCCGCCGACGATGAACGAGCTCCACTGGCCCGCCGACCCGTGGACCGAGGGGAACCCGGACCTCAGCCCCGAGCGCGTCGTCACGGTCGAGGCCGGGGGCCGCGCGACCGCGGGCTCCGTGGGCGTCGGGATCACGGCCTACCGGTCGAGCGCGAGCGACCTCATTGTCTGGAGCGAGTCCGGGGGCGTCTGGCGGCCGGAGAACGTCGGGGAGGCCGCGCTCTCGGGCGTCGAGTTCGACGCGTCGGCGCGGCTCGGGCCGCTCACGCTCTCGTACGCGGCGGACCTCGCGTCGGCCCGGGACGAGGGGTCCGGGCTCGATCTTCCATACCGCCCCCGCGCGCAGCACACGCTCGCGGCGGAGGCGGGCGTGGGGCGGGCGCGTCTTGAGGCGCGCCTCAGGCGCTCGGGCGAGGTCTTCACGGACGCGGCGAACACGCAGACGCTCGCCGGCCACACCGTGGTGGACGCGGCCGTCGAACTCGCTCTGCCGATCGAGGGCCTGAGCATGAGCGTCGAGGGCTGGAACCTCTTCGACGAGCGCTACGAGACGCGCCGGGGCTACGAGCTCTCGGGGCGCGTTCTGCGCGCGGCGCTTCTCATCACGCAGTCGCAGAAGCCGTGGTAGATGGCGCAGATGCCCCCGAAGAGCGTGATGAACCCCCAGAAGAGCGGCCGCCCGAAGACGTGCGCCGGGACAGGCTTGGAGTAGGGCAGCAGGTACACCCCCCAGGTGATGAGATACGCCCCCATCACGACCAGCGCGTGCCCGAGCACGATGGTCGCCGTGCGCCCTCCGCGCCAGCCGAGATACGTGAGCGCGCAGCCGCTGAGGAGCGGCACGAGCGTGTGGGCGGATCGCGAGGCGACGGCGCCCCACGCTCCGAACGCGATGAGCGCAAGGCCCAGGATGAACGTGACGGGTCCGCTGATGCGTCTCGATGCAGGCATGTTCGTCCTCCCCGGCGCGCAGCGCACCGATCCTCGGGTGCTCGGTTACGGTTGCGGAGGAGCATCGGCCCCGGCCCCGCCGTGTGTCAAGGGGCATCCGGCAGCCTGCCGGATGCCCTTTTTCGATTGCCACGAAGGACGCAGTCGAGTACAGGTATGGGCGCCGGAAGGACCCGGCGCCGGCGCGTTGAGCGGAGGTGCCCGCGCCGGCCGCGTTGATGTCACCTTTCGCAAGGGAGGTCTGGGATGTCCGCAACAAGGCTGTTCGCTCTTGCCGCAGCGACGCTGCTCTGTGGCCTGGTCTTCGCCGGGTGCGGCGGCACCAGGGTCGCCAACGTGGATCCGAGCACCGAGGGCTACATCACGGGCCGCTGGAATGACTCCGACGCGCGCGCCGTCGCGGACGACCTCATCCCGCAGTGCCTGAACGGGGCGTGGCTCCCCGAGTTCCACGGGCAGCAGGGCGAGACGCGTCCGAGGATCGTGCTTGGCGACATCGAGAACAACACGAGCGAGCACATCAACAAGGACGTCTTCATGAACGAGCTCCAGCGCGTGCTGCTCGCGTCGGGCCGCATCCGGTTCGTGGCCGACCCCGACGTGCGCTCGGCGCTCATGGACGAGGTCGAGTGGCAGCGCCGCATGGCGCGCGGCGAGGGCGTCGCTCCGGACGTGGACCGGGGGGTGAGCGGCGCGGACTTCATGCTCATGGGGACGGTGAGCTCGATCGTGGACCAGGCCGGGAAGAAGGCCATCGTCTTCTACCAGGTGGATCTGTGGCTGACGGACCTGCGCTCGTGGGAGAAGGTCTGGTACGGCACGGCGCAGCGCAAGCACCTGGTCGAGGGCGCGAAGACGAGGTTCTAGCAGTGCACGGACGATCGGGGAGGGATGCGCAGTGAGGACGATCATCGTGCTCGGGGCGTTGTGCCTTGCCGTCGCGTCGCCCTGCGGCGCGGCGACGCACTTCGTCAACCCCGAGGGAACGGGCGACTTCCCCACGATCCAGGCCGCCGTGGACGCGGCCGCGGTCGGCGACACGATCCGGCTGGCCGAGGGCACGTACACGGGCGACCGCAACCGGGACATCGACTTCGGCGGGAAGGACCTCGTCCTGGATTCGGAGGCGCAGTTCGCGCTCACGTGCGAGATCGACTGCGAGGGGAGCATCGCGGACCCGCACCGCGGGTTCCACTTCCACTCGGGGGAGACGAGGGCGGCGCAGGTTCGGAACATCATGATCAGGAACGGGTACGATCATGACACCGTGACCCACCTCCACGGAGGCGGGGGGCTCCGCATCGATGGAGCGTCGCCGACCATCTCCGGCTGCTACGTCGTGAGCTGCGTCGTGAGCGGAGGGGCTGGCCTCGGAGGCGGCGTGAGCATCGTGGGCGGCGCCAGTCCGCTCCTGGAGTCGTGCGTCATCGCGTTCTGCGACGTCGAGGGGTACGGGGCGGGCGTGGGCGTCTACTCGTCCAGGCCCTCGATCGTGGGATGCCACTTCGCCGGGAACACGACCGAGGGCGTGGGCGGCGGCCTGTACGCGCAGAACGCGTTTGACATGGAGCTGGAGGACTGCCTCTTCGGCGCCAATGTCGCCGGCGTGGGGGGAGGCGCCCGGATCGGTGGATCCGGGGGCGTGGTGGTCGAGCGGTGCCGCTTCGAGGCGAACGAGGCGACGTTCGCCGGTCGCGGCGACGGCGGGGGAGGCGTGCTTCTCGACAGCGCGATCCTCCTGAACTGCACCGTCGTCGGGAACTCGGCAACCGGCATCGGCGGCGGCGTCCTCTGCAAGTTCTCCGACAGCGCGACGCTCACGAACTGCATCGTCGCGGGCAACACCGGAGGCGCCGGCGTGGCCTGCTACGCGCCCACGGACGTCATGACCCTGAGTTGCTGCGACGTATGGGACAACGTCGGCGGGAACTACGGCGCCAACATGACGGACCAGACCGGCGTCAGCGGCAACATCTCGACCGACCCGCTCTTCTGCGACGCGGCGCTGTCCGTCTACACGCTCGACGCGGCGTCGCCGTGTGCGCCCGCGAACAACTCGTGCGGTGTGTACATGGGTTCGGAGATCGTGGGGTGCGACAGCCCGGTGACGCACGCGACGTGGGGCGCCGTGAAGGCGCTCTTCAAGAGGTGACGGCGAAGGGGATCCACGTGCGCTTTCGAGCGGCGGGGGCGGTGAGGGCCGCGGCGTCGGCGGCCGCCATCGCCCTCGCCGCGCTTCTGGGCGGCTGCGCTCAGCACGCGCGCGTCATCTGCGAGCCGCTCGCGCGCGCCTACGCCGACGACGCGCGGGGCGCCGTCAAGGCGCTCGACCGCACGGCCGTCGCCAGGTCCTCCCGCGACGCCTTCCTCTATCACGCCATGCGGGGCCAGTTCCTCCAGATGGCGGGCGACCTCTCCGCCAGCAACGCCGCGTTCGATGCCGCCGCGGCCGCCTCCGACGCGCTTGAGCCGTGGAGCGTGTCCGAGACCCTCACCGACTACACGGTCAACGAGGCCGTGAAGCCGTACGCGGGCGAGGACTACGAGCGGGCGTACCTGCACTACTACATGGCCCGGAACTACCTCTCGCTCGGGAACATGGAGGGTGCTCTGGTCGAGCTGCGGCGCCTGGACGAGGTCTTCCGGAAGCTCGACGCCAGGTACGAGGACGACCGGCGCTACCAGGACGACGGGTTCATCCGGTACCTCTCGGGTCTCATCTACGAGTCGGTCGGGAAGCTCGACGACGCGCGCGTGGACTATCGGCTCGCGGTGGCCGCGTACGAGGGCGGGGGAGGGCTCTCGCTCGGGGTCGCGCCCCCCGCCGGCCTCGTGCGGTCCCTCGAGGCCCTCGAGGCCCGCGAGCGGCCCGACACGGAGATCGTCGTCGTCGTCGAGAGCGGCTGGGCGCCCTACAAGCGCGAGGCGTCCGTCGAGGTTCCCATCTACGCGCCGCTCGTGCCCGAGGACTTTCGCGGCGCGTCCGGCCTCGCGGCCCTCGTGAAGATCGCCTTTCCCGAGTATGTGAGCGTGGCGGCTGGCGGGGGAGGCTACGCGGCGTCCGCGGCCGCCGCCCCGCGAGCTGGCGAAGGCGGACCGGGTGCGCAGGACCGCCGCGCCGGTCCCGGGAGCCCCGTGCCACCCGCGGCCGATGCCGAACTCGCCCAGGACCTCGACGCGCTCGCCCGAGAAGTGCTGGACCGCCGGCTCCCGGCGCTTCAGCTCCGCTCGACGATGAGGGCGACCGCCAAGCAGGTGGCCCTCATGAAGGCCAAGCACGACAGGGAGGAGAAGCGGCGGACGCAGGCCGACGACGACCGCGGCGGGTTCTGGTCGTGGGCGCTGCGCGCCGTGCTCGAGGACGTCGCGACGGTCGCGGTCGCGGAGACCGAGCAGGCCGACACGCGGAGCTGGATCACGCTGCCGGCGACGATCTGGATCGCGCGCATCCCGGTCGAGCCGGGCGAGTATGAGGTCGCGGTGCTCGGGGCGGGGGCGCACGGCGGGTCCGGCAGGAGCGCGCCTCTTCCGCTCGGCCGCGTGACCGTCGCGCCGGGAGGAAAGGCGTTCAGGTTCTGCCGCGTGTTCGGAGGCCCGCATCCGGTGAAGTGCCGCAGGTAGCAGCGTCCTCGCGGCGGTCGCGCGGCCGCCGCACCGCCGGCCGCCCATGGTCCACGAAACAACAGGGCCGCCCGATGAGGGCGACCCTGCTCGTTCACCGTGCTGCTGGTGCGGCGCCTCCTACTTGGCGACCTCGACCTCACCCGCGAGCATGACCGGCATCGAGGAGCTGTACGTGTTCACGAGCGTCCACGCGCCCGTATTGCAGTTGAGGCGCCCCACGTACCAGTACCAGCCGGTGGACGCCGTGCCCTGCGGCGCGTTGATCGTTCGCACGAGCGTGTTGCCGCGGTAGATGCGGACCTGCGCCCCCGACTCGGGGATGGACAGCTGGCCCGAGTAGTGTCTCACGGCGTAGACGTACTCGCCGGGATAGAAGTCCTCCGTCCGGTTGTCTACTCCGTGCTTGCGGACGGTGATGGTCTCGGGGCCGTAGCTCGTCACGTCGTCCACGTCGAGCTGCGCGTACGGCGGACCCACCAGGCTGCCGGAGTTGGCGTAGTAGACATGCCAGTAGCCATCACCGCTCGGCACCCACAGGTGCGAATCGAGGTCGGCAGGGTGCTCGCCCCAGCTCAGGATGAAGCGCCAGTCGTCGAACTCCGACTCGGGCACCAGTGCGAAGTCCTGCTCCGTCGTGTCGCTGATCGCTACGACCGTCTCGAGCGGAATGTACCCGTCGGCGCTGATCTCGACGACCACCTCGCCGCACGGCGTGTTGCGCACGAAGAACCAGCCGCTTTCGTTCGTCGTGCCGTTCGCGCTGCCGGCCTCGACGAGGGCATTGGCGACACCGTAGCCGGTCATGGCGTCGAGCACGTAGCCCGTGAGCGTGCAGTCGCCGGTTTCCTCCTTGTCGAAGTCCGGGCACTCCTCGCACCCGGCAAGGAAGCACAGGGCGATGATGCCGATGACGGCGACAGGCACCGCGTGCCTGAAGCGGTTCCTCATGGGGGCCTCCCTCCTCTGGTTCGCCCGGCGCGTGGCCGGGGCCCGATGGCGTCTTCTGGTTGCCTCCTGGCAGTGTACGGACACCGGGGGAGGGTAGCCCGTCGGGCGTGGGGCTGTCAAGGCAAGAACTGGGCTGGGGGATTGAGATTGCCCCCCCGCTTTGGCCTCTGCTAGACTCGTCCGACACGGCGCCGCGCGGGTCGGGGACGGCCGGGAAGCGCGGGCCACACGTTGATGGAAGCCGACCTCCAGGCGGAGTCACAGCCCGAAAGGAGTCCTGCATGAAGCTCGCCGACGCGCGGAAGCTCATGGAGAAGCACGGCATTCCCGGGGCCGACGCCCGCGACCTTCCCACCAGCACGAAGCGCTTCCCGGACGGCGCCTGGTACCGCATGGAGATCTCGGGCATCGAGCGGCCGAACGTGCTCGAGGCCGCCATTGACGAGATGAACAAGCGGAAGGTGCCGCTCCACCGGATGATCTCCGTCGTCATGGGAGCCACCTACCTCACGAAGCAGGAACTCCGCGACTTCGCGCAGATGGCCGCGGCGGCGAAGCTCGAGGTCATCATGACGCCGGGTCCCCGCACGCCGTGGTACACGGGCCGCCAGGTCGCCACGCCAGAGGGCGCGCTGTCGGGTCTTCGCTTCCGCGGTTCGGATGCGCTCTCGCACGTGATCGACGAGATCCTCACGCTCATCGACATCGGCTTCCGCGGGTTCCTCGCCATCGACGAGGGCGAGCTGTGGCTCCTGAACGAGATGAAGAAGGCGGGGGAGATCCCGGCCGACGTCACCTTCAAGGTCTCGGTGTACGCGGGGCACGGCAACGCCGCCGGCGCGAAGGTGCTCGAGATGCTCGGCGCCGGCACGTTCAACCCGGTCGCCGACCTCACGCTCGATCAGTACGCCTCCATCCGGAAGGTTGTGAGCCTCCCGCTCGACATGCACATCCTCCTCACCGAGTCGTTCGGCGGGTTCACGCGGTTCTACGATGCGCCCGAGGTGGCGAGGACGCTCGCGCCGGTGTACTTCAAGATCGAGCCGGGCCCGGCGTGCGCCGCGACCGGCGCCGCGCTCTACAAGCCGTGGGTGAGCCCCGTGATGCTCGCCGAGTGGGCGCGCGAGAAGGTGAAGTACGCGCAGATCATCCACGAGATGATCCAGGAGAACTTCCCCGAGGCGACGATCTCGCAGGTCGGCGCGAAGGGGCTCGCGATCCCGAAGCCGTAGGGGGCCACACATGACGGAGCAGAAGGAACGCAAGAAGGTCACGCTGAGCACGCTCAGGGCGATGAAGCACAAGAAGGAGCCCATCGCCTGGCTGACGTGCTACGACTACCCGATGGCGCAGATCATGGACGCGGCGGGCGTGGACATGATCCTCGTCGGCGACTCGGGCGCGATGACGGTGCTGGGGCATCCGACCACGCTCCCGCAGACGCTCGACGCGCAGCTCATGCTCACCGAGGCGGTGCTGCGCGGCGCGAAGCACTCGTTCGTCATCGGCGACATGCCGTACATGACGTACGAGACCTGCCCGGCCGACGCCATCCGGAACGCGGGGAAGTTCATCCGCATCGGCTGCGACGCCATCAAGCTCGAGGGCGGGGCGAGGATCGCGCCGACCATCGAGGCGATGGTGAAGGCGGGACTCCCGGTGATGGGGCACATCGGCCTCACGCCGCAGTCGGCGCCGGCGCTCGGTGGCTACCGCGTGCAGGGCAAGACCGCCGAGGCCGCGAAGGCGCTCGTGGCGGACGCCAAGGCGCTCGAGTCTGCTGGGTGCTGGGGCATGCTCGTCGAGTGCGTGCCGCCCGAGACGATGAAGCTCATCCACGAGAGCGTGGACATCATCTGCATGAGCCTGGGCGGCGGCCCGAGCGCGGACGGCCAGCTCGTCATCGTGCACGACATGATCGGGTACTTCGCGGCGTTCAGGCCGAAGTTCGTGCGGCGCTACTGCGACCTGACCGAGGTTCTGGGGAAGGCGTTCCGGCAGTACGTGACCGACGTGAAGTCGAAGGACTTCCCGCAGCCCGAGCACTGCTACGAGATGACGAAGGAAGAGATGCAGAAGCTGGGGATCGTCGTGGAGGACTAGGGAGGCTTCGTGGGACGGCGGCTCGATGCGCACCTCAGGGCGAGGCCGTCGTTCGAGCGCCGGCTGAACGCCGTCGCGCTCTTCCTCGAGGACCTCGTGAAGGTCCCGGTGTTCCGATGTCAGCGGTGTGGGGAGTGCGTGCTCTCCCACACCGCTTTCATCTGTTCCCAGCGGTGCCCGAAGCGGCTTCGCAACGGCGCGTGCGGCGGGACGCGGCCCGGCGGGTTCTGCGAGGTCTACCCGGAGCGGCGCTGCATCTGGTACTGCATCTACGCGCGGTCCCGCGCGCTTCGCCGCATCGCGATGCTCACCGAGCGCGTCGCGCCGCACCAGTGGACGCTCGAGCGGACCTCGGCGTGGCTCAACGTGTTCCGCGGACGGATCCCGGGGCCGCAGCTTCTCGTGGGGAAGGTCGCCGGGCGGCTCGACGCGCGGACGGCGCGGAGGGCGCTCGAGGAGCGCGAGCCGTGACTCGCACGCTGCGCGAGGCCATCGCCTCCGGCCGGTTCATCGTGACCGGCGAGCTGGGGCCGCCGCTTGGCGCGTCGGCCGCCGCGGTCGCGAAGAAGGCCGAGCACTTCCGGGGCCTCGCCGACGCTGTCAACACGACGGACAACCAAAGCGGCATCGTCCGCATGTCGTCCGTCGCCGCGGCGAAGCTCCTCCTCGACGCGGGCGTGGACCCCGTCGTCCAGATGACCTGCCGCGACCGCAACCGCCTCGGGCTTCAGAGCGACATCCTAGGCGCGTCGGGGCTCGGCGTGACGAACTTCCTTCTCCTCACCGGCGACCACACGACGCTCGGGAACCAGCCCGACGCCCGCCCGGTGTACGACCTCGACTCCGTCCAGCTCATCGCGGCCGCGCGCGGCATGCGCGAGGGGCGCTTCATGAACGGTGAGGAGATCAAGTCGCCTCCCGCCATGCTGATCGGCGGGGCGGCCAACCCGTTCGCGGAGCCGATGGGCCTCCGCCTCACTCGCCTGGCGAAGAAGGTCGAGGCCGGCGCCGACTTCATCCAGACGCAGGCCGTGTTCGACCTGCCGCGCTTCCGGCGCTGGATGGCGGGCGTGCGAGATCTCGGGTTGCACGAGCTCGTGAAGGTCCTCGCCGGCGTGCTGCCGGCGCGGTCGGCGCGCGCTCTCGAGCGCATGCGGAAGGACGTCTCGGGGATGCTCATCCCGGACGAGGTCGTGCGGAGGATGGAGGCGGCGGCGAACCCGGAGGACGAGGGCGTGCGCGTCGCGTGCGAGACCATCGCCGCGCTGCGCGAGGTCGAGGGCGTGGCCGGCGTGCACGTCATGCCGGTCATGTGGGAGTCGGTGATGCCGCGCATCGTCGAGGGAGCGGGGCTCGCGCCGCGGGGCGCAGCCGGCGCGGAGGGCGCGGCGCCGTGAACGCCGAGACGCTGAGGGGCATGCTGTCCGAGCGCGTCCTCGTCTTCGAGGGCGGGATGGGGACGCTCCTCATGGAGCGCGTCCCGGGCCACCGCGCGCCCGACCTCCTGACCCTCGACGCGCCGCAGGTCATCGAGGAGATCCAGCGCGCGTACGTCGCGGCCGGCGCCCGAGTGCTTCAGACCTGCACGTTCGGCGCGACGCCGATCAAGCTCGACGCGATCGGCGAGCGGAGCAGGTTCGCGGAGATCAACAGGGCGGCGGTGGCGATCGCCAGGCGGGCGGCGGGAGCGGGTGAGCGCGGCGCGGCGGGAGGCGCGAAGGCACCCGTGCTCGTCGCCGGCGACCTCGGGCCGACCGGCCGGCTCGTCCGCCCGCTGGGCGACCTCTCGTTCGGCGACGCCTACGAGGCCTACCGTGCCCAGGCCGCGCTCCTCGCCGAGTGCGGCGTGGACCTCATCATCGTCGAGACGATGATCGACCTCCGCGAGGCGAAGGCGGCGCTCCTGGCCGCGCGCGACGCCACGGGGCTTCCGGTCGTCGTCACGATGACCTTCGACGAGCACTTCACGACACCCACCGGGACGGACCCCGTCACCGCGGCCACCGTCCTCTCGTCCATGGGCGCGTTCGCCGTGGGCGCGAACTGCTCCACGGGTCCGTCGCCGATGGTCGAGGTCGTCGGGCGGATGGCGCAGTCGTGCCGCGCGCCCATCATCGCCCAGCCGAACGCGGGCATGCCGGAGACGCACGACGGGAAGGCGGTCTATGCGACGACCCCCGACGAGTTCGCGGCGGAGGCGTCGCGGCTGGTCGCGGCCGGCGCGTCCATGCTCGGCGGCTGCTGCGGGACGACGCCGGCGCACATCGAGGCGCTCGCGCGGGCGGTCGAGGAGCGGCGGCCGGTGGCGCGAGCGGTCCCGAGCGCGCTCAGGCTCTCGAGCCGGACCGCGACCGTCGAGATCGGGCGCGGGTTCCCGTTCGCCGTCATCGGCGAGCGCATCAACCCGACGAACCGCGCCGCGCTCTCGGAGGAGGTCC
>Ga0194111_10002868_pt1 | contig 20809 bp, 23 predicted proteins | sample TA2KigC300mmetaG_FD_146194 | JGI IMG/M metagenome (GOLD analysis project Ga0194111, IMG submission 146194) | Freshwater microbial communities from Lake Tanganyika, Tanzania - TA2015033 Kigoma Deep Cast 300m | ecosystem: Environmental > Aquatic > Freshwater > Lake | place: Tanzania: Lake... | reverse complement strand
CCGGCATTACGGCTGTAAATGGCACGTGATTGTGACCGGAATCAACAGTATCGAACTCGAACCATTGGCCTCCGACCTTTCCGCATAGAACAACCTTGTAGGAGCCTGGCGGGTTTGTAGTGTAAAGGTAATTTGTCTTGGTTTGGCTCCAGGTGCCATTGGCTGGAACTGTCACATTGCTGTAAATTTCAAAGTCAAAAACATAGGTATTATCAGAACGGCGGATAGCTATGGCCACATTCTCGAAGGTCTTGGGAGCACCGCGCACCTCTTTCAGTGTGAAGCTGATGTTAAAATTCTGGCCCAAAACAACTTGGGCAGGAACGTTAATTCCTGACGAAATTGAGCAATACCCCTCCGGCATTACGGCTGTAAATGGCACGTGATTGTGACCGGAATCAACAGTATCGAACTCGAACCATTGGCCTCCGACCTTTCCGCATAGAACAACCTTGTAGGAGCCTGGCGGGTTTGTAGTGTAAAGGTAATTTGTCTTGGTTTGGCTCCAGGTGCCATTGGCTGGAACTGTCACATTGCTGTAAATTTCAAAGTCAAAAACATAGGTATTATCAGAACGGCGGATAGCTATGGCCACATTCTCGAAGGTCTTGGGAGCACCGCGCACCTCTTTCAGTGTGAAGCTGATGTTAAAATTCTGGCCCAAAACAACTTGGGCAGGAACGTTAATTCCTGACGAAATTGAGCAATAGCCACTAGGCTGATAAGTAAACCATCTGTCCTCGGAGGAATCTTCTTGGCCAAGGGCATAAACCACTACATACCATTTATAAGTACTACCGACAGTTAATGGAATGCCAGCGAGATTCACTGTGATCGACTTTGCTGAAATCTTCCCGCTTGCATATTTGAGCGTTCCACCTTGAGTCTTAATTTTAAGCTCGTATTGATCATTGTATGGGTGAGACCAGGAAAAAGTGCAAGAGGTGCTTGTGATCACAGCATTGTTTTCTGGCGAAATTAAAATCGGTTTAGTCAAGGCTGAAGAGTTTTGAGGTAGAAAAAATGTGAGCAGAGTAGGTAGAAGAAGTAAGGTGAAGATATATGACCAATTAAATTTTTTCATATTTCCACCTCTGGATCCTCTGGATCTCTTTTAGGAAGAAAGAATGAGATTCCTAAACATAGTTATATTTATAATAAATAATTACAATAATTTCTAATTATTACTTCTAAGAAAGAGCATTTTTTAAAAAATGTCAAGGATTTTTAATTATCCGTTTTTCAGCCAGTTTAGCCACGAGCAGGCACTTGATGAGTTTTTCGGCGTATTTCGGGATCGGGCGGCGGCCGTACTCCCAATGCTCGATGCAGGAGCGGGTGACTCCCATCTGCTCCGCCAGTTCCCGGCGGGTTTCATGTCCCAGCTTGAGGCGCAGTTCCTTAAATTCTGCCGGCGTCATAAAGATTGTTCTCCAAAAGGTATTTGACGGTGCCGGGATGCCAGCGGCCGCCGTTTTTGGCGGGAGTTCCCGTCTCGTTCAACTCCCGGGCGATCTTCCGGAGACTCCAGCCCTGGGCCCGCCATTCCTTGATCCGGGCCGCCCGCAGCTACCGCGCCCCCTTCGCCCCGGGAAGCAAACCCGTCAAGAAGCCCGCCTCCACCGGGGTCAACTTCAAGCCGGCCCGGGACTTCAAAAGGGAGCTAAATTCTTGAATGTTGCCCGGCCTTGAAAATAAAGAGTTGCAAAGTATATCACTAAGTGTTATATTAATAAAAAATGAGGGTCTTCAAAAACAAATGGTTCGCCCGCTGGGCGCGCTCGGAAGCCATCCCGGATTCCATACTGCGGCAAGCCGCGGCGGAGGTTATTGCGGAGCAGGTGGAGGCTGATCTGGGCGGCGGTTTGTTTAAAAAGCGGTTACCGCGGGAAGGAAGCGGGAAGCGTGGCGGCTATCGCGTCCTGATCGGATACAAAAAGCCGAATGTGGAACGGATTGTCTTCCTCTATGCGTTCGCCAAAAGTGCCAGGGCCAATATTTCAGACAAGGAACAGGAAGCCCTGAGTTTGGTTGCCGAGGCTTTTGTGGCTGCGACGGATGAGCAGGTGGGTTTGCTTTTACAGGAAGGCTCCGTAGTGGAGGTACACCATGAGTGAAATTTTGGATATTGCCCATGATATGGCGCGGGACCTGTTCAAGGCCGGGGCCATGGACGAAATTACCATGCGCCAGGTTAAGGCGCTCTGCTTGCCGCCCCAACGGACTTTTCGGCCCGAGGATATCCGGCGTATCCGCCTGGCGAACCATGTCAGCCAGGCTGTGTTTGCCGCGATCCTGGGTATCGGCAAAACCACGGTCCAACAGTGGGAGCAAGGGCAGAAAAGACCCAGCGGCCCGGCGCAACGACTGCTCGACCTCATTGACCGTAAAGGATTGGCGGCCCTAGGCTAATATCGGACTTTCCTTTGCGAGCGCACCGCCACCCTGGCCCTGGGAAAAGTGTTCCATAACCATGATGAGCCTCCGGGAGAAGCTGGTATCCGTCTTGTGGCCTTCCATGAGGTCTGTGAATTGTTGTTGGCCAGGATGATGATCTGCGCCACGGCCCGTTACGCCACCCGGGACGAGATCGAGGAAGCCAAACATGAGATCATCCGGATCCTGGAAAATGTCCTTTTCCAGCCTGATAGGAGAGATAGTCAACCCCAACTAGAAAAGGTCCCTGAAGCACCGTAACTCGCCCACCAAAATTAAAGGGCGGGTCGCCCCGCACGTTTATTCACACTCATCAAATTGTTTGTTCGTGATAAGGAGTCTTACAGAGGATATCTGCTGTTCATTATTTTTTTGGAAAAGTTAATGAAGTTGAGTATGGCATTTAACTAGCGGACTTAAGCTTAAAATTCTGCTACTGGGGAACATTCATTTTTTCTCGAACAAGTTGCAACTTACCATCTTTAAATTTAGCGATTACATATAACTGGTTGCCTTCGTTAGTTGTAAATTGAACCTCAAGCAATTTACCAATTTCTGAAAATAACTCTCCTGTTTTGACTCCCCCAACAATAAATGGAATACCTAAAGCTGGAACAAGAGTTATCCGTATCCCGTTGATCATTATTTCGAATTGTGCATATTGCTCTTTGCTGGACAACCTTAGATAAGGGGAATTTGGTGGTAAATAGTAATAAGTCATCAACTTTTTAGTAATAGGATTCCATACTATAGGACTACCTTTGCAATTTGCATCAGAACCATAAGCCATTGAAATATTAAAGTCCATTAATGCTTTATCAAGCGCAGTCATGCTATACGATTTGGCGTTTAATTGAGCAATAATTTCAATCAATGATACTTTTGTTTGTCCATAAACTAATAAAGGACTGGCGATCAGAACACAGATTATGGCTACTGTCACCTCTTTGAATCTCATTATGAGCTTCATTTCTATCTCCCCTTTACTTGAATACAAACTTAACTTTGGTTTCGTGAAGCCGAATCCTCTCATCAGCTGCATTATAGCACAAATCCCGCTGAAAGAATATTTTTCCCGATTTTGAAAATACCGTTACTTAATTTACCAGCTTGCCAGAGCTGCGAATTATCGCTTTGGTGAAGAAAATGCCAGATATGATCGGGTTAAAGCTGGCCTCAAGCTCACTCAATGGAGTCTTTAAAAATAGCCGTATAAAAATACTGCCCCGGATTTAGTACTCGAAATATTTTAGATTTTTCTCCAGATTACCCTATAATATGCTCATCGAAAGGCATTCTGGAGCGGACTCGAATAAATAGCCCTTTCGATCAATATTTGAAGGCTTTTGCCATAGTGGGGATGCCTCTCCTATTTTCGGCAAGGTCAGCGACGTTAGGTGCAAATTAACAGATTATGCAAGAAAGATGGGGCATTTACATCGACGTCGAGGGCTTCAGCGTACTCTATAGCCGCGAAAATCAAGTACTTTTAGCACTCGGTGATTTGATGGAAGCGATTTTTCTTATTGCAGAAAACTGCTATCCCGAATCGCCAGATCGCATCTTCGCGCACCAAACTGGCGACGGATTTGCGATCATCAGCGAGTTCGGCGCCGAGTCTCTGGAGGTACCCATTGCTATCTCCATCGCCTTGCTTCATCATGTCGCTGCACGCGGGCGGTTTGCGAAGGCATCGATTGGGGAGGGAGGTTTTTCTGATATAATTGGTTGTTACCCCGAGCGTGTGCTAAATGCCCGAACAAAAGATGGCTCTGTTAAAATGGGCGGCGGAATCATGACCCTTTTCCCAGTTATGGGAACAGTGCTCATTAATGCCGTCGGGGTTGCAAAGCGATCACCCAGTGGGGCATTACTCACAGTGGCCTCTTCAAATCGTACGCGATTGCCCGCGGATTGCATCGTGAAAGAGGTTGCAGATAGTCCTGTTCTTTCCATCGACTGGATTCATTCCCATCTCTCTCTTGTATCCCAACTTCAAGTATATGCTGGTCTCAGAAACCCTTCTGTCTCCGAAATCGAGGCAGCCTTTATTCAGTATGTATCGAATCAGAATCCTCCCCATAGTTGGGTGTATAGCACCGCACAGCTCTTAAGCCTTCCGTTAAGAATTCGTGAGGACGACTAATCTATTACTGATAACTTCAAGACTTTGAAAATATAAAAGGGGTTCAAGAAATGAACCAGTTGGAGAAGGCCATAATCAATGGTGCAGAGGATGCCCAAAAAGAATATGGCGAATTAACGGGGGGATGGTGGCTATCACATGGGCCAGAATCGTTTATCGAGCATTCCATTGCAATCAAAATTAAGAAGAAAGGATTCTGGGTTTATCCTGAAGCATCACCGCGGAAGATTATGAAGGAACGGAATGATCACCCAAGAGGTCGCCCCCCAAAGAATCTTGGTCAACGTTTCGACCTTGTAGTATGGAGCAAGTCAAGCAATAACATAAGAGCGATTATTGAGATCAAACGAGCTTGGAACATAACGAGTCTTCTCAATGACCGGGAAAAAATTGCGACCTTTCTCAAATTAAATGAATATGTAAAGTCGGGATACCTCCTTGCATATACGGAGGCCAAGGGAGAGAAACGCGCGGACACGTTATCGAACCGGTTAGACTATTGGGCTCTAGGACTGAATTGCAGGCTCGTCGGATACAATACTGATGCTCAGGGTGATGGAGAATGGGGTTGGGCTTTCGGGTTATTCCGATTGCTATGACCTTAAAACGCCGACTAACTCATATCTTGCCATTCGTAACTTATCCTCTTGCCCTGAAAAATTGCAGATATGATGCTCAAATCTCAAAGGCTATCATACCTTAATCCCCAACTGCTTTTCAGCCAATTTCGCCACGAGCAGGCACTTGATGAGCTTCTCGGCATACTTCGGGATGGGGCGGCGGCCGTACTCCCAGTGTTCGATGCAGGAGCGGGTGACTCCCATCTGGTCCGCCAGTTCCCGGCGGGTTTCGTATCCCAACTTGAGGCGAAGCTCCTTAAATTCTGCCGGCGTCATAAAGGTTGTTCTCCAATAGGTATTTGACGGTGCCGGGATGCCAGTGACCGCCGTTTTTGGCGGGGGTCCCCGTCTCGTTCAACTCCCGGGCGATCTTCCGGAGGCTCCACCCCTGGGCCCGCCACTCTTTAATCCGGCCCACGACTTCAAGCTCCTCCGGGTTCTCGATCAGGATGCTCCCTTCCCGGTCAAACCCGTAAGGTGTAAGGGGCGTAAGCCTCCCGGTGCGCCTTCTTGTGGGCCAGGGCCAAGCCGGTGCGTTCGGCGATGAGGTTGCGCTCCAACTCCGCCACCCCGGCCATCATGTTCAAGAAGAAGCGGCCCATGGCCGACGCGGTATTCAAGCTCTGCCCCCCCATGTCCACCAGGTGCAGGGCGATGCCCGCTTTGTCCCAGGCCCGGCTGAAGATGGGGGTTCTGGCTTACAACCTCCTGCATATGATCCGGAAGTTCTATGTTCGGGGGGAAGATGTGCGTCGGTCTATCGACTGGCTGATCAAGCGCCTGATCAAAGTGGGGGCCAGAGTTTCCTACCACGCCCGGCGGTGGTATGTGCATGTGGCCTCCGCTTTTCCCCTGGTGCACCATTATCGAGCGGTGCTGGCCTGGGGTTCTTAAGGCAACCACATTGAGGTATCCGGATTCTAAGGGGCAGGTATGCCAAAATTTATGAGAAAATTACTATATCCGGTTGGGTGGCTGACAAATTCTTTGAAATTTATGCTATCATCGCTGTCTAAAAATAATTCGGCTACAAAAGATGAATTTTATCGGGATTAAACCCGGGGAAAGATGTCCCCAAAACTATTTTTAACCGCCGTGGCCAAGACTGCGGCATAATCTCGGTCAATATGAATGTTATTGGACAACGGAAAAAGGGAAGGGCCTTATTTATCAGGCCCTTCCGGAAGGTATCAGATGATACTGGATTTGATTTTGGTGGAGGCGGCGGGAGTCGAACCCGCGTCCGCAAAAAGTCCCTATAAGCGTCTACATGCTTAGCCGGTGTTTTATTTTCGCCCCAAGAGACTTCCCTCGGCAGAATTCCCTGAGGCTAGCCCGCATTAAAATTTTCGTCCGGCCACCCACAGGCAAGGTGGACAGCTTTGCCGAAATGTCGTCACCTGGAAACCTTATTTCGGCCTCAGGCCCCAGGCGCTGGCTTTAAGCAGCCAGAGCGTAGCCGTAGTTGTCGGCAGTTATGGTTTCCTACCCGTTTTACGAGCGGACAGGACCTCGGCATGCAACTTACAGTTTTCTGTTTACGTCGAAGCCGTTTCGCCCCCTGGTTTTATTATAAGGATTTTTTGCGAATTTGCAAGCTAGTGGATTGATTCAAAATTAGTTCTGCGGTGGCTGCGGTTCGGGATGTTCAGCGCGCCCGGATCGTCATGCTGGCCGCAGCCGGCAAGGAAAACCGGGAGATCGCCACCCAAGTAGGTCTCAGTATCAAGTCGGTCTCCCTGTGGCGCAACAAACTGTCGACTCCTGAGCAGACCCTGATCTCCTCATGAGACCACGAATATAAAACTCGTTACCTGCTCGCGCTCCGGCATTCTCATATAAAATTCGCATTCAAAAGGCATTATGCCGTAGGGGCGAACCTGGTGTTCGCCCACTCACCCTTCCCCCAACTTAATCCCGGCTCCTGAGCTTGGCCAGGAGGCGCAGGATCTCCAGGTACAGCCAGATAAGGGTGACCATGAGGCCGAAGGCCCCGTACCACTCCATATACTTGGGGGCGCCGTGGGCCGCGCCCTGCTCGATGAAGTCAAAGTCCAGCACCAGGTTCAGCGCCGCAATTACCACCACGAAGAGGCTGAAAGCGATGCCCACCCAGCCGGTGGCATAAAAAATAGAAACCCGCACCCCGAAGAAAGAAAGAATCAGCGTAATGAGGTAAAACAAGGCGATGCCGCCGGTGGCCGCCACCACCCCCAGCCTGAAATTCTCGGTGGCCCGGATGAGTTGGGACTTGTAGGCCAGGAGCAGGGCCAGGCAGGTGCCGAAGGTGAGGGCCACCGCCTGAATGACGATGCCGGGAAACTGGGCTTCAAAGATGGCGGAGATGCCGCCCAGGGCCAGGCCTTCCAGCAGGGCGTAAAGGGGCGCGGTCACCCCGGCCCACTCTTTCTTAAATATGGTCACCAGCGCCACCACCAGGCCGCCGATGACGCCCACCAACAGCCAGGGGGTCACTGCCGCCGGATTGCGGGTTTGAAAAAACAGGTTCCATACCCAGCCGGCAGTAAGGAGCACGCACAATATCAAGATAAGGGCCTTGTTCACCGTGCCCTGGATGGTCATGGCGCCCGCCGGGGCCACTCTGCCATAGCCTGTGAAGGTGTCGGCCCTCAGGGCCGGATTGGCGGTGGGCATATGATCTCCTTGGTTGTCCGTTGCTTGTTTGCTGTTTTCTATTCCGGGTGGCAGTTCAGCCGCTGAAAAGCAACGGCACGAAAAAAAGGGACCGGCGCCGGTCCCTTTTTAGATTCCTTAAAGACAAACTTCACCCCTGGGAATCAGATGGCTTTCCCAAGTCTTTTCTAGGTCGTGGCCTTGCGGCGGAAGCCCCGTTCGCCCAGCCCCTTTTCTTTGGCCAGCTTGCGGCGCTGTTCCGAATATTCTTTGCACACCAGGGGGTATTTCTTGGGGTCCAAACTGTATCTCTTGAAATAATCCGCCGGCGCCAGATGGTGGGCCTTGCGCAGATGGGCTTTCAAGGTCCGCATTTTCTTGCCGCATTCCAGGCAAACCACGTACTTGTCTTTGACGATCTCATCCAACGGCACCGAGGGTTTTCTTACCACTTCTTCCTTGGCCTTTTCCGGCGCCGCCACCACCGGGGCCACCACGCCTTCTTCCAGAGATGTCAGCAGGTTAAAAACTTCTTTAATTTCCTCCACCAATTCTTTGGGAGTGAGTTCGGTCATAGAGGCATGGGAAATTACAATCTGGGCGGTTAATTTCAAAACTTCGGTGGCCATAACGTTCGGTCCTCTCAATTAGTATTTTACAAATACATTCAGGATGTTTCATTGTTTTATATTAATACTCAATTTCCCTTGTCAAGATATTTTTTCCCTTCCTATTATTTTTTTAATGACTTAGTTATTTTTTTGTATAAGGGAATGGCAAAAGACCACAGTCCAAAATAGAGATTTATTTACTTCCTCGCGCGATTTCCTGCAATGCCGCCGGATCGTTGACGGTTATCTTTCCCCTGTCCACTTCAATCACGCCTATGCTTTTAAATCTAGCTAAAGTGCGGGACAATGTTTCACTGATAGTGCCCAGATAAGCCGCCAGATGGGTTTTGGTGGTGGGCAATTCCACCGCTAATCCCGGAGCGATTCTTCCATGGGTCTCTTTGCATCTTTCCAAAACATAGCGGGCCAGACGGGCTGATACTTCTTTTAAAGACAGGTCCTCCAATTGTCGGGTCAGGTGATACATTAATTTGCTCAATGTGGCCAGCATGTTGCGGGTCAGGGCCGGGGACGCGGCCAGATACTGTAAAAACGGGGCCTTGGGGAAAAACAGGGTCAGGCTGTCCTCCAGGGCCACGGCCGTAGCCGGATAGGCGATTTCGGCAAAGACCGCCGCCTCCCCGAAGGTTTCCCCCGGCATCACCAGACGGATGATGAACTCCTTGCCTTCCGGGGAGCTTTTCACCAGCTTGATGAGGCCCTTCACCAGGATGTGAAACCCCTGGGCCTCTTTGCCTTCCCAAAAGATAACTCCCTGGCGGGGAAAACTGCGGCTTACCGCCATCCGGGCCAGGGCCTCCAGGTCGGTCGCCCTGATTCCGGAAAATAGATAAATTCCCCGGAGGACTTGTGCTTTGTCAATGGACGGCTCCATGGCTGCCTCTTAAAAGACGGTTTTCGGTTTTCGGTTTTTTTACGGCTATTTAAAGGACCACAGTTTTTCCAGCCTATTTTAGACCTTGTCAAGCTCCTCACAAAGTACAAAACATATAACGGTTGGTCTCGCCTGCGTTTTTTTCACTAATCCGATCCCTGATCCCTGGCCACTGCTCACTGCTTTCTGCTCACCAACCCCTAATCCCTTGACGTGGCGAGCCGGGCTTTGATAAAGTGCTAACGCCATTCTCATTCCCCGGAAGGTTCACCTGCCGGGACGCCATCTGAATAATCGAAAGGAGGCGCATATGAACTGGGACAAATGGGCGTTATGGATATTGGCGGGAATCTTTCTGGTGGGGGGCTGCGGCAAGGCCACTACGGACGAGGTCCGCATTGGGATTAATGCGGAAATTACCGGGAGCAAACCCACCTTGGGCGACTCCTGCAAGAAGGCCGCGGAACTCCTGGCGGCCGAGGTGAACAAGGACTGGGGCATTAAGGTGGGAGAAAAAAAATATCTCCTCAAGCTTTTCATCGAAGACAATGAAGACAAGGCCGAATCCGCCGCAGCCGCGGCCCAGAAACTCATCAGCCAGAATAACGTTCTGGCCATCATCGGGCCCAACGCTTCCGGCAACGCCATCCCCGCGGCCCGCATCTGCGAGGATGCCGGGGTCATCATGATCAGCCCCTGGTCCACTAACCCCAAGACCACTGAAGGCAAGAAATTCGTGTTCCGCGCCTGCTTCATCGACGACTTCCAGGGCCAGGTCATGGCCAAGTTCGCCCGGGACACTCTCAAGGCCCAAACCGCCGCGGTCCTCTATGACGTGGCCTCGGAATACAACAAGGGCATCGCCGAGTTCTTCAAAAAATTCTTCGAGCAGGCCGGCGGCAAGGTGGTGGCTTTCGAGTCCTACACCAAGGATGACAAGGATTTCTCCTCCCAGCTCACCATCATCAAGGGGGCCAGGCCCGACGTGCTCTTCCTGCCCAACTATTACAACGAAGTGCCGCTCCAGGCTCAACAGGCCCGGCGGCTGGGACTAACCATCCCCATTATCGGGTCCGACTCCTGGGGCAGTGAGGAACTGCTCCGCCTGGGCGCCCAGGAATTGGAAGGCAGCTACTTCAGCACCCACTACGCGCCGGATATTGCCACGGAGACGGCTCAAAAATTCATCCGGGAATATGAGTCCAGGTACGGCAAGAAACCCGATGATGTGGCCGCCCTCACCTATGATGCCGGCCGTTTGCTGTGCGCCGCCATCATCCAGGCCAAGTCCGTGGACCGCAAACAAGTGCGGGAGGCCCTGGCTTCCATCAAGGAATTTGAAGGCGTCACCGGCAAAATGAAATTCTCCGGCGCCGGCGACCCCGTGAAGAGCGCGGTGATCCTGCAGATCAAGGATGGGAAGTTCAAATTTTATTCCACCGTTCAGCCTTAAAAGCAGTTTTCGGTTTTCGGTTTTCGGTAAATGATCAAGATTGGGGCATAGGTTTTCTTCCTATGCCTCAATAGCGTATCGCACTATGATTCTCGTTCCCAAGCTCCTGTTTGGGCACTATTAAAGGTCTGTAATTCTCACATGCTCCAACTCCTGGCCCAAAACGTCCTGAACGCCCTACAATTGGGGAGCGTCTACGCCCTCATCGCCCTGGGCTATACCATGGTGTACGGCATCCTCACCATGATCAACTTCGCCCACGGCGACATCTTCATGGTGGGCTGCTACCTGAGCCTGGCCGCCGCGGCCTTCCTCCTGGGCTGGCAGGCGAATCTCCCCCTGCCCCTGGTCTTCACCGCGGCCCTGCTGTTCAGCATGGTTTTGACCGCGCTCCTGGGGGTGACCATCGAACGCCTGGCCTACCGCCCCTTGCGCCAGGCCCCCCGGGTGTCCGCGGTCATCACCGCCCTGGGCGTGGGCCTATTCCTGGAGAACTTCACCCTGGCGATTTTAGGGCCCGAACCCCGGCAATTTCCAAGCCTTATCGCCATGACTCCCTGGGAGGTGGCCGGCCTGACCGTCACCCCCCTGCAAATCCTCATCGTCCTGCTGGCCGGGGCCCTCATGGTCCTCCTGGACCTCCTGGTGCGCCGCACCCTCCTGGGCATGGCCATGCGGGCCATTTCGTATAACCGTCCCATCGTCCCTCTCATGGGGGTGCCGGTGGACCGGGTCATCTCCATTACTTTCGCCATCGGCTCCGCCATCGCCGCGGCGGGGGGCCTGCTCTACGGCCTGGCCTACCCCGTCCTGGACCCCTACATGGGCATCCGCATCGGCTGGTGGGCCTTCATCGCCGCGGTGGTGGGCGGCATCGGCAACATCCGGGGCGCCATGCTGGGCGGCTACCTCCTGGGAATCGTGGAGGTCTTCACCCCGGTGTTCCTCCCCTCCTCCACCTACCGGGACTTCGTGGCCTTTTCGCTGCTGCTCCTCCTGCTGGTCTTTAAACCCACCGGCCTCCTGGGCCGGCCGGTGTTCGAAAGGGTGTGAATCCGGTGATCAGTAATCAGTGGCCAGTGGTTATTGGCAACTGATCACTGATTACTGATTACTGATTACTGATCAAATGGCAACTTCGGATAAGGGGAAAAGTCTTCTGATCTGTCTCGGCGCGGTTCTCCTCCTGGCCCTGTCCTGGGCTTTGCCCGCGTCCGGCTTCCTCAACCCCTATATCGTCCAGGTCCTCATGTACGTCGGGATCAACATGATCCTGACTATGGCCCTGAACCTGGTGAACGGCTACATGGGGGAGTTCTCCGTAGGCCACGCCGGGTTTATGGCCATCGGGGCGTACGTCTCCTCCATCATCACCGTGGCGGTGCTGCCCCGGGAGTTGGCCCCCTGGCTCTTCCCCCTGGTCCTGGTGATGGGCGGCCTGGCCGCGGCGGCCGCCGGCCTCATCGTGGCCTATCCCTCCTTCCGCACCCGGGGCGACTACCTGGCCATCGTCACCCTGGCCTTCAACATGATCGTCAAAAGCGTCCTGGAAAACCTGGAAATCCTGGGCGGCCCCCGGGGCTACCTGGGGATGCCCCGCCTCACCAACCTGGTCTGGGTTACGGCTTGGGTCCTCATTACCCTGCTGATTCTGCGCAATCTAATCTATTCCAACTTCGGCCGGGGTATCATGGCCATCCGGGAAGACGAGGTGGCCGCCAACTTGACCAGCGTGGACACCCGCCGGGTGAAAATCATCGCGTTTCTCGTCTCCGCGTTTTTCACCGGCATCGCCGGGGGGCTGTTCGCCCACGTGCTCCAGTTCATCAACCCCCGGAGCTTCTCCATTCTGAAATCCACGGACATGCTGGTCATGGTCTATCTGGGCGGGGTGGGCAGCCTGGCGGGGTCGCTCCTGGGCGCCGCTATCTTCACGGTGCTCTTGGAAGTCCTGCGCCCCCTGGGCCTGTGGCGCTGGGTGCTGGGGCCGCTCCTGCTGGTCCTGCTCATGATCTTCCGGCCCCGGGGCATCATGGGCCTGCGGGAATGGCGCTGGCTCCAACCGGTGTTAGCATTTGGGGGAGGGGGTCAGGGGCCGACGGCCCCTGGCCCTCCCCCCGCATAAGCCTTTTTGCCAGGGCCGCAGACCCTGGCAAAAAACTTAATTATGCGACAAATACTAGAAATCATCGACCTCTCCCATAACTTCGGCGGCCTGCGGGCGGTGTCGGATTTTTCCCTAACGGTGGGGGAAGGGGAGCTGGTGGGGGTGATCGGCCCCAACGGCGCGGGCAAGACCACCATTTTCAATCTCATCACCGGGGTCTTTCGCATTGCTCAGGGCCGCATCCTTTATCAGGGCGAGGACATCACGCAGTGGCTCAGCAACCGCATCACCGCTGCGGGCATTGCCCGCACTTTCCAGAACATCCGGCTTTTCAAGGATTTGACCGTCCTGGACAACGTGCGCCTGGGGGCCTTCTCCCGGCACCGTTATTCCCTGATGGAGTCATTGTGGCGCAGTTCCAATTTCCGGGAGCAGGAAGAGCGCCTGACCCGACGGGCTTACGAGTTGCTGGAGCGGTTCCAGGTGGCCCACTATGCCGGCGTCCCGGCGCGAAACCTGCCTTACGGCGAGCAGCGGCGCATCGAAATCGCCCGGGCTTTGATCAGCCAACCCCGGTTGCTGCTCCTGGATGAGCCGGCGGCGGGGATGAATCACGCCGAGGCCGAGGAACTCATCCGGCTGATCCGGGAATTGAAAGAGGAGTTTTCCCTGACCATTCTGCTCATCGAGCACCAGATGCGGGTGGTCTTGAATCTTTGCCAGCGGGTCACGGTGCTGGACTTCGGGGAAACCATCGCCTCGGGCCCGCCCCAGGAAATTCATCACCATCCCGCGGTCCTGGAGGCTTACCTGGGCCGGGACATTTAAGCAGCTGTCAGCAGTCAGATTTCAGCTATCAGCTGATTCTTGATTTTCTTAATGCTGGCGGCTGACTGTTGGCTGCTGAAAGTTACTTATGACACCATTACTGGAAGTAACCGACCTGTGGATCGCCTACGACCGCATCGCCGCGGTGCGGGGGGTGTCTTTCCACGTGGGCGCCGGGGAGATCGTCACCCTCATCGGGGCCAACGGCTCGGGGAAATCCACTATTTTAAGGGCCGTCTCCGGGCTGGTCCCCGTATCCCGGGGCCGGATCAGCTTTGCCGGGGAAGACCTGGTGAAGCTGCCATCTTATCTCCGGTCCCAGGGGGGCATCGCCCACGTCCCGGAAGGCCGGGGGATTTTCGGGAACCTCACCGTTCAGGAAAACCTGCGCCTGGCCGCCTATGCCCGGCGGGACAATGAGATTTACTCCGACCTAAAAGGGGTTTACCACCTCTTCCCCCGGCTGGGGGAACGGCGCCTCCAATGGGGCAACACCCTGTCCGGCGGGGAGCAACAGATGCTGGCGGTGGGACGGGCCTTGATGAGCCGGGCCAGGCTGCTCCTGCTGGACGAACCCTCCATGGGCCTGTCCCCCATGTTGGTCCGGGAAATCTTCCGGGTCATCAAGCGCATCAACGAGCAGGGAGCCACTATCCTCCTGGTGGAGCAAAACGCCCACCTGGCCCTGGAGGTGGCCCACCGGGCCTATATCCTGGAGACGGGGGAAGTGGCCCTGTCCGGTCCCAGCGCCGAGCTGCGACATAATCCCCAGGTGTGGGAGGCGTATTTGGGCGGAACGTAAAAAGGTTTTCGGTTTTCGGTGGGGTAATGGGGGCTTTTGCCCTTTCGCCTTTTAACTTTTGCCCTGGTGATTAATCTGGGTCAATCTTCTTCGATCTTCTCCATGTGGTGCACCCGCAGGTAAAGGCCCCCGCCCAGGGAGGACAGTTCCCCGTAAATCATGAGGTGATCCATGCGCTTGATGGAGGATCCTTTAATCTTATCTTTGACCACCTCATCCTTGTCCAAAGCCGCCAAATCAAAATATTCCCGCATCTCCGGGGCGCCGTAAGTGGCAAACCACCGGAGGCGGCGCCACCCCAGGGGGTGGAGGGCTAAAGTGAGGTAATTGCGCACCATGTCCGGGTCATAGGTGAGGAACTCCCAGAAATAGGCGGGCACCCGGACTTTCTGGCCGGCCCCCAGTCCGCCGGCGCGGGTATTGAGCAGTTGGCTGTAGGAAATGAGAGTGTATTCCCGGGCCTCAAAGGACACCGGCATAGGCCGCAGTTCCCCGCACGATGTCCCATGGAACAGGGCGGCGGCCAACAGGATCGCCAGGAATCCCCGGCGCCAGTCGTCCTTCCAAAAAAACGGCTTATCCATAAGGTTGCCAGTGGAAATACTTTAGCATAAAATTACTGCAGAAAGGAGACCTTAATGGCTTGCGCTATTGTTATCCGCTATCATGACGGCTTCCAGTCCTACCTGGTGCTGGACGAGGACAACCCCCGGGAGTTGTTGCGCCATTGGGGGTTTAAGGAGGAGTTTTCGGCCCGCCCCTGGCTGGGCTCCCTGGACCCCGTGGACGCCCTGGAAGAATGGGCGGAAATGCTGGGGGAAGACCCTTTGAACTATCAAATTGCCGATGAAAATAATCAGGTTTTTTCCCTGGAGCGCTCGTTTTGGGATGGGGTTCGGGTCTGGCCTGAATAATTTTTACCCAACCGGAATCATATTAATATACCAAATTTGTCTTCATAGCTAAGATGAATTTTCCTCTAAAACCTTTTCTAATAATAAATTTTCCTTCTTTCAAATTCTCGCTTTCTTTTTCTTGATTTAAGTCTCCAAAGTATGGTAATTATGCTTTTGCTCCCCTATACTGAAATTCGGATAAGCCTATAGTTGTTGAGTTTTATTATATATATTGTCTTGATGTAAAGTTATTTCGGCGCTCTGACGGAGGCCGAAAATAAGGAGGAAGTCGTAGGGCTTGAAACCTTGATAAAATTGTTTGTCGTTTGAGCCCGGTTATCCGGCAAAGGCTGCCAAGGAGGCCCTTATGCGCTGCGGCAAGTGGCTAAGTCTAATAGGGAAATTAGTATTGATGATTTCCCTGTGCTGGGGGGCGACCCTGGCAGACGCCGAGCCGCCGCCTGCAGGCCGGCTCATCCTGTGCCAGGGCGAGGTGCAGGTGCGCCGGGCCGGCGCCCTTCGGTGGGAATCCGCCCGGCTTCATCAAGAGATTTTTGAAGGGGATGCCTTAAGGACCGGGGCCGCGTCCCAAGCTGCGGTGCTTTGCGCGGATGAAAGCCAGGTCCGGCTCAATGAAAAGACCCTGTTAATCCTTAAGAGTGTGGCGCCTTCCCCCCGCCTGCGGCCCGGAGAGGTGACCCCCGCCGCCCCCAAGGCGCCTCCCACCAGCATTTACCAGGTTCCCCAGGGAGAAATCTGGCTGCGCAACAAGCGGGAAAAATTCCAGTTTGAACTGGAAACCCCGGCAGCCACCGCCACCATCCGGGGCACCGAGATCAACATCCGGGTGGGCCAGGACGGGGCCGCCCGGGTCATCCTCCTGGAAGGCAGCATCTGCCTGGCCAACGCTTACGGGGAAGTCTGCCTCCGGCCGGGGGAGGAGGGCTTTGTGGTGCCGGGCCAGGCCCCCACCAAGCAGGTGCTGGTGCAACCTGCGGACGCGGTGCAATGGTCCCTCTATTATCCAGGTATTTTCAGTTTCCGGGACCTGCCTCTTACCCCTCAGCCGGGAGAAACCCGGGCCCCCGCCAACCCCCCGCCTAATCTGGCCGCCATGGTCCAGGAAGGAGAGCGCGCCTATGATGATGGCCGCTTGGAAGAAGCCCGACAGATAGCCGAAGCCATTCTGGCGATAAATCCTGACAACGGCCGGGCCTTTACTTTGCTGGGTTGGATCGCCCTCCAGAAGCATGCTCCGGAAGAGGCCCTGGGGTATTTCCGGCGGGTGCGCCAGGTGGACGAGCGGGCCATCATCGGCCTGGCCCTGGCCCGCTACCGGCTGGGGGACGCGGGCGGGGCCCTGGAAACCATGCAAATGGCTTACCGGCTCCCGCCCAATGCGCTGCTGGTGTCCATGGCCAGCTATTTCGCCCTTCTGGCCGGTCGGGTGGATCAGGCCCGGACCGCCCTGGAAGCCATCAGCCGCAAAGGGCCCCCATACGGGCTGCCCCACGCCTTGCTGGCCCAGATTTACCTGATCCAAAACAAGAAAGAGGCGGCCCAGGCCCAAGCCGCCACCGCCCTGTCGGAATCCCCCAACTCGCCCCTGGCCCTCCTGACCATGGGCCTGGTGAAAATGGCAGTCTTCGATCTCCCCGCGGCCATCCAGTATTTGGAGAAAGCGGCAGCCGCGGACCCGCGTTTTGTGGATGCCTACGTGTACCTGGCCCGGATCTGGCTTGGTTCAGATTATCTTTCCCGGGCGCAGAAGACCATCAACCGGGCCCTGCGGCTGGCGCCGCGAGACGGGACTGTCCTTTCCCTGGCCGGGTTCGTGCGCCTGGGATACCGGGACTTTGAAGGCGCCCAGAAATTGTGGGAGGAGGCTGTTAAGGTCAACCCCCGCTTGGGCGAGCCGCACCTGGGGCTGGCCATTTACCAGTTCCGCCACCGGCGCTACAACCTGGGGCTGGAGGAAATGCTCACCGCCACCCTGCTGGAGCCCCGGGTCTCCCTTTACCAGAGCGAACTGGGCAAGGCCCTGTACCAGAGCCGGTCTTTTGACCGGGCCCTGGAAGTGTGGGACTATGCCAAGACCCTGGATCCCAAGGACCCCACCCCGCACCTGTACAGGGGCATTGCCCTCACCGACCTGAACCGGCCGGGGGAAGCCATTCAGGAGATCAACAAGTCCATCGAACTGAACGACAACGTGGCCATCTTCCGCGGCCGCCAATCCCTGGACCGCGACCTGGCGGTGCGCAACGTCAGCCTGGCCCGAGCCTATCAGCAGTTGGGCTTGACGGACTGGGCTTTCAGCAAGGCGGTGACCGCCGTCAAGTATGAGCCTTTCAACAGCTCGGCCCACCTGTTCCTGCGGGACGTCATGGCCGCGGCCCGGTCCGGTTCTGCAGCCCCATTTCTTACCGCCGGCCTGCTCCTGGGCACCGCCAACACCGAGGCGGCCCTGTTCCGGGTGCTTTCGCCCGCTAATCAGGCCACTTTCCAAAGTCTGCAATTCCGGGGGACCGAGGCCCTGGGATTGACCCGGGATTACGCCCCCATGTTCGAGATGCCATACGCCAGGATCGGCGTTACCGGAGGCATCGGGGCCGCGGAAGGGAGTAAACTGCGCCAGGATCACCAGGGAGTGGCTTACGGGGGCGCACCCGGGGCGGCCTTCGAGGTCTTTGGGAGATTCACCGAGGACCCCTTGGGACGGCCGACGACTACCGATGTTCTTTCCTTCAGCGGCAGCAACCAGTCATACAGTGTCGAGGCCAACGCCAAATGGGAGCCCACGGTCGGGGGCACGCTCACCGGCCTTTTTGAATACGCCGACGTAAAAATTAGAAGCGATAGCACACCCTTCCCGGGCTTGGTCCTGTCCAATGGCATAAACCTGCGCTCCCACCTTTATGAGCTGGCTTACTATCACCGCTTTAATCCCCGGTCGGCTTTTCTAGCCTATTTTTCCCATAACAAAATCCCCTTTCACTTCTTCACCCGCGATGTCTTGGGCGGATTGCTCTTTCCCGGCTCTTTTGATCAAGAGTTCGATAACATCCAGCTTCAACAGCACCTGGTCCTGCCTTTCCTGGGGGAGCACAGCCTCATCGCCGGCTTTGATTACTTTGCCGCCAATATCAGCCAACAGTTTCGTATTGACGTGGCAGGGGTGGGAACCGTTTACAGCGCTGATGACCGGCCGCCCTTTTGGTCCCGCAGCTTTTACCTCCAGGATTACTGGCGGGTGCGCCAGAACCTGGTGCTGGAGCTGGGCCTCTTCAAAACCTTCCAGAAGGACGCCGCGGGCTTTCCCGGAACCTTCTATCAATCAGTGTGGAGCCCCCGCTTCGGGGCCAATTTCCAGTTCGGGGTGGGAAACACCCAGCACGTCTTGCGCGCCGTGGCGGAGCGCCACTTGACCAGCCACTTGGCGGTCCAACCTATTCTACTGCCGTCTGAGGTGGCCGGCTTCCCCTGGGCCATTGACTCCCCTTCGGGGTCGGATGTGCGCCAGGCCGGGTTTGCCTGGGAAGCCCACTGGGACCCCAAGACCTTCTCCACCCTGCGCCTGAACGCCCTGCGGATCTCCACTCCTTTTTTTGCCAACCCTCTGCCCGGTATCCCAGGCGACCCGTTTTGGCAAACCTGGAAGCGCTATCAAGGCTCCCTGGTCCTGAACCGCATCCTCACCACCTCCCTGGGGCTGTCCCTGGGGGTGGCGGGCAAAAGAATCGTACCTGACCTTTCTTTCCAGTTTTCAGATAACCTCCAGGACTTTTGGGAACTCAACACCTTTTTCAGCCTTTCTTACCTGCACCACACTGGATGGCTGGCCCGGATAACCCCGCTACTGGTGACGCAGTTCGGTAAAATTATTGGACATGAAGCGTACAACCCCTTTGTTATCATGAATCTCACCCTGGGCCGGGAGTTCCCCGATAAGCGGGGCTTCGCCCTCTTTGAGGTCCAGAACCTGTTCAACCGCACCCCCTTTTACTCTTTGGAGCCCCGGCGCGATCCTGAATTCCCTTCGCAACGGCGGTTTATGTTCAGACTGGGTTTTTATTTCTAAAAAGGTTCGGCGGGCTTCCCACCGAAGCCCGTCAGGCTTACCCCAGGAAGCCATCCGGCCATACAGCCGGTTAGCGGGCATCACCATTCTCTTAAAAAGAAAGGATGACTATGAAACCAATGGGCAAGCTGAGCACTCTTCCGTTTTTTCTGGCGCTTATCGTTTTTTTTAATGGCGCCGCGGCGGCGGAACCGCTGCGTTATGCCGGACAATTTTTTGATTTTACCCACCACCGTTTAGCGTTCGTTGACATTATAGATAAAAATAACAGTAAGATCGGACCGCTGATCATCGATAAAAAGGGGGGGCCGCAAGATGCGCCCCGTTTTCAGCAATATGCCCTCACCGAAACCGGGGCCTTTATCCTGCGCCTGGTGCTGCAAGAGGTGGATCCTGAGCACATCAAGAGGATCTACATGTCGGAATACAACGTCAGCGAAGACAAAGCCAATACTCACATTAATAAACTTATCGATAACCTTACCGGCAAGGTGGGAGGCAACCCCGCCCCCAACACCCCAAAGCTGCTGAAAAATATTACTAAGAGGCCCAAAACGCCCGGTGAACCCGGGGTCCAACCTCCGAGCCATTTCGGGCGAGCCCTGCCCATCAGTCTCGATGTGGACCTGAATCAGATGGGGGGAGGCGGATATAAAATCCCCCCGCGGTGATCTCATAACGCGACGCTGGCCGCCATCGGTTTTATCTCGGGGAGTCATCCGGCCATGAGGCCGGCAGGAATAAACCGCCAATGGGCGGCAATCTCTAAAGGAGGGAGCACTTATGGATCAGTATCCCGGGCACTATTGCAAGTTCGCCGATGAACAAGGACAGGAAGTAAGCAACCGGGTGGTGTTTGTGGAGGTGAAAAACCCCGGCTCCGGCTTCAAAGCCGGCCCTCAAATTATCGATAAACGGCCCTCCCGAGACAAATATCGACGGATTCCTCTCAATGAATCCCAGGCCTTTATCCTCCGCCTGGCGCTGCAGGGGATACCCATGGATCACCTTACGGACCTATACCTGTCCGAATACGACATGGGGTCGATGAATCGGGAGCAAGTCACCGCCAAGATTGAGGCGTTTATCGAGGCTCTGGTGAAAAAAAAGATTCTCCTGCGGGTTAAAAAGATCAAAAAAAACCACGTGGATTTTGACGTACCCGCAGACCCTTCCGTGCCGCTGGTTTCTGAGCCTTTCAATGAACCCCTGGTGATTGATTTCGGAGTGGATCTGAATCAAACCGGCACCTTATATTACAAAATACCGCCCAGGTGATATGGAAATCCTTGCCCTTGAA
>Ga0194111_10002864_pt1 | contig 20822 bp, 21 predicted proteins | sample TA2KigC300mmetaG_FD_146194 | JGI IMG/M metagenome (GOLD analysis project Ga0194111, IMG submission 146194) | Freshwater microbial communities from Lake Tanganyika, Tanzania - TA2015033 Kigoma Deep Cast 300m | ecosystem: Environmental > Aquatic > Freshwater > Lake | place: Tanzania: Lake... | reverse complement strand
TTGGTGTCTTGGTGGTTAGAAGCAGCCAAGACGGACTGGAGCTTCAGCGGCGCAGCCGCTTGACCAGCTTCTTCCACTCTTCCTGATAGCCCAGGCGCTGGTAGAGGCGCCGGGCCGGGGCGTTGAAACTGCTCACAGAGAGGGCCAGGTAGGGCAGCCCCTGGCCGGCGGCGAAGTCCTCGGCGGCGCGCAGGAGCGCCGCGCCCACGCCGCGCCGCCGCACCCCCGGCGCGACGGCGACGTCGGCCACGAAGCCCTGGGGCTCGCCGGTCAGCTCGTCGTGGGTATTGAGGATGAGGACGATGTAGCCCAGACGCTGGCCCTGCTCGTCTGTGGCGATGAGGGTGACCGACTGGAGATCGGGCGAGCGTCCCCATTCCTGCCAGGCGCGCACCCGCGCTGCGATCTGCTCCAAAGGTGTCTGGCGTAGGGGCGAGATGCTGGCGCGTGCCGCCTCCAGGCTGAGGGTGGTAATGAACTCCTCATCTTCCTGAGTAGCCGCTCGTACATGAATCAACATCGCCTCGTCAAAATTCACGTTTCATGTTTCACGTCTTGACAATGCTAGATTTCAACCGTCATTGCGAGGAGCCTCCCTTCGTCGGCCCTGAACGCAGTGTAAGGGTCGGCGAAGGGAGGCGACGAAGCCCCGATACATCACCGAAAATGGAAGTATCGGGGCGAAGCAATCTCCCTCGTGGCGCAACAACGAGATTGCTTCGCTGCGCTCGCAATGACAAATGTAACATTGTCAAGACGTTTCACATTTCACGCTTCATTACGTGGAAGCGCCGCGCCTCTTGGAAGCCGACGCGGGCGTAGAGGTGGGCGGCACGCTCGCCGGCCCAGAGGAACCAGGCGTGGTGGTGGCCTTTGCCCTTCATGCGCTCCAGGCAGCGACAGAGCAGCACCAGGCCAATGCCACGCCCGCGGTAATCCTCGCGCACGCCGAAGGGGCCGAAGCGTTCGCCGGTGTGCTGGCAGTAGCCCACAATCTCCTCGTCTTCTCTAGCCACCCAGACGACGTCGCCCGGCCATTCCCCGCCCACGATGCGCCCCAGAGCCTGGCGCAAGAAGCGCTCCCAATCGCCCCCAAAGAACTGCGCCGTGAAGGCCAGAAGCGGCCACAAATCGTTGGGCTGATAGGCCCGGACGATGATGCCCTCGCTGGCCAGGCGCGCCTCTGCCGATGCAGCCTCTGGCGGATAGCGGAAGTCGGCCAGGGCACGTTCCATGCTCAGGGCCTGGTAGGCCGTGACGAAGCCCTGGCTTTGCAGGAAGGCCAGGCCGTCGGGGTAGGCGGCGGCGTCCAGGCCCGGCGTGAAGTAGCCGGGGGCGTAGGGCGAGAACCAGGCCAGCTTGCGGCCGCGGGCGCGCAGGTACTGCAGCCCGGCCGCCAGCAGCGCCCGGCCCACGCCCTGGCGACGGTGCGCCGGGTGCACGGCGAAGGCGGTGATCCAGCCGTGCTGCTCCTCCAGCCCGGCGCTGAACAGCGGGTAGCGGCGGGCTATAGTCAGCAAGAACCCCACTATCTCCTTGCCCTCTTGCGCCAGGAGCAGGCCGAGAGGATCGAAGTTAGGATCGAGGAGCACCTTGGCCTGGAAGACGGCGGGGGCGATGAGGTCGCCGGGCAGGCAGATGTTCCACAGGGCAACCAGGCGCTCTTCATCGCCGGGATAGTAGGGGCGAACGGAGAAGGTCATAGCTCTGCTTTCACCTCGGAACAGGCGTAGGACAGGTTGCCAACCTGTCGCCTTACGGAACAGGTCAGCGACCTGTTCTACAGGCCACCGGCTATTTGCACATCAGCGGAAGGGTGGTGGTTCTTTTCGGCCGGTCATCCCTTCAGCGCCCCGATGCGGATGCCGGCCATGAAGTACCGCTGGAAGGAGAAGAAGAAGATGATCATGGGGATGGCCGCCAGGGCCGCCCCGGCCATGAGCAGGCCGTAGTTGGTGCCGAACTCGCCGGTGTGGATGAAGGAGAGGCCCACCTGGAGCGTAAAGAGGTCCGAGCTTTGGAGGATCACCAGCGGCCAGAGGAAGGCATTCCAGTAACGCTGGAAGGCGAAGATGGCCGTGACGGCCAGGGCCGGCGCCGAGAGAGGCAGGATGATGCGCGTATAGATGCCCCACTCCGAAGCGCCGTCCATGCGCGCCGCCTCCTCCAATTCGCTGGGCAAGGTCTGGATGAACTGCTTGAGCAAGAAAATGCCGATGACGTCGGCCAGGCCGGGGAGGATCACGCCGGCATAGGTGTTGACCAGCTTCATTTTGGTGATCATCACGTACAGCGGCACCAGGGTCACCTGGCCGGGGATCATCAAGGCCGCCAGGATCATCCAGAAGAAGAGGTTAGAACCGGGGAACTTGCGCTTGGCGAAGGCGTAGGCGGCCATAGAGTCGAAGAGCAGGTGTATGGCCGTACTGAAGATGGCGATGAAGGCCGTGTTGATAAACCAGAGGGCGAGCCGGGAGAAGCGGATAGGCTCCGCCTGGCCGGGCAGATACACCTTGGATAGGCCGGTTCGTTGGGTGATCTCCACGAAATTGTTGATGGTGGCGTTGACCGGAATGATGTCCGGCGGCAGCTTCACGGTGGAGGTGGCGGGCGTGAAGGCCGTATTGAACAGCCAGTAGAGCGGAAAGAGGCTGACGATGGCCACCAGCGTCAGCAACGCATAGACGATAATCCGGGGCAGCCTGCTCCACCAGCGATACAAAAGCTGGCGCCCTCTGTCTGGCTCTCTGGGCCTGGTAACCTTCTTGTCCATTGTCCTCCCCTGATCCCCGATTCCCTGATCTCCTGATTCCCTGATCTCCTGATCCCCTGATCCCCGTTCAATACTCCACGTCCGTACTCAAGAACCTGAACTGGAAGATGGAGAACGTGGCAATAATGGCGAAGAGGATCAACGCCTGGGCACTGGCGCGACCGTAGTTGAAATCGCTGAAGGCGGTTTGAAAGATCAATTGCACGATGGTGGTCGTGGAGTTGATGGGCCCGCCGGCGGTCATGATGTACACGCGCTCGAAGATCTGGAAGCCGGCAATCGTATAAATGACCATCAGGTAGAGAGTGGTGGGTCTTAACAAGGGGATGGTGATGCGGAACCATTTCTGCACCGCATTCGCCCCTTCCACGTCGGCGGCCTCGTAGAGCTCACGCGGTATAGAGCCGATGGCCGCCGAGTAGAGCACCACGCCGCTCCCCGGCACGATGAGGATGGTGCTCAGGACGATGCTCCACAGGGCGATGTCTGGGTTTTGCAGCCATAAAACAGGCCCCAGACGGAATAAGCTGAGGAGCCAGTTGAAGAAGCCGTACTCCGGGTCAAAGATCCAGATCCAGACCAGGGAGATAATGACGATGCTGATGACGTTTGGCAGGTAGAAGGCGGCACGGAAGAGCGATTGTATGCGATTGGAGAGAGGCTGGATCAGGGCCGCCACGATCAGGGAACTGGTGATCCAGGCGGCGACCACAGAAATGGCGTAGATGAACGTATGCCCCATGGTAGCCCGGAAGAGCTTGCTGGCAAAAATGTCTTGAAAGTTCTTCAGGCCCACCCACGTAGCCCCCCGCAGGTCTACCTTTTGGAAGGCAAAAACAAAAGCCTGGCTCACCGGGTAGACGATAAACACGAAGAACAGGATCATGCTCGGAGCGATGAAGAAATAGCTCCACTTGTACCTGTGCCAGGCTTTGCTTAGTCGTCCGGCCAGGGTAGGCTGGGTGACAGATGGCTGTTTCATGGGTTCATCCTGCCAGACAGACGAATGACGAAGGACGAAAGACCAAAGACCTGCGTCCTGTGTCCATCGTCCTTCGTCCGGTCTGTCCTACGTAGTTGGTTTAGGCAAATCGCCGACCGTGGGGCAGCTTGCCAACCCGGCCCCCCAGCCGCTTCTGTCCGGCCAGCGGCCATGGGGGCGGGCAGATGGCTGCCTACTTGCTCAGCGCATCCAGCTCCTTCTGGTAGGCGGGGGCAATCTCGTCCATGGCCTCCTTGGGCGTCTTCTTGCCCAGGATGATGGCCTGCAGGGCGGCGCCGTAGTTGTTGCCCAGTTCCGCCGAGGTGGCTACCGGCACCTCGTACACGCCGAACTCCACCAGCTTGTTGATCACTGTGCGGTTGGCGTCGGTGGCGTAGCCGGTGTTGCTCTTGCGCAGGCCGGGGGCCAGTTGCCGGCCGGGAACGTCCTGGGCCACCTGGCTGCCGGTCAGGTACTTGGCCAGGGTGTGGGCGGCCTTCAGCTTGTCCTGATCGGCCACGTTGACCACCGCGTAGAGGCCAAAGGCGCCGTTGGTGACCGTTTTCCCCAGTTTGCCCACGGGCGGCGGGATGACCACGATGGGGAACTTCTCCTTATCCAGGTCGGGCAGGAAGCCGGGGGTGCTCATGAGCATGGCCACCGTCTTGCGATCCTTGAACTGGGCACGGACGGTAGACTGATCAACCGTGCCAAAGTCCGGCGGCGTGACCTTGTGCACCAGGGCCAGATCGGCAATCTTTTGCAGGGCAGAGAGGCCCTCCGGCTGGTTCTGCACGAACTTCTTGCCATCGGCGCTGAGGATACGGCCACCGTCAATGTACATCAACGGGTAGTATTCCACTGCGCCCCACTTGGACGAGGAGGTGAAGCCGTAGATCTGGGTGCCATCGGCCCGCTTGAAGGTGAGCTGCTTGGCGGCAGCCACGAACTCGTCCCAGGTCCAGGGCTTCGTCATGCTGGGCAGAGCGACACCCCGCTCCTTGAAGATGTCCGTGTTGGCGAAGATGGTGATCGCCGTGACCCACAGCGGCCAGGCCCAGACCTTGCCGTCCACCGTGGCCACCTGGAAGCCACTGGGGTAGAAGTCGGCCTTGTCGGCGTCGGTCAGGAAGGGCGTGATCTCCGAGAGGATGCCCTGTTTGGCGTAGCGGGGCAGGTTGGGGCTGGTGACGCGGAAGACGTTGATGTCCGTCTTGGCGGCCAGGGCGGCCTCTAGCTTGGTATCGCCTTCGGCGGTCCAGGGGATGCCAACGATGTTGACCTTGATGTTGGGGTTGTTCTTCTGGAAGATCTCCACTTCCTTGGTCGTGTTGACAGTGCCAGCGTCGGTGCCGCCTTCCACATAGCCGCGCTGATAGAAGATGATGGTCACCGTCTTGGGCGTGGGCGTGGGGGCCAGCGTGGGGGTGGCTGCAGGGCCACAGGCAGCGAAGAGAGGAACCACCAGGGTCACGATCAACAGGGTGAGAATGAGCCGTTTCATCTTTGAATGCTCCTTTCCTTAAACTTCCGAGGGTTAAAGGAACCAGGGCTTCTCTGGCGGCGATCACCTCCTTCCCGGCATTGGGTGGGTCGCAGCGGCTAACTCCGCCGAACAGCTTAGCGACCTGTTGGCGACAGGTCCGCAATTGTCCCTACCAGCTTCCTGTCGCCAGGCTACAGCGGCCAACTACGTTGATTATAAGCCAAAACCCAGGGGTTGTCAAGGACGATTAGTCCTTCGTCAGGGCCCTGTCAAAGTCAGCATCGCGTCATTGCGAGCGCAGCGAAGCAATCTCTTTGTTGCGCCACGAGGGAGATTGCTTCGTCGCATCCCTTCGCCGCCCCCTCACTGCGTTCAGGCCGGCGAAGGGATGCTCCTCGCAATGACCCCAAAAATGACTTTGACAGGGCCCTAGTCCTTCGTCGCCAATGGTTGGCGCAGGCCCTCCAGCCAGCCCTTCCAGTAGGGGCCGATGATGGCGCTATTGCCCTGGGACAGCGCCTTGAGCGTCGTCCACAGGCCGCTGAGCGTGTGATAGACGTAGGCGAAGAGGAGGCCGGCACCGTGGTTGTGCTGCCGCAGGAGGCGCCCCCGGCTTTGGGCGCGATAGTAAAACCACAGGGGGCGCTGCTCCTGCGTGCTGGCGGCCACGCGGTGCCACAGCCGGGCACGAGGCACGTACAGGAGCCGGTAGCCAGCGGCGCGCACACGCAGGCAGAAATCGGCGTCTTCGTAGTACATGAAGTAGCCAGGGTCGAACAGGCCAACCTCCTCCAGCACGGCCCGCCGGATGAGCATGGCACAGCCAAAGACGTAATCCACGGCCTGTGGCGTCTGCGGCTGCACGGTGTCCAGCTCATCACGATGGGTATGCACTGCGGCCAGGGTCAAGGGCTGCTGCCGGGCGCCGGCGTACCACAGGCGATCAGGGTGATCGGCGTAGTACATCTTGGGCGAGAGGAGGCCCGCCCGAGGATCGGCCAAGGCTGCGGCCACCAGCTCGTCCAGCAGGTCTGGGGCGACCAGGGTGTCGTTGTTCAGCAGCAGGACGTAGTCGGCGCCGGCCTCCAGGGCCCGCCGCAGGCCCACGTTGTTGCCGGCCGCGTAGCCCAGATTGGCCGCATTGACGATCACCTCCACCGCCGGGAAGCGTGCGGCGATCGTCGCCGGGGTGCCGTCCGTGGAGGCATTGTCCACCACCAGCAGGCGATAGCGTGGGTAGGTCAGGTGCTGCACCGTCTCCAGGCAGGCCAGCGTGTCCGTCAGGTGATTCCAGGTCAGGATGACCACGTAAACCAGATTTGGGCTTGGCATTTGCTCCATCAAATCAAGGAAAAATGAGGCATCGGTACGATGAACCTGCCGCCAGACGAAAGATAAGCCTTCTCCCGTTTCTTGAATTCCTCGATAAAGTGCCAGGGCAGCACGAGAAAGTAATCCGGTTGGGCGGCGCGGGCCTCTGCTTCGGAAACGATGGGGATATGCGTGCCGACTGTCATTTTGCCCCATTTGTCGGGGTTGCGCTCGGCGGCGGCCGTGATCAACGAATGATCCAGGCCGAAATACTGGAGCAAGGTATTACCCTTGGTCGAGGCACCGTAGACGTACACCTTCTTTCCCTGTCTCACCTGTTCCCGAATAAAGCCAGCTACATCCTGCTTGATCCGTTCTATCCAGAACAGAAACTCGGCGTAGATTCTGGTGTCGTGCAATTCTAGCGTGCTTTCCTGCTCCCGCAGGGCGCGTACCCGTTCGGCTGCCAGCTCACGATACATCTGGTCGCCAAAGACGCTTGCCGTGGCCGATCGGTTGCGGATGTAGGCGCGCAGACTTCCGCCGTTGACGTCGTTCAACTCCACGTCTACAACGGCGAAATCATAGAGCCCCAGCAAATATTCAAAGGATTGCAAGGAGTAATATTCCAGATGTTCGTGGCAGATATTGCCCAGTTCGTTTTGCTGGAGCATAATCGGCAGGTAGTTCATCTGTACCACCCACAAGCCATCGGGATGCATCACCGCCTTAACGTCAGAAACGAACTTCTTCGGATTCTCCAGATCGTAGAACATGGCGATACTGGTGACTACCTTCGGGGAACGCTGGCGCAGGTCAGGGTCGTGCCGGAAAGCCTCAGCCTCAAAGAAGTCCGCCACTACTTTATCGGCCAGTTGGCGGGAAAAAGGGGCCAGGTTTTGGGCCGGGTCAAAGCCAATCTTCCAGATGCCGCCTGTCTTGTAGGAAGCAAGCAACGTGCCATCATTGCAGCCGATATCCAAAACGGCGTCTCCTTCCTGTAGGTGGATCAGTCGTTCAGCCTTGTCGGCAATATCGGCCAGAGCATCCCGCATGGATTGGTTGGTCCCGGAACGATACCAGTAATTGCGGTAGAGCGCATCGGCCGGAACGGTATGTTTCAACTGCAATAGCCGGCAACGTTGGCAGAGCACAAGCTCTAGAGGGGCTTTGAGGCCATCGGCCTCGCCCGGAGCCAGAAAGTCGGAAACGTAGAGTTCGCCGAGCGAAAGCACCGGCTCCAGTGCGCCGGCACAAACCCGGCAGGTAGTGCGGGTCTTCACGTAGTTTCTCCTCAACAAATCACTGGTTTATGTTGGCAAGCTGCGTGCGCCGCCGGCGTTCGCGGCTTTCGCCATTACAGCCTCGATGGCCACGGCCGCACCCTCTACGATGCGCTGCCAGTCGTAGCGGGCGGCGAAGGCGGCGCGATCGAAAACGGGCGCCCGGCTCTCGGCCAGGTGCTGCACGATGCATTCAGCGAAGGCGTCCCAGTCGTCGGCGATGGTGATGGCCCCCGGCAGGTCCACGAAGGCTTCCGCTCCCAGGCTGGTGCTGACCACGGGCCGCTCACAGGCCAGAGCCTGGACGATCTTGAGGCGGGTACCGCCACCACCGCTGATCAGCGGGACGATGACCACGTCGGCGGCGTTGATGTAATCCTCAATGTGCGGCACGAGCCCGGGGAAGAAGAGGCGCGGGTGCTGGTAGGTGTCCCGCGGTGGCGCCTCCCCGCACACCACGAAGGCGGCGTGGGGCATGGTGCGCAGCACCGGCGGGAGCAGCCGCTCGGCGATGATGGCCACGGCCTCCCGGTTGGGCTGATAGTTGAGCTTGCCAAAGAACAGGACGAGCGGATCGTCCGGGGCCAGGCCCAAGGCCGCCCGCACTGGCCCCCGGCGACTGGGATCGGGGCGAAAAAGGGCCAGATCAGCCCCATTGGACACCAGGACGAGCTTTGCGGGGGCCACGCCCAGAGCGAGCAGCGCCTGGCGATCACCCTCGTAGACGTAAAAGATACGGCGTGCCAAATGGCAGATCAACCGCTCGTAGCCCAGGATGAGGCCAATCCAGCGGCGGCCCATGCCCTGGTAGCGCTGGTACTCCAGGTTGAACTCGTCCAGGACGTAGGGCAGGCCGGTGAGGGCATGGAAGATGAGCGTGTGCAGGCCGGCCCAGAGGGACTCGGCCAGGATGAGGTCTGGCCGCTCCCGCCCGATCAGCCGCAGGCCCTCCAGCACCAGCAGGGGATTGAAAAGCTGTGCCCAGCGCCTGGCCGGACCGACGCCGTGCAGGGAGACGTTCGGGATGTTCTCTGGCTGGTAAGGGGCGCTGCGCACTTGGGCGTAGTTGGTGTGCAGAAGAAACACACGATAGTTGGCCGCCAGCCCTTTGACCAGATGGTAGGTGCGGTCGGCTCCGCCAAAGGCCGGGGGAAAGATACGGAAGGGCGAGATGACCAGGAGCTTCTTCATTGGCGCTGACCCCCGTCGGCGACAGGGGAGAGGGAAGCCAGGTCCCGAAAGACGGCCAGGTACTGCTCGGCAACGTGATCCCAGCTATAGTGCTCTTGCACGAAGCGCTGTGCCTGTCGCCCCAACGCCAGCCGGCGCGGCTCATCGCTCAGCAGGGGCAGGATTGTGTTGACATAAGCGTTAAGATCGCCCGGTGGCACCAGGAAGCCGTTCTGGCCAGGAACAATGGCTTCCGGGATGCCGTCCAGGTTAGCGGCGACCACGCAGCAGCCGGCGGCGCAGGCCTCCAGCGCCACCAGGCCGAACCCTTCCATGTCGCCAAGCACTGGCACGTTGGGCATGACGAAGAGCTGGGCGGCGGCGTAGGCGGCGCGCAGGGTGACCTCGTCTACCTGGCCCAGCAGGGCTACGTGCTCTTCCAGCCCTGTCTCTTGTACGACGGTCTCAATCGTCGCTCGCTGCGGGCCCTCGCCCACCACTAGGTAGAGGATGTCTGGCCGGGCCGCCACCAGACGTGGCAAGACGCTCGCCACGAACAAGTCTACCCCTTTGCGCTCCACCAGCCGCCCCACGGTGAGCAGCAGCGCACAATCGCCCAGCGGATGGCCAATTCTGGCCTCCAGGTGGCGCCGCGCTTCTTCCGGCGATGGGGTGTGAAAAGCCGCCGCGTCAAGGCCGAGGGGGATGACGGCGCAGCGCTCTGGGAGAATGCCGCGGTACAGGCAGGCCCTACGAGTCGCCGCGCTGATGCCGATCAGGCGGTCCAGCCGCCGCAGGCAACGTGGGATCAGCCATTGATAAAGCGGCTGTGGAAAGGTGACGTCCAGGCCGTGCACGGTCACAACCACCGGCCGATGGAATAGCCGCTTCAAGATTACCCCCAGCGGCGCCAGCACCGGATCGCCCAGGTGGATCAGCGCCACGTCGCGCCGCGTGGCCAGGATGAAGATGGCGCGCAGGAGGGCGTAGGGGAGGAAGACAGGCAGGAAGGCCTGAGATCCTCCCCAGGCCACGACCTGCGTCTTCGTCCGCTGGCTGATGGCCCGGATGAGCTGGTAGCTCAGCTTCTGCATTCCGCCGACGGAGGGCGGGTGTTTGCGGGTGAGGAAGAGGATCATCGCTGTCAGACCTGTCAGGTCTCGCAGACCTGACAGGTCTTATCACTTCACGCGTACTGGCGGTGACAGCAGCGGCCGCAGTCAGGGAAGACACGCTGGCGGGCCAGATCGCGGCGGAAGGCGCGCAGCTTCGGCCCGTTCCAGAGAGCCGCCCACGAGTCTGTCTGGCGGCGCACGTCGCCCACGACTAGGCCACGGCAGGGGGTGATCACGCCGTGGGGAGCCACCCGGATGACCAGCCAGGGGAAGAGGCACTCGCCCCCCAGCGCCTCCTCCGGCCCGAGGTAGTAGTCGCGCAGCCGCTGGGCGGGGATCTTGGGGAAGAAGGTCACGGCTACGCCCTGCGCGGCGGCGGCTGCCTGCAGGCGGGGGATAGCTTTGGCCAGGCGATCCAGGTTGATGTTGTGCGGCTGCCGGGTGCTGCAATCGCTAAAGATGAGATGCTGGTAGGAGAGCGAGTCGGCCCCGGCCTGGCGGGCGATGGGGATCATGTCGCCAAGTTGCTCCTGATTAGCGTCGCTGATGACGCAATTGATGGTCACCAGCGGCTTCTTCTGGCCCTGGGCTTCCCTGGCCGCGCGCAGCGCCTGCACCCCGGCCACGGCGCGCTCGAAGGTGCCCGGCAGGCCGCGCAGCAAATCGTGCAGGGCGGCCGGGCCGTCCAGAGAGACGTGCAGGCGATCCACGCCCAGGGCGACCAGCCGCGCGGCGTGGCGCTCCAGCAAGACTCCATTGGTGGTCAGTGAGCAGCGAAAGCCTTGTTGCTTGACATAATTCGTCAGAGGCAAGAAGTCCTTGTACAGCGTCGGCTCACCGCCGGTCAGGTGGATGAACGGTCGTACGGGAAACGAGCGCCGCAGGTCGTCCACCACCGCCTGCCACTCGTCCAGCGTCAGCTCGTCGTGGGACAGGGCCAGCAGGTCGGCGCGCTGCGGGGTCTGCAGGCACACCGGGCATTGCAGGTTGCAGCGGAAGGTCAGGTGGAACATCACGGCTACAGGGAAAGGGCTGTAGCCGCGGAACCAGCGCAGCAACCCGGCGGCGCGTTGCAGGCCCTCCAAGTCCTTGAGAGAGCGCGTCAGGGGGGTCCAGGCGGGCATAAGGTCTCCTGTCTGGACAGGCGGCGGTGAGCGAGGCTGGCGATACCCGGATTGCAGGCCGCACCAGGCCAGCAGCATTATAGCGGGCAGGGGTCTGGCTTGTCAAGCATTGACAGCATTGCAGGTTTATGCTACTATATCCCAGGCAACATGTTTGTGCAATCAAGATAGCCTGTGGAGGTGAACTATGCAACTGGAAGACTATTTCGATTTTCTGGCCCCTAACGACATCCGGGTGAAAGGCACCCGCGTAGGTATAGAGACCATTCTGTCCGATTATCTGGACCTGGCTCTATTCCCGGAAGATATCGTCCTACGCTATCCTACGCTGAGTCTGGAGGCGGTGTACGCCACAATTGCCTATTACTGGCGCAACCGAGAGCAAGTAGACGCCTATTTGCAGGCGTGGCGAGAACACAGCGAACGCATGCGCCATGAACAGGAACTTAATCCACCTCCTGCCGTTCAACGTCTGCGTACGATAATCCGCCAGCGCCGGGTGGAATCACACGCTCAAACCGTGTTGGAGCCATGAAGGTAATTGCCATCCCTGGAATGCGGCAGGCGAGCGCAGACTCTGATGGAGACGAATCACAATGAGCGCGATACTGCAGGCTAGACAGCGGCCCTACTTTTTCTGGGACTATGACCTCAGTGACGAGGAAATCCGCCACATTCTGCGCCGCGGCAGCCCCTCCGAGAAGGCCTGGGTTATCACCCGCATCCTGGAATATGCCAAATGGGAGGACATCTGGCGCTATTTGAGCGTGGCGGACATTTGCGAGAACTTCGAGCATCTGCACTTTCGCCATCCCCAGGATCGAGAGCTGTGGGCTTATGCCCTGGACAGGTGGACACGCCATGGCTAACAAGTGGCTCACGCCTTTGCAGGCCGCCTTCCTCAAGCGCTTCTTCGCCTCTGATACTGGCCAGCGCTTTTTCCTGACCGGCGGCACGGCGCTGGCCGCCTTCTACCTGCACCATCGCTGGAGTGTGGACCTGGACCTGTTCACCCTGGACGACCTGGCCCTGCCAGAGGCTGACGTGCTGGTGCCCCAACTGGCGGTGGACTTGAAGTGTCGAATCGGTAGAGCGCGACGGAGCGAGCATTTCCGCCAGTTTCTCCTGGAACCCGAAGCCGGGCAACCCTTACAGGTAGACTTGGTGCGGGATTTTGGCCCCCAGCATGGCCAGCGGAGAAGGGTGGGCGGCATCGTCGTGGATAGCGTGGAGAACATTGGGGCCAACAAGCTGACAGCAATTCTGGGCCGCACCGAGCCCAAGGATTTTGTGGACTTGTACTTTATCCTGCGAGCCGGCTACGACTTTGCTGACCTGTTGGCAAAGGCGCAGGAGAAGGACCTTGGACTGCAGCCTTTCTTTCTTGCTGGAACCTTGCTGCAGGTGCGCACTCTCTCCCGCTTGCCGCTTACCACCCCACCGCTTACGCTCGCCGAACTTCAGGATTTTATTACTGCCCTGGCCGACAGGCTGCTTGACCAGTTGCGCCCACCAGACAGTGTGAGCGGCGCTATCGCCCCCAGCGCCGTGGCGTAGCTGGCGGCGGCGGCAAGCAGCACCCAGGAGAAGCCAAAGGAGACGGCCAGCAGCGCCGCCCCAATAGAGGCAATGACGCTGGCACAGCCGTTGACGCCCCAGACCCAGGGGATGAGGTCTGGGGCGATTCTGTTGACCAGGGCAATGCCTGAAGGAAAGGGCACGCCCATGAGGAAGCCCAGCGGCGCCAGGGCGATTATAGAGGCCGCCAGCCGCACGACCAGCCCCTGCCCCAGCAGTGCCTGAAACACCATTGGCAGGGCCACAAGATAGATCAGAATCAGAGCCACAAGGATTGCCAAAGTCATCAGCAAGACACCTCTCCCCCTTCCCCCTTCCCCTTCCCCCCCTCCGGCTCCAGCCACCACGCTCCCCAGCCCGGAGAACACCAACAGGGCAAAGAGCACGGTGCTGAAGGCATACGTGGGCTGCCCCAGGAAGAGGATGAAATGCTGCATCAAGGGAATCTCCACCAGCAGGTAGCCCAGGCCCAGGCAGGCAAAGTAAGTGAATAGCAAAAATCGCAAATCAGCAAATCTCAAATCCCAAATCTGCTGAATTCCCGCCTTGCCGCTTTGCTGCTTTGCTGATTTGTTGATTTGTTGATTTGTTGCCTTGCTGATTTGTTGATTTGCTGATTTGCTGATTTGTTGATTTGTTGATTTGCTGATTTTTATTCCGCGCCTGAACACCAATGGCACGACGATGAGCACCACCGAGGCCACCATCGCCAACACCAGCAGGGCCACCAGCACCAGGTAGCCGCCACCACCAAAGGGTTGCCAGGTGCGCCCCAGGCTCTGCAAGATCGCCGGGGTCTGGCCCCAGCGGAAGTAGTGGAAGAAAAACGGCTGGTCGTCGGTGGCGGGGGTAACGTTGTAGGCGTACCCGGCCAGGAGGCTATTCCGCTCTGGCGAGAGAAGCTGGGCGAAGGTGCGGTAGTAGGCGTCGTCACGCAGGACGTTGTGACGATTGGCCTCGCCGGGGGTCAGACCGGGGAGAGCGACCAGATCGAACAGCCGCTGGTCACAGAAGCGACGCACGGCGGCCAGTTCGTCGGCGGTAAACTCGCCACGCTGCACCAGCAGGGTCATCGTCTGGAAGCTGCGGAAGGCCACGAGCTGGCGGGCGGGGTCGTGTACGCCAGCCTGCTCCAGGGCGGCCACGGCGATGGCCGCGGCGCGTAGCTCCTCGCTGGGCGGGAGCTGCAGCCAGCGGGTGACCACCAGCAGCCCGCCGGGGGACAGGTGGGCGTAGGCGTCGGCGAAAGACTCGCGGGTGAACAGGTAGTTCTCAGCCAGGCTATAGGCACCCGAGGTGACGGCCTGGAACGACTCGCTCAGCGAGAACTGGATGACGTCGAACTGCTCGGGCGTGCGTCGCAGGTAGCTGCGGCTGTTCTCGGCGACGACGGTCACGCGTTGGTCATCGTAAACGACACTGCGCTGGCGCACGGCGGCCACCACCAGCGGGTTGGGCTCCACGGCTACCACCGAGCGCGCCCCGTGCTGCAAAGCGGCCAGCACGTCCAGCCCGCCACCCGCTTCCAGGATGAGGACGCGGGCATCTGGCCGCAGGCCATGGGCCACGGCGACGGGCAGGTCGGCGGTGAAGGCGGCGGCGCTGGCGGGATCGTTGGGGGTGGCCAGATCGGCAGGGCGCAGGGCAGTGATGGGGCGCAGGTTATCGCCGTCTACCGTGACGCCGTCCTGGGGCGGCAGGATTTGCTGATAGCTCAGGCTCAGCCCCGGCGCCGAGCGGATGGCGCTGGACTGCACCACGTCTACGCGGGAGTAGGCGTTCCAGCGGGTGGCGAGCAGCCGCGCAGCGGGGAAGCGTAGCACCTGGCTGAGCGATTTGTAGGGCGACATGCGCACGTCCAGCCAGGATGGAGGACGGGCGAGGAGGCAGGCCAGGGGGAGGCAGAGGGCCAGGGCAAAAAGGGTACGAAGGGTGCGAGGGGTAAAAAGGGTGATGGTGGCCAGCAAACCGAGCAGGGTGGCCAGGACGACGACGCCAGCGCCGCCGACCAGCGGCAGGGCGGCGACGACGAGCAGGCAGCCGACGCCAGAGCCGGCCAGGTTGGCGGCATAGAGGCGGTTGGCGTGTTCGGGCAGGCGAGACAAAAGAGCGCCCACCACCAGGCCGGAGAAGAAGAAAGGCACGGTGAGGGCCAGGTAGTCGGCCAGGAGGATGGCCAGTTGGCGGCGCTCCCAGCCGATGGTGTAGGCGTCGAAGGGCAGGGTGTTGACCAGGAGGTAGCCAGCCAGGCAACTGGCGGCGCAGAGGCCAGCGGCGACGGCGGGCAGGCGACCCGGCTGGCCCCTGCCCGATGCCGGCGGCGGGCGCAGGGCCAGCGCCGAGCCGCTGGCGCCGAAGCCCAGCAGGGCGATGCTCACGGCCATGAAGGCGAAGTGGTAGCCCTGCGACACGGCGAAGAGGCGGGTCAGGGCAATCACCAGCACCAGCGTGGCCGCGGAGAGTAGAAAGATGCCCAGATAGATTAGTGGCATGGCAGGAGAAAAATCAGCAAATCGGCAAATCAGCAGGTTGCTGATTTGCCGATTTGCTGATCTGCTGATTCCCTTGGGCTGAGGAAGAAGCGCCGGGCGTTGGCCAGGTAGGTGGGCAGGCGGCGCCAGGTGTCCGGCTGTAGGGCCTGGCGCGCCAGCCGCCCGGGGCGCAGGTAGAAGCGACGGTAGGCCTCGTGCCATTTGCGCACCACCAGCTCGGCCGTGACCTCGCCGATCTCGTAGCGGGCGTGATCCTCGTGGATGGCAAAGTCCGCCCAATCGTGGCTGAAGAGGCGCCCCTCGCGTAGCACCAGGTCGTACAGCTCTGTGCCGGGGAAGGGGGAGGTGATCATGAAGTTGGCCATGTCCGGGTCCAGCTCCAGGGCCAGGCGGATGGTGTCGTCCATGGCCGCTTCATTTTCACCGGGCAGGCCGAACATGAAGAAGCCCATCGTTTGCAAGCCCGCCTGCTTGGCCAGGCGGAAGGCGGCGCGCACGTCGGCGATGCTCTGGTGCTTCTTGAGGCCATCCAGCACGCGCTGATTGCCGCTCTCCACGCCGAAGCCCACCCGCCGGCAGCCCGAACGCTTCATAAGCTGGAAAAGCTCCAGGTCGGTGTGGTCGGCGCGGATGCCGTGGATGGTGATCCAGGGGACCTTGGTCAGCCCCTCGGCGATGAGGGCGCGGCAGATGTCTTTGGCCCGATCCAGCCGGATGTTGAAGACGTCATCGGCCACGCCGATCTCTGTGGCCCGCATGTCCTCCGTCAGCCAGCGCCACTCGGCGACGACGCTGGTGACGCTGCGCGGCCGCCAGACCTTGCCTTCGATGGCCTTGGAGCAGTAGATGCAGGCGTAGGGGCAGCCGCGGGAGGTCATGATGGTGAAGGCGCGGGGGTTCTTCTGCTGGCCATCGGTGAGGGGCTGCAGATTGGAGTAACGCCCGACGTGGAAAAGGTGATGGGCGGGGAAGGGCAGGCTGTCCAGATCGGCGCGCAGGGGCCGGAGCGGATTGTGCACGATCTGGCCGCCTTCGTTTTTATACGAGAGGCTCAGGATGCCAGCAAAGGACTTGGAACTTGGAACTTGGAACCTGGAACTTTCCAGCGCCTCGGCGATTTCCACGATGGCCTCCTCACCTTCGCCACGCACCACCAGGTCCACTTCTGGGCGGGCCAGGGACTCGTCGGGGAGGATGGTGGGATGAGGGCCGCCCAGCACGGTGACGGCGCCCCGCTGCCTGGCCAAATCGGCCACCGCCCAGGCCTCCTTGATCAGGGGCGTGACGGCGGTGACACCCACCAGATCGTAAGGGCGGCCGGCGCTAATCGCCTGATCGAGCACCGCCTCCAGCGGCTCATCCTCGGCCACGGCGTCGTAGATGCGCACAGTGTGGCCGGCGCGCTCCAGCATCGCCGCCAGGTAGGCCAGGCCCAGGGGCAGCAGCTCTGGCGATGTCCAGACATTGGACTTGGGACCAACCAGTAAGACGTGCCGGCTCATTGCTGTCTCCTTGCCGGTAGGACAGACTCCAAAGCCTGCCGAGACTTGGGAAGTCTTGCCCGGCAGAGTCATTATAGCACAAAAGAAATGCCTTGCCAAGTCAAGGGTTTATTGGTATAATGGGGCCGGTCATGGAGGTTGAAAGATGCACCTGGTCAAGGTAGAGAAAGACTACCTGATCTTTGTCTTCCTGGCTGTGCTGGGCTTGCTGCAACTGGTGGCCGTCCGGCAACGCTGGACGGGCCTGCTTTTCTGCCGCCGCTGGTCGCTGCTGGGCTACGCCTTTGGTCTGGCCGGCCTGGGCGGAGGCTATGCCTGGTTCTTCTTCAGCGATGACCGCAACGTGCCGGGCCTGGAAGGCTGGCAGCTCTTCAGCCGCTTCGCCGTGTCCGCCGTGGCTGCCGTGCTGGTCACCCTGCTCGTTTCCTCGGCGCTGCACGTCCGTCGCGACAAGGACATCGTTGGGTGGAAGCAAGACCTCCCGCCAGCCAACGAGGAGCGTGGCCTGGAGGCCCTGCGCACGCTGACCTACGGCCAGATCCTGAACCGCTGGCTGCGGCGCCCGCCAGGGGGAGGCGAGCGTGCAGCAGCTTGACGCCACCCTCTTCCTGACGATCAACGGCTGGGTGGGCCACTGGCCCTGGCTGGACGGGCTCATGCGCCTCCTGGTCAACGACTATTTCATGCCCGTGACCATGTCTCTGGTGCTGGTGGCCCTCTGGTTCAGTGGCCGCACGGCGGCGCAGCGAGGGAGCAACCAGCGGGCGGCGCTTTATGCCATCATGGGCCAGATTGTCACCAACGTCATGATCGCCACGAGCAACAACCTGTACTACCGGCAGCGACCTTTCATAGACCACCCCGCCCATCTGCTGTTTTATCGCCCCACGGACTCCTCGTTCCCGGCCAACTCGGTGGCCGTGGCCTTTACTTTTGCTACGGCCATCTGGCTGATGAACCGGCGATTGGGGGTGGCGCTGTACGTCTTCGCCACCATCTTCGCCTTTGCCCGCGTGTTCTGCGGGGTGCACTATCCGCTGGACGTGCTAGGCGGCGTGGCCTTTGGCCTCGTGGGTGGGTGGCTGGGGGTCCGTCTAGGGCGCTGGCTGGAGCCGCTGTTGGGCCGCCTCATTGCGTTGGGCCGGCGGGTGTATCTGGCTTAGCCGTAGAGCAAGGGTGACAAGGGAAACAGGGGAACAAGGAGAACAGGGGTAAAAGGGTAACAGGGTAACAGGGGTACAAGGATGGGCGGGCTTCGTTTAGAACGACGGGACATGGTCCTTCTGGGCCTCGGTGTGGGCATGGAGATGGGCTGGCTGGGGTTGCTCTACCTGGGCGACCTCACCCGGCACATGCGCACCTACGAAGCGGTATTCTTTGCCATTTTCGCCTTGTACCTCGCGGCCGTGTGGCTGGTCATCCGTGCGTTGTCCAGGAGTGACAGCGCGGGCGAGGATGAGCCCAAGGCCGCCTCTCGGCCATTGATCGCCATTTTAGTTCTGGCCGTCATCTTCCGCCTCACCCTGCTTTTCGCCGAACCCACCCTGTCCGACGACATCTGCCGCTACGCCTGGGACGGCAAGGTGATCAATGCCGGTCTGAATCCCTATCGCCATCCGCCCAAAGACCCGGCTCTGGCGCACCTGCGGCACCGCCATTGGCCTAGAATCAATGCGCCCGAGCAGGTCACGCCCTACCCGCCCCTCTCTCAGGCCCTTTTCGCCACCGTGCACCGCCTGGCGCCGGATAACCTGCGGGCGATGAAGGGGGCGATGGTCCTGCTGGACCTCTTGGTTCTCTTCGTGCTGCTGCGGCTGCTGGGCGAGCTGCGACTGGCTTACCGCCGTGTGCTCATCTACGCCTGGAGCCCGCTGGTGGTGCTGCAATTTGCCTTCAGCGGGCACAACGATGTGCTGATGATTCTGCTGCTTCTTCTGGCGCTGTATTTCGACCGCCGGGAGAAGCCGTACCACAGTGCCCTGGCCCTGGCCGGGGCCACGCTGACCAAATTTATCCCTCTGTTGACGCTGCCCCTCTTCGTGCGGCGCTGGGGCTGGAAACCGACGCTGCTCTACGGCCTGGCCATGCTCGGCGGCTACCTGCCTTTCCTGGACAAGGAGTGGCGGGTGGTGAGCGGCCTCCTGACCGAGAGCCAGACGGCCCGTTTCAACGATGGTCTTTTCTACCTGTTGACCAGAGTCACCTCTCTGCCGATCCCGGTAGCTAAGGGGATAGCTGCCCTGGTTCTGGTCGGGACTATACTCTACCTTTTGGTGCGCAATCGAGCCCTGTTGTCCGCCTCTTTCACCCTGCTGGCGCTCTACCTGCTGCTCACCCCCAGCCTGCATCCCTGGTACGTCTGCTGGCTGGTGCCCTTTCTGGCCATTTACCTGGGAGTGGGGAAGCGTTTGGTGTCTGGCGAGTCCTGTTCCCTGTGCTCCCGCGCCGCCCTGCCCTGGCTGGCCTTCTCCGGCTTGGTCGTCCTGTCCGATCTGATGTACGTCACCCGTGGCCAGCCCTGGATCTGGATTCGCCTCGCCGAGTATGGACCGCTGTTGGCGGGGCTGCTGGTGGCTGTGCTTGTAGAGCTGATTCCCAGGATACGGGTGGCCTTTGGGGGCAACCAGGGGTAACAGGGGGAACGGGGGTAACGAGGGTGTTGTGGCGTCCCAAAGGCAATTCCTAGCAGCCTGTCGGAGAGGGCCTCTCCGAGTGAACACGGCTACTACGTATAGTGCCATGATCGCCGCAAGCTACTACATGTAGCACTGAGGTTGCCTGCAAGCTAGTCACTCCGACAGGCTGCTAGACACGAAAAGCCCTCCGGCGAAGCTCGCTGGAGGGCCTGTGTTTTCTGGTGCCGAGGGGGGGATTTGAACCCCCATGGGAGTTCTCCCACCACGCCCTGAACGTGGCGCGTCTGCCATTCCGCCACCTCGGCAGGTTAGGGAATCAAGGAATGCCGTGTATTCGCATTAACTTCTTGGCGATGAATCGAGCCGACGCCTGACTTCGGCGAGTGGTATACCCCCGCCGGTTTCTTTTGCAGCACCGCGTTCATCGAGGAACTTCATCAACCTCTTGTTCTTGCGCGCCGTCACGACTTCCTGTTCAAAGTCATCGCTCCTGCCGACATAGAAAGCCTGTGTGTCGGTCACTCTGGCCAACACAAATTGCTCGCCGTCGGCAGCTTGCAGAATCAAGTCTTCGCGCCGGGCTTTATTCAATAGGTCATTCAACATATCAGATTCCACAATGTTCATCCCCTGCCTACAAGTGGGCATTCAGTCCTCGCCTAACTCAGCTTTCAATTGCAGCGGCATGTCGCCAACGCCCCCAACGGCAACTACCTCCAGAGCGGCGACGAAAGCCCCGCGAGTAGCGCGGCATGGACAGTCAGGCGGGTGTTTCCCTGCGCGCTCCTGTAGTTAGGCATAGGCTGGCGCGACTTGGTATTCAATACGGTTCGGGAAGGCAACTCGGCGCGAGGCGTCCAGTATTTCCAAAGATACCAGGTTGCCAGATGCATCATAGTCCAGAATCACGCCGGGCTTATCTTCGTCGCTTTCTGCCACTGGCACATCAGCAAAAATAACGGTCAAAATATCGGTCTTGTGGTCATAAATGGCTTTCATGGAGTCCTCCAATACTTGGCAATCTTACTGGTGCGATAGACGGTGACTACCTCTGCCGGATAGCGATCAACGTCTACAAAAACCCGAAGCAAGTAGGTCTTGGGCGGATCTCCCAACTGTAACCGGGATTGATACACCATGCGGCCTGGACGATCCGGTTCACTCTGTTCTGGAGCAGACAATACTTGAGCCACATCGTCTTCGCTGATCTGACGGCGGGCCATTTCAAACAAGGCATGGCTGGTTAGGATGTAGTCTTTGACAGGTATGGGATTCGTCATGAATTCATCCTATTCCCAATCTGACTTGCTTGCTCCAGATGCCAGCGTGCCTGTATGTAGGAGATGACATAGTCACGCTTCTGCCACTAT
>Ga0194111_10002856_pt1 | contig 20836 bp, 14 predicted proteins | sample TA2KigC300mmetaG_FD_146194 | JGI IMG/M metagenome (GOLD analysis project Ga0194111, IMG submission 146194) | Freshwater microbial communities from Lake Tanganyika, Tanzania - TA2015033 Kigoma Deep Cast 300m | ecosystem: Environmental > Aquatic > Freshwater > Lake | place: Tanzania: Lake... | reverse complement strand
GCGATGGGGCGAGAACGGCTTCAACCACCTGCTACACTTGAGACTCGCTTGGGTCAACGGAAGCTTCGATTCACTGTTCCAGGTAGAAGCCTCCCCCAACTCATAAATGCGCCCGATCGCATCTCTTCCTACCTCCTCTCACCAACAAGTTTCTCCCCAATCCGCGGCCACTATCATGATGTCCACCACAGTAATGATTCCATCACCGTCGAGGTCGTACATCGTATCCCAGTCAGGATCCGCGTCAGTAGTGTGCCACCGACTGGCTATCTCCATGATGTCCGCTATGTCCACGATGCAGTCGCGGTTGAAATCGTGGTCCGGAAAGTTCACCACGATGATAGAGGACATGGTGGCTATCGTCCCCACCGAGGCTTTGACGAACTCGGTGAAATAGGGGATGTTCAGGGTGCCTAGCTGGTCAGTGATCTTGTGATAATAGGGGGTAAAGTCATCAAAATCCTCGATGCCCAGGATAGCGCTGTAACCGTAGTCCCAAAAGGAGGCATGGTCACTGCGGTCGGTGGCGCCGGCAGTGATGATCTCAGGGACGAGGTCAATGTCGTAAGTGTTCACCACGTCGGCGAACAGGTTGGCGATGGCGATGGAACCGGCCCTGGTGCTGGCGTGAAGCTCGATGATGGGCTCATCATCGGAGTCGTAGGCGATCATGTCCAGATTGAGCACACCCAGGATATTGTCGCCCTCGTAATAAGCATTCTGGGCGTAGTAGTAGCTGCCGATGAGCCCCTGCTCTTCCCCGGTAAAGGTAACGAAGCGGACGGTGTAGTCAAAGTCGTATTGGCTGAGGATGTCGGCAGCGATCATCACCGCCGTTACGCCGCTGGCGTTATCATCAGCACCTGGAGCATTTGTCAATGATGTTTGGTGCGTTTCCGATCTGCTATCCACGTGAGCACAAACGATGTAGATGTCATCGGGATCGGTGAGGCCCGGCTTGGTGGCCACCACGTTGCGCCAGTCGTAACCCGACCAGTTGTAATAATGATATTCCACCTCCAGGCCCAGGTTCTGGAAGTGCTCATAAACGAACTGGGTGGCCTTCTTGATGGGTGTGCCGCTCTTGGAGTAACGGGTTCTGATGGTGTAGGGCTGTCCTCCGATGGTGACCTGGTTTTCGCCGCTGAGATTGCCATCGTAGAGATAAACGGTAGCCGAATTAACCTGGGCGATCATCTCCGCGATGAGTGGGTCGGGCTCGCCCAGAGATTCGTAGGCCACGCCCTCGACCCTGGGGCTCAGGCGGATGGGACTATCGGGCAGCCACCTGATCTTCACGCCCAGAGCAGGCAACTTCTCCGCCTCGTCCGCTGGAGCCCGAATCAGGGCTCGGAGGCCATCAAAGTAGAGAAGCCGGCCGTGTCGGGCGATCAGGGACAACTGGTCGGCCTGGCGAGGATAGACCAGATAGTACTCCCCTGGGGCGAACTTCTCATCCAGGACGTGGTAGCTCAAGCCCTGGCTCGCCAGGAAGTCCAGGTCGTCTTCCGTGGCCTCGGCGATGAGGTAATCCTCGTCCTCGGTGGTGAGATGGGCATACACGGCCAGCCCACGAGCTTCTACCTGCTGGAGATCACCCTCCGCCTTCAGGTCTATCTTGACCAGGGCGGATACCGGCAGCGGGTTCTGAGACATGGCGGAACTGCCGCCGGCGATGAACACAGCGATGAGGAACACGCTCCAGACCACTGCCAGCTTCTTACTCAATTGGTCTCCTTTCACGTTTGACGTTTCACGTTTCACGCCTACGGCGCATACCTGAACGGATGCCGAGCTGCCTCTTTCTCGTTGAGCAGCTCTTCGAGAGTGGGCCGGCCCTCGATGGCCTTGCGGATGGCGGCGCGCATGGCCTTGTAGTTGTTGAACTCGATGCGCTTGCGGTTGGCGGCGGCAGGGTGGACGAAGACGTTGGCGATCATGGCCAGGTCGTCGAGAGCTCCCTCCGGGAGGCTGCCGTCCTCGATGCTGGCTTCAATGGCCAGGCTGATGCCTCGCGCGGCATCGTCGTAGACGTGGCCGGCCTGCTTTTTGGTGCGCACGGTCACTGTCGGCACCAGCAGCGTGCGCGGGCGCTCGCTGATGATGCGCAGTTCGTGCGCAGGCCGGGGCTCCCCCAACGCCCTGGCGATGGCCTTCCCCACTGGCCCCTCTTTGACGCCTAATAACAGGTCAATGTGAGCGATCTCGAAGAAGGGCGGCCCGGAGAACCCCTCGCCGACACGCAAGGTAAAGTCCTCCACCTGGCGCGGCGTCTGAGGTGTGGCGAAGAACCGGGTCTTCACCAGCCTGCCCTGGCCCAGGTCGTACTGGACTTCCGCCCGCGGAATCTTGCCCAGGCCCTCCAACTGAACGCGCAGTTCCTCGTAGTCCTCGCGCTCGAATTCGCCGCCGGGCATGATGGGATGGCGGGAGTTGCCCATCTCCAGGCCCATCATCCGCAGGCCCTCTTTGACCGCCTGGGTTGCCCCTTTGCGCATGATGATGCGCACCAGCTTCTGCACCCGGGCCTGCCAATCCTGAGCCATGATCAGATCCCCCTCCTGTACAGCGGAGTAGATCTTCTGCCAGATGTCGGGGATCAGGTTGGCGCTGGCCAGGATAGCCCCGTCGGCGCCGGCGGCCAGGGCAGCCACCACGATCTCGTCGTGGCCGCAGAAGATGCCGACCTGCCCTTTGATCTTCTCGAACAGGGCCATCAGGAAGGGCGCGTCGCCGCTGGAGTCCTTGATGCCCACCACGTTGTCCAGGTAGGCCATCCCCTCCGCCGTCCACCACTGGAAGTGGGTGCCGGCGCACTGGGGGATGTTGTACAGGATGATGGGCAGGCCGACCTCGTTGACCGCTTCGTAGTGCTCGTAGACCTCGTTGAAGGTGGGCTTGAAGTAGAAGGGGGCCACCACCAGGGCGGCCGTGGCTCCGGCGTCTTTGGCGTATTGCGTCAGGGCCACGGTGTCCCTGGTGCTGGCGCAGCCCGTGCCGGCCACCACCGGCACCCGGCCCCCCACCTCGTCCACGGCGATGTCAATCACCCGCCGCTTCTCCGCCTCAGTGAGGTACACGAACTCGCCGGTAGTGCCCGCCGGCACCACCCCGTCCACGTGGGGCAGAACGTGGCGGATCAGCATCCTAAACGCCTCCTCGTCCACCCGGTCATCCCTGGTGAAGGGCGTCGCCAGGGCCGGGAAGATGCCTTTGAACCACTCGGGTTTCTTGGACATGGATTCTCCTCATTTTCTATAAGCTGCCACGAAGCGGGCGATGCTGCGGTCGTAGGTTCGCTCCACCTCCGGCGGGAACAGGCAGCCGGGTAGCTCGCCGTATTTCTTGTGGTACATGATGCACTCACAGCACAGCCCCTTGCGACTGCAAGGCTCGTAGGTGCAGGTGCACTTGGCCAGGTTCGTTTCTTGCGTGCATTCTCTCATAATGTCACCTCCATCTTTGTGAATAGTCGTGGAAAGGCCGTTTTCACGTTTCACGTTTTACGCATCACGTAGGCCTCTTGCTCAAACACGCAGCAATCTGTCAATCGGGTTTCTTTTCCGTAGGCATCCCCTCACCCACGCATCCGCCGCCAGTCGTCCCACAGGATGCGCAGCCGCACCGCCAGCCGCTTACGATCCAGGATGAGAGCCAGGAGGCCCCAGGACAGCCAGGCCAGGCCCAAGGCGGGCACTTCCATCAAAGCCACCAGCGGCATCTGGAGGACGAGCGGTGCTTCCAGCAGCGTGGCCAGCGCAGGGGAGCGGAAACGGTAGATCAGGCCGGCCGAGACGGTGAGATAGGCCAGGCAAAACCACCACGAGACGAAACCGATGGCCGTCATGTAGAGGAAGCCAGCCACCACCATAAAGGCATCAACCGTGCGATCGTGCCTGCTGATCAAGGTCTTTTGGCCTGCTGGAGCACGTCTGGCCAGGTGTCCATCCACCGTGTCGGCCGTCCAGCCCAGCAAGGTGGCGATTTGCACCATATTCAGCGCGCCGCGTCCCCAGGGAATGCCGATGCCCACGATGCCCGCCGCGATCACCAGCCGCGAGGCAGTGAGGGCGTCGGCCAGGACTTGCATCAAGCTCCGTTTGTTATCCATATGTCTATCAAACTCTATTTGACAAATTCGGCCAATTGTGCTAAAGTATTAATAGCAAAGTTAGCTAACATATCAAACTCTAGGAAGCCAATGAACGAGAAGCCAGCTCTAAAATTTATCCTTTCCACCCAGGCGCAGAACAACTTCGGTCGCCTGCTCGACGACGTGTCGGAAAACAACACACGGTACGTGGTCAAGCGGTTCGGTCATCCCAAGGTAGCACTCATCAGCCTGGACGATTTCGAGCGCCTGCTGGCCAGCGAGGCCGAGGGCGAGAAGTACCTGCGCATCCTCCGCGAGAGCCGACCGGAGTACACCCTGGGAGAAACGATTGAATAGGAACATCTATCAGGAAAGGTGAGCCGCCATGAGCCGGAGAACGCATTTCTTCACTCAACCTACCCTGCCCTCCCTCAATATCCCGCTGTTTCCAAGCACCAGATACCAGGGAAGCAAGTTGAAACTGCTGGACTGGATTTGGGCCAACATTCGAGACCTACCATTTGACACCGCCCTGGACGCTTTTGGGGGCACGGGTTGCGTGAGCCACCTGCTCAAGAGCAAAGGCAAGCAGGTTGCGTATAACGACGTACTCGAATTCAACTACATCATCGGCCTGGCACTCATCGAGAATGACGCAACCACGCTGTCCGAAGAAGACGTCGCTTTCCTGCTCACCAGACACGAGAGCCTTCGTTACCCCACTTTCATCCAGGACACTTTTTACGACATCTATTTCACTGACGACGAAAACCGATGGCTGGATATGGTCATCACTAACATCGGGAATCTGAATGATGAGTACAAGCGGGCCATCGCGTACTTCGCCCTGTTTCAGGCTTGTATCATTAAACGCCCCTACAATCTCTTCCATCGCAAGAATCTCTACATGCGCACCTCCGACGTCCAGCGTAGCTTCGGCAACAAGACCACCTGGGACACGCCTTTTGACGTGTGGTTTAGACAGTTCGTGGCCGAAGCTAACGGCTGCATCTTCAGCAACGGGCGGCAAAACGTGGCCATGAACTGCGATGCCTTTGAGATTCCTGGACAGTATGATCTGGTCTACATTGATACCCCCTACATCTCAGATAAGGGCGTGGGGGTAGACTATCTGCACTTCTACCACTTTCTAGAGGGGATCGTGGATTACGACAACTGGGCCCGCAGGATAGACTACCGGAGCAAACATCGCAAGCTCAAACAAAAGAAGTCTGTATGGACCGATAAGAACCGTATCCACGACGCCTTTGATAGATTATTTGAGAAGTTCCAGGACAGCATCTTGGTAGTGTCCTACCGCGACCAGGGCATCCCCTCGCCAGACGAGCTTCTCACCCTGCTCCGAAAGCACAAAGGGAACGTGGTAGAGGTTAACGGCACAGACTATAAGTACGTGCTAAGCAACGGAAGCTCCAGGGAATTGCTATTCATCGCTCAGTAATTGCGCCAGTATTCCAGGAACTCCTTCTGTGAACCGAACTCGCCGCGTCCTGCTTTCAAGTCCTCTATTTTAGTGATCGAACGCATGTGCTTGGTGGTGCCACTGCCTGTTTGGCGTGAGGCGATACGCCACTTCTCCTGAACAATTACGTCAACGTCGGTGATGCGGAACTTCTCTTCCACCAGGTCACCGATTTTCTCCTCATAAGTCTCGAACTCGTAACACAACCCGACGATCCAATGCTGGGCATAGTCGCCGTAGGGATAACGGATAGTGCCCACCTTCTTGTTCGGGGTGCGGAAGTAACCGAGATAGGTGCCGATGGTGAAACCGCCAATAGTGTTGACGCTCTTCTTGCGGGAAGTCTTGACATCAATGGCTATCTTCCCTTCGAATCCGGGGATGTCACGGAGCGTGATGTCGGGGTACTCCCTCCCGCCGCCCTCCTCCAGGACGCAATGGTATTTCCGAGCAAGGGGCTTGATTCTCTCAACCACCAACTGCTCGAAGATAGCTGAGATGGCCCTGCTGTCGGACGGCACGTCATCACGCTCTGATCCTCCAGGAGCAGGCCCACAACTTCCCACTTGAAGCCTTCCAGTAACTACTCAGGCTGTCATTGCGAGGAGGCGGTTTTTGCCGACGAAGCAATCTCCAATTCGCAAGTTGGGGATTGCTTCGCAAAAAACGCTCGCAATGACAACAGGGGCTGAGTAGTTACGCCTTCCAGTAGTTCCTCCAAATCCGCCCTGACGTTATACATATGCCACACTCCTTGCGCGTTCACGTAGGCCTCGCACTCTCTCCGACCATACCTCCCAATGAACACTCAGGCGAGATTGGCCCGAGTTCGCATCTACCCACTCGTGCACCTTGACAAGTGGACATTTGACACCCAATGCAAGATGCTGTATAATATGATATAGAAACTGGACTCGTAAGTCCTGGAACAGGCTGCTCGGATGTAAGTCCGTGCTACTCCGTCTGGCTTTGGCCCGCCTTTTGGCGTGAACGGTGAGAATCGGCCCCCAGGGTGAGCCAGTTTTTTATTTCAGCACTTCCTCCACAATGATCTTTTCCTTGATGATCGCGTAAAGGTCCTCGTCTCCCCGTTCGTATTTCTGAGCCAAGCTCCAAACCACTGCTCCAAACAGTGGCGCGCCGCCCGTGCACAAGTTGTACGATACCAATCCTCCGGATCAAAAGGGCATAGCCTCGACTCTTTGTCCAGGATCACAGCCACAATCTCGACTCCCAGCATTGCGATGTAACGCAAAAGCTTGGCCACGACCTTCTTGGGTGTCCGCTTAGCCTTTAGCTCAGGGATCTGCTTGAGCTTCTTGCGAAGACCTTTCCTGGTCTTGATTACCGCCTTTCGGAGCCGATGAGGGTTGCTGGTGATGACCACCGCAACAATCAAGTAGCGAGTCGCTCCCTCAGCTTGCCCGACATCGCCGGTCTCGGCAAGAAAGCCGTACTTCATTGCCGCCGGTGTCCGTACGCTTGCCTAATCGCTTTCTCCATCGCCGTGTACACGTTCTGGTAAAGGGCGTGGCGATCCAGGGCCTTGGGGTCCACCGTGGCCAAGACGATCATCACCTCCTCGTCCATGGCCGCCTGCGGGATCACCCCCCGCTCCAGGGCATCCACGATGGCCTTGGCCACCGCTGCCTGGGTCGGGCCGTAGATCATGTTGGCCTGGCGCAGGTTCTTCTGCTCCAGCGTGGGCAGGATCAGCGTCGGCGGGCGCACGGTAAGATTGGGCTCCAAAATCGCGGTCAGCGCCTCACGACGACGCAAGGGATAGGTCAGTTGATAGGCGTAGGCATCGCCCAACGGCCCCGCCTTCGGCCCGGCCACGAGATCCAACTGCACCCACTCCGGCTCCTCCCCGGCCGACCCGGTCCCCACCCGCAGCCCGGCATCCCGGATCACCTCCCCCGTCAACCCCACATCTTCAAACCGCTCTTCCAGCGCCCCCCTTGTCCCTAGTCCCTTGTCCCTTGTCCCTAGTCCCTTGTCCCTAGTCCCTTGCACCTTGCCCAACCTCTCCAGCTCCAGTTGGATCTCGGCTCGCGTCTCGTGGATCAAGGCCCCGCCGGTGGGCTTCAGCGGTCGGCGCGGCCGCCCCACCTCGACGCCCATCATGTTCAACGCCGCTTTGATGGCTACTCCGCCGCCGTGGCGGGAGAAGATGCGGGCCAGCTTCTGCACTTTCATCTGCCACTCTCGCGCCGTAGCCAGATCGCCCTCCTGCACCGCCTGGAAGACTCGCTGCCAGACCTCAGGGAAGACGTTGGCGCTGGCCAGGATCATTCCCGTGCAACCACCGGCCAGGGCGGGCAGCACCACCTCGTCGTGGCCGATAAGGACCTCAATGCGCCCTTGAACCATCTCCAGCACTTCCATGGTGTAGGTCAGGTTACCGGAGGAATCCTTCAGGGCCACGATGTTGTCCACGTCGGCCAGGTCCTCGACGACGGTGCGGGGCAGATAAGCGTCCACCACCTGAGGGATGTTGTACAGGATGATGGGGATGTCCACCGCCCTGGACAGCTCGTAGAAGTGCTGATAGATACCCTTGTCCGAGGGGTGGAGGAAATAAGGCGTGACCACCAGGCAGGCACTGGCTCCGGCCTCCTTAGCATTTTCCGCCAGGACGACGACCTGGCGGGTAGCGGCAGCACCCGTGCCGGCGATGACGGGCTTGCCCTGGGCCTCCTCGACGGCGACCTCCACCAGCCGCTTCTGCTCCTCCACCGACAGGTAGGGGAACTCGCCGGTGGTGCCGCAGGGCACCAATCCATCTACGTGGTCAATCACGTGTCGGATAAGGCTGCGAAACGCGTCCTCGTCCACGCCCTCGTCCTGGTCGAAAGGCGTCACCAGGGCGGGAAAGACGCCGGGGGGAAAGGGCAGCTTGCTTTGCTGCCATGCGTTGCTCATGTGCGTTGCTCCTTTTCGATCAAGGTGCCAGGCACTTATGGATGGCCGACTGATTGAGTAAGCCTGCCTAGCCTGGAGGCACTATGGCCCCGAAGAGGCCGATGAAAGTGCCTGGCACCTGAACCTTTCCGCCTTACGGCTTTGGTATGGCCAGGTCCGCAGGCCCGATCCCCGACATGGTGGCCTGCGGGAAGTTCTCCTGGATGATCTCGTGGATGATCTGGGCGTATTTGACCTTCACCCGCGCCCAGTGGGCCAGCATCCCCTCGTCCACCCAGGGCTTGTAGAGAGCGCCAGGCCCGGCCGCGCACGCCGGGCCTGGCTCGATCTTGAAGTAGCAGGGTGCACAAACGCGAGCCATCTCCGGGCCGTCGTAGATCCTGATGTATCCGCCGAAGGACTCGGTGAGGATGATGTGGAGATCCAGCGGGATGTCAATGGCCTGGCGGATGGACGCGAACTGGGGCAGGCTGAGGTCGGCCACGGGGTTGAACGTGCCGGCCCCCAGCATTTGCAGCACTCTGCCCCCCGCGGCCGAGGCGTGGCCGGCGTAGATGGAGACCTTGAAGATCACGTCCTGCGGGATGTCGCCGTTCTCCCTCATCTCGTTGAGCAGCCAGAGCAGCCCCTCGTCAATCACCAGGAACCCGCGGAAGCCGATCTCGATGCAAGTCATGATGTCGGTGATGACCTGCTGCAACTGGTCGGAGCCGCGGAAGCGCAGGCCGGAGAGCCCCCCCTCTGGAGTGACCAACTGCCGCCCCGTGTCCCAGGCCGAGCGGGGGCCGGGGGTCAGGATGACCTCCATCTGGGCCTCGGCGGCCATCTGGGCAAAGTCCTTGAGCTCCGCTTTGTCCAGAAGGGTGGCGCCCATCACCACCGAGATCAGGCGATGGATGGGCATGTCCCGCTTCTGGGATTCGTCAATGACCGCCTCCAACACCTTGGGGCGCTCCACGCCGGAGACCTCCATCCGGTACCACGCCCCGTCGGGGAAGCGCTTGTGGCTGGTGGGAAGATCGTAGGCGTCCCTGCCCGGTATGCCCACCTGCTCCATTGCTTGTGAGACCCTGTCCATCTTCATTGATGTTCCCTCCTTGTCTGGTTTTGTAGTTTATTTGCATCTGGAAGCTGGCAGGAAAGCAACTTCCGCTTGCTGCCGTGAAGCGTAGTGCGTATTGCGTAGTGCGTGCACCAAATACGCAATACGGGATACGCAACACGTCTAATAGCGTACGGAGAAAGAATCATACTCTCCGACGTAGTCCTCGTATGCTATCTCGACGTTTGTCACCTCTGCCCCACGCGGCCCCCGGTGGCACCAAGCTAATAACCGCTCGACGGCCCAATCTTCTCCCTCGAAGACAGCCTCCACTCTGCCGTCCCACAGGTTCCTGACCCAGCCGGTCACGCCCAATTGACGGGCCAGGTCCCGGGTCTCGCTCCGGAAGAAAACGCCCTGCACCCAACCGCTGACGAAAACGTGAGCCCTCTTCCTGGCCATGTCTCATCACCTCAGCAAACGAACTGCCTCTTCATACAACTCACGATTGGCGACTTCCAGAAACTCAAAGCTGGCGCCCACCTTGCCTCCCGAGGCCAACCAGGCCAGAGCGCCCAGGTAGGTGCACCATGTGGTGTAGGATCCCTTCAGTATCCCCTCAGGATCGAACAGCGAAAAGGGGTGCTCCCAACTGGCGATGATGAAGTGGCCAGGGAGATCAAAGTGGGTGACCTGAATCATCGCCCGAAGGGTCAGCTCTCCCTCCTCACCCCGGCCTTCCTGATCGTGAGTCACGAGTACGTCGGGGTCAAACCCCATCTCTTCCAGCAGGGAGGTGTAGCACGCCACCCCCCAGCGCCTCACGCTATGGATGCAGCCGTTCTGTCCTGGGTACACCGCCGGGCAGACGTCGGCGTATCCGAGGGGCAACTGAATGGTGGCTCTCCGGTCCACCAAATCGCCCTTTTCGGTGACCACCCAGTAGTACGCCCGCCAGTCCTCAGTGAGGTAGCGGCCTGGGAAATTGTTTATCACCTCCGCATCCGCAGGGGCGGTACTCCGCCTCATGGTATTGCCCGCCAACCTAACCATCTAAACCCCTTTGCTACCCGTATTATACTCGCAATACGTGAGAAGGGCAAGACCCATACCCGTCCAACTCACTATCCCCCACATCCCAGTAGATGGTCTCAATGGGGAACAAACGGCTGTTCGAATACACGCGGGTGACATACCAGCCGTCGGCGAAGGCTTCTCCCGGCGGAGCCGATACCTCAACGGACCTGGTCCCAGACCCCGTGTAAGCTTCAACTTGTTCAAAGAGCTTACGGCCCACCTGGTCATGAACGGTGATCCTGACCTCGTCGTTCTGCATGGCAGAGTAGTTGAAAACCACGTAGACCACAGTGGTCCCCGAGGGGAATTGGTTCACGGGTGGCCCATAAGGCGTATCGCTCATGCGCACGTTACTCACCGTAGGTTCGGGGCGATAGCCTTTGACGACGAGCGGCAGATACACGTACCAACGTGTAGTTACAGTTCCTGTGGGTGTAACAGTGGCCGTCGTGGCCGTGCCAGTGGGAGTCGCCGTTGGGGTGCTAGTCGGCGTTGATGTACTGGTTGGGGTCGGCGTCTGTGTGGGCGTCCTGGTTGGCGTCGCAGTGGGGGTTGCCGTGGGTGTGGCGGTCGGCGTGCTGGTCAAAGTCGCGGTCGGGGTTGGTGTAGCCGTGCTGGTGGGAGTTGGGGGGACGTTGTAGTGCTCCACAACGTATCCCAGCGGCTGAGCCGCCCGGATGAACGCCGTCCCCAGCCAGTTGGTAGGTATCTCCGCGATTTCTTCCATCCTCAGGTGCAAAGCCTCGCCCGGCGCCAGCCCCTCGAAGTGCCGGGTGTAGGCAATTCCCCTGTACTCAACCAAGACGGAGACACAGTACTCGCCCGAGTTCTGGATGGAAAGCTGAGCGTTCTGGCCCTGGTACTCTTTCTTCAGAAGGAGAGCATAATACTCGTAGGGATACTCCCCCTCCATGGCCTCAGAGATGCCATCGTAGGAGCTGGAAGAGCCGTGGGGGCCTGAACGCAGCACAACCACCGCCAAGGGCTGACCCGTGCCCTGGTACTTGCTTCTCCACTGCATCCAGGCAGAGTGGTCGCCGATGGCATTAAGGGCCTCCTGGCAGGCGTCGTCGAAGACGTCCTTGTCCACCGAATAGATGATCGCGGCCTTGGCCTGGGTGGGGATACCGGTCCGCAGCGTCCAAACACCGTTATTGACGATTATCTGACACCTGACCGCCGTGGAGCCAGGGGAATTGGGGGGACACAAGCCCGAATACTCCCCCCAGAAGAAGATAACCGCCCCGGTATCATCATCCCCCAGGTTCTGCGTGTTGATCAAGGTGCTCCAGCCATCCTCGACGTTGATACTGGGGATCTGGATCTTCTGGCCGGGATAGGCAGCCAACACTGCGGGGCGCCCGGTCAGGCCCACCAACAAGCCCAGGACCAGCGCTAAGGTTAGAATAAGATGCCACTTTTTCATCTCTGCACCTCCTTGTTACCTCGATCCCTCGTCGTCTCGTCGCCTCGTTCACCGTTACTCGATCACTTTTGATGACCTTGTTCCTGGATAATCCGGTGAAGAATCTCCACCAACTTGCCATCCCATTGCCTGTCTGCTCCCTCCCGCAAGGTGGCCAGAGCCTGCTCCACCGTCATGGCTGGCCGGTAGGCCCGGCCGGAGGTCATGGCCTCGAAGGCATCGGCCACCGCCAGGATGCGAGCTTTCAGGGGAATGTCCTCTCCCCTCAATCCCTCCGGATAGCCCTGGCCATCGTAGTGCTCGTGATGGTACAGAATAATGGGCACCAACTTCTGTAGTAAAGCGGCCCTCTCCACGATGTTCGCGCCAAGAGCGGGATGCCTGCGGACTACCTCCCACTCCTTCACATTCAGGGGTCCCGGCTTGAGCAGGATCTGTTCGCTGATGCCGATCTTGCCCACGTCGTGCAGGAGGCCAGCGTAGCGGATCAACTCGATCTCCTCCTCGCTCAAACCCAACTCCTGGGCGATGGCTACGGCCAGTTCCGTGGCGCGCTGAGAATGGCCGCCGGTGTGGGGGTCCTTGGCTTCCACCGCTGCGGCCAGGGTGGCAATGGTCTGAATGAAACTCTGCTGGAGTTCCTGGTACAGGCGGGCATTCTCGATGGCCACCGCGGCCTGGGCGGCGATGCTCTGACAAAGTTCCACCTTCTCCCTGGTGAAGGGGCTGCGCTCCCAGCTCCGTTCCTCTCCCAGGGAGATCACCCCCAGCACCCGTCCCCCCACGATCAGAGGGATCAGCACCGCCGACTTCACCTCCTCGGTGAGAGCGATCTCGCGTTCCTCATCCGACAGGGCCCGCTCTGGCACGTCCTGGCGCAGGATGACCGGCTCAGCGGTCTCGATCACCTGCCGGTGCCAGGGGACCGTGGCCAGGGGGCATCGCCGGCCGAGGGCGCCCTTCGCTTCCTGATCCCGAATGGGAGAGGTAGCCCGGATGACCAGGTTCTCCCTGGTCTCGTCCAGCAGGGTGATGCGGCAGAAGGTGGACACCAGGGAGGTGGTAATCTGATGGGCCACCGTTTCCAGAATCTGATCCAGGTCGAGGGTGGAAGAGATGGCAGTGCTGGTGCCGAGGAGAAGGGTCAGGTCGTTGGCATTTCGCTTGGTTTCGGCGAAGAGGCGGGCGTTTTCAATGGCAATGGCCGCCTGGTGGGCGAGGGTTTGCAAAGTGGATAGGTCGCTCTCATCGAAAGCGTGAAGCTCCGTGCTCTGCACATCCAGCGTTCCGATGACTTGACCCTTGACCTTGATGGGAACACACAACTCCGACCGGGTGTCGGCCATCTCCTCTATCAATAGATACAGGGGCTCTTGCGAAACATCGTTGACCAAGAGGGGCTCGCCAGTTCTGGTCACGTGGGTGTTGATTGACCTGGCCTCAAGGGGAATCCGCGTGCCGTCCGGTACCATTCTGTCTCCCGCCCCTGCCCTGAGCACCAGGTCGTTGGAGTCTTCGTCAAGCAGAAAGATAGAGACATAGCGATAACCAGAAGCTTCATTCAGTAAATGGACTATTTGATGTAGCAACTGGTCGAGCTCAAGAATAGAAGCGATCTGCCGCCCAATCTCGTTCACCATAGCCAACTGGCTCGCTCGCCGCTCCAACGCCCTCTCCGCCATCTTGCGCTCGGTGATGTCCCTCGTAGTGGCAATGAAGGCCTTCGGTTTCCCATCAGCATCCTGAATCAAGGCGGCACTCAGTTCGCCGGCAAAGCGAGTTCCATCCTTCTTCAGCAAGACGTATTCCTTGTTTCTGATGAATCCTTCCTCCAGGGTCTTCCGAAGGTTCACTATCGCTCTTTCGTGGTCTTCCGCAGCGATCAGCTCGAAAGCGCTCCTTCCAAGTAACTCCTCAGCGCTTGCAAAACCGTGCAGGTCCAATGTCCGTTGGGATACGTAAGTAATGCGTCCCTCCAAATCAGTTGCTGTCACCGCATCAGGAGATGTTTGCACCAGCGTTTTGTATAGTTCTTCAGATTCCCGAAGCGCCTCCTCTGCCCGCCTACGCTCGGTGATGTCTACGAATGTGGCTTGCACAGCAGGTTGCCCCTGATATTCGATGCGATTGGCGTACATATCCAGCCAACGCACCGCCCCGTCTTTCCGAACTCCACGATACTCATAGTGGGGAGATACCGGTTTCCCCTCCAAGCGGTCCCTAAAACGCCCCCAGACGAGCGCTTGATCCTCAGGATGCACCATCGCCCTCACTTGTTCAGGGGAAAGGGACAACAACTCCTCAATGGTGTATCCAGAGATCTCGGCGAAGGCAGTGTTGGCGAACACAATGCGGAAGTTTTGTATGACCACCAGTCCTTGCAGTGACTGTTCTACCAATGTCCGGTATTTCTGCTCGCTCTCCCGCAGCGCCTCCCGCACTCGTTTGCGCTCAGCCAGTTCCTGCTGAGCTTCCTGATACAGCCGCGCGTTCTCGATGGCGACAGCAGCATGGCCGGCGAAGGCACGCAGGGCCTCAGCGTCGGTCTGAGTGAAGAAGTTGGAGGTGGCGCTATCCACGTTGAGGAACCCGATCACCTCGCCACGCACGACGATGGGCGCAGCGGCATACGACCGCAGCCAGTCTGTCACCGGGATGCGCACCCAGTCTGGCCAGTTGGCCGTATCAGGGATGACCAGTGGCTCCCTGCTCTCCAACATTCGCTGCAGGCCAGGCACATCTGGAAGATGGAAAACAACTGCTGAGATGAACTCCTCGGCCCCGAAGCGCTCGTAGCCGCGCCAGCGGACAGGGCGCGCCTGGTCGCCTTCTTCGATGAGCATGATGTTGGCCGCGTCGTTGGGTACCACGCGGCTGACCTGCTCCAGGATGCGGTCCAGCACCTGGTCAGGATCCAGGGTGCTGCTGACCACAGCCGCCGCCTCCACCAGTGCCCCAGCCAGGTCACGCTCCCGACACAGCTCCTCCTCCGCCACCCCCCCCTCCCCCCCTACCTGGGGGGGATAGGGAGGGGTGGCGATCTCTCTCGGCAGTTGTTCATGGGCTGGTGTCAGTTGAGTGGCACTATCCATTGACGTTTCTCCTTCTGCTCGTACATGGCTCTATCCGCCCGGGCTACCAGTTCCTCTGTGGAACAGGGAGATTCCGGAGCGTAGCGGGCCACACCCATACTCAACGACAGCTTGTAACGGCGGCCTGGCCTGGCGTTGCGGGCCTCCAGGTTCCCTTGCAAGCGAGCAACAATGATCTCGGCACTGTCCCCATCGGTCTCCAGGGCCAGAACCACAAACTCGTCTCCAGCGATGCGAGCGATGATGTCCGATTCGCGAAAAGTCTCCCTGAGAACCTCCGCCACCTCGATCAACGCCTGGTCTCCTGCAGGGTGGCCAAAGGTGTCATTGATCCACTTCAGGCCGTTGAAGTCGGCGAAAAGCAGCAACATTCTCCATTTCATCCGGTCGGCCGTCTTCAACTGCTGTCCGGCCAGAGTGAAGAACCCCCGCCGGTTGTGCAGGCCGGTGAGGTCATCAAGGAGGGCCATAGCGCGCAACTCTTCCTCCATCCGCTTGCGGACGGTGATGTCGGTGTAGACCGCCACGGCCCCGATGAACTCCTCCCCCACCAGGATCGGAGACCCGGCCAGGATGACGTCCACGGGGGAGCCATCCTTTCGATAGCGGACAGTCTCTGTGGGAGGCACTTCCTTCCCACTCATGGCCATTCGCGTAAACCCGACTGCTTCCTCCAGCACATCGGGGCTGGTGACCAGGTCGTCAATGTTTTGGCCGATCACTTCCTGCCGGGAGTACCTGAACAATCTCTCCGCGCCCTTGTTCCATTCCACGATCCGCTGGTGCGCATCCAGGGTCACGATAGCGTCGGGGGCAGATCCCAGCACCCCTTCCAGGTACACGCGGCGCTTTTCGACCTCCTCGAACAGCCTGACGTTCTCCAGGGCAATGGCCGCGGCATAGGCAAAGTCGCCCAGGAGCTTGATGGTGTTCTCATCGTAAAAGCCGGGGGGAGTTTTCTCTACCGCCAGATAGCCGATCAAATCGCCCCTCACGAACAGTGGGGCTCCGAGCCAGGAGCGGAACGGCTGCCAGTCCCCGATCCTCTCATAGCGCTCATCGGTGTGAGTATCGTGGATCACCACTGGCCGCCTGGTTTTTCTCATTTCCTGCACGAGTTTGTTGTCCCTCACATCGAAACCGTTCCACATGGCCTGGTCATAGATCACGGGACCCCGACCGGCCATCATCTGGTCCCTTCCGTCGGGGGTAATGATCTTTATGGCCGCCGTATCGTAGTCAATGACGGTGCCCAACTGGTCGAGCATGATCTCGAACACCTGATCTCGCTCCAGAGTGGACAGGGTGGCGACGTTCACTTCACGCAGGGCGGCCATCTCCTCGGCGCGTCTTTGACTCTCATAGTACAGCCGCGCATTCTCGATGGCGATGGCGGACTGGGCGGCGAAGGTCTGGGCCAGCCGCGCGTGCTCTTCGGTGTAGAAGCCCGGCTCACTCTTGTCCAGGGCGATCATGCCCACCGGCCGCTGGCCGATGAGCATGGGCACTCCCAGCCAGGAGCGGATCACGGTCTGCAGGTGCGGGCCGTGTCGAAATCCCTCGTACACCGCCGGGGCATCTTCCACGATGAAAGGCGCAAGGGTGCGCATCACCTCGCGGTTGGGGTTGTCGCTGTCTACGGGGAAGGAGACACCGCGAAGCTCCTCCAGGTTAGGGAAACCCCGTCCGCCGATGATCACCAGCCTGTCCCCTTGCAGGAGTTGGACCGAGGCGCTGTCGTATGGCACCACCTGCTGCAACTGGGTCAGGATGCGTCCGACGACCTGGTTCCGATCCAGGGCGCTGGTGAGGGCCAGGGCCGTCTGGCGCAGGGTCTCCGCCTCTTGTCGCCGCCTTTGCTCGGCCTCGTACAGCCGGGCGTTCTCGATGGCGATGGCGATCTGGTTGGCCAGGGTTTGCAGGGCGAAGACGTCGTCCTCGTCGAAGGCGTTGAGCTTGTCGCTGTCCACATCCAACACCCCTACCACCTGCTCTCCCACTTTCAGGGGCACAACCAACTCGGATTTGGTCTCAGGAAGCAGCTCGTCTGGAAGATAGCGAGGCTCCTGGCTGACGTCGTTGGCCAGAAGGGGCTGGCCGGTGTGGGCCACCCAACCGATCAATCCCTCCTCGCCGATCTTGAAACGCAAGTCTTGTTCTCTCCAGACCTTTTCCACTGCAGCATCGCTGCTGGCTCTGAAAACGAGGTAGCCTGTAGCCTGGTCTTCGAGGAGGATGTCCACGTGATAATAGCCGAAATTCTGCTGGATGGCCTTGACCACGTAGGGGAACAATTCATCCAGGTCGAGGATGGCGGAGGCCTTTCGCCCCACCTCCTCCACGGTCTGCAACTGGCGAGCCCGCCGCTGCGTCTCCTCGAACAGCCGCGCGTTCTGGATAGCGATGGCCGCCTGGTCGGCGAAAAAGCTCAGGAGCTGAGCGTCTTCCTCAGTGAAACCTTTTTCCTCGATATCATCAATAATGGCAATGGTCCCAATGACCTGATCCTGCCACTTTAGAGGCACCTCAACGACAGCCGTGAACAGGTCTTCGTCATACTGCTTGCTCCTGCCTGGCCAAGTTCGATAGTCATCCACAATCATTGGCTCACCTGTCTGCGCCACGCGACCAGACAAGCCTTCACCTAGCTTGAGTGTGGTGCCCACCACACTTCGCTTCAGGCCGCAGTCAACAGCAACCTTAAGCTCCTGACGGGTGGGATCGTACAGGTAGATTCCTCCTCCCTTGGCTCTGAGCAGCTCAGTGGCCCGCTGCAAGATAGCCTCCAGCAGGGTCGTTATATCCAGCCTGGCCGTGATGTCCAAAGACGTTTGGCGCAGGGCCGTCAACTGCTCCAGGCTTCGTTCGACCTTCTCATATAGTTGTGCGTTTTGGATAGCGATGGCCGCCTGGTCAGCGAAGAGCATCAATAGCCGCAGGTCCTGCTCATCGAAAGCCCCCACTCTCACGTTGTCCATAATGTCGAGCACCCCGATGGCTTGCTCTTTCCACCTGAGCGGTACGCCGATAATGGAACGGGCAAAGGCATCTTTGACCTGCGGCGCCTTCCCGGCCCACGCGGAGTGGTCATCAATGATCAGTGGCTCCCCCGTCTGGAACACCTTACCAGCCACCCCTTCTCCCACCCCAAGTGTCAACCCGGTATAGTCTCGCTCCAGGTTATAGCTCGTAACGGCCACCAGCTTCTCTTTCGTCGGGTCGTAGAGGTGCACCAGCCCTCCCGTGGCCCCTAGCAGGTCGCTGGCCCGGGCGATGATAGCATTCAAGAGAGACTGCATCTCCAACTGGGACGTGATGTCCAGCGTCGTTTCGTGCAGGGCCATCATCTCCCCAGCCCGCCGTTTCGTCTCCTCGTACAACCTGGCATTCTGGATGGCGATGGCCAGCCGGTCGGCCACCGCCTCCATGGCCACCACGTCCAACTGATCGAAATCGTTGAGGCGAATGCTCTGCAAGTCCAGAGCGCCGATCACCTTATCGCCCAGCTTGATGGGAACACACAGCTCCGATCGGGTGAGCACTTCTCCGAGAAAGCCCTTGACGTAGTGGGGGTCATTGTTGATGTCCCTGGCCAGCCAGGATTGGCCCGTTCTGGCCACAAAGCCGACGATGCCCTCGTCCAGCGACTGGCGATACTCCCCCGGCGCTATGTGCTCGAAGCCACCGGCCACCGCCCGCAGCACCACCTCGTGGCGCTCCTCGTCCACAAGCACCAGGGCCACGTTGTAGTAATTGAAACTCTCCTGGATGGAGCGGGTCACTTCCTGCATCAGCCTGTCCAGATCCAGGATAGAGGCTGCCTGATCGCCCACCTCGTTGATCAGGGCCAGTTGGGTGGCCCTTCGTTTCTCCGCCTCGAACAGCCTGGCGTTCTGGATGGCGATGGCCGCCTGGTTGGCGAAGGCCTCCAACGTCTGGATCGTATTCAGGTCAGGGAGAAGGCCGTCCACCGGCTCATCCGCCGAGAGCAATCCCACTGGCTCACCCCGGCTGCCCCACAGGGGCACCAGAAGCATGTCCTCAGGATGCCAGTAACCAGGCCCGCGATCCTCCAAGTTGGGAGTAACCACGACACCCCGGAAATCTCTGTCCCAATCCATCTCCTCGTGGCGGATCAGGTAGGAGCGGCTGATCCGAAACTGCTCCCGCATGAGGGCCTGGAAATCAGACCAGCGGTAAGTAGCTTCCATAAGCGCCTCTCGCTCTGGCTCCTCCAGGCCAGCCGTGGCCCGCGCTCTCACCAGTTCCTCTCCAGGCTGGCAAACATTGATCACTGCCCGGCGGAAGCCCAGCCTGACTGTCCCCTGGGCGATGTGTTCCAAAACCTGTTGCAGCTCCAGTCCCCGATGTAAATACTCACTGATCGCCAGCGTCTGGGCCAGACGTTCTGATTGCTGCTGCGTTTGCTCATACAGCCGGGCGTTCTCCACAGCCACGGCCACCTGGTCGGCAATCGTAGAGAGCAATTGCTGCTCCTCCTCGCCATAGGTGTGGGGTCGGTAGGCCTGCACCGAGATGACCCCTACCAGTCGCTCACCGATCAGCATGGGCACCCCCAACCAGGATGCGGGCAGCTTCATCGTCCCCCACACGCGGGGCGTCGGCAGGCGGTCCTGCTCCCGTTCCCAATCCCGAATGAGCAAAGGCTTCTTCTCAGCGACTACCAGGGAGGTCAATCCTGTCCCTATGGATCGTCGCTCTGGAGGCACTCGCGTCCCTTCGTCCACCCGCAGGCGGTAGTCCAGCTCGTTGGCCTTTTCGTCGTAGAGGGCAATGAAGAAAGCATCGGCCTCGAAGACAGACGTGACCTCGCGGTACACTGTTTCCATCAGGTCATCTAGATCGAGGGTGGTGCCAACGACTCTGGCGATGCGGTTGACCACCGTCAGCCGCTCGGCAAGCTTGCGGGCCTGTTCGTACAGGCGGGCGTTGCGGATGGCGATGGCGGCCTGGTGGGCGAACAGGCTGAGCAATTCGGCGTCGGCCGGGGAGAAGGTGCGCGGTGGGGCGGCACTGACTTGCAGCACCCCCAGGAACTCCTCGCCCCAGCGGACCGGCACGCCCATCACCGCCTGGAAAGGGTAGCCCTCCCAGCCAGGCACCCGCCCCTCCCAGCGATGATAGTCGTCCACAATGAGCGGCTCGCCGCTCTCCCAGACCTTGCCGCAGAGGCCCTCGCCCCGGCGGAGGAGAGGCTCAGAAGCTTGCACTGAGGCCTGGCGAAGTGACGGATGATCCATACCGACAGAGACCCCCCACTCCAGCATGTCAAGTTCTGGCCGGTAGAGGTCAATGGCCCCTGAGTTGCCTCCCAGCAGCTCAACGGCCCGCGAGACAATCGAGCGGAGAAGGTCATCCAGGTTCAACTGGGCGGTGAACTCCAGCCCCACCTCTCGCAGCGCCTCTAACTGGGCCGTGCGCTGGCGGAACGCCTCCTCCGTCCGCTTGCGCTCAGTGATGTCTTCCACAATCTCAATGAACCCAGTCACCGTGCCATCTAGTCCAATAGTCGGAAAGGCCTGGATGCGGGCCGAAAAACGGCTGCCGTCATCACGGACCCCTTCAGTCTCGACCTCTGCCGACTGCCCGGTGGCCATGGCCCGCGTCCCAGGGCAATGAGCGCATACCGACTCGCGCTTCTCGAATTCCCGGAAACATTCTCGACCTACAAACTCAC
>Ga0194111_10002844_pt1 | contig 20880 bp, 17 predicted proteins | sample TA2KigC300mmetaG_FD_146194 | JGI IMG/M metagenome (GOLD analysis project Ga0194111, IMG submission 146194) | Freshwater microbial communities from Lake Tanganyika, Tanzania - TA2015033 Kigoma Deep Cast 300m | ecosystem: Environmental > Aquatic > Freshwater > Lake | place: Tanzania: Lake... | reverse complement strand
TTGGGGCAACTACTACAGACATGGTGTGAGCAAAAGGGTGTTCAACTACGTTGACCACCACGTTTTCAGAGCGCTGTGGAAATGGGCGCGTAAGAGACATCCTAAGAAGGGAAAACGATGGGTTGCCAACAAATACTTTATGCCAAAGGACAAAAGGAGATGGACTTTCAACACAATCGTTGAAGACCGTCATGGTCAAAAGAAGACCATCACATTGGTGCAACTGATGGACATTCCAATCGAGCGTCACATCAAGGTTAAAGGTAGGGCATCCCCAGACGACCCAAAACTACAGGCATATTGGTCAGATCGCCAAACCAGATATGGCAAAGCCCACTGGGACAGCAGAAAGCTACGCCATGTGGCTGAGAGACAAAACTGGCGATGTCCTGTCTGTGGCTCACACCTGTTCAATGGAGAGGAACTGCAAACTCATCACAAGGTAGCAGTAAGTGATGGTGGCACAGATGAAGCAGAGAATCTGGTGCATTTGCATAAAGCTTGCCATCAACATATATACCAGATGAGTGATTATTTGTTGCAGGAGGCTTGAGCGAATTGATGGGAAACCAACATGGTTCGTTCTTAGGGGAGGAGGACACGGCGACGTGGGCCTCCTTACCCGACACGCGAGGGAATTGGAAACACGCTGAGTATAGTGACCTCCCATGTGAGTAGCTCTCCTATACATACAGGCAATGCGCCATTCCCTTAGCGACCTGCGGGCCAGGGAAGCGGCTATCGTGGTATGTGAAGCACTAGACTCACTGGGTATAACCTTTGCTCTGACCGGCTACACCGCCGGCGGCAAACTCAGCCGGATAATATATAAGGAGTTTCACGAGTGCTACACAGACGTAAAGACAGGGCTTATAGGCATAAACCACCGGGTTGGCACACTGACCGCGGAGCATATACCATTCGCCGTGAGGCGACTGGTGAAGAGGGATGAGAGGAAGAAGATTCTGATAGTGGTTACCGATGCGACTGAAATTGAGTCTCCACTAAGGCTCAGGAACGCTATGCTGGACGCTGAGGAAGCGGGAGTCGAGTTGATAGGCATTGGGATTCTCACTGACCTTATGAGCCAGTGGTTCCGGACTTTCATCGAAATAACGGACATGAATGATTTTGCAAGGCAGATGTTGGAACTTATGAAGAGGCTTATGGGCTAATGGGCCGATAGGATGAATTCGTCAAACGTGAAACGACAAACGTCCAACGGTTTTGACGTTAGACGACTTTGAAGTGGGACGTTAGACGCTACAGAAAGGAATGATGAAGAATGAATAGGGACATATTGGAAAAGGAGTTTGAACCTTCACAAATAAAGAGAAGGAAAGGGCCTTTCAACGAAGAATTTGACTACATCGAAACGGCTGATGTCATACGCCGGCTAAACACGGCTTTTGATGGCGAGTGGTCCTTTGAGATAGTGGAGCATCAGCAGTTGTGCGACGAGGTGGTGGTATTAGGTAAGCTTACCGCGCAGGGCATCAGCAAGATGCAGTTTGGCAGTCATAAGATTACCAAATCCAAGAAGGATGGTGAGCCGGTGCAGATAGGTTTTGATTTGAAATCAGCGGCCAGTGACTGTCTTAAAAAAGTAAGTACGCACTTCGGAGTGGCTCTACATCTATATTCTGAGACTGTCGCGGATGAGGCATCGAACCCTGAAAAAAAGAATTCCATGACGCCAAGCCAGTCTGAGGAGACCATCAGCAAGGAGAAGCTGACAGAGATAAAGAAACTCAGAACCAAGCTGAAGTGGACGCCAGAACAGGTGATGGACCATGCTGAAAGATTATTCAGCACGCGCGATATAGCTAAGCTTAACCCAGTGATGGGTGAAGCGTTCATAGCATACCTGAAGACTCAAGACGGCAAGACGGCGGCATGAATGAAAGGAGAGTTGAGAGTAGAAAGTTGAAAGTTGAGAGAAAGGAATGATGCTGGATGCAAGATACTGGATGCTGGATAAAAAACCAGAATCAAGAATCCAGTATCCAGCATCAAGAATGGAGGTGAGAATAATGGAAGAAGCGAGGCCGCATTTTTCGGTGACGCAGTTAAGAACCTATTTAGAATGCCCATATAAATACTACCTCTCATACGAGGAGAAGCTACCCTGGGAGAAGGTGCCATCAGGCGTGACGTTTGGCTCCGCTGTGCACAGGACAGTTGAGCAGTTCAATAGGGCACTTGCAGACGGCGGGATGGACGAGAAGGCCGTTATCGCCCTCTTTGTAAAAGAATGGCAGGCTGAAACTAAGAGAGACGGTGTTGAATACAGGAATCCCGATGAACGCGAGGAACTGGCGGATAAGGGCAAACGCCTAATCCAGTTGTACGCGCAGGAATTTCGCGATATGAGGCCGCAGGCTGTGGAACGCGCGTTCCGACTTCCCATACTTGATGTATCCACAGGGCTGTTTGAGGGTTCCAGGGATGTCATGGGCGTCATAGACCTCATCGCTGATGACGGAGTTATAGAGATAAAGACCAGTTCCAGGTCAGTCAACCAGCGGGAAGCTGACGCTTCGCTGCAATTGACGCTATACTCCTGGGCATACCGGATGATACAAGGCAAAGAGGAAAAATCCCTTAAGACCGTCGCGCTCTTAAAGACGGCGAAGTCAGCAATACAGACCATAGAGACATACAGGACAGCGGAGGACCACAGCAGGTTGATGGAACTGATTGCTCAGGTCATCCGGGCCATAGAACTGCGGGTGTTTTACAGGAATCCCAACACCCAGTATGGGTGCGATGGGTGCGTATATCGCGTAGCTTGCGGCGGCGCATGATCTCGGGTCGCCGAGTGCGAGGAAAAGAAGGAGGTGAATGAAAATGGCGAGTTTCAACAAAGTCCTTTTGATAGGCAATTTGACCAGGGACGTAGATATGCGGTTTATCCCTTCCGGGAAAGCAGTAGCCAACTTCGGCCTGGCTGTCAACCGCACATACACAGATGCAAATGGCGAGAAGGTGGAAGACACTTGTTTTGTAGATATAGTCGCCTGGGACAGATTAGCGGAGGTATGCGGCGACTATCTGGCTAAGGGAAGACCTGTCTTTATTGAAGGCAGACTTCAGATGGATAGCTGGGAAGCGGAAGACGGTCAGAAAAAGACAAGGCTTAAAGTGATAGCTCAGAACATCCAGTTCCTGGGTGGTACGACAGCGAAGTCCGAAGCCGGTGGAGATGATGGAGATGCGGGCGCGGATGCTGATGTCCCATTCTGACGCCATCTCTGTAATCCCAAAGATAGAAGAGAGCGAAGGGCAGAGGGCATAGAGTAGGAATTTTTTCTTTACCCTAAGCTCTCAGCTCTATGCCCTACGCTCAAGAAATGTGATTTCAACGCTGCGCAGGAAACCAACTGTGCCTATACAATCCGCTCACTTATTTCAGGAGGTGAGAAAAATGGAGCTGACATTCAGAAGGGATGATATGGAAGATGCGCTGAAGGACGTCATCAGGGCGACTGGCAGCAGGTCTTTGCCCATACTGGCAAGCGTCCTCATATCCGCAAATGACCCGCTTCCGGGCCTGCTTAAGCCACATAGCCCTGATAAAGCACAGGAAACTGACTCAGGGATACATCTGGCTGCAACAGATCTGGAGATAGGCATACGCGCGTCTATCCCCGGTCAGGTGATTGAAAGCGGGGCCATCGCGCTCCCAGCAAGAGAGTTTATCGGCATGATGACAGAGACAGCGTATAGTGATGTAAGGCTGGTCGCAGACCACGACGGCAAGGCAAGGGTAGAGTGCGGGTCGGCTCAGTTCAAGATAAAGGGATTGCCTGCTGATGAGTTTCCATCCCTGATACCCCTACCCGATTCTGACACACAGCCGGAACTGATGAGCGCCGCTAAATATGAAATAAAACTGCCCACGGTGACTATGGATTCGAAAGCTCTGGCGGCGATGATTGGGATGACATCCTTCGCTGTCTCCAGGGATGAGACGCGATATTTCCTCAACGGCGCGCATCTATCCCTGAGAGAAAACAATGAAGGAGACGCGACCGGGTGTCTGGTCACAATGGCCGCCACCGATGGGGCCAGATTAGCTGTGGCGACTGCCAGAGCTAAAGACAATGCCAAATATGATAAAGGCGTCATCATCCCCGTCAAGGCCATGGCTCAGCTCAGGAATATGCTCCCGCGCTCTGATACGGTGGGTATCAGCATATACACAGAGCGCATCGTCTTCGACATAAGCAATACCATGCTCGTGTCCAGGCTGATTGAAGGCGAATACCCAGACTACGCAAATGTGATACCTGCGAAGAACAGCATAATGCTGACAGTGAAGACGCAGCGTCTGCTATCCATGTCCAGGCGCGTCGCGACCATGGCAAACCCCAAGACGCCCGGGGCGAGGGTGGAAGTGAAGGGTGATACTTTGAGGATGTCCTCGTCCACGCCTGAGTTTGGTGAAGCTTGTGAGGAGATGCAGATAAAGAAGGAAGGGGATGATATTGAGTTAGGTCTCAACATCCGTTACCTGATGGACGCGCTGAGGGTTATCCAGACAGATGAGATGACGATAGGGATAGACGAACCGCTGAAACCGGTGCTGATAAAGCCGGCAAGCGAAGATGGCTATCTCTATGTGCTCATGCCTATTCGACTGTAACAAAAACGGGAAAAACATATCGTTCTTTTAACACACATAAGAGGATTCACATTATGTGACCTCTGACTGATAGCGCCAATCATTAACATTTATTGGCGCTTTTTTTATGCGCTTTTTGAAGTGAAAACCAGCGGATTTCCAAACCTTGACAAATTCTGCCGTTGAGGTATAATGCCAATAGAAGATGCGGAAGGCAATTTAACAACATAATGTGCAAAAAGACGCCTTTTAAGGGCATGATTGCCCAATAGCGAGTTAAAAGGAGGTTATTTAAGTTATCTTATCTATATAACAAAAATGACCCGTTTCAACTGACTCGCTATGGTTGGACGGGTCATTTTTGTATAGTCGAAAGCGTTTCCCGATGTCAGCTTGAATAATCGGACATATTAACAATTAAAGCCAGATGTGAGGCGAGGCATCTGGACAAGCATGACAAGAGGTACACCCTACCTGATTCTGAAAGACAGGATCATTCTCTCTGACGAGTTCAACGGCGATATGTATGGAAGCCCCAAAGACAGCAAGTGGGAGCAAAAGAATGGCTATTATCCAGAGATGATAGAAAGGCTGAAGAAGGTGAGAAGCGAGGGGGAATTCAAAAAAGAGATGAAGGCATTCAATAGCGAAAATTACAATTACCACCCCTTCGGCTTCTATACCAATGAAAGGAAAGACATCGACCTCTCAGACAACTACTTCGGCAATTTCTTCAGCGACTACCTGTTCTTCAAGAATATGAGCGGACGGACTGTAAAGATTATGGATAGCAAGAAACGTCCTATAGAGTTGAAGCATGGTTCAATAGCGACGTTCTACTTCGGAGAGTTCATAGAGATAGCTTAAGCCTGCATAGCCCATCATCACCTTGCCGATGATGGGCTATGATAGGGTCCTGGTTGCCTTGTATATTGTCCCCGGTTGGAAATAGGAAGTCCATTTATACAATAGCGTTTCGCCGGCAGTCAGCTTTGAATAAGCCAGCTTTCACAGATAGAGAAACTAAACAAGAGCTTGCCATCAGCTCTTTAAAAACATGATAGGATTATCCAAAGTGAGGAAGCTACGAAGCTTCAATAACTTTGACAGAGAAATAGCAGTAGAAGCGTTAAAGCGCTATTCTAAGTAGTTGAGAAAGTTGATACACCATACGAGGATACTTTGGTGGTTCACCTGGAAATCCCCCGGAATTGTGATGACCATCTGATCTATCTACCCGCCATTGTTGGCTTGATGAATGAACTAAAAGCCGATGAAACTCGTTATGATAGAAACACCAACGAGCTAATCTTTTGGTGGGATTAACCCTCTTCATATACCCCTTAACTCGATGGCAGATAAAGAGTAGATTGAGGAGAGTTGACTAATGCAGGCACCACAGCTTTTTTCCTTACTATCGCCATACACGACTTGGTTAATTGGCTTTTCTAATACATGTAAAATTTTTCTTGACTTTAGTATACTCCTTTAGTACACTGTTTTGTGTTATAAAATGGTGTAATCAAGAGAGGAGAATGACATCATGGCCATATCCAAACAGCGAACGACGCTGTATCTCAGCGAAACTGATAAGAACATCCTCAAAAAACGGGCGTCAGAGATCAATAAAACCATGAGCGAGTACGTCGCCGAACTTCTCATGTGGGACAAAAGATTCAGACTGATAGAACATGCCAGGGAAGGTTCCCTAGAAATTAAAAACAATGAATTGGAGTATGCAACAGCGGGGAAATAGAAGATGGGTCATGTAATAGCCATTGCGAACCAAAAAGGCGGTGTGTCGAAAACAACCACAGTCATCAACCTCGGGGCTGTTTTAGCAGAAAAAGGATTCAAGGTTCTGCTGATTGACATGGATCCGCAGGCGAATTGCAGCGCAGGGGTGGGAATCTACCTATCTAAAGGCGATCCTGGCATCCAAAACATCATCGTAAAGCCTGAGACAGGTGCTGGATCAGTGATCTGCGAGACACCGATCTCAAATTTACACATCATACCATCCCATATCAGCTTGTCTGCCTGCGAACAGGAGCTTTACTCCCAGGTCGGCGGTGAAAGGGCATTGGCAATAGCTCTAAGGAACATCATTGATAAATATGATTATATACTTATAGACACTCCCCCTTCTCTGGGTATGTTATCAATCAACGCGATAGTGGCCTCAAATAGCGTGATCATTCCTACAACAGCAGAGGCTTATGCTCTTGATGGCATGGATGCACTATCGGAACTCATTGAGCGAATTAGAACAAGGTTGGAGCGCAATGTTGAAGTTCTCGGGGTATTAATCACCAATTTTCAGAAAATAACAAAGGTCCATAGTACGTTGCAGGATAACCTGAAGGAGTATTGGGGTGATCGCATTTTTAAGACAGTGATCAGGAAGAATATAGACGTTTCCGCTGCCGCACTGGCAAATACACCCGTTGTCGTCCTAAACCCCAAGTGTAACGCAAGTATAGATTATATAAAATTTGCGGAGGAGATCATTAGCCGTGAACAGGCAGCAAATGTCTGAGTTGGCCAAGGAAAGAATGGAAAGGCATCACCGAAAAAGGAAGCCGGAAGAGAAAGAGCAGGAATCCAGAACAGGTGGTCAGGCCCTAAACCTCTTATTAGCCGAAGAAGAAGATATTGCTATAGAAGAAAAACGAGCGCAAGAGTCGCAAATCGTCATATACCTAAAGGATAACTTATCAGATCCTGATCCCAACTGGATGAAGATCCCGAATGAAATATACACGCTGTCCGCAGAAAAACTCGATACAGGCGAAACGGTCCTGTATTTTTATTTATACAGACAATCCTTTGGTTTTGGCCGCAATTATTGTCGTCACAGCCACAAAGCTACCCTTGAGCACACCAGTATTAGATCCATGTCAACTGCCAGAAGGTCACTTTCTGGACTTATTGAAAAAAAGCTTATCATCCGGGTTTTGGAAAAGGAGACAGGTAGGCACGACATAACAAAAGAGGGCGGTTTATACAGGGTATTGACCCCTTTTGAAATCAACGATGGTGTAATTGAGGAAGGGTTTCTGATCAAAGATGTACCTTTAGATGGGGTGTTCTATTTGGACATGTCCAATAAGAACAATGCTCAATAAGAACAGTGTTCAAATAGAACATGCTCTTATTGAGCAGTCTAAGCAGCATTGTATGTCCAATATGAGCATGCTCAATATGAACAATGATTACCGAATGGCTTATAATAAAAGATTGCTGAATGGCTGATCAATGTGAGCATGTTCATATTAGACATGCTCGATATGAACATATGCTAAGAGAAGAGGTATTGGAAATGCTGAGTAAGCTAAAACCGATTTAAGAAGCTTAGCAGATTTTGGCAATTATTGGCAACTAATAAGGGGATTACTGACTGAGGTATACATGAAACAGTGCGTGAGAAAAAAATGGAACCAAAATTTAGGAAAGTTTCCTGGCTGAGATTTAGGAAGAGGTATTGTACTTTGAGACAAGAGTATTGTACTTTGAGACAAGAAACTATTGTACTTTGAGACAAAAGGTATTGTACTTTGAGACAAATCAGTATTGTACTTTGAGACAAGAAACTATTGTACTTTGAGACAAGTGCCTATCATACAAACTGGCTTTTAGCAATGATCTAGGAACTATCGCAACTTCAGAACAGGCCCGCGTACTTGTTTTAAAACATATGTTTTAAAAGAACAACAACAGAGTGATGTTGTTTTTTTTGATTTTTTCGGAAGGAAAAAGAGCAGATCCAGAACCATTATTTTTCATCGAAGGGGTGAAAGATGAAAGAAAGCGGCAAAATTGACAGAGGAAAAGAAGTGCTAGCAAGTTCCATAGTTAAAGAGGAGATGAACCTCGTTGAATTTCCTTTCACCGTATTATCTCACCGCATATCCAAAGATCAAAAAACGTTTGAGGTTTCTCAGAAAGTACGATCGCGCAGCGGCCGGCTCATAAACCAACGCTGGATAGTAACGGGAAGCGACAAATTTGGGTTACCTCTGGCCACGGATAACGACATCTATTTGGCACTGATGCAGATTTACAAAGAGGATGACTTCAAAGACAGGAAAATCCATTTCACACGCTATCAACTACTCAAGATTATGGGTTTGGAACCCACCAAGCGCAGATACGACATGATTGGCAATGCTTTGGACCGTTTAATATCTGTGGTCGTCAAATCGGAAAACGCATTCTGGGATCACGAGGCCAAAGCCCATGTAACCAAAGCCTTCCATTTATTTGAGAGCTACGATATTTACGATGAGAGGGAGCGCACCCAAAACAGCGATCAGCCGGAACTTCCGCTGAGTAACATTGTGATGAGCGAATTCCTTTTCAACAGTATCAAATCGAGCTACATTAAGAATCTTGACATCGGCTTCTATTTCACCTTGCAGACACCTCTGACAAAGCGGCTTTATAGATTTCTGGACAAAAAGCGATATCATCGCTCAAGCTTCGAGATCGAGCTTACAAGGTTATCAGCTTTATTACCACTTCAGGATCGATATCCATCACAAATTAAAAGAAGATTGGAAAAGGCACATAAGGAACTTATTGAAAAAAAATATCTAGCTGAAGTTACCTACAGCCACGATACGAAAAATTGCCAGGAGACAGTAATCTATCTATTTGAAGCTCAGAGCTTGCAAAAGCAATTAAAGGAAATAGCGCCAGAGATTTCCAGCCAAGGTCAGAGCAAAGAACTGATTCAGGAACTTACCAAACGAGGGATTACCGAGACAGCAGCCCGACACCTGGTAAAGAAATATCCTAAAGAGCGAATCGAGAGGCAGATAACTTGCTATGACTGGCTTGTAGTTCATAAAACTCCGCTTATTGATAAAAACCCCGCCGGCTTTTTGCGTAAGTCAATTGAGGAAAACTATGATCCCCCTGTGGGATACAACGAGGATAAACACCGGGAAGAGCTGAAAAAGGCACAGCGTCAGAGAGAGGAAGAGGAAGCCCAAGAGCAAAAAAGGCTAAATGAAATTCAAGAGAAAGTAGACGAGTATCGCGCGGGACTTTCAGAAGAAGAAAGCCAAAAATTACGCGTGGAGGCTACTAACCTTATTGAAAGTGACGACAAGATCAAGAAGGAGTTCGTGACTGATATACTCATTCGCGCTAAAGAGGGGGAGATCATACGAAGAAAGTTAGGTTTGGACACCAAATGTGACTAATCTCATACTGATTGAAGAAGTTGATATTTTTTATAAAATAGGTAGATATATGAAAACACTAAAACCAATATACTATATAGGTAGTGCTAACCCGCTGGAACTGGAGTATATATTGCTCAGTATTACACCCAAGGATGCTTTAACTAGGAATTTATTGGAGTCAAAGATACTTGAGAAATTTAACTATAGGGTACAAAAAAGGTTTGGGGATAGCATAAACCGTCTAGAGGACCTAGATATCATATTGAAGGAGCGGACGGAAGAGGGACAAGTTTGTAAACTAACTGATTTCGGACAAACTATGCGGGAATTGCTACAATATGAGGTTCAACTATATAGAGAACTCATTCATTTTCTGCACTACCAAGGATACAACTATACTACTAGAAAAAGAGAGTATCTGTGGAGCTATAGGAAGCTTTGCGATCTACTATGGAATAGATCCAGGGTTGGTAAATATAGGGACCTCGCATCAGAAGTCACGGGCTATATTCAGGAGCATTTCAACGCTACCGAGGTGCCATTTGATGATACAATCATAGGTAAATTCCTAAATTGGTTGAAGCCCTTACGCCCTAGGGTCATAGATGATGAGAAAAATATTCTCCGACGGGAGATAGATAGACCCGAGTTGTTCTTGTTAAGTGTAGATTTATGCTATAGGGAAAAAGGCTTACGATACGGTGATCCCATTCTATTGGCAGAGAATGTTGTAGACGATATTTGCAAACCATTTTTTATTGAGCCAAGTTGCCTTAACACTTTAATAGAAATATCGGGGCGTTTCTCCCCGGGTCATCTCAGGTTGATGACAGGATTTCAGGGGACCTCTCTGATATTAAGACGGAGTTTTTCTGTTACGGACCTTATCCAGGTATGAGTAAATATATTGAACTGATCAATCAAATAAAGGAAAAGAGCACATCAGACTGGCTAACACATTCGCAACGGGATATCTTTTCTCAGCTTTCATCGAGATATCAGACGCACAAGGTAATAAACCTGTATGGATCAGAGGGCGTTGGTAAGACTTTTGTTAGTTGGATATGTCATAAGGAATTAAACTTTCTGCATACGATGGACATTTCGGACGTTAGGAATGTTAATACAGTTGTTCTAGATAATTTCGGTAACTCACGCAGTCAGGCACGATCACTTCGTCCTTTAATGAAACAGAACGGGATCGGGCGTGTTATAGTGCTTACAAGACAAAGAGTTCCTGATGACATTGTCCATTTGGAATTGGAACTGGATGAGGATGATGTGAAGGAGTTTTGCCATAATCTTTATATGCAATTCAACATCCAATTTCAGGGGAGTATATTTCACACGAATCTCCGTGATATGATAATTGACAGTATCAAGCAACAGAATATCAATCAGAGCATTGAATAGTGGCAGAAGGCTAATGGAGAGGATATTATGGCAATCCAAGATTTAGAGAAAATCCTTCAGAAGGATCCGGTTATACATACATTCAGACCTGATGAGTTGATTAGCAATCCTGAAAGGGTAGAGAGTAATTATTCCCTTCATGCCGAGACTCACATGTCAATAGGTGATACTGGAAAGTACTACGAACGTTTGTGTAACTGCCTGGTGATTAACAAAACAACTTTTGTGGGGGCAGTAGTTGGGGATTACGGTGAAGGAAAAACAAGCTTGATGATATACTTTTGGCACAGGTGCGAAGCTGACAAGATATTTGCTATTCCACCATATGTTTGGTTCGACTTTCAAGATAACTTTCGGGTTATCTATTCATGGACTCGTTATCGTGTAAGTAGAATAAATGAGCGTATGGCCGTGGAGGTGGATGATATTTACAAAAGATATCGAGACCCATCTTTGGAAAAACTCGCTCAAGAAGATATTCAAAAAACTGGTGGTAACTACGATGCAACATTGAAGTTATATAAAGAGCGGTTTGAACAAGGTGCGTTAAGGATTGAGCTCAGCGTCGATGATTTACTAAGGTTTTGCTCGGAGATCACTGCTCTTGTTTCAAAGCTTGGATACAAAGGTTTTTTAGTATTCAATGATGAGTTGGAATTCACTGTCGAAGCACCGGGTAATTCCCTTAATAAAATTGCTGGAATCCTATTCGAGCTTGGTGATAGCTTGATCAACGGTCAAGGCAACTATGGATTCTTTTTTGGCATGGCGAGAAACTTCCAGAGTCAGATCCACGCAGCTCGGTCGGCTGTGTTAGATCGCTTGGCCAAACAAAATGTCTTCATGCGATTATCGGAAGTTTATGGACAGGATTTTCCCAGAAAGTTATGGGATAAATACATAGATTATTTTGAATTGGGAAATGTGGGTGAAGAAGTTGTCGCTCCAGAAACGCTCGAAGCTATTGGTCAGATCTGCGACAGTTCTAGACGCGATTTGGGTAATGGCCCTCGTTCAGTTATATCAGCATTCAATAGAATGGTATTTGTATACAATAATTATAATAGACAATACTCACCACTGGATTTTGTTGAGGATTGCCTAAACAATGAAATCACCCTAGGTACTGAGTCTAGTTATACAAAGTTGGTTAAGGAGTTACTTGCTGATAGCGCAATTCGTGATACCCGTGAATCTTCCTTGAAGCTTCTCGCTGCTTATCCAAGAGGTTGTCCACGACAGATTATTAAGAAATATAAGCTAGAAGACGAAGTCGATGATCTAATAAAATTGACAGGATTTGGAAGGATTATCTTCGACACTGGGTATGGCTATGGGTTAGTCAAGCTGCAGTTAGAAGATGTACCGCGAGAATCAATCGCGGACGAGATGATGCGCAGCTTTTATAGCCATTACTCGGCAAGCAAAGATGACCTAGCATATGCTGTAAATGCGTTTAGGGAGATGATATTACCACGGATATTTGCTCCTCAACAAAGACAGAGCATTGAGGATTGGAAATGGCCTAATAGATGGTCGGAGTATAAAAGTATTTATAGCATTGAATTGAATGGGACATTCCCTCTTACAAAGCAGTATCCAGAGCGTAACATTGCAGTTACGGTGGTTTCAGACATTAACAGAGATATCCGAAGCCAGTTCATCCCGGAGAATATGGATTTTAGTTTTATATTCGACCTTTCAGCGTCGGCAAGCGCAGCAGATGCATCGAATATTGTATTACGTTTAACCGCCAATGAAAACGATGTAAGCAAGATTGGCTTTTCGATCAATCTGCTTAATGGAAAGTATCCAGTCCGCCTCCAACTAAGTGCTATACCTGAAAATGAGAAAACAGCGTGTCCACTTTTTACTCTAGCTCTATTAGGATATATGGAGGACAAGGAATTACCGCGAAATGAGGAGTTAGAATACAATAATGTAAAACAGCGACTTGTGAAGAACTTGCTGATTTCGATATTTAATGAGGATATGCTAAGAGTTGATGCTTTAGATATCGAGCTGGACAACAAGGGTGAGATGCTTATTCCAGAACTATTTCTCTTCTTATGCAGGAAGAAGTTTCCAGACTACTCTACATTGATCTGCCAGCCACAATGGGAAAGTAAAATAAGACTTTACAGCAATGTCCTAGGTAGAGAGGATATACCCTTAAGTGTCAAACGGGGTAGTGAGCCATGGCAGCCGTCGAGAGATGCGCGAGAGAGCAGAAAAATTATCGCTGATAGGTTCAATATAAGTGCTGCAAATCTTGAAACTTGGATGAAGGGTTTAGAAGCTCTGGTTGATTATTCGAAGCTATCAGACGGGATTTTGGGATTTAGGATTCACCCTCTTGAGAAGCTAATACTTGATGAGTTAGAGAAATGCCCAGTGGAAAAGAAGAGGGAAGTCAAAGTAAGTGGTAAGGAATGTCAGTGGATGGACGCCACAGATGTCATACAAATGATTACGCCACTTGGTTATACACAAGAAGAATTAAAGCTTATTGTGGGTGAGATAGGAAAAGCTAGAAACTTCTTCGGCACTAGGAAGTATTATTTCCCAGAGGAAGGTCGGGAATTTGACATTATCTATAGAGTGCCTGTAAGCATTTCGGAATTGCAAGAGAACTTGAAAGAAAAAGTGCGTTCACTTGATAAGGAGTATGAGTATCTAGAAGCAGTTAAAGGTTTTAGTATTGGCAGGAGAAAGGCTTTAGATGAAGTTTTAGGGAGCATTGGCAAGCTTTCAAACGAGGAGGACTATGAACGTATCAAGAATGATCTTCACGGGCGTTTCGAAATCAATCACAGATGGATATCGGTAAAGTTAGAAGATTTTAAAAACAGTTTATCTTCAGGCTCGAATACAGCGGATCAATACTTACAGGAAATACGATCAGGCGGGGCTGAGGCCGAGCTTAAGAAACGTGTAGAGGGTCAAGCTAGGTGGATAACGACTTTCAGGGAACTGATCCAAGAGAACCTCAGGAAGCAGTTGGATGGTATTCGGGCGGATTTTGGTGGGTTGGAGAAAGAGGAGCGGACATTGGTAAATGAATATTCTCTTGACGCGACTGCGATCGCGCGAGAGGGGGCAGAAAAGCTTTATGATTTCCAAAGAAGAGTGGAAGATTTTACAGACAAAGTGCAATCTTTAGAGCGACAGGTTCAAAACATGTCGGACTTTCTCAGTCATTATCGTCAATGGTTACGATTGATTAAAAGATCGGATGAAGTATATGATGAAGCTGTAAAAATCAAAACATCACCGTTATATGGAGAAGGAACTTACTTAACAAAGCATCAGGAAATATCCAGTGAAATAGAGAAGCACCTGAAACAGTATAATATCCAAGGGCTAGGTGAATTTGAAGCATACTTAAAGGAACTTGGTGATTTGGGGACGGAGTGTAAAAATTTTTATGGGAGATTCAAAGATGCTTTCGTTCTAGAGAAGGAGCTTCTAATATCTTTCCTAAAAAAGGTATCGGCATCGACAAGTATAGTACGCGAATCCTTTAACCCGGATGAACCTAAGGGAAGCTATGATAATCTGTATGATCAAGTTCATGATTCAGCCATATCGGCGATTAGCGAAATTTCCGATGATTTGAAGAATATGAGTCGAAATGTTGACTACCTATTCAATATCCTTGATAAGGGGTCACGATCAAGTCGGGATCTTATCAGAGAAAAGCTAAATAGAACACAGGAGGAGGTCTCTAAACTACGGTCTGGACTAAATCGTGAATGGCTGAGGGAAGTTCTATCTGCTATAGATATATCTCCGTGGACCTCGGAGAAAGAGCTTCCGAACTCTATGAATGAAGTAGTAAAATCGATAAATGGTATACGCGAAAATTTGCAGTTTATTAATAAAGAATACCATGGAATACTTAGACCGAGTGAAGCAAACGAAATAGAGAGAGCTATGTTAGATTGTTTTAAGCGTGGTGAGGAATCCAATCTGAAAGAGGTAATACTCTCGTATGTTGGTGAGGAAGAAGATAAATCTGGCAAGCTTAATGAAGTTTTGGAAATACTCAAGAGTTTGTTTAAGAAAAACTTGATCGAGATCAAGGTTAAAAGAACTTAATAAAGTGGATATTAACGCAGCAAATAGAATATTGGACCTTTATCCTGTACATATAGTAGGTAACCCTCTTTCTATATGCCTACTAGACGATTTTGAATCAGAACGCGACTATAATTCCTTTAGAGCGCGTCTCGACAGTATCTTCTTGATACCATGCAGACGATATGTGTTTTTAGAAATACAGGAAAACAGCCCTTTTCCATTAATAAATCTGGACGCGCAAATAATCCCTGAAGCTATCAACAAGGTTATCTATGATAGATATGAGATATTCAGAAATGTGCTTCTGCTTCAAAGCAGGATTGCCGGTGAGATAATTAAGCGTGCTCATGAGTATGAAGTAGTGGTTTTTATTATCGTTGATGGTCTTTCCTACTTCGATTGCCTGAGACAAGATAATGTTATTCCGTGTCTAGTTGATGGGGTATCGATGACCGAAAATGGATACATTAATTGCATTGGAAATCCTACAATCGGAAGGCAACTTTTTGCGTGCGGTTTTAAAAAGCTAATCGGATTTTCTTATTGGACTAGGAAGAAAGATAAAAATAAACTAACGGATAGAATATTCGTTCCTTTCAGTCAAGAGAGAGTGCTAAGAATACGATCTTTCAATGAAGTTTTAGAGACCTTAAAAAGCCAATCGTTATTAAAGACATATGTCCAGGTTGTCATGCAAGGGTTAGATCAACTGTGTCATGGTCATCAAGATGAGCCATTGATTCAGCAGACTGTCAAGAGAGTATTTAACAGATTTGATGATGTGAAGGATGTCATATTAAAGAAGAAGCTCAGAGGGTTAGTGTGTATGACATCCGATCATGGCATATTGTGGAGAGAAAATAGCGATCTACGAGAGATCAATGAACCGTCTCAGAGCCAGGGCCATTCACCACGATATTTGGATGGCAGAATAATGAGGGATTATGTTATGCCTGTTACATCATTGGGAAGAAACTATTCACTATTGAAATATCCTTTCATTACTAGGAAACTGAAGAACAACGAATGGGGAGTTCATGGCGGCTTATCCGCGGAAGAATCTATAATACCTTTGCTCATGGAAGAGGTAAGTTGATGATACTATTGGGACGGAATCAAGAGACACAGGAAAAATGCGAAGTAGAAGCCGGTGACTCTAGAAGGATACTTATCTGCGGTAAAACCGGAACAGGGAAGTCATACACACTTGGAGTTATCATAGAGGAATTGGCAATGTATGAAGATGCCATCATTATAATCGTTGATACACAAGGTATTTTTTGGACAATGACTCAAATGAATGATGATCAGGAAGAAGAACTCTGGAGTTGGCATCTAGATCCAAAGGCTTATAGGGTCAACATTCTTGTCCCCGGCGACCCTGTTGAGCGATATGGGGGAGAGGATGTGATCAAAGAAATGGAGACGAGAGGTGCCAAAATTCAAAGCCTGTTATTGAATCCCTCTGATATCTCCGAAGAAATGTGGTGTGACCTCTTCGATCTAGATATTAATGACCTGATGGGGATATTGCTTTTTAAATCCGTGCGTAATTGTAAGAAGAAGTTGCAAAAAGACTTCTTCATCGAGGATATAATTAAACAAGTGGAGCAGGATAGAGGTTCAATGGATCAAACGAAGGAAGCGGTGATCCGTAGACTTGAAATGGCAATGGATTGGGAGATATTTGAACGCTATAGGTATAGGGAAATATGGGAAATATTAGCAACTGATTGTATAAATGTCCTAGATCTGAGCACTTTAGACCCCGGCAGATATGGCTTGAGAAGTCTAGTGGTTGCTGTTCTTGCTAGATTCGTTTTCAGCCAGCGGACAATTGCAAAACGCCGTGAATATCTGGGGTTGACCTCCAACATACCAAAGGTGTGGCTCGCAGTGGATGAGGCACACAACTTTTGTCCGTCGGGCAAGTCTACCCTAGCTAAGGACATACTCATCCGCTGGGCAAAGGAAGGTAGGCAGCCTGGGCTTTCGCTCGTTGTGGCGTCACAGCGTCCTTCAGCTATAGATATGGATATATTAACACAGTGCGGCTTGAAAATTGTTCATCGAATAACATCAAAAGATGATCGAAAGGCTATAAATGCACTAGCTGAGGACTATTTGGATCGATCTTTGGATTCAGCATTGAATACAATTACTCAAACAGGAGAGGCATTACTTATAGACGATGGGAAAGAGACTATTGAAGCTATAAAGGTTCGTCCAAGATTGAGTGAACATGGTGGTGGTTCAGCTACTAAATAGGCAACTTTCAGGAATCTACAATGAGAATAGGTGGCATTGACCCTTCAATAATTCGTGAGCTTTCCGGGATTTACAGACCCTTTGTCAAGGCTTTTAAGGAGCTGATTAGCAATGCTTATGATGCGGATGCTGATCTAATAAAGATAGTTTTAGCACAGGATCTAAGATCCATAGAGGTTTATGATGACGGTGTAGGAATGACCCCGTTTGAGTTCAAAGAAGATTTCACGACTATAGGTGGAAGTCATAATAGGATCAGGGGTGAGTTAACCGAGAAGGGCCGTCCAAAGATTGGTAGTAAAGGTATAGGTTTTCTTGCTGTTGCCCGTTATTGCAGCTGCATGGAGATCGTTTCCAAGACTACCAAACTTTATAGCGGTAAAATATTTTGCCAAATGTCGAAAAAAGTTGATATTAGCGGTTACTTGGAACTCCCTATATCGAGGGAAGTTTTGTCTAGCCGTCTCAGAGTTAACGCTGTATATATCGTTCGATACGGAGAGAAAGAGAGGTTAAGTCAAGAAAGCTATATAGTCGATGGTATAATGTTCGAGTTCTGTGAGTATGTCCATCATGATCAACATACTACTCTGGAGATTCATTACGAGATTAATTTCAGCGATATTGAGATCAAGGCTATCATTGACTTTGATTACTTACTGAGCTTAGAGAATCAGGCGGATCTTGGAGAGATAGATGATTTTTGTACTGTTGAAGTCAACCAAATATCGGATCTGGATAGGGTCAAAGAACATTATACGAAAATAACTTTGAAAGGGCTTAAACCTTTTGTTGTCAGCGATTTACAAACCGTCAAGAGGTCCGGCAATGTGCGCAACATGGCTTCTTTGGATGGTGTTACTCAGTTTGTTTGGGAATTGTCACGATGCATTCCTGTTGAATATGATCTTCCGCCGGATGTGGGCAGGAGATTCGGTGAATTGCTAAAAGATTCTCGATTGAAGTATATCAAAAGGGTTATCTTCTCGGGCGGTGTGTATTCAAATCTGGAGCTGAGAAGACCTATCTGGGGAACGGGAGGGATAGGAAAACAGAATATAGAGGGCGATATTTGTGTTGAAGTGAACATTTGTGATAACGGTTTGGTAGCTAGCGGATATATACTCGGGCAGACTGAAGCCATATTCCCTGCGGAGTACCGGGGACTCACCGTCCGGGTGAGAAATGTAGCGATTGGTCAGCCAGGGTTCTTAGGATTGGAGAAATTACTTGCTGGAAAACATAAGGCAACGCTTAGTCAGATAACAGGAGAGATTAATATATTAGAAGGGATGGATGCAATAGATGCTTTGAATCCTGGACGTGAAAGCTTCTATGAGGAGAACTTTCATTATAAAAAGTTACGTGAGTGTATTGCTGGTAATGGCGAATCCCTTGGTGGTTTGCTGGGTAGAGTTATTCAAGGGGTATTGAGGCGGAGCCAGGTTACTTCCAATGTACGGGAATATATAAATCGCGCAAATATCCGGAGGAAAGCCTTGCGTGACATCTCGGGGGCGATAAACTATCTTGCGACATCTACTGATTTTTCAGGTGCTCTCCGTTCTTTTTTCTCTAACACCGAAATTATTGGAAAACATTTACCAGAATGTCGAAACTATGGCGTGTCCCTGTTGCCAGATTTTAAAGTTAGCAATTTCAGAGTGGAAGATATGCCGGGTTTAATGAGTGATAGCGTTATAGATTTTGAAGAGCAGAAGATCTATTTTGACTTTTCCCAAGAACGATGGAGTTGGCGATTGTATATATTGGGTAAATACTATGGGATAGTGAATAAGGCAGGGAAACACAATGATCCCATCTGTGAGATTGATACACAAAGTCAGAAAATCTACATTAATTGGAACCATCCGGTTAGGGAGCAGATGGACGAAAAGAGTTTTATTAAATCGGCCATTGCATGGAGGCTGGCTCATCATGTCTGTGTAAATAATATAGACAAGATGATGAGTCTGGGTTTAAGGGTTCTTTCTTATTCGGTATAAGCTATGCCAGAACACGTGTTATGTCAAGACTATATAAGAGGGAATTACTCGTCAAGGGATAAGCTTCTACTGATCAATCCGCCTGTTATTGAAATACGTTATCCATGGGTGAAATGGAACCAGCCGCTAGACCTGCTGAAGTTAGGGGGCTATTTGAAATCTGAAATTGGCTGTGATGTAAGAATTTTTGATTTCATGGTGCCGAGAAATGGTAAGGTCGCTCGCAAAACTTATAAGAATGAACCTGAGATCTTTCTAGGAGATACTTCGTATCCATTGTGGCATTATGGCAAAAGCTTTGAGGATTTTCATAAGTATCTAGACTGCCTACTCCCTTTATGGGTTCCAACTGAAATTTGGATTACTTCTTTAACAAGCTATTGGTGGAAGGGCATATGTCAACTTGTTCTTAATATAAAGAATAGAATTCAGGATAAGAGGGCTGTCTTGTATGGCAATTACCCGCGCCTTGAACCGGCACATGCAGATGTTAACTCCTTCGCGGACATCCTTATAACTGACAGCGTTGATCTATCCCAATACCATGCTGACTTCGAGCTTTATGATACGGAGAATAGACCCTCGTTTTGTGCCCTCGATATAAGATGCGATTCCTTAGCCGCTGAGATCAATGAGAAGATGAATCTTGGCGTTAGGGATTTCGTACTCTTCAACGATAATATTATTGAAAGTAATAGCACAAATTTCCTATCCAAGCTTGATCCTGTTATTGAAATAGTGGAGTCCTATCGTCAAGCTGAGAGACCAAGATTTCATGGTATTTGCGGAATATATCCGCGTCTTTTTACTGAGGAAGTTGCTGTCCGGATGAGAACAGCAAACTTCACGGAGATCCACATTGAGTACCAAACATTGGAAAGTGGAGAATTGGATGCTCAAGCCTACCTGATGGCTAAAGAATCCTATAAGAAGGCAGGTTTTGCACTATCAACAGAAGCCTTTACAGGATTTGTTAACATTGGACTTCCCAACGATAACCTGGAACGGATTATCCGACATGCACTGAATATCTTGGAAGTTATAGGCGCTGTTATTCCCAAACCTTATACCCCTACACCAGGTACTGATATTTATGAAGCATATAAATCCATTTTGGAAACAGATCGTATTGAGATGCTTAGCCCACACTTGTTTCCTCTATCAGCCGTTAATGGGGTATTACCAGCGGATTACGACGAGTTGTATCGTTTAATGGCGTTTTTGAATTATAAGGTAAGGCAAACCACTTTTGATCTATTTCCTCCTCGAACGGGGGTTCTATAGTTTCAGG
>Ga0194111_10002836_pt1 | contig 20912 bp, 17 predicted proteins | sample TA2KigC300mmetaG_FD_146194 | JGI IMG/M metagenome (GOLD analysis project Ga0194111, IMG submission 146194) | Freshwater microbial communities from Lake Tanganyika, Tanzania - TA2015033 Kigoma Deep Cast 300m | ecosystem: Environmental > Aquatic > Freshwater > Lake | place: Tanzania: Lake... | reverse complement strand
GGGCGTACGTGGGATCTGCCTCGGTGGCGGCTTGGTAGTGAGACTCGGCTTCCTTGAACTTTCCCGCGTTGATGAGGGCATTGGCAAGATTGCTGTGTGGACCAGGCAGCGCGGGGTTGATCGTCACCGCTGTCTTGAGATGGTGGACTGCCTGGTCCAACTGCCCAGACTGCGCCAGCAGAAGTCCAAGCACGGAAAGGATCTCCAAGTCGCGTGGGTGCATGCGCTGGAGGGTGCGCAGGGTGGCAAGGGCTGCGCTGAGTCGCCCACTCTTGGCGTCCTGAAGCGCCCGCTGTACTGCATCGCGCGAAGCCATGTGCGGTGATTATCTCAAAACCTGCGCATGTGGATGACTGCATGGCAGCAGGCCGAGTCGCCGAGAGACCATCCGCTCACCGAGCCGACTTGGGTGATGCGTCACGGGTGCGGTGCACGGACACCGCGCTCAGGCAGGGGCATGCGCGGCTGTCGAGGATCTCGATGCGAACATGACTCGCCTTCGTTGTCGGCACGCGCACGATCCGCTTGTGGCCAATCGTGGTGCCCTCGGCCAAGGTGATCCAATCGCGGTGGTTGTTGCTGGGCGCCGCGGGAACGCTGACGCGAAATCGCTTCACGCGCTGGCCGAGCGCGGTCGGCTCGGCCAGCACCACGCGGTCGAACTCCTTCGAAGGATCGAGCTCGACCTCCATCGAAGCCGTGGTGGTGCCATCGTCGGTGGCCCAGTAGGTGGATGGATCTCCATCCACCGCCTTGTCGGGACCGAACGGTTCGGGGCGTAACTCCTCGGCGGCAGACCGAGGTTTGAAGCCACGGATCGAGTCGGCAGCAGTCGTTTGTCCGAGCGCCTGGTCGGTGCCGGGTCCGTACGCGGCGTCGATGAGTGCACGAAGTCCGATCACGCACTTCACGTCCTGCTCATGGATCAAGCCCCGACGGTCCACCGGGAAATTCAGAAGCAAGTTCGCGTTGTGGCCAACGCTTCGCTCCCAGAGATCGAAGAGTTGCGCGGGTGTCTTGACCTTGTCGTCCTCGATTGCGTGATAGAACCAGCCGGGCCGAATCGATACATCGCACTCGGCGGGGATCCATGACTCGCCATCCTCATCACCTTCGTTCAGGCTCTTCCTAGGCGGCGGATTGTCATCGCCGATGCCGTGCCCATCCGCCTTGAGCATCGCCCAGCAAGTGTCGCCGGCCCACCCTTGCTCATTGCCCACCCAGCGGATGTCGGGGCCGACATCGCTGAAGATCACTGCATCGGGCTGCAGTTCTCGAACGACCGCACGAAAGCTCGGGAAGTCGTAGACCTGCCGCTTTCCATTTGGCCCCTCACCGCAGGCGCCATCAAACCAGACCTCGAAGATCGGGCCGTAGGAGGAGAGCACCTCGCGCAACTGCGAGCGGAAGGTCTGGTTGTACGAATCGCCCATGCCGTACTGCGGGTGGTTGCGGTCCCATGGCGAGAGGTAGACGCCGAGTTTGAGTCCGCCCTCACAGCACGCATCGCTCAGCTCGCGCAGGACATCACCCTTGCCGGACTTCCATGCGCTCGCCTTCACCGAGTGGGAACTGAAGGCCGTGGGCCAGAGGCAGAAGCCATCGTGGTGCTTCGCCGTGATGACAACGCCCTTGATCCCGGCCTCCTTCATCACGCGAATCCACTGTGTTGCGTCGAGCGCAGAGGGCAGGAAGACGTGAGCGGGTTCGTCGCCGTGGCCCCACTCCTTGTCGGTGAAGGTGTTCGGGCCGAAGTGGATGAACGCGGTGAATTCCAGATCCTGCCACACGAGCTGCCGAGTCGATGGAAGCGGGGCGATGGGCGCCGGAGGCGGGACGGCGATTGCCATCGTCAGGAGGGCGCAGATCATCTGCCGATCAGGCTAGTCGGCCGCGCTTGGCGGACAACAAGAACGAGTCGTGCGCAATCGCCCGCGCCAAGCGGCAACAGAAGCTGGGGAGCTTGCGCACCAACAAAACCGTTGTTGCGGCGACCGGCACGATGGGACCAAGATCACCGGTTCACCTGGACAAGGGCAGTTGCGCTCCTTGATCCAGACTGTCAGATGGAACGAGGTCGTCCGCGTGGACATCGCGGGTCGGGAGCACCGCAGCGGGGCGACACTCAGTTCCTCCCGCGATCAGGCGCGCGGTAGCTCTCGCGCGGCGTGGGGCACTGCACCGTGAGTTCGGTCGGTTTCAAGCCCTGGTCCTGCGCCGCAGTTCGGAAGATCTCTAGAGTTGTCGATTCGAGGAACCGCGCAATGTCTCGCTGCATGCCCACCAGACAATCATGAATGGCACACGGATCGCCAACGCCACAGACGCCACCCCCGAAAGGGCAGAGGTAGCTGCGGTTCTCACGCTCGAATAGATTGTGCACCTGCTTCAGGGTGATCTCTTCAGGAGGACGCGCCAACGCGTAGCCGCCGCCGGGGCCTGGCGAGGCAGCAACGATGCCGGCTTGCGAGAGCGTGGACAGAATCTTGGCCACCATCGGTGCGGGCAATCCTCGTTGTGCGGCGATCTGCAACGCTGACAGGCGGGTCTTTCCACCGTCCCACACTTCAGCGAGTCGGCTCAGGGCTCCTATGGCGCGTTCTGTCTGCTTTCCGTACATGGGGCCTCCAGTTTCTGGGCGTCGTTCCGTGATTTGGCGTGTGCCCGCCAGTTGCAAGTAACGAAACAAGGATATATGATTCAGAAATCTGTGGAAACCCTTGCGATCCGATTTTTGTTGATTCATTTGGAAACATTACGGATTCATTGATCAGAAATTCATCACCATGGAACCATCTCTTTCCGCTTCCGAAACCGGCCTAGACGGGCTTGAACGGTTCTCCTACGACGACGGAATCGTTCGGCTCTTCACCTGGGCCACGATGATCTGGGGGGTGGTCGGGTTGCTTGTCGGCGTGCTGATCGCCGCCCAACTCACGGTGCCGGCGCTGAACGCTCACGAGTGGCTCAGCTTCGGCAGGCTCCGCCCGCTGCACACCAACGCCGTGATCTTTGCGTTCGCCGGGAACGCCATTTTCGCCGCGATCTACTACTCGAGCCAGCGCCTGCTCAAGGCGCGCATGTTCAGCGACTGGCTCTCGAAGTTCCACTTCTTGGGGTGGCAGGCGATCATCGTCGCCGCGGCGGTCTCGCTGCCCTTGGGCTTGACCCAAGGGAAGGAGTACGCCGAACTTGAGTGGCCGATCGACATCGCCGTCGTCCTCGTCTGGGTCGCCTTCGGGATCAATCTGTTCGGCACGATCGCTCGCCGACGCGAGCGCCACCTGTATGTCGCCGTCTGGTTCTATGTCGCCACGGTGATCGCGATCGCCGTGCTCTACATCTTCAACAATCTCGCCATGCCTCGGGACTGGTCGAAGAGCTACTCGATCTACGCGGGCAGCCAGGACGCCTTCATGCAGTGGTGGTACGGCCACAACGCCGTGGCGTTCTTCCTGACGACTCCGTTCCTTGGGCTCATGTACTACTTCCTCCCCAAGGCAGCAGGTCGGCCGGTGTTCAGCTACCGGCTCTCAATCGTGCACTTCTGGAGCTTGGTGTTCCTGTACATCTGGGCGGGGCCGCATCACCTGCACTACACCTCGATTCCCGACTGGGCTAGCACGCTGGGCATGCTCTTCAGCGTCATGCTCTGGATGCCGTCGTGGGGCGGCATGATCAACGGGCTGCTCACGCTGCGGGGCGCCTGGCAGAAGGTCACCACGGATCCGGTGCTGAAGTTCTTCGTGCTTGGGATCACCTTCTACGGAATGAGCACCTTCGAGGGGCCGCTCATGAGCATCAAGAGCGTCAATGCGCTGAGCCACTACACGGACTGGACGATCGCCCATGTGCACGGTGGGGCGCTGGGATGGGTGGGGTTCATGATCTTCGGAATGGTGTACTGGATCGCACCGCGCCTCTGGCAGGCACCGATCGCGCGACCGGGATGGGTCACGGCCCACTTCTGGATCGCCACCGTGGGCATCCTGCTCTACATCGTGCCGATCTATGTGGCGGGTCTGACGCAAGGCCTGAACTGGCGCGCGTTCAATGAGGACGGCGTGCTGCAGTACGACTTCCTCTCGACCGTGACGAAGTTGCTGCCGCTCTACTGGATGCGGACCGTCGGTGGATCGCTCTACCTTGGATCGGCGATCTTGGGTCTCGTCAACCTGATCATGACCTGGCGCGGCCGCCCCGCCCGCTACGACGTGCCGGTGTACGCAGCTGCACCGCTGAGCAAGGGATGGACGCCCGAACCGACGCCTCCATCCGACCTCACGCCGCACACGGTGCTCGATGCGGCGCATGGCTTGCGGCGCTTCGGGTCGCTGCGTTGGCACCGCAATCTCGAGGCCGTGCCGCTCACCTTCACGATCTGGGTCGTCATCGCTGTGGTCGTGGCCACGCTGTTCGAGGCCATCCCGATGTTCCTGATTCGCAGCGACATCCCACGCATCGCAAGCGTGCAACCGCTCACGCCCTTGGAGTGCATCGGCCGCGACATCTATGTGTCGGAAGGGTGCGTGAACTGCCATTCGCAAATGGTGCGACCGCTCGTTGCCGAGACCGAGCGATACGGCGAGTACTCCAAGCCCGGTGAGAGCGTGTTCGATCACCCGTTCCTCTGGGGAAGCCGTCGCATCGGGCCGGATCTGGCGCGAGAAGGCGTCATCAATCCGAGCGCCCTCTGGCATGTGCGGCACTTCATCAATCCCAACGACACGAGCCCGGGTTCGATCATGCCTGCGTATCCGCACTTGCTCGAACAGCCGCTCGATGCGGACGCAGCACGGGCGTCGATGACCGCACTCGCTGCGGTCGGCGTGCCGTACTCAGCGTCCCAACTGGACACCGCAGGCGCGGACGCGGCCGCTCAGGCCAAGCGGATCCACGAGCAGTTCGTCGCCGAAAACGGCTCGGTCACCGGCGTCGAGGGGCTCGAGAGTCGGCGCGTGATCGCGCTGATCGCGTATCTGCAGCGATTGGGCACCGATCTCGACAAGCCTGCACCTGCGGTGGCACCTGCGCCGGCGGTCGCATCGCAGGGGGCAGAAGAATGACCGGCTTGCTTCTGGCTAACGGATCATCGTCGACCATCGGGTTGCTGGTCGCGTTTGGCGCCTTCATCGCGATCGTGGCCTGGGTGTACTGGTTCGTGCCCGTCGCGAGCTGGCGCTCCGACGCGCAGATTCCACTCCACGACGACCAGCCCGCCGACGCACGGAACACAAAGGAAACACCATGATGTCACGAACGCAGCCCGCTGGCGCCGAACCTGTCTTGCTGGATCACGAGGCGGATGGCATCCAGGAATACGACAACCCGACGCCGTCCTGGTGGACCGCGACCTTCTGGGGAACGATCGCCTTTTCGGCGCTCTACGCCCTGTACTACATGGTGGGCGTGGGTCCTGGTTTGTCGCGCGAGTACGACATCGAGCTGACGGAGCACTACCAAGCGCAAGCGGCGCGGCTTGGCGACCTCAAGCCCGATCCGCCGACGTTGTCCATGCTCATGGCCGACCAACGCATGATGCAGGCGGCGAAAGGAATGTTCTCCGCCAACTGCGCCGTCTGTCATGCGAGCGATGGTGGCGGCGGGACTGGACCAAACCTCTGCGATGACAGCGCCATCAACATCAAGTCAGTGAACGACCTCTTTGGCGTGATTTCGCAGGGCGTTGTCGCCCGCGGCATGCCCGCGTGGGACAAGCGTTTCACCGATGCGCAGCGAGTGCTCCTGGCGGCGTATGTGGCGCACCTGCGCGGCAGCACGCCAGCAGCACCCAAGCCTCCGCAAGGCAATCCGATCGCGCCTTGGGATCTGCCCGCCCCGCCCCCCAAGGGGGAGTGACCGTTGTCCCCAGTCTCCCTGCCGCAATTTCATGAGCGCGTGTTGTCCACACTCAATGCCGACGGCTCACGGCGCTGGATGGACCCGCGACTGGCTCGCGGTCGCTGGTGGACGCGACGGCTCGCGGTGGCGGTCACGCTGATCGCGATCTTCACGGTGTTGCCGTGGGTGCGCGTCGCTGGCAAGCCCCCAATCCTCCTCGATGTGGTCGAGCGTCAATTCACGGTGTTCGGCAACACATTCCGGCCGACCGAGACACTGTTCCTGGCGCTCCTGACGCTGGCGATCCTCGTGACCATCGGGCTGCTAACTGCGCTGTTCGGGCGCGTCTGGTGCGGGTGGGCGTGCCCCCAAACCGTGTACCTCGAGTTTGTCTACCGACCCTTGGAGCGGTGGATCCTCGCTCCTGAGCGCGGGCGCACAACATCAACATCCATCTGGCGGCGTCCGGCGCTGTACGCCCTGTACCTCGTCCTGAGCGCCCATCTGGCCAACACATTCCTGGGGTACTTCGTCCCAACGGATCGGTTGGTCGAGTGGACCTTTGGGAGCCCGGTGAACCATCCGATTGCCTTCGGCGTCTTCGCCGTCGTCACGGCTGCGATGCTCTTCGACTTCGTGTTCTTCCGCGAGCAGTTGTGCACGCTTGTGTGCCCCTACGGGCGCATGCAGAGCGTGCTGTTGGATCGTTCGTCGCTCATCGTCGCCTACGACTCCGGCCGAGGCGAGCCGCGCGCGCGAGGAAGCGCGCGCAAGGTCAGCGCCGCCGGCGACTGCGTCGACTGCACACTCTGCGTGCAGGCTTGCCCAACCGGCATCGACATCCGCGATGGACTCCAACTCGAATGCATCCAGTGCACGCAGTGCATCGATGCATGCGATGGCGTCATGCGACGACTGGGACAGGCTGACGGCCTGATCCGCTATGCAAGCCAGGATTCGAACGCAGGCAAGCACGCGTCACGAATCCGTCCAAGGACGGTCCTCTACCCGACGCTGCTGGCCGTCGTGCTCGTTGCGCTTGTCGTGTTGCTCATTCGCCGTAGGCCCGTGCTTGCTGAGCAGGAACGGATCGTCGGCCAAGCGTTCGTCGTCGAACCGACTGGTGCCGTGGCCTCCACGCTTAAGCTGCTGATCGAGAACCGCAGTCATGCAGGGAACGCATTCGTGCTCGAAGGAACGGAAGGTGTCGAGCTCAGGAAACCGGCGACGATCATCGTCGATGCTGGGCGCGCCACAAGCGTCCAGGTCATTGCCGTGTCGGAGCGGAGCGAGTTCCACCGCGGCACCCGCCGTGGGGAACTGCGGCTGGTTGCGGATGATGGCACCTCGTGGCCAGTCATGGTCAACATTCCTGGGCCGTTCGGACTTGGTGCTGACGGCGCAACAAGAAAGGTTGCACCATGAACGGTCCGGCGCTCCATGAGGCGGCGTGCGCCAAGCAGGTTGCATCGAACCAGATGAACTGGTCGAAGCGGTGGGCCTTGGTCCCAGTGCTCATGCTCACGGGCGGTGTGTGCGTGGGCATCACGCTGGTCACGCTCTCATCGAGCGATGTGGCTGGCGCGGCCGCCGAACCGGACAGCTATCGCAAGGGGGCACGATGGGATGACTGGAAGGAACAGCGTGCACGCAACGGCACCCTGCGATGGAGCGTGACCTGCGATCTGGAGCGACTAGACGACTGGACGCAGGTGATCATCGCGGTGGTCGACAAGCATGCGATTCCACTCGACGATGCGCAGGTCAGCGTTGAACTGATTCCGATCCTCGAAGCCGATTCCCGCATGACGGTCCCTGCGCACCAAATCGCTCCGGGTCGCTACGCCGTGCGCGCTCCCATGCGCACGCCGGGTCAGTGGGAGGTTCGCACTCGCATCGAACGCGGCGATGACCTGTACCAAGATCGCTCCCGCGCCTGGCCTCACGAGAAGGGTGTCGTGCGGTGATCGCGCTCGCCGCGAGCGTGTTCGGCGCCAGCCTCGTCGGCAGCCTGCACTGTGCGGGCATGTGCGGTGGACTGGCTGCTGCGTGCACGGCGCCCGCATCATGCGGACCAACGCGCTCGCGCGCATCGATGATGGCCTATCACGCCGGACGGCTCGTGTCCTATGCAGTGGTTGGGGTCGCCAGCGGAGAGCTTGGCGTTGTGCTGCAAGAAGGCGGGGCCTTGGTTGGCGTGCAGCAGTCCGCAGCGCTCGTGGCGGGCATCGTCGTGGCGATCTGGGGCGTAGCGATGCTCATGTCTCATGCTGCACCGCGGGCAGGAAGGACCTGGGTGCCCGCATTCGTGCAGTCAGCCACCACGCGCATCATGCGGTCCGCGATGAAACTCTCGCCGGTCGGCCGCGCTGCAATGCTCGGTCTGGCCACGCCGCTCCTGCCGTGCGGCTGGTTGTGGGCCTTCGCAGTCGTCGCGGCGGGCACGGCCTCAGCACTCAGCGGGGCCGTCGTCATGATCGCCTTCTGCTTGGGAACGATGCCCGTCTTGGCGCTGATCGGCACGGGAATTCACGCGCTCGGAACGCGTCAACGACAACTCGTCGGCGCGCTCGCTGGCGTCGCCATGATCGCGGTCGGTCTGCACACCGCGTTCGTGCGTGCTGACAAGGCGGACCTGGTGGCACATGCCTTGGCGGAGCGGACCACGGTGTCGGGTGATCCGACGGACGGTTCCGCCTGGCCCGGCGACGAGGTCCCGGCGTGCTGTCAGGTCGGACCAGCGGCCGATGCATCAAGGGGGAAGCGATGACCACGCTCGAGGCATCGCCGGCACGGGCAGACCAACCCTTGGTGGAGGACGCCACTCGAACTACGGTGCCGTGCGCACATTGCGGATTGCCATCACCCGTGCGTGCGGATCAGGACCACTCGTTCTGCTGTTCAGGGTGCGAGGCCGTGTGGACATCGCTTCACGCCTGCGGCCTCGAGGCGTACTACGAACTTCGCGCAGCAGAGCAGGAAGTCGGCAATCGGCCCGTCGAACGGGTGATGGCATGGCTCGACCACGCGGCGTTCCAGTCGCGGCATGTGCGTGTGCACGAGCACGGGCGGTCCAGCATTGAACTCCGCCTTGATGGGCTCAGATGCGGTGCGTGTCTTTGGCTACTGGAGTCCCTTCCTAGACTCGAGCGCGGCGTGCTCCGTTCGCGCGTGGATGTGGGGCGAGCCGTGATCGTGCTCGAGTGGGATCCGAAACAAACGCTGCTCTCGCAGATCGCCGAGCGCCTCGCGCGACTCGGTTACGACGTCTGGCCCATTGGGTCGACGGTGAGCATTGACGCGTGGCGCGCGCAGGATCGTCGTTGGCTTATCGATCTTGGCGTCGCAGCTGCGATTTCCGCCAATGTCATGGCGATCGCCTTCGCGCTGTACGGAGCAGAGTTCGCGTGGATGGACGCGTCCACTCGGCAGTTCCTGCAATGGATCAGCGTTGCGCTCGCCGCGCTGTCGATCGGGTGGCCAGGCAGGCTCTACTTCCGCAACGCGATCGCAGCGATCCGAACGCGAACGCCGCATGTCGACCTGCCCATCGCGCTGGCGTTGGTGGCCGGGTTTGGCGGTGGGCTTGGCATGACAATCGCCGGACGCTCCGGCGTGTATCTCGAGAGCGTCACTATGCTCGTCGTGCTGCTCTTGGCTGGACGCTTCGTCCAGTTCAGGCAGCAACGACGCGCTCGGCACGAACTCGAACTGCTGTGCGCGCTCGTTCCGCAGTCCGCTCATCGCTTGACTGCTGATGGATCGGTCGAGGAAGTCCCTGCCGATGCGATCCAGCCCGGTGATCTGGTCCGCGTGGCTGATGGAGACGCGAGTCCAGCCGATGGATGCTTGGCACAGTCGACCGGGCATCTTGACCTGCAACTGCTGACGGGCGAGTCGCGTCCAGTCTTGTTGGTAGAAGGGGACGATGTGCCTGCCGGGACGCGCGCGGTCGGGGGATCGCTCTTGGTCCGAGTGGTGCGCATCGGTGAGGCCACGCGAGCGGCTGGGATGGCACGGCTTGTGGAATCAGCGATGGGCAGTAAGGCACCGGTCATCGAGTTTGCCGATCGCATCGCCGGGTGGTTCCTGGCCGGCGTGATCGTATTGACCGTGATCACGGGCGCGGTTTGGTGGCAAGTCGACCCCGATCGAGCTCCGAGCATTGTCATCGCGATGTTGGTCGTGACTTGTCCGTGCGCACTTGGACTTGCGACGCCTCTGACGATGGTCGCATCGCTCGGCAAGGCCGCGCGTGCCGGAATCCTCGTGCGGGGCGGTGATGTGATGGAGCGACTGGGGCGACCCGGGACGGTCGTCCTCGACAAGACCGGAACGGTGACCGAGGGGCGCGCGGCGGTGCTCGAGTCGTACGGAGACGCCCGCGCGATCGAGATGGCCGCGGCGTTGGAACGAAACGGGCGCCATCCCATGGCGAAAGCGATCGCCCAGTTGCCAGGTCTGCCTGATGCGGCCGTTTCGGAGGTCTGTGAACACGCAGGCCGAGGAATCGAAGGATGTGTGAATGGCCGGTCCGTGCGAGCCAGCAGTATTCACGCTGTTGCTGCACAACTTCCGCAGGACATGGCCGCCGCAGCAGAGCGCTTTGCGCAGTCGTGCCTGACGCCCGTCGTCATCGCGGTGGATGACATTCCGAGCGCCGTCGTGGGCATCGGTGATCCGTTGCGGACGGATGCGGCTGCGCTTGTCGCGTCGATGCGAGCCCGCGCCTGGAAGGTCGTCATGGTGTCCGGCGATGTGAAGCCCGTCGTAGCCTCGGTGGCGGCGCGCCTTGGAATCCCGAGTGAGGATGCGCATTCGGCGTGCACGCCGGAGGCCAAGCTCGACCTCGTTCGGACCATGCACGATCATCCGTTGGTCTTTGTGGGTGACGGCCTCAATGATCTGCCGGCGATGGCCGCGGCGGATGTGAGCGTCGCCGTGCGCCATGGCGCGCGCGCGACGGTCGATGCGGCCGATGTGTCGCTCGCGGGTGGAGGGATCGCGTCGATCGCGACCCTCATCGACGGCGCGCGGCGCACCATGCGCACGGTCCATGTGAACTTCGCGGTGAGCTTGCTCTACAACCTCGCCGGAGCTGTGCTCGCAGCGACGGGCACGATCAGCCCATTGATCGCCGCCATCATGATGCCGCTCAGCGGCCTGACGGTCACGGCGATCGCGTTGAGAATGCCCCGCTTCGAAACCCAGTCGGTGCGAGCACCCCGCGCGGCCTGCCAAACGACATCCACGAATGGAGCTCGGTCATGACACTTCTCACTATAGCTATTCCAGTGGCGCTTCTGGTCGCAGCGGGTGCGGTCGTGGCATTTGTCTGGGCCGTGCGGACCGATCAATTCGAGGACCTCGACACGCCGCAACGTCGAATGTTGCTCGACGATCCGCCCGAGCGTCCGAATCACTGAGTCCAGTGTGTAACAACGATCGCTCCGCGGCCTGGACGGGACCGGGGATTGTTCGCCGCCGGCAGTCGGTTCGGCCCTTTCGATTTGGATGCTGTTGCCGTGGTGTTTCAGGAGGAGTCCATCGCGTGACGAGCCGGCAGTGGACGATTTCACTCTAGGTGTGTCAGAAGACCGTGTGTCCCAGTCTGCCGTCGGACTAGATCATCGAGATGGATCGGCGAGCCGAGTGGAGGCGAGTGCTTTCCCTAAGTGTGCGATAACTTGCAGTGCGCATTCGGCGGTCTTGGAGGGCATGGGGGGGGGTGGCCCTGCCTTCTTTTCGACGACTTGGCTACTGAGTTCGCGAACGGGTTGACAGCGGAGCATCGCAGCCATAAACTCTATTTTCGGATATAACTATCCATATCTCGTTCACGATCACGAAAGCATCGCTTGTTGTTGGAAAGTCGAACACGCCCTCCACGGCAGATCGCAAGCCTCCCATGATTGACGCCGCCAACTCCATCCCCTCCACCCAGCCTCGAGGCCACGAGCTGCTCGCCACCGGAATCTTCTTGGGCTCGGGGCTCGCGGCGGCGCTGCTGGGCCTGTTGCTCTGGAAGCCGATCTTGGCGGTGGCAACCGAGGTCTCCCGGACTGGCGGTTGGAGCGAAGACGCCGACCTGCCGCCGCTCTTCCCGCCCGACCAGGCACCAGGACCCACACTCGACGCCGCATCGTTCGCCGCGGGCAAGCAACTCTTTTCGGCAACCTGTGCGGCGTGCCACGGTCCGACCGGGCTCGGCGTTCGGGGCCTTGGCAAGGGCCTGACCACGAGTCGCTGGGTTCGCGACCAATCCGACTCTGCGTTGCACGCGTTCCTCATCAAGGGGCGCGATGTCAACGATCCGCTCAACACCACGAAAGTTCCGATGCCCCCCAAGGGCGGCAACCCAGGCTTCTCCGACGAGAACTTGACGCAGTTGATCTGCTTTGTGCGCGGCTTGCAGGATCCGCGGCGAGTCCCGGCCGTGCTTCCTGATGTGCAGGTGGTGGTCGCTGTGCCAGTGCTCACCGATGCGGATCTTGACCTGCCGGGCATCGAGGATGCGGAGTACGAGGCGGACGCGATCCGCGAAGGTCTGCGCCACTACATGGCATCGTGCATCTCGTGCCATGGTGCGGACGCGCGGGGCATCGTCAAGCTCGGGAAAGACTTGGTGAACAGCGATTTCATGCGCGGCCAGGATGACGAACAGATGCTCGCCTTCCTGAAAGTCGGCCGACCAACGAGCGATCCGCTGAACACGACCAAGGTCGACATGCCGCCCAAGGGCGGCAACCCAGCACTGAACGAGGAGAAGCTCGGAGCCATCATCGCCTACCTCCGCTATCTCCAAGGGCGGCAGGTTGAACACAACAAGTCCTGAATCCACTCACCCCAACAGCAAGGAGCACTTCGATGAAGACCAGACCCATTCACTTCGCCGCACTCGCCGCCATGGCGCTGGTCCCTGCCGGGCTGCCGCTGCCCACAGGGCTCGGCATGATCAGCGATGCAGGCGCTTCGCCGATCCGCGAACCGCAAGACGCACCCAAGAAGAAGAAGAAGACGATTGGCACCACGAAGGAGGCCGCCCCGGTCGAATTGACTCCTGAGTCAGTCGCGGCCATTCAAGCGCTGGCCAACGCGCGGCAGTTGACGCCGGATGACTTGCTCGCAGCGGCCAAGACCTATGTGCCCAGCGGACGGCACGACGACTACTTGCTCTTCTCCTCGGGCGGTCACAGCGGTCAGGTTTTCGTGATCGGCGTGCCATCGATGCGACTCCTCCGCACGATCGCCGTCTTCACGCCAGAGCCCTGGCAGGGCTACGGCTACGGCACGGGCGAGGATGTCCTCGCTGGCGGCGACATTCCCGGTCAGGAACTCCGTTGGGGCGATACCCACCACCCCGCGTTGAGCGAGACGAAGGGCGAGTACGACGGGCAGTTCCTGTTCATCGGAGACAAGGCGAACGCGCGCATCGCCGTCATCGACCTGCGTGACTTCGAGACCAAGCAGATCTTGAAGAACCCCATCACCATGAGCGACCACGGTGCGGCGTTCGTCACGCCCGACACCGACTATGTGATCGAGGGCGGACAGTACGCCGTGCCGCTTGGGAGCGGATACGCGCCAGGTGAGGACTACCAGAAGACCTACCGCGGCATGGTGACCATGTGGAAGTTCGACCGTCAGGCCGGCCGCATCGATGCGGCCAAGTCGTTCGCGCTTGAGCTGCCGCCTTACTTCCAAGACCTGTTCGACGCGGGCAAACTCACCAGCGACGGCCTGTTCTTCGGCAATTCCTTCAACAGCGAGCTCGCCACCGGCGGGGTCGAGTTGGGCAAGCCGCCGTTCGAGGCCGGGACGACGCAGCGCGACATGGACTATCTCCACGTCGTGGACTGGCGCAAGGCTGAAGCCGCGTTCAAGGCGGGCAAGGCGAAGCCGATCAATGGCTTCCCAGTGCTCGGCATGGACACGCTCATCGCCGACGGGATCCTCTACTTGGTTCCTGAGCCGAAGAGCCCGCACGGCGTCGATGTCTCACCGAATGGAGAGTTCATCGTGGTCGCCGGCAAGCTCGACCCGCACGTGACCGTCTACTCCACGACCAAGTTGCGCAAGGCCATGGCCAACGGCAAGATCTCATCCAAGGACTCGTATGGCCTGTCGATCCTGGACTTCGATGCGTGCACCGAAGCGCAGGTCGAATTGGGGCTTGGGCCTCTGCACACGCAGTTTGGTCCCGACGGCTACGCGTACACCTCACTGTTCCTTGACTCCGCCGTGGCGCGCTGGACGCTGGGCGGCGACTACGCGTCGATGCATGAAGAACCGTCGTGGCAACTGGTGTCCAAGACCCCGGTTCAATACAACATCGGCCACCTCTCCGCAGCGGAGGGCGACACCGTCTCGCCGGACGGCGGCTACTTGGTGGCGATGAACAAGTGGTCCATTGACCGCTTCTTCCAGACTGGTCCGCTCCTTCCTCAGAACTTCCAGTTGCTGGACATCAGCGCTCCCGGCACGGCAATGCCGGTGCTGTACGACTCGCCGATCGGTGTGGGCGAGCCGCACTATGCGCAGATGATCAAGGCGGACAAGCTGCGCCCGTGGGCCGTGTACCCAGAGATTGGCTGGGACCCGGTCAAGGGAGCGATCGATCCAGCAGCTCCCAAGCCTGGGCACGAGAAGGTAGTGCGCGACGGCAACAAGGTCGATGTGTACATGACCGTCGTGCGCAGCCACTTCACGCCGGAGAATGTTGAGCTCAATGAGGGCGACCATGTCACTTGGCACCTGTGCAGCCAAGAGCGAACCGTGGATGCGACGCACGGGTTCTGCATCGCCGGCTACAACATCAATGTGAGCTTGGAGCCGGGCGAAGCTGCCACGATCAAGTTCGTGGCCGACAAGCCCGGGACCTATCCGTACTACTGCACCGAGTTCTGCTCGGCGCTGCACTTGGAGATGCTCGGTTACATGCGGGTGAAGCCCGCCACGCAGTCGGCCGTCGCGGCCGGGAAGTGACGGCACCTTGCGCGCACTGCTGCGCAGCGTGATCGGCCCGCGCGTGGGCGCGGCGGAGCTCGACCGGGATCGCACCCGGTTCGCGCTCCCCGCGCTCGCGCTCGCGGCGGCGAGGATCCTGCTCCTCTCTTCGGTCTTCCTGCCGTACTGGAGCATGGTGCTCGAGGCACCGCAGTACCCGGACGGCCTAGAACTGGTGGCGTATGTCAACCGTTTGGAAGGGGACGTCGGCGAAATCGACGGCCTCAACCACTACATCGGGATGCGTCCGCTCAACGAGGCAGCATCGATGGAGCGCGCGGCGAGCGTCTGGATGGTGATCGCGATGGCGGTGTTCATCGAGTTGGCCGCCACAATTCGGTCAAAGTGGGCGGCGCTGCTCGCACTGCCCGTCCTCATGTACCCATTCGGCTTCCTGCTCGACCTCCAGTTCTGGCTGTGGTCCCACGGAAGCAACCTTGATCCAAGGGCACCGCTCAGTTCGAGCGTGCAACCGTTTGTGCCGCCAGCTCTCGGCATCGGGACGATCGGGCAGTTCCGGACGCTCGGGGTCGTCAAGATCGGCTGGTGGTTCGCCTGTGCAAGCAGCGCGGCCACGCTGGTGGGACTCTGGTTCCACCGTCGTGCGTACAAGCCTTTGCATGATGCGATGCGCGGAGGTGGGAGTCGCTCGTGATCAGTCGACTCGTCAGCGCAGCGATGCTGTCGGCGGTCGCGTGGGTTGTCCTGCCTGCGAGGGCGCAGGACGCGCAGTCCCCAAGACCCAGTGGGGCAGTGCGACCGATGTCCGACATCCAGGAGAGGATCCGTCAAGCACCGGATGGTGGAATTGTCACCGTCCAACCCGGTACCTACCGCGGCGACTTGATCATCGATCGTCCGGTTCGCGTGGTCGGCGTCGGGCGGCCGGTGCTCGACGGCGGTGGCAACGGCGACATCATCACGATTCGTGCGGCCGATGTGGAGTTCAGAGGATTCGCCGTCCGCGGAACGGGCACGGACCTCGACAAGGAGAACTGCGCGATCCGCGTTCATGCTGCGCGCGTGGTCCTTGAAGACAACGAACTCGACGATGTGCTCTTTGGGATCGATGTACACGATGCACCCGACTCGGTCATCCGCAACAATCGGATCGGCGGCAAACCGTTGGATGTCGCCAGACGCGGCGACGGGCTCAGACTCTGGCGGGCTGACCGAGCGCTCGTCGAGGGGAACACCATCTTTGACGGACGCGACGCCATCATCTGGTACTCCACGGGAGTCATGATCCGTGGGAACCGATCGTTCCGTTGCCGCTACGGTTTCCACCTCATGTACTCCAACGGGGTCGAAGTGCGAGACAACGACGTCACCGAGAATTCCGTTGGCGTGTACTTGATGTACAGCGCCAAGCTCGTTCTTGCGGGCAACCGGATCGTGCGCAATCGTGGCCCGAGCGGCTACGGCATCGGCCTGAAGGAAGCGGACGACTTCCGGATCGAGGACAACCTGCTGCTCGGCAACTGCGTGGGCATCTACATCGACGGTTCGCCATTCGCGACGCCGGAGTCTGGACGCATCCGGGCCAACACGCTGGCAGCGAACGACATCGGCATCGCGATGCTCCCTGCCGTGCGCGGCAACCATGTTTGGGAGAACAGTTTCATCGACAACATCGAGCAGGTGTCGATCCTGGGCCGCGGCGTGCTCCGAGGGAATGCATTCGAGGAGGAAGAACGGGGCAACTACTGGAGCGACTACGCCGGCTACGACGCCGACGGCGACGGCGTTGGCGAGGCCAACTACGACGCCAAGCGGCTGTTCGAAAGCTTGGTCGGCCGGAACCCGAGTCTTCGCATGTTCCTGTTCAGCCCCGCGCAGCAGGCCATCGAGTTCGTCGCGCGCGCCATTCCGGCTGTTCGGCCCGAGGCAAAGTTCGTCGACCAGTACCCCCTCACGGAACCGCCGATCCTGATGGTGGATACCGTGCCAGGCGCCGACCGCGTGATGCTGGCGACACTGGCGGCGGGACTCTTCGTGTTAGCGTTGGCGGTTGTCCTTGTGGGGCGACTTGAAGGTGGTCTTTCATGATCGACATCGATGGGTTGCGCATGCGATTCGGTCGGTTCACTGCGGTGGACGGTCTGACGCTTCATGTCGAACGGGGCGAGTCGCTGGCGCTGTGGGGCGCGAACGGTGCCGGAAAGAGCACCGTCATTCGCTGCGTGCTTGGGCTCCACCGCTACCAGGGCTCTGTGCGAATCGCTGGCCACGACGCGCTCCGAGATGGCAAACGCGCGCGCAGGATGATCGGGCATGTGCCGCAGGAAGTTGGGTTCCACGACGACGCCCGCGCTGGCGAGGCGCTTCGCCTGTTCGCCAGGCTTCGCGCCACCGATCTTCCTGATGTCGAGGGTGCCTTGGCGCAGGTTGGACTGCGCGGCCAGTCGCGCAAGCGCATGCGCGAACTCTCTGGAGGCATGAAGCAGCGCCTGGCGCTCGCGATCGCGCTGCTCGGCGATCCGCCGGTGCTCGTGCTCGACGAAGTGACCGCGAGCATGGACGCGTGCGGTCGCGAGGAACTGGTCGGACTGCTCGCGCGGCTCTCCGACGCTGGTCGGACGCTGCTCTTCGCCTCGCACCGACAAGAAGAGGTCCGCGCACTGGCGACCCGCGTGGTCGTGCTGGAGGATGGTCGTGCGGTCCGCTCGGGCACGGTGGCGGATGTCGCTGGCGTGATCATGCCGCGGGTGCGTGAACGGGTGGCCTTCGCCCAAGGTGGGAACCATGGCTGAGCGTGAGCACGATGTTGCCCTGCGTGTGCCGGGCATGGCGTCGAATGTCCTGCACCTTGCGGGCAGGGAGTTGCGCGATGCGGTTCGAAGCCGGTGGTTTGTGCTGTACACGCTCGCGTTCGTTGTGCTGGGGCTCGGCGTCTCCTATATGTCGGCAGCCGCTGCCGGTGGCACGGGACTCTCGGGGTTCAGCCGCACCACCGCTGGCCTGATCAACCTGGTGATCCTGGTCGTTCCGCTGATGGCGTTGAGCGCGGGCGCCGGGTCGATCGCATCGGACCGTGAGCGTGGCATGCTCGCGTACCTGCTTTCGCAGCCGACGACGCGGATGGAACTTCTGCTCGGGAAGTTCGTCGGTCTTGGCGCGGTGCTCCTGTCCTCCGTGTGCGCAGGATTCGGAGTGTGCGCCGCGATCCTGGCCTGGAAGGGCTCAAGCTCGGGGCCGGCAACACTCGTCTGGCTCGTCGCGCTCACCTTCCTTCTTTCGCTCGGCATGCTTGCAACTGGACTCGCGATCTCGGTGTGCGCCCGGCGAAGCGCAGCTGCGCAGGGCATTGCGATCTTCGCGTGGCTGACGCTCGTCTTCGTCAGCGATCTCGGGATCATGGCCGGCGCGGTCGCCATGCGCATGCGCATCGAGACGCTCTTCGCGCTGTGCACGGCGAACCCGATGCAGTCCTTCAAGATGTGGGCGCTCTTGAATGCAGACACCACGCTCGATGTGCTTGGGCCCGCTGGTCTGTACGCATCCGACACGCTCGGCGACCGAGCCGCGTGGCTCTTCGCGGGTGTCTTGGTGGCGTGGGTGGTGGTGCCGCTGGGAATCGCGGCGCGCTTGTTCTCGTGGAGGGCGGTCGCATGAACAACGCGAACTCACGCGAGTCTGGACGATCCCGCGTCACGGCGGGGGCGCTGCTCGTCATCACTGTGGCGGGTTGCGGTGGGCCTGATCCGTCTGGCCCGCCGGAGCTGCGCCTTGGGCGCGACGAGTGCTGCGCATGCAAGATGAGCATCGTTGACCAGCGCTGCGCCGCAGGCGCGCTCGTCGACGGACAGGATGGTGTCCGCCACGTCGTCTTCGACGACATGCGGTGCTTGCTCCTCTACCAGCGCGCCAATGGCGATGTCCGGTTCATTGGGCGCTGGGCTCAGGACTACCGCCTCAAAGTGTGGATCGAAGTCTCGCATGCGCGGTTCCTGACTGGGACGACCGTGCGCACCGCGATGGGGTCCGGCATCATCGCCGTGGATCCCGATGGCGATGAGGCTGCAGACACGCTTGAGTTCGGCGGAAAATCCGTGACGTGGGACGGTCTGCAGTCGTGGCAAATGTCGGACGGCGGGGCGTCCAATCCGGGCTGAGGCATCGGTGAGATTGATTGCTGGGCGGCTTCCGCTCACCGAGCCGACTCTCGAGCAATCGGTCGAGGCGGGGCAGTGGCGGCTGCAATCGCTTCGAACCGCGCAGGAGGTGCCGCGCCACTCGAATCCGCGTGAATTGCCGCAAAGGACAACGCGAGGCCAATGCGGACCTCGCGTGTCTTGAGTCGGGCTGGCGGGATTTGAACCCACGACCTTTTGACCCCCAGTCAAACGCGCTAGCCAAACTGCGCTACAGCCCGAGAGATCGGCCAGTGTAGCGGCTCTCGCCGCTGGGTGTCTGACGAGGCAGAACCCCACCGAAACATGGCGTTTCAGGCGGCAGCGGCCCTGTCCTGGGGCAGGACATCGAAGGTCATCGCCGGCGCGTTGGTACCGCGGGGCGCGGCGAGTGGCGACTCGTTCACCGCACGGCGCCGAGTTTGGCCTTCACTTCGCTGGCATCGGGCACCAGGTCCATGGAGGCCTCGTATTCGGTCCGAGCCTTTGCAGCGTCACCCATCGCCCACGCGACGTCGCCCAGCATCGCGTGGGCGATCGCCGCGATGCGAAGGTCGCGCGCCATCTCCGACTCGGCGGCGGCGCGCTCAAGCTCCGCGATGGCTTCACCCACCGCACCGCGGGAGTGGAGGATCGCCGCCAGCGTCACGCGCCATTGGCTGGCGTCGGGTCGGAGAGCAATCCATCGGCGGACGTGCGGTTCGGCGTGCAGCGGGTCTTCGTTCCAGAGGTGGAGCGAGGCCAGGCGCAGGCTCAGTTCCTCGGGCTCGACGCATCCGAATCGGCGACACACCTCGAGGTGTCGGATCGCGTCCAAAAGCGCCGCCGTCCCCGCCGGCTGGCCTCCTGCCGCCACCTCGCGCGAGAGTTCGGCATACGCCCGCTTGCCCAAGGCCTCATGCCAACGGATGAACCCGCTGTGCACGGTGACGGCAACGAGCCCAACTCCGAGCGTGGCGAAGGCCGCCCCGCCCGCCGTCCAGCGCCCTTTCAGCTTCAGTTGGACGGGGCCGAGGCGAAGCGCGGAGCGAGAGACGAGCCGGCACAGCACGATGACCACATAGGCCATGATGGCGCCGATCGCCAGGGACAACAGGAACGGCACGGCGTCATAGAGGCCGCGGAATGCTGCCAGCGTCCCGAGGAAAACAACCGCCATCACGATGTCCTCGGCCAGCGCGAAGTCGTAGGGCACGCCAAACCGACCGAACTTCCGCCATGAAAGGAAGCCCGCCGGTCGGGACCAGCCGAAGACGACATTGCCGCTCGGACACGCGGCAACGCAGTCAAGGTCCTTGAGGCACGCGGGGCTCACGACCTTGCCGAAGACCGTGAGTTCCTGGTGCACGCGAATGTGCGACGAGCAAGCCGCGGTGCACAGACCGCAGTCGGCACAGGACGCCCCGGCGCGAAGCCGGATCTTCCCCGGCGCCATGCGATCGGCCAGCCCGAAGATGACGCCATAGGGACAGGCGTAGGTGCAGAAGGCGCGCGAGCCCAGCACGTAGACGATGGCGAATCCGCAGACCGCGAAGGTCAGGGCAGTGATCCATGGTCCTGGCAGGTTTCGCCAGAAGTTCGTGGTGACGAAGGACCCCCATCCTTCGGCGTCGGTTCGCGTGTGCAAGCCCGGGCTGTCGAGCGGGCGCGGGGCGAAGAAGCCGACGATGTGCGGCCACAGAAACATGTAGACCATGGCCCCGACCGGCACCAGCAGCAGCACGCGCGAGCGGACCGGCTTAGGCTTGATCCCCACTCTGCCGAGGATCCATGCCGCTGCGTCTTGGAGCGCCAGCAGGTGGCATCCCCATGAACAGAAGAAGCGCCCGAAGACCGCCGTCGCCAGCACCGCGGCGGACATGAACAGGAAGCCGGCGGTGACGATGCCGAGTTCGAGCGTGTGGAGAACCTCGTTCAACTCAAGCGGCGCCA
>Ga0194111_10002835_pt1 | contig 20915 bp, 24 predicted proteins | sample TA2KigC300mmetaG_FD_146194 | JGI IMG/M metagenome (GOLD analysis project Ga0194111, IMG submission 146194) | Freshwater microbial communities from Lake Tanganyika, Tanzania - TA2015033 Kigoma Deep Cast 300m | ecosystem: Environmental > Aquatic > Freshwater > Lake | place: Tanzania: Lake... | reverse complement strand
CTCCCCCGAAACACTGGTCCTGGCTATGCCCCGCCAGAATGCCCTGGGTTTCTTACTGGCCTATGCCAGGCCTTTTCTCTGGGCCGGCCTCATCGCCTTAGTAGTATCCGTGGTCATAGCTTTTGTATTGGCGCGTTCCGTCTATGTGCCCGTTCGCCGCATTTCCGAAGCTGCCGACCGCATTGCACAGGGCAATTATGACCAAGAGGTACCCATAAAAGGTGATAAAGAAGTCAAGGGCTTGGCTTTGAGCTTCAATCAAATGGCTAGGCAGGTTAAACAATCTCAGCAAACGCTACGCGACTTCGTGGCCAATGTCTCCCACGAGCTACGAAGCCCGCTTACTTCTATCAAGGGATTCGCCCAGGCCATAACCGACGGCACAACCAAAGACAAGCAATCACAGATTAAGGCGGCCAGTATCATTGAGGACGAATCAAAGCGCATGATGCGCCTGGTTGATGACCTGCTGGAGCTTTCCAAGCTTGAATCCGGACAAATAACAATGGCCAGGGAAACCGTCGATATAAAGGAACTACTGGAGCACTGTCGCGATATCTTCGCCATGCGCTCTGAGGAGAAAGGGGTAAAACTAACATTGGAAATGCAACCGCTCTCCGCAGCAAGCGGAGATATCGACCGTCTTGAGCAGGTATTCAATAATCTCATAGACAACGCCCTGAAACACACGCCAAGGGGCGGCAAGGTGAGCATTACAGCCCATCAACCCGCAACCAGCCTTACCGAGGTGACGGTTTCTGATACCGGCCCGGGCATACCGCCTGAGGAATTAAGGCACGTCTTCGAGCGCTTCTACCGGGTTAACAACTCAGGCACCAAGACCGGCACCGGCCTGGGGTTGGCCATCGCCAAGGAGATAGCCAAGGCACACGGCGGCAACATAGCTGTATTCAGCAAACTAAACGATGGGACCAGGTTTGTGGTCACCCTACCCGCAAGCCCGACTGTTCCCCCACCCTCACGCAACTAGGACACGAAGAACACAAAACACATCGACCGCACAGTGGATTCCTCGCCTTGCATACCTTCCTGCCATGTTCTATCAGCAGAATATGGAACTCATAGACCTGCTCAACAGGCACCAGCTTCTCCAGCAATCTATGCGCTTGCTCAGCATTTACCTTGGAATTGAGCAATCCAAGTCTCCTGGCCACCCGGAAGACATGGGTATCAACAGGCAAAGCCGGCATACCTAGACCAAAGAGCAGAACACAACTGGCAGTCTTCATCCCCACCCCTGGCAAAGCCATCAGCCAGTCCCTGGCTTCATCCAGCGAAATCTGCCCCAAAAAATCCAGGTCAAACCCACACCCCCTCCGCCGTATTTCCCCCAATGCCTGCTTGATGTACTTCGCCTTAACCTCTCCCAAACCTCCACTCCTGATAGCACTTTCTATCCGCCGCATGCTGGCCCCAGCTACCTTATCCCAACTGCCGAGAGCGTCCCGCAGTGAATCAAAAGCCCGCCCTGAGTTGGTATCCGAGGTATTCTGGGATAAAATCGTCTGGACTAGCACTGATATCGGCTCCCCCCGTCGCCGCCACTCACATCTCCCATATTCCTTGACCAGGAGCCTGTGAATCCGCTCAATGCTCTTTTTCCTGTTCATATCCAGGACACTTCAACCGCATTTGGTGCTATAATTATCGCACATTATCAGACGGCGGGAGTGAATTATGGACGAGCTTAAAGTTTTCACCGGCAACGCCCACCCATCCCTGGCAAAATCCATCTGCGAATATCTGGGGATACCTTTGGGCAAGGCAGAGGTCTTCGAGTTCACCAACGAGAATATCTTCGTTCGCATCTTAGAAAACGTCCGCGAGCGCGATGTCTTCGTCATCCAACCGCTTTCCACGCCGGTAAACAAGAACCTGGTAGAGCTGCTCATCATGATAGATGCCTTTAAGCGTGCTTCAGCCGGCAGAATCACTGCCGTCATCCCCTACTACGGCTATAGCCGCACCGACAAGAAAGACCAGCCTCGTGTCCCCATCACCGCCCGATTGATCGCTGACCTGCTCACCACCGCCGGCGCTAACCGCCTCCTGACTATTGACCTGCATGCTGCCCAAATACAGGGCTTCTTCAATATTCCAGTTGACGAACTGACAGCGCTGTTTATCCTCAGCGATTACTGGAAAAAGAAAAAGCTCAATGACCTGGTGGTCGTAGCCACAGACATTGGAATCTCCAAGCGCGCCCGAGATGTGGCAGAGAAGCTGAATGCACCATTGGCCATTATGGAAAAAAGGCGCGTAGGAAATGTGGACGCCACCGAGACACTCAACGTTATTGGCGATGTAGAAGGTATGCGTGCACTCACTGTTGACGACGAAATCGATACCGCCGGCTCTCTCATCAACACGGTGAACACACTCCTGGAACGTGGCGCCACAGAAGTCTATGCCTGCTGCACACATCCCATTTTCTCCGGCCCAGCAATCCAACGGATTTCTAAGTCCCCGGTGAAGGAAGTGGTCGTCGCTGATACCGTCCCCGTCCCCGAAAATAAGAAGCTGGATAAAATCACTGTGTTGCCCACAGCACCCCTGCTGGGTGAAGCTATACACCGCATCCACACCGGCCTCTCCGTAGGCGCTATGTTCGAATAGGAAAATCCATGCTCAAATGGCTTGCCAGTCTCACTGACTCCAACGAAAAAGAAATAAAGCGCCTCCAGCCCACCATCAACCAGATAAACTCGCTGGAACCTGACTTTCAGAAACTGAGCGACGCTGAGCTAAGAGCTAAGACCGTCGAGTTCAAATCACGACTCAAAGATGGCGAGACGCTGGACGACCTTCTGCCAGAAGCCTTCGCTGCCACTAGAGAAGCCGCCAGCAGAACCATCGGGCAACGCCACTACGATGTCCAGCTTATGGGCGGCATCGTTCTGCACCAGGGCAAAATCGCCGAGATGAAGACCGGCGAAGGCAAGACGCTGGTAGCCACACTGCCTCTCTATCTCAAAGCACTTACCGGCCAGGGTTGCCACCTGGTCACTGTCAACGATTACCTGGCCAGGCGAGATGCCTACTGGATGGGCCCCATATACCATGCCCTGGGACTTACCGTCGCCAGCATTTATCCACCCCAGAGCCCAACTGAGCAACTTCCCGCCCGCCTCTATGACCCGTCATATACCGATGAAAAAGACACCAGATGGACGCACTTCAAGCCCATCACCCGCCAGGACGCCTACAAGGCAGACATCACCTATGGCACCAACAACGAGTTCGGCTTCGACTACTTGAGAGACAATATGGCAATAGACCTGTCCCAACAGGTGCAACGCCCCCTCAACTATGCCATAGTGGACGAGGTAGACAACATCCTCATCGACGAAGCCCGCACCCCCCTGATAATCAGCGGCACTGCCGAAGAAGCCACCAAGAAATATGAGGTCTTCGCCCGTCTGGTTCCGCTACTCAAACAGAATGAGGACTACACCATCGAGGAGAGGGAACGCACCGTCTATCTCACCGACTCTGGCATAACAAAAATGGAGAGCTGGTTACGCAAAGAAGGCCTGCTCAAGGCTCCCAGCCTCTATGACCCGGCCAACTACAGCTTGAACCAGTATATGGAAAACGCCCTCAAGGCGCAGGTGCTGTTCAAGAGGGACCGCGACTATGTGGTCAAAGACAGCCAGGTCATCATCGTCGACGAGTTCACGGGCAGGCTCATGTTCGGCAGAAGATATTCCGAGGGGCTGCACCAGGCCATTGAAGCCAAGGAAAGGGTCAAGATTCAGAGAGAAAGCGTGACCTTAGCTACCATCACCTTCCAGAATTACTTCCGACTCTATGAAAAACTGGCTGGAATGACCGGCACCGCCACCACCGAAGCGGAGGAGTTCTACAAGATATATAAACTGGACGTGGTAACTATACCTACCCATAAACCCATGATACGCATTGACCACCCAGACCAGATTTACAAAGACGAAGACGCCAAGTTCAAAGCCGCAGCCCGAGAAATCGAGGAGTTTCATAAGCAGGGACGTCCGGTGCTCATAGGCACAGTTTCTATCGAAGTATCGGAGCAACTCAGCGAATTGCTTAAGAGAAGAGGCATACCACACCAGGTGCTCAACGCCAAGAACCACGAAAAAGAGGCTGCCATTATTGCCCAGGCGGGACGCCTTGGTGCAGTCACCGTAGCCACCAACATGGCTGGCCGCGGCGTAGACATCATTCTGGGCGGAATCCAGGATAGCCGCGACCCTCAGGACTGGCAGCAGGAGCATGATAGAGTCGTCCAGCTAGGCGGATTGCATGTCGTCGGCACTGAGCGTCACGAAGCCAGGCGCATTGATAACCAGCTCCGCGGCCGCTCAGGAAGACAGGGCGACCCCGGAAGCTCGCGCTTTTACGTATCGCTTGAGGATGACGTCGCCCGCCGCTTCGGAGGCGACCGCATCAAGGGCATCATGTCCTGGGCTGGCTTTGATGAGAACACACCCATCGAGCACCCCATGGTCAGCAAGGCCATAGAAAACGCCCAGATGAAAGTTGAAGGCTTCCACTTCGATATTCGCAAGCATCTCGTAGAATACGATGACATCGTCAACAAGCACCGCGAGGTCATCTACGCCGAGAGAAGAAAGGTGCTGGAGGGTGCCGACCTCAGGGCAAATATCCTTTCCATGGCCCAAGACGAGATCGGAACCCTGGTCTCGGCCCACTGTAACAACGAGCTCCTGGAGCCGGACTATGAAGGACTTTTAGCGGAGCTAACAGACATCTTCCCCTTGCCCACACAAATCAACGCCGCTGCACTATCTAAAACGGGAACTGGAGAAATTACTGAGAAGCTGACTGACCACGCCGAGCGGCTATATGAGCAAAAAGAGCAGGAGTTAGGACCACAGAACATGCGGCTTGCTGAAAGGGTGGTCATGTTGCGCACCATTGACAGCCTGTGGAAAGACCACCTTACCGCCATGGACCACCTTCGCCAGAGGGTTGGACTCCACGCTGTAAGTCAGGTCAATCCGCTGGTCATGTACAAAAAGGAAGGCCATGCCCTGTTCCAGAGCCTGCTCGACAGCATCCAGCACGATGTAGCACGCATCATCTACAAGGTCAACGTCACTGTGCAAGAACCCCAGCAACAGAGATTACCTCAGAAAATGGCAGTCCCCGCCGGCAAAAAAGTCGGCCGCAACGAGCCCTGTCCCTGCGGCTCAGGCAAGAAGTACAAACACTGCTGCGGCAGATAACCGGACTGCAACCACGATTGACCCCGAGGCTTAGTAAGCAGTAGCGCTGCTCAAGAGGCAGGCGAAGCCTGCAGTTGGGCAGGCAGCGATTCTTTGAGTAAGGCTTCGAACTCGAACTCTTCGATAGTCTCTTTAGCCATGAGGCGGTCGGCTATGAGCTTCAGCCTTTCCTTATTATCGGTAAGTATCTTCTTAGCCGTAGTGTAGGCTTTTTGAATCAGCGCATCAACCTCTTTGTCTATTAGCATGGCAACCTTTTCGCCGTAGTTCCGCTGCTCATGTATTTCCCGTCCCAGGAACACCAGCTCCTCGCGCTTGCCGAAGGTGCGCGGGCCCAGCTTGCTGCTCATACCGTATTCAGTTACCATCTTCCGCGCCAGGCTCGTAGCCTGCTCCAGGTCGTTCTGGGCTCCCGTGGTAACTTCGCCAAAGGTGATTTCCTCGGCAGCTCGACCGGCCAGACTCACTACCAGCCTGTCCTCAAATTGGGAAACCGTCCAGAGGTGACGGTCTTCGGTGGGCAAGAAACGCGTCCAGCCACCCATCATGCCACGAGCCACGATAGATATCTTGTGCACAGGGTCGGCATTGGGCAACATCTTAGCAGCCAGCGCATGCCCTGTCTCGTGATGCGCGATAATTTCCTTTTCCTTCTGGCTGATAACGCGTCCTTTCTTCTCTGGGCCAGCGATTACGCGGTCGATGGATTCCTCCAGTTCCTTCATGTGAATTTCTTTATGGTTATGCCTGGCAGCTAGGATAGCTCCCTCGTTGATTAAATTAGCCAGGTCAGCGCCGCTGAAGCCCGCAGTCTCCTTGGCCAGGGTCTGGAAATCAATATCTTTTGCCAACGGCTTGCCCTTGGCATGTACCTCCAGGATAGCCTTGCGACCATTGATGTCCGGCTGGTCAATCACCACATGGCGGTCGAATCGACCAGGTCTGAGCAACGCCGGGTCAAGTATATCTGGGCGGTTGGTAGCCGCCAGGACTATAACGCTGACGCTGCTATCAAAGCCATCCATCTCCACCAGTATCTGGTTCAAGGTCTGTTCGCGCTCATCATGACCGCCACCCAAACCAGCGCCGCGGTGCCTGCCCACGGCATCTATTTCGTCCACAAACACGATGCACGGCGAATTTCGCTTAGCCTGGTCAAACAGGTCTCGCACACGCGAGGCGCCCACGCCGACAAACATCTCCACAAATTCGCTGCCGCTGATAGAGTAGAAGGGTACGCCAGCCTGTCCGGCCACAGCCTTAGCTATTAATGTCTTGCCACAGCCCGGCGGGCCTACCAGCAGTACGCCGCGTGGGATGCGTGCACCTAGTGCCAGGAATTTCTGTGGCGATTTCAGAAACTCCACTATCTCCTGCAGCTCTGCCTTAGCCTCGTCTACGCCGGCTACATCATCAAAGGTAACGGTAGGCTTGTTTCCACCGGCGAGGCGAGCACGACTTCGGGCAAAGTTAAAAGCCTGCGTGTTAGCACCTCGCGCCGAACGGAAGAGAAAGAAAAGCAAAGCGCCAAACAGAATCAACGGCAAAAAGCTAATCATTACGCTGCCCCAATCAAAACCACCCGTCTTCACCAGAAACTTCACGCCTCCCTCACCTAGCGCTATGCCAGACTCCTTGAGCGTGTCCATCAGTTCCTTGGTGCTGCCCACAAATGAGGACTTCGCTACCTTCTCGCCGTTCTTCAAGCCGGTGAGCGCAGTGCCATTCTGCTCGATGGTATCTATTTCGCCATCCCTTGCCTTGTTAACAAAGGTATAATAATCAACTTCCTTGGGAGCCTTGTTAACAGGAAAGAAGCTGAAGGCGAGGGCAATTATGGCTACTAAAATCAGCAGGTAAAACAGGCTACCCTGCCACCATTTTGTCTTCATCTTATGGCTTTTCCCTCACTAACTTTACACGTGTATTATATCAGAAGTATACCTACATAGAAAACGAACAGGCAACGGCCTGAGAGACAGGTCATGCCGCCCTGTAGCTCTGCTGCAGCAGTTGGGCATCTTCTTCGAGATTGGGGCTTTCGCAGATTACCGTTCCCTTCACTTTGTGATCCTTCAGTGCCCTGACGAAGTCGAGGTAATTGAAATCTGAATCCTGCAGGTTCAGGTGGCGGCTTTCTCCGTGTGCAGCATAAGCAATGCCAGACACATGGATATGTATGTTATCAAGAGCCTGTCGGCCCAATTTTCTTTCCACCTGCCTCAAGATATGGGTAAACTCATCATAAGAGTTGTACTTGCCGGTGCGGGCATGCCAGTGAGCAAAGTCTATACAAGGGGCAATCCCCTCCACTTCTGCACTCAGGTCAAGCACTTCATCCAACGTGCCAAATTGGGTAACCTTGCCGGTCACCTCCAGCCTTATCCACATCTTGTTGCCTTCAGCTCTCAATTGGTTCGCAATCTGCTGGAGTCTGGCCTTGACTTGGTCATAGGCCTGAGCTGGTGGCTGTCCCATGTAGTAGGCGGGGTGGAAAACAATGCTATGAGCACCGCAGAGGGCAGCAACACGTGCTGTTTGAAGCACCCTATCTATGCTGGCTTTCAATTTTTCGGGGTTACTGGCGTTCAAGTTAATAGCATAGGGCCCATGAGCGCTGAGAGCAATATTTTTCTTGACAGCCAACTCCGCCACCTCCAGTGCCGTTTCTCGTCCCATCTTAACCCCCTGCACAAATTCCAACTCCATGCACCCCAGACCCAGTTGCGCTATACGCTCTATACCAGCTATTGTGGAACGTTCTCTGGCGCTGTTTGGTACGCCGCCGGTGCCGAATAACAGTCTATCCATCAGGTTGTGCCATTATACTCTCAAGTGAAGCGGAGAGCGAGCCAGATTGACACGGGAAGTATAGGCAAGGCTGTGTTATAATAAGTTTAGCTTCGAAATGCTTGGGGCAAGGAGGTATAAGTTCTGCAAGCCATAGAAGTAGCCCGGCGTGCGGTAGATGTTGCTTCAGATAAACAGGCGGAAGACGTCGTGATGCTGGATGTGCGGGAGCTTTGCTCGTTTGCCGACTACTTCGTTATCTGCAGCGGAACTAGCTCTCGCCAGATAGATGCCATCTGGCGAGAAATCGATGAGATACTGAAGAAAGAGGGGGTTGCCCGTGGCCGCAGCGAAGGCGATTCCGACTCAGGATGGATACTCCTTGACCTCGGTGATGTGATTATTCACATCTTTTCTCCCACCCAGCGTGATTACTACAAATTAGATGAACTCTGGCATAAGGCCAAGCCAGTAATACGCATACAGTAGCCGCTGCCCCTAATACCCACATCCTCAAATCCTAAATCCTAATATCGAAATACTAGACAATATCAAAGCGATTATCTCTCGAAGGCAAGTATAACTACAAAATAGATGATATTGGATCGGTAATAGACCAAAATATCACTGAGGGTAATGAGTCATAAATTCACGCAACATCGACTCGTCTACTTTCCCGATTTCCGCTAGGCTGGAAAGGCTAGGAAACATCCACCTGCTTTGACTCTCTGCCAGGAGCTTGCCATCTAAAGAGTGGACAGTGGCGCGCAAGACAGCATTCCTGTCGTCATGACTGATAATCTGTCCCTCCACAACGATTTCGGTATTAACCTCTGCTGGACTCAAGTAGCGAACTGTCATCTCCAATGTGACTCCAAACCGTCCCAGACGAGAGATGATTGTCCACTCACACACCTCGTCCATCAGAAGATAAATCATCCCACCGTGAACCAATCCACCAATTCCACATAAGTAGTCAGGAATCACACACCTGGTAAAGCAACCTTGCTCGGAGAGCCAGAAGCGAAGCTTCAAGCCACGCTCATTCGTTGTTGAGCAGCCGAAACAGCGACCTTTCCAATAGTTTATAACCTCTCGCTCATTCATATAAGCCTCCTACGCCTAGCATCTAGCCCGTCAACTGGTTATCCACCTATCCACATCCCGGTGGTAGCTCAGTATCTCCTCTGGCTTGAAGAATAGCTCAATCTCCTTTTTAGCATTCTCCACTGAGTCGGAGCCATGTACCAGGTTTTGCTGAACATCCAGCCCAAAATCGCCCCTGATGCTGCCGGAAGCGGCCTTGGCCGGGTCGGTAGCGCCCATTGTCTGGCGTATGATGTCGATAGCCCTCTCACCTTCAAAGACGGCAGCTATTATGGGGCTGGAGGTTATGAATTTGACCAGGTCATTGAAGAAAGGCTTTTCCTTGTGAATGCCATAATGCCTCTGCGCCAGCGCCTTGTCCACTTGCAGCATCTTCATGGCCACAATTCTAAGGCCACGTCTCTCCAGGCGAGAAATTATAGTCCCCGCCAGTCCCCGCTGTATGGCATCTGGCTTGACTAACACTAAGCTTCTTTCCATCTAGGTACTCCTTTCAACACCGTAATTGTCCCTAATCAATGTAACCACCTATAATCCCTCACTTCACCTTTCGCTGTGTAATTGGTCGCTGTGTAATTGGCGGTGGGCGCAAGTACGTCGGCTGTAAACTTGCGGGGTCGTCTTTCTCCCCCAGGCTCAGCCGCCGCCAGGCTAGAGCTGCCAACTGACTGGCATGGCGCATCCTAGCTGCCAGCTCCGGAACCAGAGCCAAATCACCAAGCGTTGACTCTAGTTCCTCGACCACCACCAGCGGGATTTCGCCACAAAACACGGTGCGCTCCCTTGTTTCCTGGCACAGTTTGTCTGCGGTAGTGATATATTCTGGAATCAGGCATCTCCAATCGTTTGTTTGCTGATAGAGGGCAGTAGCGATTTCGCCCCGGCCAGCGCTGTGCACAGGACAGATACGCAGCCCCGTAAAAGCGAAGGGATAGGCTTCTATCTCCAGTGTACCTATAGCCACCAGAGGAACCTCCAGCGAGAAGGCAAAACCTTTAGCCGCGCTCATGCCCACACGAAGACCGTTGAAGCTGCCCGGCCCTCTGGCTACGAAAATAGCTTCAATAGCCTGCGGCTCAGTCCTGGCCTGACGCAGCAGATAATCTATGTTGGGCACCAATTCCTTGGTATGGTTCTGTTTGGTATGCCATGAAAACTCAGACAGTGTCACTCCCTGGTGAGAGAGGGCAATACTGGCATAATCGGTTGAAGTATCTATGGCTAGTTCCATGTTTGCCTTAGCGATTTCACCAACTGTGAATACCGCTTCCCATTAGCTTCGAGCCTTATCGAGCGCTCTGTCTCTCCGATATGTTCTAGCATTACCAGCAAATTCTCCTCAGGCAATGCAGCCAGACCCTTGTCTGCCCATTCCACCACGCAGACACCATCCCCGTAGAAGTATTCATCAAGTCCCAGGTCTATTATCTCTTCCAGGTGGTCAAGTCGGTATAGGTCTATATGGTATAACGGTAACCTGCCATGATACTCCCTGACAATAACAAACGATGGGCTAAAGGCATACTCCTTAACTTCCAGGCCCCAGGCAATGCCCTGTGTCAGGCAAGTCTTGCCACTCCCCAGGTTGCCCATCAGAAGAAAAACGTCTGCCACCTGTGACAACTTGCCCAGCTCTACGCCCAGCCGTTGGGTTTCCTCCGGACTATGCGATGTTAGCTTAAGAACTGTCTTCCTGGCGCTCATCACCCGGATTTGAAATGCTCCCAGCCTTTATTTTGCCAGTCCAGTATTCGACCCGCATCGTCAACTACCTTCATCTCCCCCGGCGTTCCTTTTGTTACTTCTCCGATGACAGCCACCGGGCAGGATAACGACTGCTTCACCTTCGCTATAACCCTGTTGCTTGCAGTGAACAGAAGTTCATAGTCCTCACCTCCAGCCAATGCCATCTGCTCACAATCTCCAGGGAAATGGGTCTTCAGGACCGGGTGGACAGGCACCAGGTCCTTGTTTATGGTAGCGCTAACCTTACTCGCCTTGCAGACATGGGCTAAGTCAGCAATCAGGCCATCGCTAATGTCTATGGCTGCCTTAACCCCCAATTTCAGCAGGGTTTGTCCCTCTTTCACCCTAGGCATAGGTTTGAGATGGGCTGCACTGAGAAGTTCGCTGGATTTGGGGTCGAGCTTCAGCTTGCGCTTCAACATCCGTAGCCCTGCGGCTGCCATTCCTGTATATCCCGTGATTGCCACCAAATCGCCCGGGCAAGTTGCCGAACGGAGCAGCGGTGTCTTCCCCTCCAAACTGCCGATTAGGCTCACGGTGATATTGACTTTGTCGGCAGAAGCGATGTTCCCACCCACTATGGCTACATCGAACTTGTTGGCTATTTCCCCCATGCCCTGGTACAAACAAACAACGTAGTCTGCGTCCATCTCACCGGGAAGTGCCAACGATACCATCGCATACTTCGGAACGCCACCCATGGCTGCTATGTCGCTGAGATTCACCGCAATTGCCTTCCAACCCAAATCTTCCCAGCGCGTGTATTTCAGGTCGAAGTGCGTGTCCTGAACCAGGCTATCCGTGGTGGCTAACTGGACACAGCCATCCCCTTGCCAGGCAGCAGTATCGTCGCCAATACCTACCAGAACCTGTTTCCACGCAGCACTCTTCGGTTCCTTCTTGGCACCGACGACTTTAGCCAAAAGCTCAATCAGCCCGAACTCGCCCAACTCCGATACCTTCATAGCAGCGATTATAGCATACGAATTGCCTCAACCTGAATTTGAGCTAGTTGTGGAAGCCGCCAATTCCAGGAAAGTTATCGAATAACATTCGCTACATGTTACTAGGTGTCACCCGCCCACGGGTGACCCTATTTTGATATGATAAATACGTGAAACGCAGACATTCAGCACTACACGCTCCAAATTCAACCACCTTTGTTACCACTACAGTCGTGAAATTCCTCCCTTGCTTAGGTGTCACCCGCCCACGGGTGACCCTACTCTGATATGATATACCTGTGAAACGCAGACATTCAGCACTACAAGCTCCAAATTCAACCACCTTTGTTACCACTACAGTCGTGAAATTCCTCCCTTGCTTAGGTGTCACCCGCCCACGGGTGACCCTACTCTGATATGATATACCTGTGAAACGCAGACATTCAGCACTACAAGCTCCAAATTCAACCACCTTTGTTACTATTACAGTCGTGAAATTCTTGCCTATATTCAGAAATGAAGCCCTGGCACAGATTGTCCTGGATAACGCGAAAATCTATGCCCAGAAATGCCATATACAGATTCACGGTTTCGTTCTCATGCCAAACCATTTGCATCTATTATCAACAGCGGGACATCAAGTCTCCATTTCACAGTTCATGGGAAGACTGAAGGAATACTCGGCCAAAGAGATAATAGACTGGTGCCTCCAGAATAAGAAGAAGGACTTGCTAAATGCCTTCTCCACCGCAGCAACTGAGTCCAAGCAAGGGCACAAGTACCAGGTGTGGCAGAAACGTTTTGACCAGGTTGTTATTACCAGGCAGGAGGACCTGTTGATAAAGTTGAATTACATCCATAATAATCCGCTCCAGGAGCGGTGGGGTTTATGCGAAAAGATTGAAGATTATCGTTATTCCAGCGCCAGATGCTATATTACAGGAGAAGATGCTGGCATTCCAATAGTCAAAATAACATGACGAGAAAGGACGGACGGTCACCTGTGGGCAGGTGACACGTAGAGAAGGAGGCACGGTCACCCGAAGGCGGGTGACACGTAGAAAAAACACCTTGCTTAGGTGTCACCCGCCCACGGGACCTTCAGGGGAAGGACAGGTGACCCTATTCGGACGGTTTCGCTACCTCTTTCTGTAAAAAACTCGGAAAATACCTTGTATCAGGGTATGACACGGTATATAATGCCACAAAAAGGAGAGGGAGTGACGACAATGGACCAGAAGGTCGTTTGTCAAAAGTGCGGTTCTGAGAACCTAGCCGGGCTACAATTCTGCGGAGCGTGTGGAGCAAAACTGGCCACTGTGGCGCAAACAAAAGAAATAGTCTGCCCGGCATGTGGTTTCCAGAATCCACCTAGCCAGCATTTCTGTGGTAATTGCGGAGTGAAGCTTCCAACTCCTGGGGAGGCGAAAGTGCAGGAAATCAGTTGCCCCAATTGCGGCTCCAAGAACCCCGCCGACCGTCATTTCTGCGGCGTCTGCGGTGCCAGCCTTACCGCACCTGTGCAGGCAGCCAAAGCCGCCGAGCCTGTTGCCTTGCAACCAGTGAAAGCCGCGGTTTCTGCTCCTGCTCACAGCGAGGTGGCAGTGCGAGCTACCTGGGGATTAGCCTGGGGCTTGTTCTGGAGAATAGCCCTGCTCTGGCTCTTGTTCGGAGGCATTGCTTACCTGGCCATCTACCTCCTGATGCTTTCCAATATAATACCTCCGCTGCAGGGCAGCTAGATACGCGCCGATTCCTATGCAACAGTTAGTAGCCTGCGCTAACTGCGGGGCACAAAACAACTCCAGTCAGAATTTCTGTTCCCAGTGCGGTGCTCCGCTGGTTAAAAAAGCCCCACCACAACCAGCCTGGGAGGCGCCAGCGCCTCCGCAAGCCAGCATGACCGAGCCCCTGCCCAGAGCCTTACCACAGAGATTTCAGTTCCTGGGCATTGCAACTCCTGTATTCAGGATAATCGGCTGGGTAGTGCTGATTGGTGGCAGCCTGTGCTCGATTGGTATCTTCATGCTTATGTCCCAGGGCGCTTTAGATGGGCTATCGGGTCTGCTAAACCGCTTGATGGAAATACTTGGCCTTGGCGCTGTAACTAGCCTGGCCAAAATAGCTATGATGCTTGCGGGCATCATAGCTTCGCTGTTGTCCGGCTTAAGTATGCTGGCTTTTGCTGAACTCTGCGAGGCCATCAAGCGAGTGGAAGCCAGGTCGCAGCCTCGCGAATAATCCTTGCCCCATTGCCTTCTTAGACTATCTGCCAGTCCTGGTAGCCTTGCTTGATTTTGGCCAGGTACTCGGGTGAAGGCGGTGCTTCCTGTGACTGGTCGTTCTTGATATAGGTTATGGCTTCGACTGAGTCGCTGGTCTCGGTAAACACCAGCACTTTGCGCCTGTCATAGACGGTGGGATAGCCTTCGTATCTATCCAGCTTCTTCAGGTCGCTATCCGATATCTCATAGACAGCCCCGATGACCTTCTCTCCTCTTTGTGGTCTTATGCTGGCTACTCCACCCCCTCGTCCCAGTTGTCCGGCAAATATCAGCTTGAAATTTGGCAGCGTGGCGATGAACTTCGGCTTGCTGTCAGGCGCGCGTTTCGCCATCTGCTTCCGGTTTAGATTTGATGCATAAGCAAAGTAGTACATCTGCTTATTCTACGCCTTTTTGGCAATCCTGTGCTATGACAGGACTAGCTTAACAAATCGTTTTTTGGGTGGTATAGTTAGCCGTCGTGAAAATTGCCATCCTTGGAGACATACACAGCAACCTAGCTGCATTTGAAGCAGTGCTGGATGACCTAAAAAGGAGGGGTGGATTCGACAAGATATGGTGCCTGGGAGACGTGGTAGGCTATGGCCCTGACCCGCATGAGTGCATCGAGCTACTGCGCCAACATGACCATCTCTGTGTGGCTGGCAACCACGACTGGGCGGCTATCGGCAAGCTGGACACTCTGGACTTCAACCCGATGGCAGCACGAGCTTGTCACTGGACTGCCGAGCAGCTATCACCAGAAGATATAGAATACCTGCAAGGGCTACCGCTCAATATTTGCCAGGACAACTTCACACTGGTTCACGGCAGCCCGCGAGAGCCTATATGGGAATATCTGCTCTCTGCTGAGGCGGCGCGCGATAACTTTCCCCGTTTCCAGACCGACTACTGCCTGGTAGGTCATTCCCATGTGCCCCTAATCTTCGAAGCCGAAGGCAAGCAAATCATCACCAGCAGATTTCCTGATGAAGCTATCCTGAAACTGGGCAGCAACCGACTGATTATCAATCCCGGTGGCGTAGGTCAGCCACGAGATGGCGACCCGCGTGCCAGCTATACCCTCTATGATGTTGAAGCAAAGACTATTCATCATTACCGAGTAGAATATGACATCCTTTCCACCCAGCGCAAAATGGAAGAGAATGGACTGCCCCTGCCACTCATTCTACGCCTCAGTGAAGGCTGGTAGCATTGACAGACGGCAACAGAGTTGGCATTTGCCAGAGCAGAGCATATAATATGTCACTACACTTGAGCAGCAGGAGGAAGTGATGGCTACATATCTCATGTTAACGACGCTCACCGGCGAGGGCAGGAAGAAGATAGAGGAATATCCAGAATGGCTCAGGGAACTGAATAAAGAAGTGGAATTTATGGGTGTGAAAATCCTGGCACAGTACGGCCTGCTGGGCCAGTATGACTTCGTGAATATCGTGGAAGCTCCCAGCGATGAAGTTGCAGCCAAGCTGGCCATCCACTTGAGCGCCAGGGGTGGCCTGCAAACCTTGACACTCACAGCCATACCCCTGGACCATCTCATCAAGGCACTAAAGAAAAAGCAGGAACCGCTGTAGCTTTTCTGGCAGCCTAGCTCTTCCCCTTGATAAGCTGCTGTGCTAGTCGCACTACGCTCTTTCCCACAGCTTTAGCTTCTCCCAGGGCAGTGCTGCCGGGCCCTATACCCACTCCGTCTTTCACCTCCCCCTTCTCTGCGCCATATCCTGCGCCACCTCCAGCTATCACCATCCGATGCACGTTGAAAAAGGAATAGAGCAGGCTCAACACCTGTCCTACTCCTACCCGCCTGCTGGCTACTACCGCTGCCGCCACCTTCCCCCTCAACTTCCGGCTATAGAGAAAAGCATAAGTCCTGTCTATAACTGCCTTCGCCTGAGCGCTAACGTTAATAAAATATACAGGCGTGCCAAAGATAATGCCATCAGCCCGCTCCAGCTCATCATACACCTGCTGCATATCGTCTTTAATCTTGCACGCTGCAGTAGCAAGACAAGAACCACAGCCATCGCAGGGTGCGATGTCCTTTTCGGCTATCAGTATCAGCTCGGTCTCGCATCCAACCTCGCGAGCTGCCCCTAAGGCTTCCCTGACCAGTATCTCGGTATTGCCACCCTTGCGGGGGCTGCAACAGATTCCCAGAATTCTCATGTTATCTCCTCCTTTGAAATCTCGGCATGTCCTATCCAGGACTGGCGGCAATTATACATCTCAACCCCACCTACTCAAAACCAACTTCCAGCCTGCCCCTGGACGCACCTGAAGGTACGCGCCTCTATATATTATTTCCGGGCAGCCTTGGCGAGAATGAGGTAAATAGGCAAATATACCTGTATAACCCCCTCCACAGCAAGCAAGAAGCACACCATGCAAACAGCTACATCGGGTGTTTCCTACCGCAGAAATCAAGTATCTAGACGGAAGTTGCCAAACCAACTACCGTGTTAATCTATAGTTGGAAGATGAAGATGGGTGGTGGAAGAAAGAAAATCTAAGAAAGGAGGTAAAAGAAAATGACGGCCCAGGTAATCATCGCAACAGTTCTGGCACTACCACTGGTACTCTTCCCGGTCGCACTCATCTGGTTCCCGACTATCGGTGGACTGGTCATCGCTGCTCGAGAGAGAAAGCAGCGAAAGGCCGCTGCCAAGGCCAGGGGCTAGAGGAGACAGGAAACTAAAAAAGGAGGTGTGAAAAGGAGTTGATAGAACTGAAAAACTCAGAGTAAGGCTGGATCCCCCAGAAAAGGAATCCAGCCTTACTGTTTATCCACATAGAATCACCACCCCCAAAATCCAGACCACAACAGACTTTTCCAGCTACTCAAACTCCTCTTTGGCCAGCGCAGTGAACACGATTGCGGCTATGCCTAAGAACCACGAGCCGAAGAAAGCCACGATAGAACCCGCCAGCGCCAACCCCCACATCTTGCGTTGCAACGCAAAGATGCCACCCACGATAGCCAGAATACCCATTATGGCCAGGGGTGCTGCCAGTGCCGACAAAATCACAGCCACCACCGCTGGTGGAATTGTCGGCGCAACTTGACTCAGTATCGCGCCGCCAATAGTGCCGATGATTGCCAGGACTCCACTGCCAAAAAGCGCAAAGGCTCCGCAGATAATGTCCAGAATCCCAGCTACTGACGACATCCATGTCCGCTTACCCGCCATACGTCACCTCCTTGCTTTCCTTCATTGTATCACAGTAAAAACACGTTTTAGGAGAAACAACACCCGTGGTTCATTTTAGTCGCTCGCTAGTGTGCCGTAGGCTCATGGATAACTGTTCAGCAACGCCACCTGACCTAATCACCGAAAAAGAACTCGAAATCGCCGTGGCAATGCCCCGTCTGGTGCATCAAGCATTTATCAATTGTCGGAATTGAATTGCACCTAATCTCCAGCGCCCGGAACCAGCATTCGATTCTATAAATCACACCGCACTGGTAGTTATCTAGTAGCCCCATCCGCCCCATGCCCTTATAAGCAAAGCATTCCCCCTTGTCCCATTCCCAGTGAACCACATTTTTGGCGGGAATCGTATAGTGGAACTTGCTGAAAACGGAATGCGGCAGAATCAACTCCATGCCCCGGCGCAGGAGCTGTTCTACCTCGCCGAAGCTCCCTATTTTCCCTTCGATGCCGAGAACTTCGCACAACCTTCTCGCCTCTATTGGTGCCATGTTGCTGATGGCAGCCCGATTTAGCTTGTTAGCTTTTGCCACACCCAACTCCCTGGCAGTCTCGAAAAACCATGACCCGTCATGCGTGAGCCACCCCTTGCCTAGCAGGTCCCGTACCTCTTCTTTCTTTATGTTGCGAAACGTCCTCATTTCCTCTTCTCCGGGCAAAAGTCTAACTCTTGTGGCAATTATTCTGCCACATTTCCTTCTTGCATGCACACAGCCTGTGACGTTAGATTAGTCTTTGTTTTAGGTAGACGCTATAATTCCCCAACGAGGAAAGGGAATGCATGAACAAGCACCGAGTCTTATTAGCAGCAGTAACATGTGCCCTGTTGGTAATCCCAATCGCGGCGTGTACCACATCATCACCCGTTCCCTCTACACCGTCAGCACCTCCCGTAGAGACCACATCCGATAACACGTCGGAGTCATCACTGACAGCAAGGGTGCCTCGCATAAGCATCGAAGAGCTACGGCAGAGGCTCGACAGCGGAGCCGACATATTGCTGGTTGATGCGCGGAAGGCGGAGGAATATGCCAGAGACCGAATCAAGGGAGCCATATCCATGCCGCTTGATACCATACTCGCCGGAGGATGGATGCCGCCAGAAGACAAAGAGGTTATCCTCTACTGAGCCTGACCAAACGAGAAGACCAGCGCCCGTGCGGCGCTCGAACTGATTGGCAGAGGCTACCCTGATGTAAAAGTTTTGAAAGGTGGCTATAATGGCTGGAGAGAGGCTGGATATCCCGTGGAGACAGGCCCTTAAACTTTCGACAGGTTGGCAGACATCAACCACACCTTATTCCTCTGCCACATGATAGCATTTAAGCTTACAGCCTAAAGGCAATATGCCATTAAGGAGGTTAGCTATGAAGAAGATTATGTGGATAATGCTCTTGCCGCTTATGTTGATTTCCGGGTGCATATATATTTCCGGGGAAATGCCTAAAATCGGGCTTGCACCCAAGATTACGGTCTTCGAAGCCACACCTCCCGTTATAAATGCAGGCGATGTCGCCTATCTCCGTTGGAGCGTGTCAAATGCAGACCACGTCTCAATCGACAACGGCATTGGCAGTGTAGCCGCCAGCGGGACTATGCCCATATCACCGGGAAGCAACACCACATACACACTGACTGCAAGGAACCTCGGGGGTGAAGCAGAGGCAAGAACCCAAATCATAGTTCACAGCCCACCAGCCACTGGGCAAATTATCCCCGCAATAACACCCCCAACAATAGCAGCCTTCTATGCCAACCGCTCTGCAATATCGCCCGGCGAACAGGTAACGCTGAGCTGGGAAGTTCTCGCGGCAACAGATGTAGCCATAACATCGATCGGCAAGGTAAAGTCAAGGGACAACATGGCTATAACTCCCTCGGGCACCACAACCTACATGCTAACGGCCGTCAATTCTGCTGGGCAATCGGTGGCATCCATTACCGTGACTGTTGGGCCTTCGGCAACTCCAGGAACACCAGGTGAACTGGTAGTAGTATTACCTGCTCTGTCGTCTGAATCCGGCTCCTTGCTGAAAGGCGGAGGATACTTGGACTACACCAGGCGTGAGAGCGCATGTGCTGGTGACACAGACATCAACCTTGCCAGCAGGGCATTCCTGAGCTTTGACATCTCAGCTCTGCCCAGAAACATCACAGTGAAGGAAGCCATACTGGATTTGAGCAACTACACCATGAAAGGAGACCCGTCATACATGCGCGGCCAATGGGGCAACATGGGCGCATTATCAATATATCATCTTCAGTACGGCAAATTCGAGAACCTCGGTTTTAAGGCCTATACTGACCCCGGAAAGCTGGTGGCAAATGGTGAGACCACTGTCTATCCCCACTCCCCATGGGTACCGGATGTGAAAGATGCCAGCAATGGGGAACCGGTGATACAGAACCTGATCCAACAGGGCAAAGCAAGATGCCAGTTCCGCATCCAGTTCTTCACTTCGACAAATTGGGACAGCACAAGTGACATGCTCTGCTTCGACAATGCCACATTGACCGTCAGGTATAACAGCAATCGGTAACGTTTACTTCAACGGTTTTGCCAGCAGCGCATCCACATCATGGCCTCCCTTTTGCCCGGCAAATGAGCTGACCCATTAGCAATTCGCACTGAATATTTGACCCGCAGAAATTGAGGCCTATATGCCCTATCGCAGCCTAGCTGATAACCACTCTAGACTTCAACAACCGCTGCGCCCGGGGCATTCTTCTTAACGGATTCAATGCCGTTCTTGGCACTCTCTTTGGAGCTGTAACCTTCACTGGTGGCAATTGTCTGCCCATTAGGAGCTACCAATCTCCAGCGGAACTCACCCTTCTTGTCTTTGTACAGTTCGAATTTCCCTGCCATGTCAAAACACCCCCCTTTGAGAATTGTCAGACGCTATATGCGTCAGCGATAATATAGCACAAATCGCCCCCAAAATATATACTCACTCCGCACCTGCATTAGTCAGCAGCTTCTTATAGTACCCATACAACATCCGCTTGATAGCCAGTTTGCATCTAACTAAATCATGTGGTCCTAGTCTGGCAGTATTCAGCATGATTAGCTAGGCATCTGCTGGCGTCCAACACACAGTTGACCTGCCCCCCTTTCTTAGGCTCCAGTCTAACATTAATACTGGACTCATTTTCGGGGGGCAGGTCACTCAAGGGATTTCGTCCTGACACCATCATTGACATATGCCAAAACACGTAGCATACTTAGATTAGTGATGTTCCTGAATACTGTGTTTTGGGGACTCGCAGATAACCATTTATTTGACTTTCCTTAGCTGATATTCCTGCAACTGATTTTTTATTTGGAGGTGGAGTGATGAAGGTATCAGGTTTCGGATGGTTCCACGGTATGAAAGGCTCTCTCAGGTTGTGTCTGTGCATTGTGCTGGTAGGCGTCACAATTGCCAGTGCCATTTTGTGCAGTGTACCTGGAGCTACCACAGGGAAATTGTCACCCGTCCAGGTGTGCCAGGCTGCGCCATTAGAACCCTATAGTGTCGATTATGTTCCCATGGCCACTGCCGGGAGTCTGCCTGAGATCAAGGTATTCAAGGCTACTCA
>Ga0194111_10002831_pt1 | contig 20924 bp, 22 predicted proteins | sample TA2KigC300mmetaG_FD_146194 | JGI IMG/M metagenome (GOLD analysis project Ga0194111, IMG submission 146194) | Freshwater microbial communities from Lake Tanganyika, Tanzania - TA2015033 Kigoma Deep Cast 300m | ecosystem: Environmental > Aquatic > Freshwater > Lake | place: Tanzania: Lake... | reverse complement strand
GGGCCCGCGACCTGGCCGCCGGGTCCGCCCGCGCCCCGGAGAACCGCCCATGCGCTTCCTGATCTTCAGCGACATCCACGGGAACATCGAGGCCTTGAACGCCTTGCTCCGCTTCGCGGCCAAGCGGAAAATCGATCACTACGTCTTTCTCGGCGACCTCGTCGGCTACGGGGCCTCGCCCGACGAGACCATCCAAAAGGTCCGGGCCCTCCGGCCGCTGTCCATCCTCCGGGGAAATCACGACAAGGCCGTCTCCGGACAGGATTCGATCGAGACGTTCAATCCCATCGCCGCCTCGGCGATCAACTGGACCCGGGCGAAAATCAAGCGGAAGAACGTCGAATTCCTGACCTCTCTGCGGAAGGGCCCCCTCGTCGTCCACGACGGCTTCGCCGTCTGCCACGGCGCGCCCTTCGACGAGGATTACTACATCTTCGGCGAATTCGACGCGGCCGAGGCGTTCGAATACCTCAGCCTTCCCCTCTGCTTCTTCGGCCACACCCACTTTCCATACGTCTACACCCGCCGCGGCCATAAGGTCGAAGGGACCTTGCTCGAGGGGGAGGGCAACGAGGTCAAGCTCGAAAAAGGCGCGACCTACCTCATCAACCCCGGCTCGGTCGGCCAGCCGCGCGACCGCAACCCGAAGGCGGCCCTCGCCCTCTACGACGACGAAGCCCGGCTGGTCAAGTTCTTCCGGCTGGAATACGACATCGAGGAGGCTCGGCGGAAGATCCTGGCCGAGAAGCTTCCCCCGGCCCTGGCCGAACGATTGACCCTGGGCATCTGAACGGGTCGAAATCGATCTTGTTCTCGAAAGTTTGGATGGCGGCGCTTCGCCACCGCTCCCCATGACCCGAACGCGCGGTCGCGCCTCATCCGGCCGGATCGGCTCGGGCGGTCAGCTCACCTTCCCGAACCAACCGCGCCGCACCAGCCCCTTCGTCAGCTCCAGCACGGGCGAGACCGTGAAGGCCATGACGGTGACAATCAGCCAATCTTCCAAGGTCAGATAGAAGGTGCCGAAAACGTCGTGCAGCGGCGGCCAGTAGATGACCAGGGCCAACAGCGCCAACTGCGAGGCGATGGCCAGGTTGAGCCACTTATTGGCGAAGGGCTTATCCAACACGGAGGCGTGATCGGAGCGGTAGTTGTAGGCCTTGAAGAACTGGATGAGCACCAGCGAGACGAAGGTCATCGTCATCGCTTCGGCGATGCTCCGCCCGGAGTTCAACGCCCAGGTGAACAGGACCAGGTTGGCGATGGTCGACCACAATCCGCCCGCGGCCATCAGCGTCACCACCGGGCGGGTGAAGATGCCGGTGCGCGGGTCGCGCGGTTTGCGGCGCATCAGATCCTTCTCCGGCGGATCCACCGAGAGGGCCAACGCGGGCAGGCCGTCGGTGGCGAGGTTGACATAGAGGATTTGCACGGCCGTCAGCGGCAAAGGCAGGCCGGCCAGGGTGGCGCCCGCCATCAGGCCGATTTCGCCGATGTTCGACGAGAGCAGGTACATGAGGTATTTCTTGATGTTGCCGTAAATGCCGCGCCCCTCTTCCACCGCGGCGACGATGGACGCGAAGTTGTCGTCAATGAGGGTCATGGAGGCAGCTTCCTTGCTGACGTCCGTCCCGGTGATCCCCATGGCGATGCCGATGTCCGCCTTTTTGAGCGCGGGCGCGTCGTTCACTCCGTCTCCGGTCACGGCGACGATGTGCCCGTGCTTCTGGAGGGCGGACACCACGCGCAGCTTGTGGGCCGGCGAAACGCGGGCGTACACTTCGATATCTTCGACCAGGCGTTCGAATTCGGCATCGCCCATGGCCTCCAATTCCGCGCCGGTCACGCTGCGGCCGGTCTTGAGCAGACCCAATTCGCGGGCCACCGCCTGCGCGGTCAGCGGGTGGTCGCCGGTGATCATCGCGACCTTGATGCCGGCCGACTCGCTCGCCTGCACGGCGGCCTTCGCCTCTGCGCGGGGCGGGTCAATCATCCCCACCAGGCCCAGGAAGGTCATGGCGCTCTCGGCGTCCTCGATCGCCGCGCCGGGTTTGGCGGCGACGCCCAAGACGCGCAACGCCTGATTGGCCATCCGCCGAGCCTGGGCCAGGATCCCCTCGCGCGCCGCGGGATCGAGCGGTCGGACGCCCTCCTCGGTCAGCCACTGCGTGCAGGCGTCGAGGATGATCTCGGCCGCGCCTTTGGCATAGGCCCGCGGGCCGTTCCCGGTCGCATGCAGGGTCGTCATCCGCTTGGTTTCGGAGGTGAAGGGGATTTCGCTGATCCGCGGGAATTCGGCTTCCAGATCCGTCCGCGACAACCCGGCTTTGGCCGCGGCGACCACCAAGGCGCCCTCCGTCGGGTCGCCTTTGATGCTCCAGTGATCGTCTTTCGCAACCAGCCGGGCGTCGGAAGCCAAGACGGCCCCGCGCAGCAGTTCCAGAAGCGGCTCAGACGGGACGATGGAAGCGCCGTTCCGAGAAAAAGAGCCGGCCGGTTCATAGCCCGCGCCGGAGACTTCGACCAACTGGCCGGCGGCAAAGATCTGGCGGACGGTCATCTCATCGCGGGTCAAGGTGCCGGTCTTGTCCGAGCAGATCACCGTGGTGCTGCCCAGCGCCTCGACGACGGGCAGGCGGCGCACCAGGGCGTGGCGCTTGACCATGCGCTGGACGCCCAGGGCCAGCGAGATCGTCACGACGGCCGGCAGCGCCTCGGGCACGACGGCGACGGCCAGGGCAATGCCGAAAATGAACATCTCGATGAAGGGCTGGCCGCGCAGCCACCCCATGGCGACGATGATCGTCACGATGACCAGCGCGGCCATGGCCAGCGTCCGGCCCATCCGGTCCAGGTTCTCTTGCAGCGGCGTCCTGCCGGCCTCTACCGTCTGCAACATCCCGGTGATTTTGCCGAACTCGGTGTTCATGCCGGTGGCGACCACCACGGCCGTCCCCCGCCCATAGGTGGCTATGGTGCCGGAATAGACCAGGTTGCGGCGGTCGCCCAAAGCCATCTTTTCGTTTGTGAGCGGGGCGGTGTGCTTCTCCACCGGGACCGACTCTCCGGTGAGCGCGGCCTCCTCGATTTGCAGGTTGATGGATTCGGTCAGGCGCGCATCGGCCGGAACGACATCCCCCGCGCGCAGCCGAATGATATCCCCCGGAACCAGATGGCACGCCGGGATCTCGACCTCCTCGCCTTGGCGAAGGACGGTGGCGTTAAGCGCGGCCATTTTTCGCAACGCTTCGACGGCGCGCTCGGCGCGATATTCCTGGGCAAAGCCGAGCAGGACGGCGAACAGGACGATGACGATGATGGCGATGGCTTCGACGCCGTGCCCGAGCCCAAGGGAAAGCGCCATGGCGATGAGCAGGATGATGATGAGCACGTTTTTGAACTGGCTGAGCAGCACGGCCCACGGCGAGACGCGGCCGGTCGCTCGCAGTTCGTTGAGGCCGCATTCCGTCAGCCGCCGGGCGGCTTCCGGGCCGGTTAATCCGGCCGGGCCGGTATTCAGATGGGCAAAGACCTGATCCGGAGCCAGGAGATGCCAGACGGGGTGTGAATTCATGCGTCATTTCCTCTTGGTCGCGGGCCCGACAAGACAGGCTCCTTTCTCCATGACATACACCGTCGGCCGCAGAAAAAAAGGCGAGACTTCACGGCCGGAAAGCCGTGTTGGTCTCGCCTGTCGTGCCGCAACACTCAGAACAGCCGGGAGCAACGCTCCGTGTTGACGACTGCTCTTCTCTCCGCAAAGCGGAAGAGATGGGCTACTCCCCAACTCGCGCAGAAGACTACCTGATCCGGCCCATTCTGTCAAATCCGGGCGCGCGGGCGACGATCGGCGTCATGTCGGATCAAGTTCTTGCGGCTGGAATACGGCGTTTAGGAGGACCGGCGGGGGTTGGCATAACAATACAGGCAGGCATGAGGGCAGGTCTGGGCGTAACTGCCGATGTCCACGGAGGCCGTGCAGCGGCATTCGGCCCTCTGCGACCGGTCTTTGCCGACGGGGGCCGCCGCCCGGCGGGGATGGAGTTCGGCGAGGAGCCGGCCGTCAATGCAGGATGAAGCCCGAATCCCGACCGCCCGGGTGAGGACGTTTTGGCCGCAGGCCCAGAGGTTCAGCCCGAGACTCCGGGCCGTTTCGGCCAGGCGGGCGGCGATCTCGATTTTCTCGCCGTCCTCGGGGTCGAGGAAATCGAGCCCGGCGGCCCGCATCCGCCGGACGGCCTTGGCGTAAGGCTGGGCGAAGCTCATCCGCATGTCCGTCGTCCCGGCCGCGGCGGCCGCCTCGGCGACGGGGACGAAGCTTTCCAGGTTCGTCCGGCGGTCGTCTCCCTCGCGCCAGAAGAGGACGGGGTCGAAGCGGACGGACAGACGGCGGGGGTGGCCGAGGACGGCGGCCAAGCCGGGAAGCTGGGCCAGGGCCTCGGCGACCGGAGGCGCGCCCGGTTCGAGGACCGTCCCGCCCAGGCCGGTCACGGTGAAATGGGCGTAGACCTGGCCGTAAACGGCGAGAGCCTCCCGCAGGCCGCCGGCGTTCCGGAGGAGGTTGGCGAAGTTTTTCGACCAGAGGACGACCGTGTGGACGGCCTCGGGCTCGAGGCCGGCCGTGAAAATCCGGCCCGACGGCCCGAGAATCCGGGCCCGGCCGGACCGCAGGGCCTCCGCCAGCCGGCCGGGGAAGAAGGCCACGAGGTCCGTCCGGCGCGAGGCGCTGATGACCCTCATTTCCTTGACACCCTCCGGCAAGGCCTTTAGTATGTTAGTCTCGGCCGATGAATCCCGCAACCGCCGTTCTCGAAGCCCGCGGCCTGGTCAAGCGCTTCGGCTCCCGGACCGTCGTCAAGGGCGTGAATCTCCGGGTCGGAGCCGGGGAAATCGCCGGCCTCCTCGGCCGGAACGGGGCCGGCAAGACGACGACCTTCCAGATGATCGTCGGCCTCCTCCGGCCCGACGCCGGGAGCATCGCTCTCGAGGGCCGGGACGTCTCCCGGATGCCGACGGACAAGCGGGCCCTGGCCGGCTTGACCTACCTGCCCCAGGAGAACTCGGTCTTTCTCAAGGCGACCGTGGCCGACAACCTCCGACTCGGCCTCGAGCTCAGGGGCTACGGGCGGGCGGAACGGAAAGCCGCGGCCTCCAAGCTCCTCGAGGAATTCGGCCTGGCCGACCTCGCCCGCCAGCCGGCCCACACCCTGTCGGGGGGAGAGCGCCGGCGGCTCGAGATCGCCCGGGCGCTCATCCTCAAGCCGAAATTCCTCCTCCTCGACGAGCCCTTCACGGGCATCGACCCCCTGACGATCCTCGAGCTTCAGCAAGTCCTCCTCCGCCTCAAGGCCCACGGCATCGGAATCGTCCTCTCCGATCACAACGTCCGGGACACCTTCAAGATCGCCGACCGGGCCTGCATCATCGACGAGGGGGAGATCCTGATCGACGATGTTCCGCTCAAGGTCGCGGCCGACGCGATCGCCCGCGAGCGGTTTCTCGGGAAGACCTTCGCCTTCGGCGAGGAGCGGGAGGAGGAGAGGCGCCGGCGTTAACGCCGGGAGGCCGCCAGGCGGCGGCCCAGGGTCTCTCCGAGGAAGAAAAGGAAGAGGAAGAAGTACCCCCCCCACAGGGCGAGAAAAAGCAGTCCCAGGGAGAGCGAGGCTTCCCGGACGAGAGGGAGAAGTCCGACGTTCATGAGCCGGGCGGCCAGAGCGACGGCGACGAGCCAGAAGAGGACGACAAAAAGCGTGTCGAAGAGAAAGGCTTTCACGCTTCCGATGAAGCCCAGCTTTCGGCCGGAGGGCCGGTCCGGGCCGGCCGGTTCGCCGGAAAGTCCTTCGGCTTCGTCTCCTTCCTGATCCCCGGCGGAAAGCGGGCCGAGGCCTTCTTCGGCCGGTTCGACCTCGAGGGCGGCTCCGAAATCCTCTTCCTCCAAATCCTCCTCCGCCAGGAATCTCATGGAGGCTTTCCCGGGTTTCCCGGTGGGCTCGCCGGGGGGAAGCGGCGGGCTTTCCCCCGTCTTGGCCAACGTTTCGGGAATGCCCATGGTCGCGCTCGAAGGAGGGACGCGGTCGGACCCCCGGAGGACCTCTTTCCGGAAATCCATCGTGTCGCCGGGAGCGAAGCTTTCCGCTCCCGGGGCCTTTTCGCTCAACTCTTCCTCTTCCGCGGCCTCCTCGGCCGGCTCCTCCCCTTCGGCCGCATCGGCCCCTCCCGTCTCGTCGACAATCGCGGCCCAGGGAGGGAGGTCGTCGGAGGCGGCCGCGGCCTTTCTTTTCTCGAGCTCGGCGAGGAGTTGGACGACTTCGCCCTGGGCGTCGAAATCCAGGCCGTCGGCCTCCCGGCGCTCCTCATCGCCCTCCTCCGACTCATCCTCCCCCCTTCTGTCGGCCTCGAGGCCGGGCTCGCCGAGGTTTTTGAGGACTTCTTCGGCGGTCTTGATGACGCCCTCGCCGAGAGGGAGGCTCTCAGGGGGCAAGGCCCGCTCATCGAGGTCGATCTCCCCCCAGCTCCGCTCGGCATCGGATTCGGGTTCGATTTCGGGCTCGGGCTCGGCGGACTTTTCTCCGGGAAAGGCCGCTTTGCCCTGAAGGGCGTTCTCGAGGTCGATTTCCTCCCGCTCGATCCCGGCCTCCGCCGCGTCCGGGGGCTCGGGCAGTTCCTCCAGCTCGCCGGGAGGCGCGTCGAAATCCTCGTCGAGGATCTTTTCCCCTTTGAGGTCCTCGTCGGCCGGCTCTTCGGCCGGTTTTTCGAGAGAGGCTTCGAACTCCTCCTCGGCCTCCGGGGCCTCGTCCTCGTCGAGGATCTTCTCGCCCTTGAGGTCCTCTTCGGGGCCCTCCTCGTCCTCGGGGAAGAGAAGCTGCGTCCCGCAGTTGTTGCAGTATTTCTGCGATTCGTCGATGATGGCTTTGCAGTAGGGACATCGCCGGATGGCCACGAAAGTTCCTTTTCTAGGCCCTATTAAATAGGGATTTCGGCCCCCTGTCAACGGGTCGAACTCGGGTCGGCCTCGAGCCTCCGCGCGGCCGGACCGGCCGGTCGTCCCGGCCGGACTGTCGGGGGAAAACCGGCTCCATCCGTTTGTCATGGGCAAGTCAGCCTTGGAAACCGCGAAAGATCAAGGCTATCACCAGAATCAAGATCGTGAAAAAAAGGAACGTCGCAGCGGCGGCCTTCAAGGAGATCCAGAAAACCCGCTTTTTCAAGGTCAGATGCTTCCCATACTCATTGTGAAAAATGATGAACGCCATCAGCGCTCCCAGGGCCGAGAAGATCGATGAAAGGGCGAGCACCGCGAGGAACATCGTCCGCCTAGGCGTTCCCCTGTCCGTTCATCTCGATGACGGCGACGGAGATCCCCAACTTGAGGGAAACGAGGCTGGAAAGGAAGACGATGGCCCCGGCGACAAGGGGCACAATATCCGCTTTCATGAAGGCCTCCTGACGAAACCCATCGCAGGAGTTATCAGCTAACGTGAAAGCGGTTTCGGCGAACTCCATCGCCTAGAGACGCCGTGATTATATTTGAGAAAGCCCCTGTTGTCAAACCGGCCTGGCTGAACCACTTGCCGATGCGCGGCCGGAGCTGAGATCATTAGGAGATCTCTCCGAGATACATGCACGGCTATGGCCCCCTTTCCGAAGCCGCCGCGCGCGAGCTCAAGGCCTCAACAGCGAAGCTTCGGGATATCGTCGAACGGATGGAGCGCCGTCTTTCGGAAAGTCCGGGGCGGGGAGCTCGGGAGAAGGCGATGGCGGGGACGAACATCGAAGGAGAGCCATGAGCCCAAGCCGCGACGTAAGCTCCGCCGCGCCTCCTCCGGGCTGATCCTCGGGATTACTCAAAGGCGCCGGCCTCCAAACGACACCCCCCCATAAATTGACACCGACCCCTCAATCGGACACAATAAAGCCGGTTGGGCGATTAACTCAGCGGCCAGAGTACTACCTTCACACGGTAGGAGTCGGAGGTTCGAATCCTCTATCGCCCACCATTCCTCTCCGAAGCCGCCGACAAATCCCCCCTGTTTCCCAGGGGGGCAGGGGGGTAAATATCACTGAGAAAATTTGGGGGCGGCTTCGGCAAACTTTGCCGCCGACAAATCCCCCCTGTTTCCCAGGGGGGCAGGGGGGTAAATATCACTGAGAAAATGAGGTGCTATTTTGCCTTCAGAAGTCCTTGCACTCTGGAGAACATCTTCTCCGCGCTTTCGATGACGTCGAGAGCTCCGCTTTCCGAGAACTTGAGGCCGTAATCGGCTTCCTGGCGCAAGGACATGCCGTGCTCGAAGCCTTGGATGAGCGAGCGCTCTATCTTGCCCGCGTAGAGTTCCCGGATCGCGACGAGCAGAGCATGATGGCTTTTTTCCCGGAAGCCTTTGTCGCATAGCAAGGCCCTCGCGGCGTGGAACATGGCGTTATTTCTTTCACGACCAGCGCGGCATCCGGCTTGATTCTCGTGATCTTTCGCTCTTCGAGGAGTTTCTGGAATGCGGGGCTCAGGGCGTTTCCCATAAGACGACCCCCCTGTCAATCCGCTCGTAGAGCGGCATGTCCTCTTTCCCGAGCGCCGCGAACTCCTGCGCGCCGAGAATGATCGGCGCGATCGGCCTCATGGCTTTCCTGTTGAAGGCGCTCACGGCGGCTCGGGCGGCGCTCTTGTCCCCGGTCAGGATGAGAACGTCGATGTCGCTTTCGGCGGAATCGGTCCCCTCGGCGCAGCTTCCGAACAGCATGACCTTCCGGGCCGAGTTCTTCAGACTCTCGACGAAATCCCTCAGCGCCCATGCGTTCTCGGCGGCTTTCATAAGCCTCACGAACGGGTCGTCGGCTTTGAGCCGATAGAAGACCATGCGTCCCCTCTCGGCTCTTCCGAGGAGGGAGAACTCCGCCAGCTCGCGCAATATCCTGTTGGCCGACCCCTTGCTGATGCCCGTGGCCCTCATGACCTCGCGTTCGTGGAATTCTTTTACGGGATTGGCGAAAAAATGCTCCAGCACCCTTAGCGTGGTTGGCGTTAGAAAGTCTAGTTTTTGGGGCATGTGCTCAATTTTTTATACCAAGAGTATAAATATTTGACGTCTGCCCGTCAAGGTTTTCCGCGGGATTGTTTCGCGAAAATTCCCCAAGACGTTTTCCGACAATCGGAGAGAGGAAGCGCTCCGACGCTCCTTTTCCTGAGGGACCTCATCGACGAGGCCGGCGGGACGTCGCGCCGGATCCTGCTGGACACCTATTTGGACACGAGGGATTGCCGGGCGAGGGACGTCTTCGACTTGAGGCTCAGGGAAATCGCCGAACGGCCCCCTCTTCGATAAGGTCCGGGCTAGAATCCGCCCAACAATCCTATTTCATCTTGAACAGGGAATCACTGCGGTCTGGCCGAGACCGGGATGGACGGCCAGGGTCACCGCAAAGAATCCCAAAACGGTCACTTTTCCGACCCAGGCGATGAAATCTTCGGGATCTTGTTTAGCGCCGGGCGAACCTCCGGCGGCCTCCCCGGACGATCCGGTAGATATTGTCGATGATCGACGGGACGAATAGCAGGGCGTGAAGCGACAGGATCCAGATGCTCGGGTAGAAGTCCGTTTTCGCTTCCCTCGATCGACTAAAATTGCCACACAGCCACGGCTAAGTTCACTCTCGAGGAAATGGCGGCCATCAATGCGGAAGTCGCCGTGCCGCCTGTCGTCCCCGGCAACCCGGCCTTTGCCCCCAGCCGCACCCTTTGGTACGCCCAGTACGACCTCGATGACCTGACCCTGGCCATGAAATTCTATCTCGGCGAGCAGCCCGAACCGGCGGACGCCAAAAAGGCCGTCCTGTAATACTCCCCTATTAAAACATTTCAGCTAAAAAAATGACGCGAGCGTTTCCCTGGCTTTTTTCAAGACGACATCCAAGTCGGGCAACGGACTGACGAGCCTGCCGAGCTCTCGATTCCAATAAGGCCGCAGCGTCTCCGTCAGGTCCTCGGGGAAAACCTGCGCCAGCCCCTCGAACGTAACGTTTTTGACGGCGCACTTCTTCGCAAACACGTCCTTGAGTCTCGTTTTATCGAACTTCCGTTGGCCGAGTTTCCAAAGGTCGAAATAATCGCGGCATTTCTTGCGCTCGATGACTACTCTCATCTTGGAAGCGAAGATTTCTATCAGGGACTCGACTCTGACCTTGAAGGACGCATAATCCGAATAGGCCCGAGGAATGGCCCTGAGGACGGGCTGGTCAACGATATCATCCCTCGTGACGTCGACCTTGATCCAGTTCCTGTCCAGAATCCCCGCGTACTGGATTTTCATTTGAAGGTAATCGGGATTCAAGTGGCTGCTCTTCAGGGCCAATTCGAGGCCTGATCGCTTTTTCACCTCGGCGAGGACGGCCTCCGTGCTTTCCAAGAGGTTTTTCAGCTCGCCCCTGGCCAGGCTGAAATCCAGGTCCTCGGAAAGCCGCCACATCTCGGGGAAGTAGACCTTGGAGAGCGCCGTCCCGCCCTTGAAAACGAGGTCTCTGTCCCGCGACAGACCGAAAAGCAGCCAGCCGAGGACATAGTCCTTCTCGACCATCCTCAGGCCGAGATTCTGTTGCCGGGCTTTCTCCAACAGCTCGCGCCTGTCGATCAATACATCCACCTCTTGGGATCGAGATCCGTGTTGACGAGCAGCTTCCATCTTTCCGAGGACTTGCCTTTTTTCAGGCCGAGCTTGTCGAGGACGGGATATCCCTTCGTCAGAGTGATGCCGGCGATGACCTTCGCGTATCTGTCGAAAAGTCCGGTCGCTTCGAGGATGAAACCGAGCCGCTTGAAGACCGTGACGTTTTTCGTCTTCAGCCCGTAGGCCCTGATCTTCGAGAAGTCGAGTTCCTCGTGGTTGAAATAAATCGCCTTCGCCACCTCGTCGATGCCGCCCGCATGTTCAGGATGGTCGAGGCAGTCGATCATCGTTTTATTCTTATCGGAAATGTTGATTTCTCGGCCTTCGATGACGGCCTTCTCGGTTCCAAAGAACTTCGCCTTCGAGAGATGGACGAAAACGAATGAGGCGTTCGACACCCGGAGGGGCTTCTTCGCCTTCGTGGCGCAGATGAAAACGGCCGCCGGGATCTGGTCCGAGAGGCCATGGTAATTCAGCGCCGACCACATGCCGACGTAATACGGGCTCGTCAAGTATGACGCGACAACGAAATCGTGGACGATGAAGTTCTCCGCGCCTTTCGCGCCGATGTCAAGCGGAACGATGGCGTAGAGCCCTCCCTTGACGGCGAGAACCCATTTCTTCCGCTTGAGGTTATGGAGGGCGACGTACGGATCCGCGCCCAGGACTTTCTTTGCCTCCCCGGCCGTGAAGACAGACTTGTTCTGCCTGGCCAGCTCGGAGAGGAGGAGAGATTCCCTCTTTCCGAGGCCTTTCCTATAATCTTCTGTAATATCTTTCATATTATCAAATATTTTACAGATTTATATGAATATTTTAGCCCATTACGGCTGAAAGTCAAGCGGGAAATGTCCGTTCTAGCCCCGGGGGATCCGCGAGGCGTGAAAATATTCGATGTTCATGGCGACGGAAGTATACAACAAATCCGGACAGGAATCGTCCGGTACCGGACATTTCCCGTTTTGGCCGCGACGGCCGTCCCCTGTCTTCCTTCCGCGGCCGACCTGGCACGAAATCCGCGTCCTAACGGCATTAGGTACTTAATGAAAAGAGGTAATGGCGGCTTTCGGACAAAGGGCCCCTGCGGAAATACTACCGGCTGACAAAGCTTGGGCTGGCCGAGCTCGAGCGCGAAAGAGACCAGTGGCTGACGGTCCACTCCGCCCTGACGTCGCTCTGGAAGCCGGCCGCCGAGGAACGCTAGCCTTCGTGCGGGGCGCTTCAAGGAGTCATGGACATGTTCGACCTCGAAAAAGCGATCACGGAATGGAAACGGACGATGCGGCGGAGCCCGTCGATCGATGACGGGGACCTCGCCGATCTCGATCGCTACCTCCGGGACAAGGTCGAGGATTCGATCCGCCGGGGATCAGGCGCCGAGGAGGCCTTCAAAACCGCCGAAGCGGAATTCCGGCGGGCGGGCGCTCTTGACGCCGCCTACGGCCACGCCCGCGCCGCCCGGCTCGGCGGCCGCTTCCCCTGGCGGCCGCGGCGCTTTTCGCCGGGCCTTCTCCGGAGCTATGTCAGGACCGCCGTCCGCCGTCTGAGGTTCCAGAAAGCGCACTCTCTGATCAACATCGGAGGACTGGCCCTCGGGCTCGCGGCTTGTCTTCTCGCGTTCCTCTGGGTCCAGGATGAAATCGGCTACGACCGGTTCCAGGAGCGGGCGGACTCCATCGCCCAAATCTACAGCGTCATCGACGGCGGCGGTTCGCGGAACGTCCACATGGGATCCTACTATCCCCTGGCGGCCGAGCTCAAAGCCCGGTGCCAGGAGGTCGTCGACGCCGCCCGCGTCGCGCTCGCCCAAAGACTGCTCATCCGGTCCGGAGACCGCGTCTTCAACACCGACGTCATCGCCCTGGCCGACCCGTCGATCTTCGAGATCTTCACCTTTTCCTTTCTTCGGGGAAACGCCGCGACCGCCCTCGCCGACAAGTACGCCGCCGTCCTGACGGAGAGCATGGCCCGCAGGTACTTCGGAGACCAGGACCCGGTCGGCCGGACGCTCCGCGTCAACGGGGAGTTCGACGTCCACGTCAGCGCCGTCATCAAGGACATCCCCTCCCAGTCCTCGCTGCGCTTCGACGGGATCGTTCCCTTCGTCCTCCAATTCGCCCCCTCCTTCGAGGAGCCGACGCAGTGGGGGGGCAATCCCCTGGAGACGTGGGTCCTTCTCTCCCCCGGCGCCGACCAGGCTGCGGTCGAAGGGAAGATCACGGCCATCGCGGCGCCTCATTTCGCCCAGGGCCCGGCCCGGGTCGACTTCCGCCTCCATCCCCTTCTCCGCAAGCGCCTCCACTCTCCCGAAGGAAACAGCCTCATCCGCATGGTCCTCCTTTTCGCCGGCGGGGCGTTGTTCGTCCTGGCCCTCGCCTGCATCAACTTCACGAACCTCAGCACGGCCGCGGCGGCCGCGCTGATGGGTTTCACCGACCCCGTCGGGCAAAGGCTGAAGATCTTCCGAAGCGAGGGGACGGTCGTCGGCGTCGTCCGGGACTTCCATTTCCGGCCCCTGCGGCACGCCATCCGGCCGATCGTTTACGGGCTCAGGCCCTCGTCCCGGTCCTGGGCCGTCGTCCGGATCGCGCCCGGAACGTCGGCGCCCTCTCTCCGGACGGTCGTCGAAACGGTCAAGAGAATCGACCCGGACACGCTGTTCGAGCCCGTTTTTTTCGACGACCGGCTCGTCCGGAGCCAGTATTTCGTCGAGCAAAAGATCTGGACGGTCGCGAACTTCCTCACGGCGACGTCCGTTTTCATCGCCTGCATCGGCCTCTTCGGTTTGGCCTTGTTCATGACCCAACGGCGGACCAAGGAGATCGGCGTCCGCAAGGTCATGGGAGCGTCGGCCGCCGGCCTGGCGGCGAAACTGGCGATGAACTTTTTGGCTTGGGTGGCGTTCGCCGTCGTCCTGGCCTTCCCCCCGGCCTACTGGGCGTCGCACAAAATCCTCGCCGCTTACGCCTATCGCGCCCCCCTCGGGATCGGGCTCTTCGTCCTCCCGGGATTGGCCGTCCTCACCGTCGCCGGACTGACCGTCGGGATCCACACCCTGCGGGCGGCCGGGGCGAATCCCGTGGAATCCCTGCGCTACGAATAGGGGCTATTGATTTTATTGATCACCGGCATCGATTTTTGAAAGGCCCACCCCGTGATCCCGCCTTCCGAACTGCCGATCCTGTTTTCGATGTTCAAAGGGGTGAAGGAAAAGCGGGCCCTCGTTTTATCCTTCAACATCTGGTAAACGGATTCGGAGAGGACCCGCAGAATGCGATCCTCGAGCTCCGTAATAAACTCCTCCAGCCAGCCGGCGTTCCTGATTCGCCTGAACAGATCATACTCGGCAAGGAGGCTGACAATCAGGCCGGTTTTTCCCGGAGGGGCCATGCCCGCGTCTTTCAGGCCGGGGATGGAAATTTCATAGGTGTTCAGGCCGGTGAATTTGTCCAGCCAGGCCAGGATCTCCGCCTTTCCGGCGCGGTCAAAACGGCTCAGGATCTCGTCCAGCTCCCGGCGGTGGGTTTCTCCCAGGCCCTGCTTTGTCGGGGTAAAAAAGAAGTGTCCGTGGGCGATCTTCTGGTAGCTTTCCAAGGGTTCGTCGACTTCCAGAAACAGGGTGAAAACGGAATCGCCCCTCCTGTCGGCCAGCATCTTCGCCCCGGTCTCCCTGATCCTTCGTTTGATCTCCTGCGGCAGCGTGTCCGTATCGGCGATTCGATAGAGTGTCTTCAAGTCGGCGGCCCAGATCAGGTTTTTGTATCGATAGGCGGCGTTTTTTTCGTCCTTCACGAAATGTTCTCCGGGGAACACCCCCGTGATCCTCGTCTCCGTCCTGATGTCTCCGCCGAGTTCCAGCACTCTGTCCTTCAGGGCTTCCGCCAGCTTCCCGACGCCGCCCCGGGGATAGAAATAATCGAGATAGAGCGAAAAGTAGCTCAAGGCGAAGAAGGAACCGGATAGATTTTTTTCAAAAGGTCCCGGTATTCCGACAAGCTGTCGATGTTTCGGATGTGGAGGATCTCCTTCTCGATGCCGATGGAAACCGGGCTTTTCACCACCTCGACCTCGATGCCCAGGTCCTTCAGCATGGGGAAAATGATCCCCGCGTCCAGCAGGGCTCTGACGCCCGCGTCAAAACGAAATCCGTCGCGGGCAAAGGTGTTGACCAGTCCCCCGCACTCCCTGTTCTTCTCGATGAGCAGGACTTTTCGACCGGCCCGGGCCAGGTAAGCCGCCGCGGTCAAGCCGGCGATGCCTCCGCCGACGACGACCGCTTCGAAGGCGTTTTCGGTCATGGCCGCGTTGATTCCGGCGAAAAAGGCGCCAAGCCGGACATTATAAGGGACAGATCCCACAACTCGAGGGCGACCTCTCTGTCCAGAACCGTAGGCGCCGGGTTCTCTTCGGTGGTCAGGCTGAAGAATTTTCCGCTCACGGCCTCGACCTCCTTCGAGACGCCGAGATAGTACAGGGCTTCGGCCGATATTTCGGGAGATCTCAGCCTTTTATCCAGATATTTTTGTTTGAACCACCTGTAAACCGGCCCGTTGTCCCGGCCGGTATCGGTTTTGACCGCCGACGGATGGACCGTATTGATCGTGACCCCCGTGTTCCGAAACAGGTCGTTGAAGACGATCATCGACAGAAGCTGGGCGGCCTTGGCCGAGCCGTAGCTTTTCAAACCCGAATATCTTCGCTTCTCCCAGTTCAGGTCGTCGAGCCTCAACCCCCAGGCCGCGAATCGATGGGCTTCGGATCCGACGATGAGGATCCGGGCTTTTTCTGGGCTTTGAGCTTCTCCGTCAAAATGCGGTTCATCATGAACGACGAGAGGTACTGAACGACAAAAACCTTTTCAAGTCCGTCGGCCGTCAGCGCTTTTTTTGTCAGGTAGATCCCCGCGTTATGAATGAGGACGTCGATCGGAGAGTCGAGCCGTGAGATCTCTTCCGCAACCCGCCGAATGTCGCCGACAAGGCTCAGGTCGGCCGTCCGGAAATCGCAGCGAACGCCGAACTCGGTCTCGATTTCGCGGCGGAGGGCTTCGGATTTCTCGGGGTTGCGATTGACGCACAGCAGGCCGGCCCCGTGAGAAGCGTACTTCCGGGCCGTGTGGTAGCCGATGCCGGATGTCGCTCCCGTGATGACGACGAGCTTGTCGGGGAAGTCCTCGCGGCAGATCTTCGGGTCCGACCGGCCGTTCCGGATCATCGCCAAGATATTGGACCACTCGTACTCCCTGAAGTACTTGAAGAATTTGCTTTTCTTCCTCATCTCTTCGTCATCCGAACCGCTTTTTCATGAACCTCCGGTAGGCCTTTCCGAATCTCGGGATATTATCAAAATTGTCGCCCCACAAATCAAAATAGTCTCTCTGCCCGATGATTTTTCCTTCCCCGTTCAACGCCAGCCGGCTGGTTCCGTACAGTACCGAACTGGGATTATTCTTGAATCGGATGGTCATTTCCCATTCCAGAAAGATGGCGTCCCCCTGCCGGACGGCATTGACGATCTTCATGGAAAGGTCTCGAGAACGTTTCGTCAGCCGTCCGGTCATGGCCGTGAATTCATCGATCCCGTGGAGTTCCTGGATGGAATCCCTGAAAGTGACGTCCTTGTCGTAATACGGAAGGATGTGCGACCAGTCCGGTTTCCCGGCCGTGTTGTAGGTCCGGGACCACAAATCCTTGACGATGTCGAGGGTCAGTCTGTATCCGGCGGAGTCGTTCTGGGAAGGTGACATCAACGGAATTTTCCTTTCGGCCTCAGCCATTTCTCGAGGGAATTTAGTGAAGTATCCAGTTTTCTTATTTCGCCGAGAGGGCCTTACGGGCATCCGCGGCGATGAGCGTCGCCAGGGCCACGAGCACCAGGCTGATCCCGCCCAGCAGCCAGCTCCCTTTCCTCAGGTATCCGACGCCCTGGTAGAGGAGGGCGGCGACCGTGGTCGCCAGCATGAACAGGGCCGGATAAAGGGTCGCTTTGCGCGGCCTTTTGACCGCGACAAGGTAGGATGTGACGACGATCAGGGCCAGGGCGGCCACCAGCTGGTTCGAAGCCCCGAACACCGGCCAGATGGCCTTGTAGCCCTCGGAGGCTCCGAGCACGGCGGCCAGGACGAGCATGAGGAACGAGGCCGCCCAGCGGTTGTTGAAGACGGCGGCCTTCTTGCCCAGAAGCTCCGAGAGGATGAAGCGCCCCAGGCGGGCCGCCGTGTCGAGCGTCGTCAGGACGAAGGCGTTGAGCATGAGCATCCCGAAAAAGAGTCCCATGTTGAGGCTCAGCCCGGGCAGCGAATCGACGAGCTTCCCGTAGCCGGTGGCGAAGGCCCGGATGGGATCGCCGGCCGTCATGAGGTACTGGAAGCCGAACGGCGAGGGGGCCTTGCTCGGGTCCCAGATGAGGGCGGCCGCGGCGATGAGCGTCACCAGCCCGGCCAGGGCGGCCTCGGTCAGCATCCCCCCGAAGGCGATGAGCTTGCCGCTGCGCTCGTCGGGGAGCTGCTTGGCGGTCGTGCCGCCGGCGACGACCGAATGGAACCCCGAGATGGCCCCGCAGGCGACGATGACGAAGAGCATCGGCCACAGCGGCCCCCCGGGGCTCGAGAATCCGGCGAAGGCCGGGGCGTTGAGCGCCGGCCGGGCCGCGACCAGCCCCAGATATCCCATGCCCAGCCCGATGAAAAGGATCCAGGTGCTGATGTAGTCGCGCGGCTGGAGGAGGAACCAGACCGGGACCGACGAGGCGAAGAAGCTGTAGACGAGCAGGGCGAAGAACCAGAAAGTCTGGGGCGAAAGACCCAGCACCGAGGCCGGGAGGGTGACGGGCAAGAGTTCCCCGACCCAGATGAGGAGGGCCAGCACGGCGAGGGCCAGGACCGTTCCGCCGACGACGCTGAAGCCCTTCCGGTAGACGGCCCACCCGAAGGCCATGGCCACGAGGATGAGCCCGAAGGTCGGCACGACGATCTCCGGCTGGGAGACGAGCGTCTGGGAGGCGACCACGGCGAACACGGCGATGACCAGGGTCAGGGCGAACCAGAGGAAGATCGAGAAGACGACCTTGGTCCGGGCGCCCAGGGTCCGGCCGGAGATGTCGGCCAGGGAGCGGCCGCCGTTGCGGACCGAGGTCATCAGGGCCGTGTAGTCGTGGACGGCGCCCAGGAAGACGCTGCCGAAGGCGATCCACAGGATGGCCCCGAGCCACCCGAAATAGAGCACGGCGAGCAGGGGGCCGAGGATGGGCCCGGCCCCGGCGATGGACGAGAAATGGTGCCCGAAGAGGAGGATCTTCTTGGCCGGGGAATAATCGACGTTGTCGCACATCTCGCGGGCCGGCGTGGCCCGCGAAGGGTCGGCCCGGACGATCTTCTTCTCGATGTACGAGCCGTAGAGGCGGTAGGCCGCGAAAAGCCAGACGAGGAGCAGCCCGGCGATCAGCAAGGTGTCCATGTCACCCTCGCATTTCCGTCATGTCACTCCTTTTTTATCTCTCTTGGGAAGACCTTGTCAATTACGGGCTCCAAGAAGGCGGATGACCGAAGACCTGAGCCGCAGGCCAAGCTCTGTTCGTGACGGCCTTTTGAGTGCCTACTCGTATTTCAGGGCGTTGACCGGATCGGTCCGGGCGGCCTTGACCGCCTGGTAGCTCACGGTCAGCAGGGCGAGGAGATAGGCCAAGATCCCCGCGCCGAGGAAGATCCATAAAGGGACGTCGGTCCTGTAGACGTAGTTCCGGAGGAGGCGGTTTGTCAGGGAATAACCGGTGGGCCAGGCGATGAGGTTGGCGACGGTCACGAGAACAACGAACTCCCGGGAGAGGAGGGAGACGATCCCGCCGACCGAAGCCCCGAGGACTTTCCGGACCCCGATCTCCTTGGTCCTTTGCTCCGCCAGGAACGCGGCCAGCCCGAAGATCCCCAGGCAGGAGATCAAAACGGCCAGTCCGGCGAAGTCGCGGAAGAGGACGCCCATCCGCCGGTCGGAGCGGTAGAGGTCGTCGAAGGATTGGTCGAGGAAGACGGGTTCGAAGGGCTGGCCGGGAACGAGCCGCTTCCAGATTTCCTCGATCCGGCCCATGGTCCGGGAGACGTCCTCGGGCCGGACCCGGACGAACATGACGGAGGGGGCCCAGTTCGGCAGGAGGGTGATCGCGGTCGGCGTGATCGCCTCCGAGAGCGGCCGGTTGTGGAAGTCCTTGACGATCCCGATGATCACGCCTTTCTGGTCCCAGATGGAGAAAGCCTTCCCGACGGGATCCTCGAATCCCATCAGCCGAACGGCGGCCTCGTTGACGATGTAGTTCTTGGCGTCCGCCGGAAATTCCCGGGAGAAGTCCCGTCCGGTCCAGGCCATTCTCTCCGGACGCCATATGAAGAAGCCGGATGCCGCCCGTCATCGATCTGAATGACGTCACGCCCGAGCAGGAGCGCCTCCTGGAAGCCTTGAATCTCAGGCGACATCTGGATTCCGTAGGTCATACGGAATCGTCGATCTAATCCCTTCTATCTATTGGAAATATCTCGACTTTTTCAGGCTAACTCGGTAAACTCGGGTTAGGAGCCCTTTTTCTTATAGTTCTCTCCGTTCCCCGCCGTTTTCATTCTCCTGGCTGAGTGTCAACGCCGGTGGACGTTCCTGGGGTCCTGATTCGCCCTTCCGGGCCGCGGTCATCGCCTCTTTCCAGGGAGATGCGGTCCGATCCATGACATTGGCCCGGTTCTTGAGGCTTTTCTCCTGCCATGGCGGGAGTCTATCGGCCTCGACATCCGGAGCGGACGGTCCTTTACCGGGTACTCTTCCATCATTTCGACAGGTTCCTGACGGAGTATGAGAGTCGTTTCGAGCGGGAGTACGGTTTCTTCCGGCCGGTCGTCAAGGAGGTGGTCGAGAAGTATCTTGACTGCGGCAATCCCCGCAGCGGGTTCGCCCGCATCCGGTGTCCCGACTGCGCCGAGGAGCGGCTCGTCATGTTCTCTTGCCGCACCAGGGGATTCTGCCCATCGTGTCATGCCAAGCGGATCGAGGAATGGGGGGAATGGATGCGGGAGACGCTTCTCTTGGATGTGCCGCATCGCCAGATCGTCTTCACCATCCCCAAGAGGCTGCGGGTCTTCTTCAAGTTCGATCGCCGCCTCCTCGGCGATCTCTGTCGCTCGGCCCTCCGGTCCCTGAGCCGTTACTTCGAAGTTGTGACCGGGAGCGCGCTTACGCCCGGGGTCATCGCCGCCCTCCAGACCTTCGGCGCCCGGATCAATCTGCACGTGCACCTCCATTTCCTGGTGACCGAGGGTGGCGTGGACGAAGCGGGCGTCTTCCATAAGATCCCGCGGATCGACGACTCGCGGCTGGCCGATATCTTCAGCCGCGAGGTCCTGGCGATGCTCGTCCGCAAGGAGCTGTTGAGCCCGGAATGGGCCGAGCGGATTCTCTCCTGGCGGCACAGCGGCTTCTCGGTCCACAGCCTGGTCCGGGCCAAGACGAAGCCGGAGGCGGAGCGGGTGGGAAAGTACATGATCCGGCCGGTGCTCGCCTTGGAGCGGCTGACGTTTCTGGAATCCGAGGGCAAGGTCGGTTATCGCTGGGGGCGGGACGGCGCGGAGCAGGAGACGATGGATTATCTGGAGTTCATCGCCCGGGTGACCTCCCACATCCCCGACAAGGGCCAGGTCACGGTGCGATATTACGGCCTCTACGCCAACGCCCACCGGGGGAAGGTCAAGAAGGCGGGCCTGAGTCCCGCGGCGCTCCGGGTCGTCGAGGAGGAGCTCCGGCGCCTTCCTGCCAAAGGCTGGGCGGCCATGATCCGGAAGGTCTATGAGGTGGACCCGATGGTCTGTCCTCGATGCGGCGGCGCGATGCGCGTCGTCGCCTTCCTCACGGAGCACGCTGTCGTCGATAGGATCATCGAGCACCTGAAGCTCGCCTTTGTAGCGGCAAAACCCCCGCCGCCTCAGGCCGCCTTCCAGGGGCTCCTTTGGGAGGCCGAACCTCCGGCCGGGTTCTTTCCCGATCCCCCGGCCGAATATGTATCGTGATCGTTGACCCGGTCGGCGAAGTGTGTCCGGATAATCGCCCCGCGGCGGCCGGAGCCGGCCGCTCTCGCCCGTCCGGACCGCTTTCCGGCGCACCGGGCCGCGCTTGACTTCGCCCGCGGGCCGGAATACCCTCGTTGGCGAAGTCAAGATGGGTATTCAAGCCGATTCCGGACGCGTCCCAAGCTCCGGGCGGAAAAGGAATTTCTTATACTTTTTTACGCGATGGC
>Ga0194111_10002827_pt1 | contig 20937 bp, 18 predicted proteins | sample TA2KigC300mmetaG_FD_146194 | JGI IMG/M metagenome (GOLD analysis project Ga0194111, IMG submission 146194) | Freshwater microbial communities from Lake Tanganyika, Tanzania - TA2015033 Kigoma Deep Cast 300m | ecosystem: Environmental > Aquatic > Freshwater > Lake | place: Tanzania: Lake... | reverse complement strand
GGGACGGGACACAGTACTCCTCCTGAAGTCTTGATGGATTCTTCATGGAGTGAGTTTATGTCCTTTCCCGAAAATTGCCCAGTCGCTTAACCGCTTTACTTGCCCTTATTGGGATCTACTGAATTTGACAAAAGGCCGTTTCGGTGGTACAATAAAAATACAAGTTAGGGAGGAGCGATGTTGATGAAAGCAGAGGTGTTCCCCCCCCCGCTGGAAGCGGGATGAACTGCGAAAAGAAAGTCATTGCTTGTCGAGCGCCAAGGTTGGAGGCACAGATATGCTTCCCTGCCTTGGTGCTTTTTGTTGAAAGGAGGGCATGAAGATGAAAACGATATTGAACCTCGTAAAGGGCGTGTTGGGTTTGGCAGCCTTGGCGGCCTTTGTGTTGGCGCTGGTGGGGCTCTTTGGCCTACTGAGCCAGAGGATACCGGTGGGGCAGCAGGCGTATCCGATAGGGACCATCACGCCGACAGCCCCTCCGCTCCCTGTTACACCAACGCCCCAGCCCTATCCCCCGCCGCAAACCCCGATGGTGCCTCCGCCTGCCACGCCGACATTCACCCCTAGGCCACTTCCAACAGTGCCGCCTGGGCCTATCACGTCTAAGCTTGAGATCGTTTGGGCTGAGAGCACTAGAATCACCACGGAGGTAGGCCCCAATCAGCCAGGCGTCATTACCTTCTGGCGGGCTAGTATCGCTGACTTAGCTAGCCGGAAGAGTCTGCTCACCATGCCTCAAGGCTACAGCCTGCAAAATGCCAGCCTATCGCCTGATGGAAGCAAAATTGCCTTTACTACATTGCCACCGCCTCCTAATAGCCAATGGTGGCTATTAGGGACCCTTTGGGTGGTAAATGTTGATGGCACCGGGCTGAGGGAATTAGCACAGGGTATTGATCCGGGCGGATGGCTTGGTTACAATGCCCCTATTTGGTCCCCTGATAATAGAACATTGCTCTATCTAAGATTAGTGCTCAAAGAACTCCCAACTGTGGAGCCTTATACCAAAATCGTTCCACCTCCTCCTTTTATCTACGAGCTTTACTCGGTCACTATTGAAAGCGCTGAGAGCAAGCTCTTGGTGGCTGACGATATCGGCTTGCATCTTCTTGGCTGGTCATCCGATGGTGCGCTATTTTACTATCAGCGAGATACGCCGAAAGGATGGGAGCTCTGGGCGGTGGAATCCATCAGTGGCAAAGCTCCTCAGTTCAGGGCGTTCATGGACATCGAGCCGCGCAATTCTCGTCTCTCCCCCGATGGCGCCAAGCTGGCTTTCAATATTTCAGAAGGACTCGTACTTCTGTCCACCGATGGGAGGGAAAGGAGGGTCATTTCGCCGCTTTTCCGTTGGAATTGGTCCCCGGATAGCACCGAGATCATAGGCAGAAGCCCAGATGGACAGATCAAAGCGTTAAATGTGAACATAGAAGCGGTCAGAAACATCCTGACCGATCAACAGATGTATGCTCAACGGATATCTTTAGAGGATGAACTCTTTTCCGTATCACCTGACGGACGCTGGTTGGCAATGAGGAGCTACGAGACGGGGGAACTCTATCTTTCGGAAGTTAACAGCACTGCAATGGTCCAAATCCCTGGCCCAGAAATCCTACACGACTCTTACTTCGTAGGGTGGATATCCCCTTAATCGGCAATCTCAAGGTGCTTGAAGCTCTTACCGCTTTCAGAAGGGAGGATGACCATGAAGGAACTTTTCACGTCCTATCCTATGACCAAGAAATGGGCGATAGGCTTAGTGTGTGTCATTGCGATAGCCTTTGTCGTACCGGCAGCCTTGAGCGCTTGCCCCACTTGCCCTGGGCGGCCAGCGGCAGTTTGGGGCTACCAGCCACATCGCAGCACTCTTGGCTCGACCTTCAACGATGCGGCGACGGATAGCCTGGTCAACTCCCCCGATTACGACCAGATCTGGCGTGGCGTTTGTCCTGCTTGCTACAAGGTTTCCGTGTCAACCTCGGAGCCCATTCCCAGCGTCATTCTTAAGGCTATGGGTTGGCAGGAGTCTAGTTGGAGGCAATTCGACTGCGATTACCCGGCTCAAATAGACGACTCCTGGGACTACACGCTTATCAGCTCTGACTGTGGCTATGGGATCATGCAAATGACCTCATGTATGAGTACCGGCTGTGGGTGGTTTACTCCCAATAGTGTAGCTGGTTATATTGACTACAATATTGGCACCGGCACCAACTGGCTTATCAAGAAATGGAACGGGCTGGACTTCTATATTGGTGGCAATAACCACACCAAAATCCAAGAAACTATCCATATCAAGAGGTGATTTGGGGCTATGCAGCTCATCCTCAGATTGTGGGTAGTCAACTGTGGACTCCTGTGCGGATTCCTTGGGTCCCTAGAGGCATCTTCGGCCCTGACTCGGAGACTGGCTGGCAACCTGCTAGGGAGACGCCTCGCCCGACATTTTATTACCTGCCCGATATCAGGGCCAACTGGTATGACTGGAACTCCTATATTGTCGTCCAAAACCTCCGCAGCGACCTCACCCTGGCAGTGGACATCGCCTTGTACAACCAGAATGGCACTTTCAACAAGTGGTGGCTCAATCCTGATAACTCTCCTGTCAGGCTCGCTCCCCGTGCCTCTCGCACCATTGCCGTGGCTGACCGCTTCCCCGGCAGCAGCTTCAACGGCTCGGCGGTCATTGCTGCCAGCCAAGACGTGGCAGTGGTGGTGGAGAACCAGTATGGTACCAGCCGCTCCTATGCCTACAACGGCATCGCCGCCTCCGATTCCCTCAACCCCGGCTGGGGCCAGGTGGGCACCACGCTTTACGCCCCGGTCATCATGAGAAATTACTACGGCTGGGACAGCGGTCTCATTCTACTCAACGCCGGTTCGGCTACGGCCAGCGGGAACATCGAGTACTATGGCCCCAATGGCACCACGCCGGTGCACACCGTTCCGTTTTCGCTGTCTCCCAATGGCTCGTTTTCGACCACCTACTACGGAGGGGCGGCGAACACTCTCTACTCCGCACGCATCGTTTCTGCCCAGCCGCTGGCAGCGGTCGGGATACAACACAAATCGGATGCCACTGTCTATCTGGCCTACAACTGCCTCTCCGCCGGTGCCAGCCCTGTCTATGCTCCAGTGATCATGAACAACTACTACGGCTGGGATACCAGCGTCAACATCCAGAACACCAGCGCTTCCTCAGCCACCGTCTATGTGCGGTACTACGATCCTAGCGGCAATCAGGTTGTGCCGACCAAGGAGGTTCCGATTCCGCCCTACGCCAGCCGCTCTCGCTACTCCCCCTCCGAGGGCTTGCCTGACCCCTTCATCGGCACGGCACGCATCACCTCGACCCAGCCGGTGGCCGTGGTCGTCAACCAGAGTTATCCCCGTGGCGGCAGCACGACGCGGGGGCAGAGCTACGATGGGGTGTCGAGCGGGAGGCCCTACGTTGTGCTACCAGACGTGCTTAACTACTACGGCAGCGAGAACGAGAAGTGGGTCACCAGCGTCAACGTGCAGAACTTAAGCACTTCTTCTTCCACCAATGTGACTCTTACCTATCAAAGCCAGTCTGTGGAAAGTCCCCCCCGGCATCAAGCCAAAGGGCATCTACTCTTTCTACGTGCCGTATTACTGGGGGGCGACCCCCAGCCGTGGGCCAGCCACCGTTTCAGCCGACCAGCCGGTGGCGGTCGTGGTGAACCAGTCCGATGTCACCTACCCTACAAGGGACCTGGCCCGCTCGTACAATGGCTGCAACCGATAGCCTGTCACTGTGCAGTTGAATGGTCCAAGAGGCCGGTGGATAACTCCGCCGGCCTCCTTTTTTGTGGCCACTGGTGTGCCGTCTTGCCTGTGGCGATGCGCCAGGCCGATGGTCGGAGTACCTCGGCAATCTTGAGCATTTTGCCAACCTGTGGTATCATATTGGATGTTGGAAGTTTTACGTTTCACGTTTCACGTTTCACGTTTCACGTTTCACGTTTGACGTTCTGACGTTGGAGGTCTGGCTATGATCCCACTTAAGCTTCAACTGCGTAATTTCATGTGTTACCGCCAGCCGGAGCCCTTGGACTTTGCCGGCATCCACCTGGCCTGCCTGGCCGGGGACAACGGCCACGGCAAGTCGGCCCTGCTGGATGCCATGACCTGGGCGCTGTGGGGCAAAGCCCGCGCCAAACACGACGACGAGCTGATCCACCTGGGCCAGAGGGAGATGGAGGTGGAATTTGAGTTTGCCCTGGGCGAAAACCACTACCGGATCATCCGCAAGCGGGACAGCCACGGGCGAGGTCAGAGCTCCCTGGAGCTACAGGTGCGCGACGACACTCTCTACCGCCCCCTCACCGAACCCACCATCCGCCAGACCCAGGCCCGCATCAACCGCATCCTGCGCATGGACTACGAGACCTTCATCAACTCGTCCTTCCTGCTGCAGGGACGCGCCGACGAGTTCACCACCAAGCCCCCTGGCGAGCGCAAGCGCATCCTGGGCGACATCCTGGGCCTGGCCCTCTACGATCAATACGAAGAGCGAGCCAAGGAACGGGCTAAAGCCAGGGAGAGCGAAGTCGAACAAATCACCGCTCGGATCCGGGAGATGGAGCGGGAACTGGAACGAAAGCCGCAGTACGAGGAGGAGCTAAAACAGGCCCAGGCTGACGTGGAGAACCTGAACGTGACCCTGCGAAGGGCCGAGGAAGAGCTGCGCAAGCTGCGCGAGGAGTGGAAGGAGCTGGATCTTAAACGGGCCCAGATCGAGGAACTCTCGGCGCGGCTGGCCCAGGGGGAGCGGGAGCTGGCCGAAATCAGGGAGCAGATGGCCGCCTGCCAGGAGCGCCTGGCCGAGTACGAAGCGGTCATCCGGGACAAGGAGCCCATCGAGCGGGGCTTCGCCGCCCTGACCGCGGCTCGCCAATTCCACGAGTCGCTGAACGAGAAGCTAGCACAACTGGTGAAGCTAAACGAGCGCCAGGGCCGGTTGGAGGCCGCCATCACCGAAGCCCGCCACGCTCTGACGCTGGAGCAACGCCTCTGTGCGGAGAAGGTGGGAGAGCTTTCGGCCCTGACCCAGGAAATGGAGACACTGGAGGCCGAGTTGGTCAGAGTTCGCGCTGAACTGGAGCAGTTGGTCCAGCGGGAGGGTGAACGGGAGGCCAAGCAGCAGGAGATCAGAGAGCTATCCAACGAGACAGCAAGCCTCAGGACGCGAAACGAGCAGCTCAAGGGCGAAAGGGATTCCCTCCAGGAGAAAAGCGCGCTTCTACAAGTGGCCGAAGCCCACTGCCCCCTGTGCGGCCAGGGGCTTTCGGAGGAGCATAGGGTCAGACTGGTAAGAGAGTTCTCCTCCAAAATCGCGGAGACCGAGGCCCTCTACCAGGCCCATCAAGCCAGGATCGAGGAACTGACTGCCCGGAGCCAGGTCTTGGAACGAGAGATCGAAGCCATCGGACGGGAGCTTGCAGCCAAGGTGACCCTACAAAAGCAAGAAGCGACGCTGGAGAAGAGCCTGGCCGAGGCGAAAGGGGCCGCCGAGGAGTTGGTCAAACAACAGGAAAAGCTGACCGAATTGGACGCACGTTTGACCCAAAGAGCATACGCCGAGGCCGAACAGGCCCAACTAACAGAGCTCTTTTCACAAATCGAGGAGGTGGGCTACGACCCTGAGGCTCATCAGGAGGTGCGGCGCGACCTCCAGGTCCTCATCCGCTTCGAGGAAGCAAGAGCCAGGCTGCAGGCAGCTTTGGAGCAGGTTGACAAAGAGCGGGGCAACCTGGAGCGGTGGCGCAAGAACCAGACTCGCTGGCAGGAGACCCTGGCCGCCGACCTGGCCAAAAAGGAGACGTTGGCCCAGGAGGTGGCTCAGCTTCCTGAGCTAACCATCCGGTTAGAGGCAAAGAGCAGGGAGATGGACGAACTGCGGGGTAAGGAGGCCCACGCCCGCCAGGTGTTGGGAGGGGCCAGACAGAAGCTGGACTACTGCGAGTACCTGACCAGGGAGCGGGAGAATAAGCTCAAGGAAAGGCGCAAGGCGGCGGAGGAGAAGGCCATCTACGACGAGCTGAGGCTGGCTTTCGGCAAGAAGGGCCTGCAGGCCATGATCATCGAGAGCGCCATCCCTGAGATCGAAGACGAGGCCAACCGGCTCCTGGCGCGGATGACCGACGGGCGCATGCACGTGCGCTTCGAGACCCAGCGCGAGACCCTCAAGGGCGACACCGTGGAGACGCTGGCCATCAACATCTCCGACGAGCTGGGCATCCGTGCCTATGAGCTCTACAGCGGTGGGGAGAGCTTTCGCGTCAACTTCGCCATCCGCATCGCTTTGTCTAAACTACTGGCCCGCCGCGCTGGGGCCAGGCTGCAGACCCTGGTCATTGACGAGGGCTTCGGCACCCAGGACACCCAGGGGCGGGAGCGGCTGGTGGAGGCCATCAACTCCATCCAGGAGGATTTCGAGAAGATCCTGGTCATCACCCACATCGAGGAGCTCAAAGACGCCTTCCCCGTGCGCATTGATGTATTCAAAACCCCCCAGGGCTCACAGGTGGCGATCAATTGACTATCTTGACAGAGATTCAATTTCACAGTATCATGACTTCCACACACGACTCTACCAGTTTATCAACATAGAGGAAACGACAAGGGAGCACCATGAAACTCTCCGTCATCATGCCTGCTTACAACGAAAAGGACACCATCCTCACCGCCCTGGAGAGGGTGAAGGCGGTGGAGATCGAGAAGGAGATCATCATCGTGGACAACTGCTCCACCGATGGCACGCGGGAGCTGCTCCAGCAGATCAACGATGACGATATCCCTTCGACAGGCTCAGGGCACTGCCGCATCATCTTCCAGCCACAGAATCTCGGCAAGGGAACGTCTATCAGGACGGCTATCCCCTACTGCACGGGCGACTACACCATCATTCAGGACGCAGATCTGGAGTACGATCCCCAGGACTGGCACAAGCTCGTTGACCTGGCCCTGGAGAAGCACCTGGACGCCGTCTACGGGTCGCGAGTGCTGGGTGGTCCCAAGGCCATCTACACCCACTACTATTGGGGGGTAAGCTTCCTGACGTTTCTCATTAACCTGCTATTTGGAGCCAAGCTCACCGACGCGGCCACGGCCTGCAAGATGATCAGAACCACCGTGCTCAAGGAGTTGAAGTTAACCTGCGCAGGCTTCGACCTGGACTTCGAGCTGACGGACAAGCTTCTCAAGAAGGGCTACCAGATCGTCGAGGTACCCGTTTCGTACCGGCCGAGGTCCTTTGAGGAGGGGAAGAAAATCAGGGCCAAGGATGGATTGAAGGCGCTGTTCACGATTCTCAGAGACCGGTTTTGGGCTTGAAATAGTCGGATGATCAGATAGTCCTTGGTATTTGGTCCAATGGTCGAGGAGAGTAGATGAAGATTGAGTGGGTAGCACCCCAAAAGCGTACCCCTGGAGGGGTTGCAAGCTTCGTTCTGGAATCGGAGGGTGGTTTGTATTGCAACACTACAGCTTGAAAGCTGTAGCATGGGCTATCTCGCACCGTCGAGAAGACCGTTCCCTGCCAGTCTACACCGTTCATGGTGTAGTGCTGTTTACCCAACCACCTCCCCATTATCTAATCTCCTCCCAAGAACTGGCCGACCAACTTAGGATAATCAGCCGTGCGGCAAGTAAAATCTCTCACCAACAAAGACCAAATCCTGTCTTTCTTACAGCAGGACCGCCTCTACGCCGCCTACGCCATCGGCGACCTGGAGCCGAGCCTCTTTGCCCAGTCTCAATGGTTCGGGGCCGAGGACGACGGGAAGATGCAGGCTCTGGCCTTGTTCTTCACCGCCCTCAATCCTCCCGCCCTCTTCACCACGGGGGATACCGATGGCGTGGCCGCTATCCTGGCTTCAGCTTTGCAACCAGAGCGGGCCTACTTCACCTGTCGGGCGGAGCACCTGGCGGTGGTGGAGGCTTATTATGACCTGGATGAGATCGAGGAGATGTTCCGTATGGCGATAGCCCCGGCAGACTTTCGCCCCGTCCCCGGCCCAACCGTAAAGCTCGACCTCTCCCATCTGGACGCTCTACACCAACTGTACCGGCTGGGCGGCGGGGATGCCTTTGCCCCTTACCAGTTGCGGGACGGCGTCTACTACGGCGTCGAAGCTGATGGACAGTTGGTCTCCGTAGCAGGCACCCACCTGATCTCGCCAACTTTCGGCGTGGCGGCAGTGGGCAACATCTTCACCCACCCCGACCATCGGCACCGAGGCTATGCTACCACCTGCACCAGCCACGTGGTGGAAGAGCTCCTCGCTCAGGACCTCGACGTCGTCCTCAACGTGAATCGGGAAAACACAGCAGCCATCAGAACCTATGAGAAATTGGGCTTCCGCAAGTATTGCCCTTACATCGAAGTGATAGGCAATCGCAAATCGAAAATCGCAAATCGAAAATAAATGAAGGAGAGTGACAATGAGAAACATCATTCTAGAAAGCCTGAGCCGGATCCCCGTCGAGGAGCAACGGGTGGAGCTGGTGGAGAGGAAAGGCGTCGGCCATCCCGACTCCATCTGCGACGCCATCATGGAAGCGATCTCGGTCGAGCTCTGTCGAGCGTACCTGGACACTTTCGGCCGCATCCTGCACCACAACATTGACAAGGGGCTGCTGGTGGCTGGAAGGACCACGCCGCGCCTGGGAGGTGGCACCGTCGAGGAGCCCATGCGCCTGGTGTTCGGCGACCGCGCCATCTACGAAATGCAGGGGAAGAGGGTGCCGGTGGGTGACATAGCCGAGGCCACGGCTAAGGCCTGGCTGCGAGCCAACCTGCGTTTCGTGGACGTTGAGAAGCACATCGTGTTCCAGAACGAGATCAAGCCCGGCTCGCCGGAGCTGACCGACATCTTCGAGCGAGAGGTCATCGGGGCCAACGACACCTCAGCGGGGGTGGGCTATGCGCCCTTAACGGAGACCGAGGAGCTGGTGCTGGCCACCGAGCGCTATCTAAATTCCACGGCCTTCAAGGCCATCTATCCTGAGGTGGGTGAAGACATCAAGGTGATGGGCTACCGACACGATCACGAACTGGTGCTGACAGTTGCCATCGCTTTCGTTGACCGCTTCATCTCCACCGAAGAAGCCTATTTCGACCACAAGGCGGCCATCCAGGCTGATGTGGAGGAATTCGTAGCTCGGCGTGAGCACAATATCGAACAAGTGACCGTGCACATCAACACCCTGGACGTGCCAGGCCGGGGGGAGGGCGGCATGTACCTGACCGTGCTGGGCACCTCGGCCGAGGGCGGCGATTGCGGCCAGGTGGGGCGGGGCAACAAGGTCAACGGCGTCATTGCCCTCAACCGGCCCATGACCACCGAGGCCGCAGCGGGCAAAAACCCCGTCAGCCACGTGGGCAAGATCTACAACCTGCTCTCCCACAAAATCGCCGAGAAGGTCTACGACACCGTGCCCGGCATCCGCGAGGTGTACATCTGGCTGTGCAGCCAGATCGGCCAGCCCATTGACCGGCCCCTGATCGCCTCGGCCCAGCTCATCCTGGAGCCCGGCGTGGAGCTAGAAGCCATCCGAGGCGACGTGGAGGCCGTCGTAGAAAACGAGCTGGCCAACATCTACGACTTCACCGCCCGCCTGGCGCAGGGGGAGTTTATGGTTTGGTGATGGGAAGCCCTCTCCTCTTCCCCCTTCGCCCCCTTCCCCTCTCCCGAATTCGGGAGAGGGGAAGGGGGTTGGGGGTAGGGGTGAGGGCCAGAAAGGAGCAAAGTCACATGATTCACAGCAAAGGCAAATTACTGCTGCGGCTCTGCGTGTTGGTCTTGCTGCTGGCCCCATTGGTCCTCCAGGCAATCCCTGCTGTAGCGGACCAGAGCGCTCCCGGCTGGCATATCGAGATTGTGGACAGCGAGGGGGATGTAGGCAGAGACACCTCCCTAGCCCTGGATGGGGATGGGTACCCACACATCAGCTACGTCCGCTTCGACTTCCCCAACCTCGACCTAAAGTACGCCTATCAGGACGCTTCCGGCTGGCACATCGAGACTGTGGGCAGCGTGGGGGGCACGGGCCAGCACACTTCCTTGGCTCTGGATCAGAGTGGGTATCCGCACATCAGCTACCTAGGCTTGGTTGGCCTGATGAACTACGCTTACCAAGACGCTTCCGGCTGGCACATTCAGACCGTGGACAGCGAGGGGCACGTTGGTTTGTACTCCTCCCTGGCCCTGGATGAGGGCGGGTACCCGCACATCAGCTATTACGACGACACCAATCATGGCCTGAAGTACGCCTACCAGGATGATTCTGGCTGGCACATCGAGACTGTGGACACAGGACTGGGTACCTGGGGTGGCTGGACCTCCCTGGCCCTGGATGAGAGCGGGTATCCACACATCAGTTACTTCGATGACACCAACGATGATCTTAAGTACGCTTACAAGGACGCCAGCGGCTGGCACATTGAGATCGTGGACAGCAACGCAGGCGCAGGCACTTCCCTGGCCTTGGATGAGAGCGGGTATCCGCACATCGGCTACAGCAGCAGCGGCCTGACGTACGCCTACCAGGATGATTCTGGCTGGCACATCGAGACGGTGGATAGCGAGGGATATGCCGGCTGGGAAACCTCCCTGGTCCTGGATAGGGACGGATACCCGCACATCAGCTACCTAGGCCGGACCGGCCTAAACTATGCCTACCAGGATGCTTCCGGCTGGCACATCCAGACCGTGGACAGCGAGAGAAATGTCGGCTGGGATTCCTCTCTAGCCCTGGATGAGAGCGCGTATCCGCACATCAGCTATGGAGGCAACCTCGACCTGAAGTACGCTTACTACTCCGCTCCGCCGCCTACCCCCACGCCCACGGCAACTTCCACATCAACGGCAACGCCGACAGCCACTGCAACAGCAACACCAACCAGCACCTCCACACCAACAGCGACTCCCACACCGACGGCGACGCCAACCTACACCTCGACGCCGACAGCTACCTCCACACCAACGGTAACGCCTACAGCCACACCAACCTCAACACCCACATCTACCCCCACTTCCGTGTGGAAGCTATACCTGCCGCTGATCCTTAAGAAGACACCATAACACAAGGAAGGAGAAGAATGACCAACAACTACGACGTTAAGGACATATCCCTGGCCACCAAAGGCCGATTCAAGGTCGAGTGGGCGGAGCAGGAGATGCCGGTGCTGCGGCTGATCCGCGAGCGCTTCGCCAGGGAGAAACCCCTCAGAGGAATCCGCATCGCCGCCTGCCTCCACGTGACCTCGGAGACGGCGAACCTGGTCCACACCCTCCAGGAGGGCGGAGCCGACGTGCGCCTCTGCGCCTCCAATCCCCTCTCCACCCAGGACGACGTGGCGGCCTCGATTGTGGCCCACTTCGAGGTTCCCGTGTTCGCCATCAAGGGCGAGGACAGTGAGACCTACTACCAGCACATCAACGCTGCCCTGGATCATGCCCCCCACATCACCATGGACGATGGGGCGGATCTCGTGTCCACCCTGCACAAGGAGCGCAGCGATCTCATCGAGAACGTCATCGGCGGCACCGAGGAGACGACCACCGGCGTCATCCGCCTGCGAGCCATGGCCGCCGAGGGTGCGCTGCGCTACCCCATCGTGGCCGTCAACGACGCGGATACGAAACACCTCTTCGACAACCGCTACGGCACCGGCCAGTCAACCATTGATGGCATCCTACGGGCCACCAATTTCCTGCTGGCCGGCCGGACCTTCGTGGTGGGCGGCTACGGCTGGTGTGCACGGGGCATCGCCATGCGAGCGCGAGGCATCGGGGCCAACGTCATCGTCACCGAGGTGAACCCCCTGCGGGCCCTGGAGGCGGTGATGGACGGCTTCCGGGTGATGCCCATGATCGAGGCGGCCAGGATCGGCGACGTGTTCGTCACCTCCACCGGCGACATCAACGTCATAGACCGGCATCACATGGAGGTCATGAAAGACGGAGCAATCGTGGCCAACTCCGGCCACTTCAACGTGGAGATCAACATCCCGGCCCTGGAGGAGATGGCCGTCGAGGTGCGGCCCGTGCGCGAGTCCGTCAAGCAGTACATCCTGGCGGACGGGCGGCGCATCAACCTGTTGGCCGAGGGGCGACTGGTCAACCTGGCGGCGGCGGAGGGGCACCCGGCCAGCGTGATGGACATGAGCTTCGCCAACCAGTCCCTGGCCGTGGAGTACATGGTCCAGCATGGCCGGGGGCTGGAGAAAAAGGTGTACAGTGTGCCTGAGGAGATAGACCGGCAGATTGCTCGCCTGAAGCTTGCCTCCATGGGCATCGAGATTGATACCCTCACCGAGGAGCAGGAGAAATACCTGCGGTCGTGGGAGGCGGGGACGTAAAGGGCCACGTCTCAGGTCGCAAGTCACAGGGTCGCAAGGGAGCAAAGTCGCAGAGGAGCATGGCCGCAGGTGTTAGTTTGATAAGCCCCCACCCTTTTGGCACTCAAAAGATGGGGGCTTGCGCTTTTAAGCGAAATGGGGTATTATTTAGCCGCGTCGCAGAGGAGGAACGAGGGAATGGCGCGAGCGCTGATCACGGGAATCAATGGCTTCGTTGGCAGCCACCTGACTGAGTATCTTCTCCATCACACCGACTGGCAGGTGGCGGGCACGGTCTACGGCCCAGAGGACAACATTGAGCACCTGCGAGATAGGCTGGAACTCTACCCAGCGGAGCTTTCAGAGCTGGAAACAGTAACCTCAATCGTAGAACGAGCGAAGCCGGATTACATTTTTCACCTGGCTGCTCAGCCCCTGGTCTCTCTCTCCCGACGCGACCCCTGGGGGACCATGGCCAATAACATCCGCCTCCAGCTCAATATCCTGGAGGCCGTCGCCAGGCTAGGCTTACCAGCCAGGATACTGGTGGTCGGCTCCAGCGAGGAGTATGGGCTGGTGCACCCTGATGAGCTGCCCATCAAAGAGACCAATCCCTTGCGCCCTACCAGCCCCTACGCGGTGAGCAAAGTGGCCCAGGACATGTTGGGACTGCAATACCACTTGAGCCACGATTTATTTACCGTGCGGGTGCGGCCCTTCAACCACATCGGCCCCCGCCAGAGCCTGGGCTTCGTGGCCCCCGACTTCGCCAGTCAAATCGCCGAAACGGAAGGGGGTCTGCGAGAGCCCATCATCCAGGTCGGCAACCTGGAGCCCCGGCGCGATTTCAGCGACGTGCGGGACGTAGTGCGGGGCTACCACCTGCTCATCACCCAGGGGGAGCCAGGAGAGGTCTATAACCTGGGCTCAGAGCAAGCTCACTCAGTCAGAGAAATGCTGGAGACGTTGATGGCCATGAGCAAAGTCCCCATCACTGTCAAACAGGATGCAGAGCGCGTCCGGCCCACCGATGTCCCGGTGATGGTCAGCGACTGCACCAGGATTCGGAAGCAGACCGGCTGGAGACCGAGGATTTCTTTTAAGCGGAGCCTGCAGGACGTGCTGGATTATTGGCGGGAGCAAGTAGGCAAGTGAGCAAGTGGGCAAGTGAGCAAGTAGGCAAGTGAGCAAGTAGGCAAGTGAGAGAGTGGCATGTCTGCACACCTGCAACTTGCAGACTTAGAGAGGGAGATGCAATGGACTACGAGTAGTGGCTGACCTCGGTGCCGGCAAGTCTCAAGCAAGATCCACTGTGGGAATTCGCAGTATATCCTAAGGCGATTTTGCTTTACGATCTGGCTTGGGAGGACTGTGAACGATTGATGAAAGACTTGCGTGGTAGAGCTATTGCCCAGCAACTGATTCGCAGCGCTGGTTCCATTTGTGCCAACATTGAGGAAGGATTTGGCCGCGGTTATGGCAAAGAATATGCTTACTTCCTTCGCATATCTGTCGGCTCAGCTCGTGAGACGCGAGGATGGTACTACCGCGGTAGAAAGCTGCTACCGAAAGATGTCCTCCAGCACCGGATTGGCCTTTTGGACGAGATTGTGGCCATGCTTATTCCCAACATTCAACGTCAGAAGAAGTGGGGCAAGTGAGCAAGTAGGCAAGTGGGCAAGTAGGCAAGTAGGCAAGTAGGCAAGTAGGCAAGTGAGCAAGTAGCAAGTCATCAATGATTTGCACACTTGCAAACTTGCAAACTTGCAAACTTGCAAACTTGCAAACTTGCACACTTGCAACTTGCACACTTGCACACTTGCACACTTGCACACTTGCAACTTGCACACTTGCAACTTGCACACTTGCACACTTGCACACTTGCAAACTTGCAAACTTGCAAACTTTAAAGGAGGGGTAAATGGCCAAGAAAGCACTGATCACCGGCGTCACCGGCCAAGACGGCTCCTATCTGGCCGAGTTTCTTTTGGAAAAGGGCTACCAGGTCATCGGCATGGTGCGGCGCACCAGCACGGTGAACTTCGAGCGCATCAAGCACATCCAGGGCAAGATCACTCTGGTCCCCGGCGACCTGGTGGATCAGGTTTCCATCATTGACATTTTGCGAGAGTACCGACCCGATGAGGTCTACAATCTGGCGGCGCAATCTTTTGTGCCCATCTCCTGGAGCCAGCCGGTGTTGACTGGAGAGGTGACGGCCCTGGGGGTCACCCGTGTGCTGGATGCCATTCGCACCGTGGATCCGACCATCAGGTTTTACCAGGCGTCGAGTAGTGAAATGTTCGGCAAGGTGCGGGAAACACCCCAAAACGAGAACACCCCCTTCTATCCCCGCAGCCCCTACGGTGTGGCTAAGGTCTACGGCCACTGGATCACAGTCAATTACCGGGAGAGCTACGGCCTGTTTGCCTGCTCAGGAATCCTTTTCAACCACGAGAGCCCCAGGCGAGGGCTGGAGTTCTCTACCCATAAAGTAACCTACAGCGCGGCCCGCATCAAACTGGGCCTGGACAATGAGCTCAGGATGGGCAACCTGGACGCCCAACGAGACTGGGGCTATGCTGGCGACTACATCAAGGCCATCTGGCTCATGCTCCAGCAGGACGAACCAGATGACTACGTGGTAGGTACAGGGGAGGCCCACTCGGTGCGGGAGCTTTGTGAACTGGCCTTTGATTACCTCGGCCTGGATTGGCGGGATCACGTGGTGGTGGACCCCAAGCTCTTCCGCCCAGCCGACGTGGACTTTCTGGTGGCCGATGCCACCAAGGCCCGCACCAGGCTGAGCTGGGAGCCCACCGTCACCTTTGAGCAGTTGATCCAGATGATGGTGGATGCCGACCTGAAAGCGCTGAAGAGGGAAAACAACCTATGAAAATCGCGTTCGGCACCGACGGATGGCGAGGTACCATCGCCGAGGACTACACTTTCGACAACGTGCGGCGCTGCGCCCAGGGTTTTGCCCGCTATCTGCTTGACAATGACAATGCTGGCAAGGGCGTGGTAGTGGGCTACGACCGCCGCTTCGCCTCGGAGCACTTCGCCGCGGCCGTGGCCGAGGTGATGGCCGCCCACGACATCCGCGTCCACCTCACCCAGGGAGCCACCCCCACCCCCGTTATCAGCTACAGTGTGGTGGCGCTGGGGGCTGGGGGAGGGGTGAACATCACCGCCAGCCACAACCCACCCTGGGATAACGGCTTCAAGGTGCGCGATCGTTACGGAGCCGCTATTGACCCCCACGATCTCAAGGAGATCGAGGCCCTCATTCCCCCCATTGAGGAGGTGAAGCGTCTGCCTCTGGACAAGGCCGAGGCCAGGGGCCTGGTGGAACGTTTCGATCCGGCCCCTGTCTACATCGAGCACCTCAAGGATCTGATTGACGTGGGGCCCATAAGACGAGCAGGACTGCTGGTCGTCCACGACGCCATGTGGGGAAACGGGGCGAGGTGGCTTGAGCGCATTCTGGGCGGCGAGAGAATGCGAGTCGTCGGTATCCGCCAGGAGCGCAACCCCCTCTTCCCCGGCATGATCCGTCCTGAGCCCATCCCCCCCAACATCGAAGCCTGCCAGGAGAAGGTCAGGGAAATCGGGGCCGACGTGGGCATCGTCAACGACGGCGACGCTGACCGCATCGGTCTCGTGGATGAGGCGGGGGGCTTTCTCAATCAGCTCCAGGTCTACGGCCTGCTGGCGCTGTATCTTCTCGAGGTAAGAGGCTGGCGGGGCCCCATCGTCAAGACCCTTTCCACCACTTCGATGCTCGATAAGCTGGGGGAGATCTACAGCGTTCCCGTCTACCACACCGGGGTGGGCTTCAAGTATGTGGCCCCCAAGATGCTGGAGGTAGACGCCATCGTAGGTGGGGAGGAGAGCGGAGGGTACGCCTTCCGAGGGAACATCCCCGAGCGGGACGGGGTACTGGCTCCCCTCTTCTTCCTCGACTTTATGGTGCAAACGGGCAAGAGCCCCTCTCAACTCTTGGAGCATCTGTACGAAGTCGTCGGTGCTCGTTACTACTACGACCGCATTGACTACTACTTCTCCCCTGAGGAGGGAGAAATCGTGCGGCGTCGTGTCAGAGAGGCCAGGCCGGAGTCTTTGGCTGGCCTCAAAATGTCGAACCTGGACACCACCGATGGCTACAAGTACAGCCTGGAAGACGGTGGCTGGCTGTTGATTCGCTTCTCCGGCACCGAGCCCGGCCTGATCCGCATCTATTGCGAGACTACCTATGAGGACAAGGTAGGAGCGCTACTGGAGGAGGGAATGAGGCTGGCAGGGCTGGAACCTGAAAGAGGAGGTTGAGATGGAGATTGATTTCACGCTGGAACATAAGACTCTTAAGGCAAGGGAAGAGGAGTTCAGAGGGAAGCATGTTCTCGTGATCGGCACTGAGATTTATCCTATCGAAGACGGGGAACAGGCCACGCAATTGCTGGAGCGCCTTCGAAAACAACATCCAGGCAAAATCCCGTTCCTTGCCTACGTGATGAGAGAGGATACCTATATCCTATGCCTGTAAAATTTCAACACAAGGCAATTCCTTCTGCTCTATTTGGCCAGGTGTACCGTCCTGTAGCTGATGTCTTGGTCAAGCATAAGACCGAGGACATATGGTTCTCCGTACAAATGGTGGTAGACACCGGAGCTGATTACGCCATCATGCCTCGCTCCTATGCCCGTCTTTTGGGCATTGACCTTGCTATTGACTGCATACGACACACCACTTACGGTGTTGGAGGTAGTGAGACGGTCTTTCTCTTTCGAGGTCTGGTGGTCAGACTTGGAAAATGGGAGCGCCAGATTCCCCTGGGCTTTTTAGAGCGGGATGACTCCCTGCGCTGCTTGGACGGCAGGAGTTCTTCGAGACGTTCAAGGTGACCTTTGAAGGGCACGAGGTGACCTTCACCGAGCCCAGTAGGCGAAGAGGGTGCTGACATGGGTTTGGAGCTGATTGACACCCACACTCATCTCGATTTCCCTGAGTTCGACAGCGATCGGGAGCAAGTCATCGTACGAGCAGCGACGGCCGGGGTAGGAGCTATCGTTAACGTTGGGGCCGACCTGGCTTCGAGCCAGGCAGCGGTGGCCCTGGCCGAGGCACACCCTCAGATCTACGCCGCGGTGGGAGTGCACCCCCACGACGCCAAGACCCTGACCGACGAGGTGCTGAAAGAGCTGGGAGATTTGGCCAGCCATTCTAAGGTAGTCGCCGTCGGTGAAATCGGGCTGGATTTCTATCGCCATCTCTCGCCGCGAGATAAACAGGGCCAGGCCTTTGATCAGCAGTTGGCCCTGGCGAGCGATGTGGGGAAGCCAGTCATCATCCATGATCGCGAAGCGCACAAAGAAGTTATGGCCATTCTGCGCCGTTGGGCCGAGGGTTGCCAACAGCCCGTGGGTGTTCTACACTGCTTCTCTGGCGATCTGACAATGGCCCGAGAGGCCATCGAACTTGGCTTCTATATCTCCATCGCTGGCCCCGTGACTTTTGACAACGCCCGACGCCTGCGCGAGCTGGTCCGCCAACTGCCACTGGAAAAGCTGCTGATAGAGACCGATTGTCCCTACCTGACGCCTCACCCTTATCGGGGAAAACGCAACGAGCCTGCTTACGTACAGTTTGTAGCTCAGGAAATCGCCCGCGTAAAAGAGTTGTTGCTGGAGGAAGTGGCCTGTATCACCTCGGACAATGCCCAGGCGCTCTTTGCATTGGACTTCTAAACGAAAGGAAACTGCCTTGAAGGTCATCCCCATCTTCGAGCTCATCCGCGAGGACCTGGAGCGTGTAGAGCGCAAGATGCGCGAAGTTTCTACCATTGAATACGAACAATTGAGGACTGCCCTGGATTACCTGCTGGGTAGCGGAGGCAAACGTCTGCGTCCCGCTTTGGTTTTGCTGGCGAGCAAATTCTATCCCGCCGATGCTGAAAAGGTTGCCTCCCTGGCCGCAGCGGTGGAGACGCTGCACACGGCTACCCTCATTCACGACGATCTGATAGACAACGCTTTCCTGCGCCGTGGCACCCCTACCCTGAACGCCCTGTGGAACAGCGCAGCGACGGTGCTGACCGGCGATTACCTCTTTGCCCGGGCGGCGGCTTTTGCCGCCGAGACCGAGAGCGTGCGGGTGGTCTCCATCTTCGCCCAAACCCTGATGACCATCTGTGGTGGCGAGTTGAAGCAGATTTTTGGTAGCGACGAGGGGCAAACGACCAGGGACTACTATTATCAACGCATTTACAACAAGACTGCCTCTCTCTTTGCCGCGTCAACAGAAGCGGGAGCTCTCCTGAGCGAGGCACCACAGACGGAAGTGCAAGCTTTGCGTGATTATGGCCATAACTTGGGAATGGCCTTTCAAATCGTGGATGACATCCTCGACTTCGCAGGTGACGAGGATGACTTAGGCAAGCCCATCGGCAGCGACCTGCGCCAGGGGATCATCACCCTGCCCACCATCTATTTCCTCGAAGCCCACCCAGAGGACGAGATAGTAAGCAGAGTGCTAAGCGGCCGAGATGATTGGGTGCAGGCCGCAGTGGAGATGATCAAGGCGTCCGGAGCCATTGAATCATCAACAGTCGAGGCCAGGAGGTTTGCTGCCAAGAGCCGCGATGCGCTCTCCATTCTCCCCCACAACGAATACCGCCAGGCCATGCTCGATTTAACCGATTTCGTGGTAGAGCGGCGAAAATGAGGCAACGAGGGAATGAGGCGATGAGGCAACGAGGGGTGGCGACCATGTGCCTTGCGGTGGGGGGTGAGAGTCCTGAATTGCTAACTCTTGGGGATAGATGTCTGAGACGCGGCGGCCTTGAGAGCCGCCGTCTTGATATGGAGGTTGGAAGTTGGAGATTGGAACCGATCTGTCCATTGTGATTGTGAACTGGAATGTACGAGACCTCCTGAGAATCTGTCTACATTCCATCTTCCAACTTCCACTTTCCAACTTCCAGCGCGAGGTCATCGTAGTTGATAACGCTTCCTCTGACGGCAGCGTGGCGATGATAGAAGAAGAGTTCCCCCAGGTGCAACTCATTGCCAACAGCGAAAACGTGGGCTTCACCGTGGGCAACAATCAGGGCATCGCTGCCAGCCGAGGGCGATACATCCTCCTGTTGAATCCAGATACCGAGATCGTCGGCGACGCCCTGGCGACGATGGTCGAGTACATGGACGAGCACCCTCAGGTGGGGGCGCTGGGACCCCAGCTCCTGAACCCCAACGGCAGCATCCAGTCCTCGCGCCGCCGCTTTCCAACCATGACTACCGCTTTTTTGGAAAGCACCATCCTGCAGCAGCGGTTTCCCGACAACGCTGTCCTGCGGCGCTACTACATCCTTGACCACCCGGATGATGAGATACAAGAGGTGGACTGGGTCACTGGCGCCTGCCTGCTGGCGCGCCGCAAGACCGTCGAGGAGGTAGGGCTACTGGACGAGGGCTTCTTCATGTACTCCGAGGAGTTGGATTGGTGCCGCCGAGCCAAGGAACGCGGTTGGAAGGTGGTCTACCTGCCCACCGCCAGAGTGATCCACCACGGAGCGCAATCGAGCGAGCAGGTGAAATCCTTCCAGCACATCCAATTTCAGCGCAGCAAAATCCGCTATTTCCGCAAGCATCATGGCTCGTGGCAAGCGGAGGTATTGCAGTTATTTATCCTGGCCACCTATCTCTACCAACTGATCGTGGAAGCCCTCAAGTGGCTGGTAGGGCACAAGAGGCCGCTGCGAACTGCGCGGGTTAAGTCTTACTGGCAGGTGTTAAGTTCGAGACTCAGTAGATGGTAATTTTGAAGCAGAGCGGGCTCCCATGCCCGCGAATCGGCGGCATGGGAGCCGCCTCTGCTAAGTTTCGCACCGAGCCGTTGCGCGAGCAAATCCGTTGAATCCTGCAATCACTGTCTTCTGAACGAGTGAGCAAATGCGTATTGGATTGATCACCGGCGAGTATCCACCCGACCAAGGTGGGGTGGGGGACTTCACGCACGAACTGGGCAAGGCGCTGGCAGAGTTGGGCGTTGAGGTCAGCGTTATCACCTCGGTTAAGGGACAAGGGACAAGGGACAAGGGACTAGGGACTAGGGACAAGGGACTAGGGACGCCCTTTGTCACTGGTCACTTGTCACTTTTCCCTATCATCGAGAGGTGGGACTGGGGTTCTTGGCGTGACATCATCGGGCTTCTGAGCGAAATCCGCCCCGACGTCGTCAATATCCAGTATCAAACAGCCGCCTACGGAATGCATCCGGCCATCAACCTCCTGCCGCTGCGCCTCCGCTTGTCACGTACGTTAAGTCATACGTTTCACGTTGCACGTTTCACGTCTCACGTTTTACGTCTCACGTTTCACGTTTTACGTTTCACGTCTCACGAAGTCACATCCCGTTCTGCCAAACGCCCTCCGTTGGCCGTAGTCACCTTCCACGACCTGAAGGTGCCCTATCTCTTACCAAAGGCGGGGCTTCTACGCTGGTGGGTGAACCTGGCCCTGGCCCGCTGGAGCGACGCGGTCATCGCCACCAACGCCGAGGACTTCGC